>Ga0163144_10013976_pt1 | contig 16698 bp, 13 predicted proteins | sample OliLak19BULKMAT1_FD_123175 | JGI IMG/M metagenome (GOLD analysis project Ga0163144, IMG submission 123175) | Freshwater microbial mat bacterial communities from Lake Vanda, McMurdo Dry Valleys, Antarctica - Oligotrophic Lake LV.19.BULKMAT1 | ecosystem: Environmental > Aquatic > Freshwater >... | reverse complement strand
GGTTGGCCAGCATCGCCAGCCCGAGGCCGACGAACAGGGCGCCGGGCACCGTGATCAGGGTGATCAGCACGGTGTTCTTCGCGGCGTTCCAGAAGTCGGGGTCCTTGAAGACCAGCACGTAGTTTTCGATGCCGACGAACTTGATGCCGCCGCCGCCCGACAGCCTCAGGTCGTAGAAGCTGTTCCAGATCAGCTTGCCGATCGGGTAGACGACGATCAGGGCCAGCAGCAGAAAGGCCGGCGCGAGCAGCATGAAGCCGAGCGTCTTCTCGCTCGGATCGCGCACGCGGTCCCAGGTCGTCATCGCAGCCATGTTTGTTCCTTGTGCGGACACGCCGCGGGCCGAGCCCGCGGCGTGTCGTCGTCTAGCAAGCTATCGCATCACTCGCGCAAGCCGCGACTCGATCTCGTTGACGCCCTCGGTGGGGGTCTTGGTGCGCGCCAGCACCGCACTCGTGGTCGTGCGGATCACGTCGCTGACCTGGCCGTAGTCTTTCGACAGCGGCCGGCTGCGCCCCGCCGTGACGACCGCGGCGGCGTCCTTGAACCAGGGCACGGCCTTGACGACGTCCGGATCGGTGTAGACGCCGGGGTAGGTCGGCAGCAGCGAGCCTTCGACCGCGAGGAACTTGCTCGACTCGGGGCTGGCCATGTGCTTGACGAGGTTGGCCGCGGCTTGCTTGTTCTTGCTGAACGCGCTGACCGCCCACTGCCAGCCGCCGACGCAGGTCGCGCTCTTGCCGCCAGCCATTGCCGGCAGCGGCATCACGCCGACCTTGCCCTTGACCTGGGAGGTCGCTTCGCCCTGGAAGCGGTCCCACGCGAAGCCCCAGTTGATCGCGAAGACGACCTGGCCGGCCATGAACTCGTTGACCGTGTCGGGCGTCTTCACCTCGGCGACGTTTTTCTTGATCACGCCCTGGTCGACCATCGTCAGCCACTGCGACAGGCCCTTGCTGGCCGCGGCCTTGTCGAGCGTCATCTTGCCCGCGGAGTCGTTGAACTCCTTGCCCTGGCTCCAGTACGGCAGCAGGAAGGTGCAGACCGCGCCTTCGATCGGCGCGCCCTGGATCGACAGGCCCTGCAGGTTGGGGTTGCCTTCGGCCTTCTGGATCTTGGTCGCCGCGGCGCTCAGCTCGTCCCAGGTCTTGGGCTCCTTGATGCCGTGCTTGTCGAGCAGGTCCTTGCGGTAGTACATGAACATCGCGTCAGCGAAGGCCGGCATCGCGGCGATCTTGCCGTCGACGACGTTGGCGCCGGCGTAGGCCGGCAGGTACGGCTTCATCGCGTCGGCCGGCTTGCCCATGTAGGCGTCCAGCGGCTCGAGCCAGCCGGCCCCGTAGTACTGCGCCGGGTTGACGATGTCGATCATGTAGATGTCGATCGACGGGTCCTTGGCGTTGAGCACGGTGCTCAGGTACTGGCGCTGCAGCTCGCTGGTCGCGCCGCCGGTCTCCATCTCGATCTTGACGTTCGGGTTCTTGGCCTGGTACTGATCAAACAGCTTGCGCATCAGATCGGGGCGCTGGTTGGCACCGCCGGAGAACACGCGCAGCGTGGTCTGCTGGGCATAGGCCGCGGCGCTGGCGCCGAGGCCGACCACCAGGGCCACGGCGCTCATCAGCGCGGTAAGGGATGTACGACGGATCATGGTCTTGAGTCTCCTGTTGATGGCGGGGCCCCACGGCCCCTGGACGGTTAACGTTCTTGCAGCCCGTTTTCGGCGACGAGCTTCTTGAATTTGTCGAACTCCGCAAGCCCGAAGCGCTTGAAGTCGGCGCTGCCTCGCCAGGCCAGCGGGCTGTTGGCGGCCTGCGCGCGCGCCTTGTAGAGCGTGGTGGCCGTGGCGCGCTCGCAGGCCGCTTCGAGCTTGGTGCGCACGTCGGGCGACAAGCCCTTGGGCGCCACCAGGCCGCCCCACACGGTTCCGCGCACCGGCAGGCCGAGCTGCCTGGCGGTGGGCACGCTTTCGAAGCCGAGCGCGGGTGTGTCGGACAGGGCCACCAGCGCCTTGAGCTGGTGCTGTGCCGCCACCGGCGGGGTTTCGACGAAGGCTTCGATCTGACCGTTTTTCAGCGGCACGATCATGTCTCCCGTGCTTCGGTAGGGCACATGCGTGCCCTCGGCGCCGATGTGGCGCAGCCATTGCAGCATGCCGATGTGCAACGCGCTGCCGATGCCCGAGCTGCCGTAGTTGAACTTGCCCGGGTTGGCCTGGATCCACTTCTGCAGGTCGGCCAGGGTCTTGTGCGGCGAGTCGGCGCGCACCATCACCATCAGCGGCACGTCGTAGGTGCCACAGAGGTAGTCGAAGCTCTCGGGCGCGTAGCCGGTGTTGTCGCGCCGCGCCGGTTGGATGGTCAGCGGGCCGATCGTCGTCATCGAGATCGTGTGGCCGTCAGGCTTGGCGCGAGCGACGTTGCCCATGCCGATCGAGCCGCCGGCGCCGGCCGTGTTGACAACGACGACGCTGCCGCCCAGCTGGCGGCCGAACTCGTCGGCCAGCAGGCGGGCCATGATGTCGGTGGTGCCGCCAGGACCGAAAGGCACGACCATCTGGATCGGCCGCTCGGGGAAGGACTGCGCCGAGGCGAGCGTCGCCGCAGCGCACAGCAATCCGGCGACGACCGCCCTCACAGCGCGGCTCCCGTGCTGGCGTCGAACAGGTGCAGGTGGCGCGGGTTCATGTGCACCGCCAGACGCGTGCCGGGCGGGTCGCGGAACGCAGCATTGCAGCGCGAGATCATTTCGGTGGCGCCGACTTTCAGCGAGACCAGCGTTTCGGCGCCCAGCGGTTCGAGCAGCGACACCTCGGCCGGCACCTCGAAATCGGCTTCGCTCTGCCGTGCCAGCGTGATGTTCTCGGGCCGGATGCCGAGCTTGAGCTGGGCGCTGCCGCTGGCTCGCGCCGCCAGCTCCGGCGGCAGCGTGATCTGGGTACCGCCGCCGAGGTCGGCGCGTCCGGCCGTCAGCGTGCAGTCGGCCAGGTTCATCGGCGGCGCGCCGGTGAAGCCGGCGACGAAGATCGCGGCCGGCCGGTTGTAGATGTTGTCCGGCGTGTCGTATTGCATCTTGCGGCCGGCGCTGAGCACCGCGATGCGGTTGGCCATCGTCATCGCCTCGACCTGGTCGTGGGTGACGTAGATGATCGTCGCGCCCAAACGCTGGTGCAGACGCTTGATCTCGCTGCGCATCTCCTGGCGCAGCTGCGCATCGAGGTTGGACAGCGGCTCGTCGAACAGGAAGACCTTGGGTTGGCGCACGATCGCGCGGCCGATCGCCACGCGCTGACGCTGGCCACCCGAGAGCGCTGCGGGCTTGCGCTCCAGCATGTGGTCGATCTTCAGCAGCTTGGCCGCATCCATCACCCGGCGCTTGATTTCCGCTTCTTCGGTGCCGCGCAGGCGCAGGCCGAAGGCCATGTTGTCGTACAGATTCTTGTGCGGGTAGAGCGCGTAGTCCTGGAACACCATCGCGATGTCGCGGGCGCGCGGCGGCAGGTCGTTGACGACCTGGTTGTCGATGCGGATCTCCCCGCCGCTCATCGTCTCCAGGCCCGCGATCATCCGCAGCAGGGTGCTCTTGCCGCAACCCGAGGGCCCGACGAAGACGACGAATTCGCCGTGCTGGATCTGCAGGTCGATGCCATGGATGACGGTCAGCTTGCCGTCGTAGCTCTTGACGACGCCTTTGAGGTCGACTGCGGCCATCAGTAAGCTCCCGACTGCGGCTGGGTTTGCGTACCGCCCGACAAGGTGTGCACATGGGTTTCGCCATCGGGCGTCGTCAAGGCCTTCACCGCCGCCTGCGCACCACGCATCAGCAGGCCCAGGTCGCTGCCGATGGCCACGTAGTCGAAGCCCATCGCGCGGTACTGGACGACCATCTCGGGCGTGCCGCCGACGGTGCCCACCGGCATCCCGACCGCCTTGCAGCGCCGTGCGGCGTCGGCCATCATCGCCATCACGTCGGGGTGGCCGGTATTGCCGGCGTGGCCCAGGGCCGCCGAGAGATCTCCCGGGCCCATGAACAGCGAGTCGATCCCGGGCACCGCAGCAATGGCTTCGAGCTGCTCCACCGCCGCGGGCGTTTCGAGCTGCAGCACCGCGCCGACGGTCTTGTTGGCGGTCTTCGCGTAGTCAGGCACGGTGCCGAACTTCGAGCCGCGGCTCATGCCCGCCAGGCCCCGATTGCCCTCGGGCGGATAACGCGTGGCGGCCACCGCGCGCCGGGCCTCGTCGACGTTCTGCACGAACGGGATCAGCAGCGTCTGTGCGCCGGCGTCGAGCACGCGCTTGATGCCCACGGTGTCGTTCCACGGCACGCGCACGATCGGCACCATCTTCGTGTTGCCGGCCGCTTGCAACAGATGGATCACCTCCATCATGTCCAGCGGCGTGTGCTCCATGTCGATCACGCCCCACTGGAAGCCGGCATGTCCCATGGCTTCGGTGACCAGCGGGCTCGCGGACATGATCCAGGTGCCCAGCGGCGCGTGCGAGCCGGCAGACCTGAGCAGTTGACGCAGCGGGTTCATGGGGAACGCTCCTGACTCAATAAATGACCGGCTCGGGCGTCGGCGCGGTGCCCTGCAGGAAGTCGAAATCGCAGCCTTCGTGGGCCTGCGTCACATGCGCGCGGTACAGGCGCGCATAGCCCCGCGCGTACGGTTCGGGGGCCGGCGTCCAGGCCGCACGGCGGCGCGTGAGCTCTTCGTCACTCACGTCCAGGTGCAGTCGGCGTGCGTCGATATCGACCTCGATCATGTCGCCGGTCTGCACCAGCGCGAGCGGCCCGCCGACTGCGCTCTCTGGGCTGACGTGCAGGATGCAGCTGCCATAGTGGGTGCCGCTCATGCGCGCGTCGGAGATGCGCACCATGTCGCGCACGCCGCGGTCGAGCAGCTTCTTCGGGATCGGCAGGCCGCCCCACTCGGGCATCCCCGGCGCCCCCACCGGCCCCGCGTTGCGCAGCACGAGCACACTGTTCTCGTCGCAGTCGAGGCTCACGTCGGCGCAAACGCGATTCATCTGCCCTGGGTCCTCGAACACGATGGCGCAGCCTCGGTGCTTGAAGAACTTCGGGCTCGCCGCACTGGCCTTCATCACCGCGCCGTCCGGGGCGAGGTTGCCGCGCAGCACCGCCAACGCACCGTTGGGGCTGACGGGCCGGTCGAGCGGGCGGATCACCTGGTCGTCGAGAACCTGCACGCCCTCCAGGTTCTGGCCCAGCGTCTTGCCGTTGACGTTGAGCTCGCCGAGCGAGAGATGCGCGGCGACGCGCGTCATCAGCGCGGGCAGGCCGCCGGCGAAGTGGAAGTCCTCCATCAGCTGGTCGCCGCTCGGGAAGATGTTGGCCAGCACCGGCACCTTGCGGCCCATCGCATCGAGGTCATCGAGCGTGAGGGCAACGCCAGCCCGACGTGCCATGGCGATGATGTGCACGGCGGCATTGGTGGAGCCGCCGAGCGCCATGTGCACCGCCACCGCATTGAGGAACGCGCCGCGCGTGAGGATCTTTGCGGGCGTCAGGTCGTCCCACACCATCTGCACGATGCGCTCACCGCAGGTGGTGGCCATGCGCACATGGCCAGCGTCCATGGCCGGGATCGCGGTCGAGGCGGGCAGCGCGAGGCCGAGCGCCTCGACGATCGCGGTCATCGTGCTCGCGGTACCCATGGTGTTGCAGGTGCCAGGGCTGCGCGTCATGTGCGCCTCGAGCTGGATCCACTCGGCGTCGCTGACGCGGCCGGCCTGGTACTCGTCCCAGAACAGCCGTGTGTGCGTGCCGGCGCCGACCTTGCGCTCGGGCTCACCCGGTCGGAGGTAGCGGTCGTTGAGCATCGGCCCGGCGCTGCAGAAGATCGTCGGCAGGCCCATGCTCACCGCGCCCATCACCGTGCCGGGCGTGGTCTTGTCGCAGCCGGCCAGCAGCACCGCGCCGTCGACCGGGTGCGATCGCAGCAACTCCTCGACCTCCATGGCCAGGAAGTTGCGGTAGAGCATGGTGGTGGGCTTGACCATCACCTCGCCCAGGCTCAGCGCGGGCAGCTCGAACGGGAAGCCGCCCGCCAGCAGGATGCCGCGCTTGACCACCTCGGCGCGCTGGCGCAAGTGAGCGTGGCAGGGCGAGAGCTCGCTCCAGGTATTGACGATGGCGATGCACGGCCGGTCGAGCACGTCCTCGCGCCGGATGCCCTGCTGCTGCATGCGCTGGCGGTGCGCGAACGCGCGCATGCCACCGGCGCTGAACCAGCGGCGGCTGCGCAATTGATCGAGCGTCTTGGCCATCAGGGAGGTGGGTGGCGTGTCGCCGAGCGGGTTGACCGGGAACATGACTGCGGGTTGTCGTGGATGGCACCCGCGTTGTGTTACCGCTAACATTAACGGCAGATCGATCCCTCGGCCATCCACGCAAACCCGAATGCCGCTGTCCACGATAACCCCCGCCGCAGTGCGTCAAACGCGCCGCGGCCACGGCCGCGCCACGCTGGCCGACGTGGCCGCGGGCGCCGGGGTGACGGCGATCACCGTCTCACGCTACCTGCGCCAGCCCGAGCGCGTCGCGCCCGCGACCGCGGCCGCCGTGGCGCGAGCGCTGATCGCCACCGGCTATCTGCCCAACAAGCAGGCCGGCGTGCTGGCCAGCGCCTCGGCCGGCAACGCGCGCATGGTCGCAGCGCTGATCCCCAGCATCGCCAACTCGATCTTCGCGGAAACGGTGCAGGGCCTGGCCGATGCGCTGCAAGGCTCGGGCTGCGAGCTGCTGCTGGCCTCCACCGGTTACTCGGCCGAGCGCGAGGAAGAGCAGCTGCGCGCGCTGCTCGGCTGGTTTCCGAGTGCCCTGGTCGTCACCGGCCGCCGCCACACGCCGGGCGCCCTGGCGTTGATGCGGCAGGCGCAAGCGCGCGGCACCCCGGTGATCGAGATCTGGGACCACCATCCCGAGCCCGGGGCCGAGAGCTTCACCCAGATCGGCTTCGACCACGAAGAGGTCGGCCGCGCGATGGCCGAGCACCTGATCGAACGCGGCTACCGCGCGTTGGCGTATGTCGACAGCGGCGTGGCCGAGGACTTCCGCGCGCACGAGCGGGGCGACGGCTTCCTGGCCGCGGCGGTGCGCCACGGCGTGCCGGCGCGGCGCATCACAGCGCCGGCGCTGGAGGCCATCGACGCGGGCCGCAGCGCCTTCGCCAGCCTGCTCGACAGGCGCGGCCGGCCGAACGTGAGGGCCGCGGCCTTCGCCAACGACCACCTCGCCAGCGGTGCCTTGCTCGAAGCGCGGCGCCAGGGCCTGGAGGTGCCCGGCCGCCTGGCGTTGCTCGGCTTCGGCGATTTCAGCCTGGGGCGCCAGCTCGAACCGCCGCTGTCGACCGTGCACACGCCGCGCTTCGAGATCGGGCAGGCCGCTGCCCGGGCCCTCTTGCAGTCGCTGCACAGTGGCAGCCCTGCCGCGGACGCGCGCTTGCCGTGGACGCTGATCGAACGCGGCAGCAGCTGAGGCTGCGCGCTGCGGCTCAGGTCGGGTTGACCCTGCTGCGCTGCCGCCAGGCCCACAGGGTGTCGTGCAGGCGCTGGGCGTCGATCGGCTTGGTGAGAAAGTCGTTCATGCCGCTGGCCAGCGCCTCGTTACGCTCGGAGGTCAGCGCGGCGGCCGTCAGCGCCACGATCGGTAGTGCCTGGGCGTCGTACTTCTGGCGCAGCCTGCGCGTGGCATCGTGGCCGCCCATCACGGGCATCTGCACGTCCATCAGCACCAGGTCGAACGGCCTTTTGAGCCCGGCCCTCTGATCGACCAGCGCGATCGCCTGCAACCCATTCGCCGCCTGCGTGACATCAACGCCCCATTGCTCGAGCAGTGCCACAGCGATCAGCATGTTGACCGCGTTGTCCTCGACGATCAGAACGCGCATGCCGGACAGCTCGCGAGCCTCCGCCGACATTGCGCCGAAGTCCGACGTCGGCGCCGCTTCGGCGCTGGGCGGCAAGGGCAGGCGTGCCCAGAAACGGCTGCCCTGGCCGGGGCGGCTTTCAACGCCCACCTGGCCGTTCATCAGCAGCGCCAGCTCGCGGCAGATCGACAGGCCCAGGCCCGTGCCACCGAAGCGCCGCGTGGTCGAGTCGTCGGCCTGCGTGAAGGGCATGAAGAGCCGGGACTGCACCGCCTCGTCGATACCGCAACCGCTGTCGATGACCTCGAAGCACAAGCAGTCCGCGTCCGCGGCGTCGACTTCGATGCGCACACCCCCGGTTTCGGTGAACTTCAGCGCATTGCTGAGAAGGTTTGTCAGGATCTGGCGCAAGCGCGCCGGGTCGCCGCGCACGCGCCGGGGCACCGCGCGGTGCACGTTCAGGTTCAACGTCAAGCCGCGGGCTTCGGCCAGCGCGCCGTAGCCGTGCTCGATCGACTCGAGCAATGCATGGAGATCGAAGTCAACGTGCTCCAGGCGCAACTTGCCGGCCTCGATCTTCGACAGGTCGAGAATGTCGCCGATCACGCCCGACAAAGCCTGGGCGCTTTCGTCGATCTGCTGCAGGTAGCGCTCGCGCCGCGCCGCTTCGAGGTTGGGCTGCCGGGCCAGGCGGGCCAAGCCGACGAGGCCGTTGAGCGGCGTGCGGATCTCGTGGCTGGTATTGGCGAGAAAGGCGCTCTTGGCGCGGCTGGCCGCCTCGGCATCGTCGCGGGCGCGCGCCAGCGCTTGGTCCACCGCACGGCGCTCGGTCACGTCGTCGATGATCCAGATGGTGCCCCCCTTGCTCGGATGGTCGGGGTCGACTGCGCGGGCCAGCAGCCGGGCGAGGAAGTGGCTGCCGTCGCGTCGGCGCATGCGGTGCTCGATGTCGACCGCCTCGCCGCGCGCCAGCGCCGGACCCAGCGCCTTGCCGACAACTGAATAGTCGTCCAGGCTGGGCCAGCAAACGCTGCCGGGCTGGCCGATCATGCTGTCCGGCTCCCAGCCGAAAAGCTGCTCGAACTTCGGATTGACGAGTTGGAACCCGCGGTCGCGGGTCAGCGCGATGCCGATCGAGGCGTTCTGCAGGATCGCTTCGCGCTCCAGTCGGGCGCGTTCAGCGTCGGTCACGTCGCGGCCGTTGAGCACCAGGTAGTCGCGCCCCTCGAGCCGGAAACGTGCTGCCGAGACCATCAACGAGAACGCCTGGCCGTGGCGGTCGAGGAAGTGCACCGCGCGATCGCGCACGCCGCCCTGCACGTTGACGTCCTGCACGAAGCGCTCGCGTGACTCGGCATCGGGCCACACGCCGAGCTCGATCGCCGTCTTGCCGACAGCCTCCTCGCGCGGCCAGCCGCTGACGCGCACGAAGGCATCGTTGACCATCACGTAGCGCCCAGTCTCCAGGTCGGTCAGCGTGATGAGATCGGGGCTGGTGGCCACCAGGTGGGTCATCAGGGCTTCCGAGCGTGCCCGCGCCGCTTCGGAGCGCAGCCGGTCGGTGTCGTCCTGGTAGATCGAGAGGATGGCCGGCCCGCCGTCGGAATCGACCATCACGCTGGCCACCTGCCCGACCACCCGGCGCCCCCGCTGGTTGCGCAGCGCGAACCGGTGTGCCGGCATCGACTCTCCAACAGTCGCGGCGCCCAGGGTGTGCGCGCGCTCCTGCGCGAGTTGCCGCGAGCCGTCGCTCTCGTCGTAGAAGTCGTGCAACCGGCAGCCGATCAAGCTGGCCGCATCGGGCATGCCGAACAGTGCCAATGCGGCGTCGTTCGCGTCGATGACCTGCCCGTGACGGTGCAGCACCAACGGCGAGGGAGAGCGCGCGAACAGCTCCCGGTAGCGCGCCTCGGTGGCGCGGCTGGCCACTTCGGCGCTCTTTTCCTGCGTGATGTTGCGTCCCACACCCCAATAGCCGAGGAACACGCCGCGCGCATCGAACCGCGGCCGGCCGCTGACGCTGTACCACTGCAGGCTGCCGCGATGTGTGCGCTTCAGTACCAGGCCCGCGAAGGGCAGATGCGATTCGAGATCGGCGCGGTGGGCATCGAGCGCCGCTGGGTCGAGCCCGAAGTTCTCGATGTCCCAAGGGGTTTGGCCAAGCCGCTGCGAACGGTCCAGCCCCGACTTGCCGTCGTACTCCGACACGTGGGTGAAGCGAAACGCGGCATCCATTTCCCAGTACCAGTCGGCCGCGACCGACAGCAGCCCGGCGAAGCGCTGCTCGCGTCGCAGCGCCGTGTCTTGCGCACGGTGGACGGCGTGAGCAATGGCGTCGCCCGCCAGCGCGCCAGCCATCAAGGCCAGCAGCAGCACGAACGGGCGAAGCTGGTCGGCGGCCAACGCCGGCGGCACTGCCAGTGCGCCGGCCTGCTCGGCCAGCGTGAGTGCGACGACGCCCAGTACGCAGACCAGCGTCAGGCCGAGCGCCGCACCGCGGGGCGACACGACCGCCACCACACAGACCAGCAGCGGCAGCCAGATGAAACCCCGAGCGTGCACACCGGTCTGCAGCAGCACGGCATGCAGCAACACCACCGCCAGGACGCCGAAGGCGATCAGCGACACGCGCGAAGTGGTCGTCAGGCGGCCCGTTGCGCCGGCCCTCGTCGGCGGCGCGCGCAACCCAGCGCCCAGCCCCAGACACAGCAGCGCCAGCGCGGCGCAGGCGCCGATCAACATGGCCAGGCGAGCGGGGTCCAGACTGTCCGCCAGCAGCACGTAGCCCAGGCCATGCGCAGCGGCGAGAACCGCCACGCCGTGGCTCAGCCGACGGGCCAGGCCCTGTGCGAAGAAGTCGGGCTGCAACGGCAAGGCCGCAGGCACGTCGAACGCGGGCGGTTCGGCCACGGCAGCCTCGCTAGCGCTGCGCTGCACAGGCCGCAGCCAACTCGGCGCGCGCCCTTCGCGCAGAACCACGCGCCGCGGTGGCAAATGCCTCGATGCCGTCCTGGCTGGCTGCACCAACCTCGCCCGCCTCTGCCGCATACAACACGCTGCGCGAGGCGTTGACGATGATCGGCCCGTTTTTGCGCCAGGCGGCCGCGACGGTGGCCTGCGCGTTGCCGCCCTGCGCGCCGACGCCGGGGATGAGCAGCGGCAGCGTGGGCGCGAGTTCGCGCACACGCGCCAGCTCGGCAGGAAACGTGGCGCCGACCACCAGGCCCAGGTTGCCGGCGCGGTTCCAGTGCCCCGCTGCCAGGCGCGCGATGTGTTCGTAGAGCCGGTCCCCCTGCGCCAGCAGCTGGTCCTGCAGATCGGAGCCGCCCGCATTCGAGGTCCGGCACAACAAGATCAAGCCGCGCCCTTCGTAGGCCAGGTAGGGCTCGATCGAATCGAAGCCCATGAACGGCGACAGTGTCACTGCGTCGGCGTTGTAGCGAACGAAGGCTTCGCGCGCGTACTGCGCCGCGGTGCTGCCGATGTCGCCGCGTTTGGCGTCCAGGATCACCGGCACCGCCGGCGCGACCCGTCGGATGTGGGCCACCAGACGCTCGAGCTGTTCCTCGGCGCGGTGCGCGGCGAAGTAAGCAATCTGCGGCTTGAAAGCGCAGACCAGGTCGTGCGTGGCATCGACGACCCGGCTGCAGAAGTCGAAGATGCGCTCGCCGTCACCGCGCCAGGGCAGTGGAAAACGCTCGGGTTCCGGGTCCAGGCCCACGCACAGCAGGGAGTCGTGCGCCCGCTGGGCAGCGGCGAGCTGGTCGTTGAATGGCATGCAGGGATTCTAGGGAGCCGCCCAGCACGCCCGGGCACTCATCTGCGCGCGGTGGATTCGAAGCGTGTGGCCAATTCGGCAGCCAGGCCGGTGTAGCGCGCGGGGGTCAGCGCCTTCAGACGCGCGCGCTCCGCGGCGGGCACTTCGACCAGTGTGTCGATGAATTCCGCAATTGCTTCGCGCGTGATCGCTCGACCGCGCGTCAGCGCTTTCAGGCGCTCGTACGGCTCGGCCGCGCCGTAGCGTCGCATCACCGTCTGGATCGGCTCGGCGAGCACCTCCCAGGCGCCGTCCAGGTCGCTGGCGAGCGCTGCAGCATTCAGCTCGAGCTTGCCCATGCCGCGCGCCAGGCTGTCGCAGCCGAGCACGGCATAGCCCAGCGCCACGCCCATGTTGCGCAACACGGTCGAATCGGTGAGGTCGCGCTGCCAGCGGCTCACCGGCAGCTTGTGCGACATATGGCCGAGCAGCGCATTGGACAGCCCGAAGTTGCCCTCGGCGTTCTCGAAGTCGATCGGGTTGACCTTGTGGGGCATCGTCGAGCTGCCGATCTCGCCTGACGTCGTGCGCTGCTCGAAGTAGCCCAGCGAGATGTAGCCCCAGACGTCGCGTGACCAGTCGATGAGGATGGTGTTGGCGCGCGCCACCGCATCGAACAGCTCGGCCATCCAGTCGTGCGGCTCGATCTGGATCGTGTACGCGTTGAAAGCCAGGCCCAGGCGCTGCGCGACCACCTGGCGCGCAAAGGCTTCCCAGTCGAAATTTGGATAGGCGGCGAGGTGCGCGTTGTAGTTGCCGACCGCGCCGTTCATCTTGGCCAGCGGCTGCACCGCAGCGATACGCGCTACGGCCGTGGCCAGGCGCGCGGCGACGTTGGCCATCTCCTTGCCGACCGTCGTCGGGCTGGCCGTCTGGCCGTGCGTGCGAGCCAGCATGGGCACCGCGGCGAACTCGTGCGCCAATGCGGCGAGTGTCTGCGTCAGGCCTTCGAGGGCGGGCAGCAGCACCTGCCGGCGCGCGCCCTCGAGCATCAACGCATGGCTGGTGTTGTTGATGTCCTCGCTGGTGCACGCGAAGTGCACGAACTCGCCCGCCGCGCGCAACTCGGCATGCCCGTCGAAGCGCGACTTCAACCAGTACTCCACCGCCTTGACATCGTGGTTGGTGGTCTTCTCGATGTCCTTGATGGCCTGCGCATCGGCTTCCGAGAAGCTCACCACCAGGCCCCGCAGCAGGCCTCGCGCGGCTTGCGACAAGGGCTCGAACTCGGCAAACCCGGCGTCGGACAACGCGATGAACCACTCGACCTCCACCTGCACGCGACGGTGCATCAGGCCGAATTCGCTGAGGAGGGCGCGCAGCGGCGCGAGCCTTGCGGCATAGCGGCCGTCCAGGGGCGACAGGGCGGTCAGCGGCGAGAGTTGCATGGCACGGGAATTGTAGGTGGCAGGCGTCGTATCCTCGGCCGCGCACCCCGCCGGAGCACGCATGCCCAACGCTGTCGTCCACCACCTCACCCACCCCCTGATCCAGCACAAGCTCACGCTGATGCGGCAGAAGGAGCGCAGCACCAGCGGCTTCCGGCGCCTGCTGCACGAGACCGCGTTGCTGATGGCGTACGAGCTGACGCGCGACATGCCGCTGCAGGCGGTGCAGATCGAAACGCCGCTGGAGACGATGACGGGCCACCTGATCGATGGCAAGAAGACCGTCTTCGCGGTGATCCTGCGCGCCGGCGCGGGCCTGCTCGACGGCATGCTCGAGGTGGTGCCGGGCGCGCGCGTCGGCCACATCGGGCTTTACCGGGATCCGAAGACGCTGGCGGCGGTCGAGTACTACTTCAAGATGCCCGAACACCTGGGCGAACGCGACGTGATCGTGCTCGACCCGATGCTGGCCACCGGCCACTCGGCGGCAGCGGCGGTGACGCGGCTGAAGGCCGAGCGGCCACGTTCGATCCGCTTCGCCTGCCTGCTGGCCGCGCCCGAAGGATTGGCCCACTTCCATGGCCTGCATCCGGACGTGCCGGTGACCACCTGCGCCGTCGACCGAGGCCTGAACGACCACGGCTACATCCTGCCTGGCCTGGGCGACGCAGGCGATCGTATCTTCGGCACGCAGTAGCGGCGGCAGCGGGCCAGCCCCTAGAATCGGCGGCAATAGCCCCCTCGGCCTGTCTCCAAACATCACGCACCATGAAACTGCTCGGCTCGCTCACCAGCCCCTATGTGCGCAAAGTGCGCATCGTGATGGCCGAGAAGAAGCTGGACTACCAGATGATGCTGGAGGACGTGTGGGGCAGCGACGCCATCCTCAAGGCCAACCCGCTCGGCAAGGTGCCGTGCCTGGTGATGGAAGGCGGCGAAGCGGTGTTCGATTCGCGCGTGATCGTCGAGTACGTCGACACGCTGTCGCCCGTCGGCCGCCTGATCCCCGGCAGCGGGCGAGAGCGGGCCGAGGTGCGCACCTGGGAGGCGCTGGCCGACGGCGTCGTCGATGCTTCGATCCTGGCGCGCCTGGAGCAGACCTGGAAGGGCCGCAGCGACGGCGAGCGCAGCCCCGCCTGGACCGACCGCCAGATGAGCCGCGTCGATGAAGGCGTCAAGGCCATGGCGCGCGGCCTGGGCGAAAAGCCGTTCGCGGCCGGCATTCACCTCAGCCTGGCCGACATCGCTGTCGGCTGCGCGCTCGGTTACCTCGACTTCCGGTTTCCGCAGATCGATTGGCGCACGCCGCACCCGAACCTGGCCCGCCTGGCCGACAAGCTCGCGCAGCGGCCGAGCTTCATCGACACCCTGCCGCCGAATTGACGGCCGGCGGGTTCCAGTTCTCGAGCGCTCTAACAAATACCGCCAGAAGGGACATCGAACCGGTGTCCGTGCGAGCGGCACCGGTTTTTTCATCGATGGCTTCGATCGGCAACGTCACCCCGTCGTCCATGGACTTCGGCACCGCGCTGGCGCTCACCAGCGGCGCACAGCTGGCCGACTACACCCTCGTCTACGAAACCTACGGCGAGCTGAATGCCGAACGCAGCAATGCGGTGCTGGTGTGCCATGCGCTGAACGCCTCGCACCATGTCGCGGGCGTCGACGCACAAGGCCAGTTGGGCTGGTGGGACAACCTTGTCGGACCGGGCAAACCGCTGGACACCGACCGCTTCTTCGTCATCGGCATCAACAACCCGGGCTCGTGCTTCGGCTCCACCGGGCCGATGAACGCCAACCCGGCCACCGGACGCCCCTATGGCGCTGACTTTCCGGTCGTGACGGTGGAGGACTGGGTCGATGCACAGGTGCGACTCATCGATCGCCTGGGCGTCAGCCAGCTCGCCGCGGTACTCGGGGGCAGCCTGGGCGGCATGCAGGCACTGGCCTGGAGCCTGCGTTACCCCGAGCGTTTGCGCCATTGCATCGGCGTGGCCACGGCGCCCAACCTGTCGGCCGAGAACATCGCCTTCAACGAGATCGCGCGTCGCGCCATCATCACCGACCCCGAATTTCACGCCGGTCACTACTACGCGCACGGCGTGGTGCCCCGGCGCGGCCTGCGCATCGCCCGCATGATCGGCCACGTCACGTACCTGAGCGACGGCGTGATGGGCAGCAAGTTCGGTCGCAAGCTGCGCGACGGCGCGATCTCTTTCGACTACGACGTCGAGTTCGAAATCGAGAGCTACCTGCGCCATCAGGGCGACAAGTTCAGCGACTACTTCGACGCCAACACCTACCTGCTCATCACCCGCGCGCTCGACTACTTCGACCCGGCGGCGGCCCACAGCGGCGACCTGGCCAAAACCTTCGCTGCGGTGCGCGCAAAGTTCCTGCTGGTCAGCTTCACGACCGACTGGCGCTTCTCTCCGGCGCGCTCGCGCGAGCTGATCAAGGCCCTGGTCGACGGCAAGCACCGCGTCAGCTATGCCGAAATCGACGCGCCGCACGGCCACGACGCCTTCCTGCTCGACGACCCGCGCTACTTCGCGGTGATGCGGACGTACTTCGAGCGGGTCGCCAGCGAGTTTTCCGGGGCCGCCGCGGCGAGCGGGGGGCTCACGTGAGCGAGCGGAAAGACCTGGAGCTGATCGCCGAGCTGGTGCCGCGCGGCTCGCGCGTGCTGGACCTGGGCTGCGGCAGCGGCGAGCTGCTGGCGCACCTGATCGAGCACCGCGGCTGCAGCGGCTACGGTGTCGAGCTGGCCGACGCCAACGTCCACGCGAGCTTGGCACGCGGCATCGACGTGATCCAGTTCAACCTCGAAGACGGCCTGGCGCTGTTCGATGACCGCAGCTTCGACGTCGTGTTGCAACTCGACACGCTGCAGCACCTGCGCAACACCGAGAAGATGTTGCGCGAGACCGCGCGGGTGGGTCGCATCGGCATCGTCAGTTTTCCGAACTTCGCACATTGGCCGAACCGCCTGCATGTGGCCAGCGGGCGCATGCCGGTGACCCGCATCCTGCCGTATCAGTGGTACGACACGCCCAACATCCGCGTCGGCACCTATGCCGATTTCGAGGTGCTGGCGCGCAAGAACGGCCTGGCCATTCTCGATAGCTTCGGTCTGCAGAACGGGCAGGCGGTGCGAAGTTGGCCCAACTTGCGCGCCAGCGTGGCGGTGTTCAAGTTCGAGCGCCAGGGCTGAACGGCGCGCTCACTGCGCCCGCGTCTGACCCGACAGGCGCTGCAGCTTCGAGGCGTACATCGACTGCTCGCGCCGCGTGGTGCTGTTGTTCATGGCGATGGTCAGGTGGGCCCGCGCCGGCTCGACCTCGCCCAGCCCGTACAGCGACACAGCAAGCCAGAAGTGGAACTCGTGGTAATCGGGGTCGCGGCGCATCTCGCGCAAGAGGTGCGTTCGCGCGGCGGCATAGTCGCCGGCTTGCGCAGCTGCGCGGCCCAAGTCAAAGTGGTGGAACGGCGGCTCCGACTCCAGGCGCGCCAATCGTTCACGCAAGGGCTGGGCCTCGGCCTGGCGTGCCTGGCCTTCGAGCTGGCGTGCCAGGTTGAGCAGGCTCGGCGCATGGTCGGGC
>Ga0163144_10013974_pt1 | contig 16698 bp, 17 predicted proteins | sample OliLak19BULKMAT1_FD_123175 | JGI IMG/M metagenome (GOLD analysis project Ga0163144, IMG submission 123175) | Freshwater microbial mat bacterial communities from Lake Vanda, McMurdo Dry Valleys, Antarctica - Oligotrophic Lake LV.19.BULKMAT1 | ecosystem: Environmental > Aquatic > Freshwater >... | reverse complement strand
GAACAATGCAAATTGTACCAGAAGGTACTAAATATCCAGTAAGCACATTACTAGAAGGTTACAAAACTACTTATGTTCCTCAAAAACTTGGTGATACTATCCAAGTAACTTATGAAGTGCAAAAATGGGACAAATCGGGTTTAACTAAAGCAGAAAACATTGCAAAAGCGCAAGCTAAGCAAGTTACTAGAGAAATGGAAAGATTAGGCTCTTCTTTATTTAGAAATGGGTTTAACACAGCATATACATCATATGGAGATGCTAAACCATTATTTTCGACTTCTCATACAAGAACTGATGGTGGTACAGCAGGATCTAATGCGTCAGCTAGTGGTTTAACACTAACAGCAGATAATCTTGATGAAGCTATCATTCAAATGAGAGAACAAAAAGACGGAAGAGGAGAATTAATCGAAACAATACCACAAATATTATTAGTACCGCCAAGACTTATGCAAGAAGCTTTAACTACAACAAAGTCAATGCAAAAATCAGGAACAGCAAATAATGATACTAATGTATTCAAACTAAATGAATATGAAGGTGGAAATTTAAAAGTTATTGTCTGGGACTACTTAGCTACAGCGGCTGGTGGTTCTGATACAGCTTGGATGCTAATTGATCCAGAAGTAGCTAAATTGAATTGGTTATGGGCAGAAAGACCAAAGATTGGTGAAATGGATACATCAAATGGATTCTTAAATGATACTTACTACTGGAAAGTTATGTTCTATGCATCAATTGGATGGGACGACTGGAGGGGGACTTGGGCTAGTCAAGGTAATGGATTAACTTATAGTTCTTAAGTAATTAACCTGCTAGTGTATAGGTTAACTAGCAACCCTACACAAACCGTTAGACTCTCAAGGGTAAATGAGAGGTAAATATTAGGTTTATTTATTAAAACAAACATTATGGGAGTTACAAATTTTTCAGAAGTAGATTCAGCAAACGGGTACAAAGTTAATGGAGTGCCTACATCGCATTATAATTATTTTTATGAGGATTTCAAAGTTGATCCCGTTACTTCTAAAGTAGCAGGTGGAGCAGCAACAGGAACAGCAGGGGATTTAAATGTAATGGGATTCGAGAGAAATATTATTAGATACTCACCTAAAGGGACTCAAACAATATTAGCACCAGTTTTGTCATCTCTAGGCTTAAATATTAATATGGATCAAACAGATAATGATGGTGTTGAGCTGTGGGGTTCATCAGCAGCTATAACAAGAGCTAGGAGCGCATTTACAGTAGGTACATCAGAGAATTTCTTTTTTAGCGTTAAGTTTAGTATTGCAGATGTATCAGGCACAGATGATTGTGCGATAGGATTTAGAAGGGTTCAAGCACAGCAAGCTAATTTTGATGACTATACAGATGCGGCTGTACTTAATGTTATCTCAGGAGATATTACAATTGAAACTATATTAAACAATGCAGCTACAGTAGTAACAGATACTACTCAAAACTGGGCAGACGGCGAAACATATACACTAACTGTTAAGGTTAGTAAGAATGGAGTTGTAACATATGAAATAAATGGAGTTGTTCCAACAGTAACAGCAGCATTTACATTTGATAATGGTGATGTAATAGTGCCTGTTTTATTTTTCTTAAATGCAGCAGATGTAGCAGATGCAGTAAATTTACTTACAGCAGAATGCGGAGCACAGGAGTTTAGAGCTATAGTATAAACATATTGAATGGGGGGGAGTAAAACTCCCCATTATTTAGTTATTAAAAATTACAAATGGCAGACGGAAGACAATCACAATTAATACAGTTTGACAGTGCTACAACTTATACACTTACAACCAGTTATGTTGCTTCAAATCCAATTAGAGCAGCTAAAGCTTATCAAGTAGGACTAGATATTAGTTATACTCAAGGAGCCGCAGAGACAGCGAACACTTTAGATATTAAGATAGAAATTTCAAACGTAGACACAACACCTACAGCAACAGATTGGTTTCAAATGTCTAGTGAGTCTACATCTAGTGGATTAACTACATCTAGTTATCAAAATTATAGATTTACGGCAGTTGCTACAGCAGGAACAGCGGATAGATTCCATATCAGTTTTCCTATTGATGTTAAATGGGTTAGAGTATCTGTTCGAGAGGGGGGCGTGGCAGCAAATGCAGGAACTTTTTTAGGACGATTAACAGTAAGTGAAAATTTTGGAGGTTAATTAGTTATTATAAATTTTATATGTCACGAACAAAAGGATTTAGAGGGGTTACGGAATTAACAGGAGGATCCGCCACAATTGCAGATGGAGCAGTAACAACAGTTAAGATTGCAGATGAAGCAGTAACTAATGCAAAAATTGCTACTGGTATTGCCGCCGCCAAGATAACAGGAGGTCATAAAGTACTAGCAACGCAAACAACCTCAGTTGCTAACACTGGTGTTATTACTGAAGTTACACTATTTACATATACAATGCCTGCTAATACAATGGGTATTAATAGTGTTTTAAGATTTACGTATAATGTATCTAATAATAATAATGCTAATGTCAAAACCTTTCGGATTAAATTTGGCGGATCCGATATAGTCAATTTTAATAATGCTAGTACAGTTCATGCTTCTGGGAATAGATTGTTAAGTAATCGAAATGCTTCGAATGCACAAGTAGCAAGTTTTATAACATCGTCCTCATCTGGGGCAGGTACATCAACTACTGGTCTACTAACATTAGCAAAAGATACCACCGCTAATGTTGATATTGTTGTCACATCACAGTTGGCAACTGCGGGAGATAATCAGAATCTTAATTTTTTGGTAATTGAAATACTAAGCTAAAACATGGCAACATTTACAGATTTAACAGGGGTCACAACAAGCTTTATAGATAACGAGACAGGTTCTTTCTGGTGCAATGTTAATTCATGGTGCGATTCTAATTTTTGGTGTTTAACACTAAGAGGGTTTACAGATTTAACAGGAGTATCAACAAATTTTACTGATTTATTAAGTTTTTAAATGGCTATAACTTATCCCACTACAATTGATACATTTACAGATGTAACATGCTCAGATGCAAGAACTCCTAAAGATGTAATGAATGATGCATTAGATGCTATAGAGGCGCTAGAAACTAAAGTGGGCATTACTAGTTCTATCGTAACTGCTAGTCATGACTATAAATTAAGCGAAATTATTAGCACAGATAAAGCAGTAGGAAAAACAGCAACGCAGACTTTAACAAATAAAACATTAACATCACCTATAATTAATACACCTACAATTAATACGCCTACAATTAATACGCCTACAATAACAGTTTTAGACAATGCATTAACTATACAAGATAATGTAGATCCAACTAAGCAATTGCAATTTCAAGCAAGCGGGATTACACCAGGAACTACTAGAACACTAACAGTTCCCAATGAAAACACAACTATAGTTGGTACAGATACTACGCAAACATTAACAAACAAAACAATAAGTACAGGATCTATATTAAGTGGGTTAGCAGATGAAAGCTTCAGTGAATGGGGTATAGCTAGACAAGCGATTATCAACGGCAATTTTAATATATGGGAGGAAAACACTACTTTTACTCCTGCTGACGATAGATATATATGTGATATGTGGAATGCCTTAGTGGAAACGAATGCTTCATGGACTTTTGCCAGAAATACTGAAGTTCCTACAACTAAAAGTACTTATTCAATGAAATGTACCAATGCTACAGCAAACAATCAGTGTGCAATTGTTAACTTTATAGAGTTTGCAGATGCAGAAAGTCTAATAGGGCGAACAGTAAGTTTATCTTTTCAGGCTAAAACAGCAGGGACGGAAATAGCTAATATAAGAGCAACAGTCTTAGCATGGACGGGAACAGCTGATGCAATTACTTCTGATGTCATTACAACTTGGGCATCAGATGGAACAAATCCAACGTGGGCTACTAGTTGGACGGCAGAAAATACGGCTGCAAACTTAGCCCTTACATCAACATTTCAAACATTTAAAATAGAAAATATAGCTTTAGATACGGCAGGTACTAATAATATAGCAGTCGTTATATGGGTAGATGACGGAACAATAGCTGTAAATGATGACTTTTGGATTAGCCAGGTTCAATTAAATGTAGGAAGTACTGCGTTACCATTTCAAGATCAGCATTATGCTTTGGAATTGGCAGCATGTATGCGATATCAAATAGTAATTACTGGTACAACATTAAATGGACCAATAGGCTTTGGCAGTGCAGCAAGCACGCAAATTGCCGTATTGAGTTTGCCTTTCCCAGCCAAAATGAGAGCTATACCAACAACAACATTTTCAAATGTTGCGCACTTTCAGTTAAGCGACTTAGCAACTGTCTATACAGGGATAAGTACAATAACAACTGGATTAGTCGGGGGTAATGATGGCGACCTGTCTATAATACTAATTGTTACAATGACAAGTGCCGTTTTAACAGCATTTAGGCCGCATTTCGGACAGTTCAATAGTACTAGTGGAAAAATTATTTGTAAAGCACAACTATAATATGGGATTAACATTCGATCAACTAAAAAAGAAAGTAGGAAAAAATTTAAAATATTACAGTGATGTAGATGGCTGGAAAACTAGCCGGGATGTCACAGAAACAGATATAGGTGATTTTATTAATGAAATATACCGAGATATTATATTTCCACAATTTGCAACACAATACCCTGCTGATTTTAAACAAACAGCCTATACAGACAGTCACATAGCAACGGCAACTGTTGATGCAAGCTCAACAGCCTCTACATTAGTTGCTACGTCATCTATATTTACTAATGGTATGGTAGGATTAAACGTTTATAACTCAACAGACAGTGAGAGCCTAGTTATCAGCGGTTATACAAATGCAACAACAATTACATTAGAATCTGCAATTAATAATACTTGGGACGGTGATACTATATATGTATTAGGAAAAGAGTTTACATTAGGTGGAGATGCATCAGATTTATACGTGGTAGAGACTGTAGGGGTTAAATATGATATCAAGGATAGTTATTTCAGACAAGCCGAGAGAAGGTTAGAAAATGATTTTTTTCAGAATGGCAATGAATCAGGCTATGGAGTTACACCGAGCTTTTATACAACAACAATAACAGTAGCTGGAGTAGCTACAAGCGCTATAGGGATTATCCCACAATTTACAACAAAAATAGATAAAGGATTACAAATTACATATGTTAGAAAACCAGCTGTTTTAACTCTTTCGGGTGATGTATTAAAGTTACCAGTTGATACACCAGTTGTTTATGGAGCAACTGCAAGGGCTTATGAGATGAAACGGGAATTTCAGGAATCTGGTTACTGGACTACTAAATTTGAGATGGAAAAGAAACGTTCAATCAGCCAGTATAGACCACTTAGCTCAGGCAGAGACCTAACACTTAAAATACCTAGAAGGTATGGAAATATTTTTTATAGAAATAGATAATGGCAACTATAGATGAAGTAAAGGGTTTATATAGACAATTATTAGGCAGAGATGCAGACGCAAAAGGGCTTGACTGGTATCAAAAATTTGATACCAATGCTATAAAAAATGACATAATGAATAGCGGTGAATATAAAACATATAGTAATAGAGCTCAAACACCTTCCCCTGTTTACAACGTTCGTGAAAATGTACCAACACCTACTGCTAGACCTGCATTTTCTTCTGTTATGCCATACGACCAGGTTTTTAGTCCAGAGTTATTAGACCAATTAGCAGCAAGTCAAATTAACCCCGAATTATCAAGACAACAAGCCAGCGGAGTGTATGACTATAATAGAGGGTTAGCACAAAGCGGCGGGTATATGTCAGGTAGAGGTCGAGCAGGTAGACAAGACTTAGCTGATGCATATAGTAGGCAAGGAGTAGAACAGCGGTCAGCTTATAAAGGACAAATAGAAGATTGGACTAATGATTGGTATAACAAGCAGGCTGTTAACTATGGAACTAATCCATTAGCAGGAGCTATGCCAACATTACCCACCTTTGATCAATTTAAATCAACATTGACTAGCCCAAGACCTACAGGAACACAGGGCGTTAATAATCAATTTAGTTTATCTAATTTATATCGTACTTAATTATTATTTAAAAAAATGGCAACATCAGCAGAGTTACTACAACAAATACAAGCGATGAATCAGCAACCTATGCCAGATTTTAAAAGTCAGATAGCAGACTTATATAATCAGCCTGTACTACAACCTCTTGTAAAAGAGTCTGCTGATTTAGAAGCTCAATACTTACCAACTATTTTCAATGCATTACAGGGAGGAACTGGTGCTGGCGATATGTCACCAGCAGCAAGACTTTCTCATATAGGTGGAATGCTAGGAAGACAAGGGGCTAGAGTAGGTGCAAACAGACAAATTCAGAATTTTTATAATACACAAATACAAGATCTAGCTGGATTAGAAGCGCAAAGATACGGGCAGAAACAACAAAATTTACAGAATTTATATCAAACACAATGGCAAAGAGAAATGTCTGATAGAGACGAAGCCTTTAGACAACAGCAACTTGCTAGATCAGGCGGTGGCGGTGGCGGTGGTAGAGCGGAAGCACCAGGCATAGATTTTGCATCAATATTATCTCAACTTAGTAGCCAACAATCAGAACCTAGAAGAATGCCTAATATGGCTAGTCCTGCAGCTAATCCGAGAGATACTCTTAGAGCTTTTTCTGATCGTTTAAGGGGGGCAACTCCTAATTTCTCTGGAACTAGAGCTGGAACTAGCGCTGCTCCTAATCGTTTTAGTGGGGCAACTTCTAATGTATCTGGAATAGGTAATACTTTATCTAATTTATTTAAAAAATAATGAGTAAACTAGACGACATGATACGTAACGCACAACAACAAATGCAAGGGCAACAACAAGTGCAAGGGCAACAACAAATGCAACAACAAATGCAACAACAAATGCAAGCTCAAGAAAAGCAAGCTATTCAACAAGAGCTTACACGAAGGAGAGAAGTAGCAAATAAGCCTAAAACTTCATATAAGTTTGGACAGTTGGACTTAGGTGAGAATCAGTTTAACCAATTAAAACAAATAGCCACTTTAGGTTCTATGGGCTTAGTAGACGATAGAGCAGCGCAACAAATGATTACAGGGGCATTAATGCAACCACAAGAAAGCTTTTTAGATAAACTGCTAGGAGGTGGAGAAGGTAGCGGAAATCCTATGGACAATTATTCTACATCTGATTTATCACAGATGTATAATGATAACAGTGGAGCCAGTACGCCAGACTATGGAAATTTAGAAATTGAGATTCCAACAACAACAACAGATAGAGTGAAATCTATAGGCAATGTGTTGGCTTACCCTGCGAAGGTCGTAGAATCATTGGGAGACGTATATGCTAGCGGAAGAGAAGTGAAGAAAGCAAGAACAAAATTTAATTCTAAACCACGAAAGACTTTTGAAGAAATAAATGCAGTGAGAGCATCAACAGGATATGCTCCGATGAATAGAGACGATTACGATAGGGCACAGCTAAGCGCATTTAAGGCTTCGAAGTACTAATCAATTATTAATTTATAAAATAAATGGCAAAAGTATTAAAAGGAAAAGAAGCGGCAGAGTGGATAGCCAAAAATGAAAAGAAAGGTTTCAAAGTACGTAATGATGGCGGCACTGGTATTTCAGGTCGAAAAGATACCAGGGGTATTTTAGGTACAATAGATTCTTTGGGGTCTTCTTTACTTGGTGCACCAGATAATTTTCTAACTACCTCTGCAGAAGTTGGAAATGTAATAGCGAATGACGGACTAGGTGCAATATTAGATCCTAGGAAAATTAATTCGGAGGCAATGTTCATGGATGATACCAACTTCGAGAAGTTTAAGGACAGCCCACTATTACAAGTGGCAAAGGGTTATGCATCTGGTTTGTCAACTGTTATGCCAGCAGCTGGTACTAGTTTACTAGGAACGATTGTTAGAGGAGGAGCAGCAGGGGGTCTTTCTTCATTTGGTGAATCTGAAAGAGGAAATGAGCTTCAATCAACATTATTAGGAACAGTAGCAGGTGGAGGAACATCAGGTGCATTAAACTTAGCAGGTAAAGGTGTTAAATATTTATCAAACAAAGGCAATCGTATTGATGATGTATTAAGCGAAGTAGGCGGAGAAGGTGGCAAGGTAAGTGGACAACTACCAGGAATAAATCAGGTGGACAACCTACCACCTCGACAATCAACGATTAACTTTTCGGAGAGTGGCTTAGCTGATAGAGATAAGGTAATAACTGCATTAGCAGAGGTGAATCCAGAACAAGCCCGTGTTTTTCAAAGGCGATTAATGCCCTTAAACAAAGATGCAAAAGGTACTTTATTAAATCAGATAGACGAGCAAGTAAACGCTATGGATGAGGCTTATAGAGCTTCAGGAGAATTGATAAAAAAGCGGGCACAGTTACCAACAGGTGTAATGAAAACTGATGATCAATTAATGGCAAGTATATTAGGTAGCAATCCTGTAAATAAAAGAATAAATATGATTAATAGACTGGACGAGTCATTAAAGCCGCAGGCATACCAAGAGTTATTACAAGCGACTCCTATAGATGATCCTTTGAGAGGGACTATAACGACAACAGCCAGGCTGAACGGTGTAGATATAACTAAACCTATACCTATACAAACAGCAACAATGGCAACACCTACAACACCTTTAACGAGACAAAAGTTAGTAGACAATTTAGGAGATGAAACATTAGCTAAAGGCAATAGTTTTGATATAAACAAATTAAATTCGCAGCAAAAATATAAAGTTAGACAACAATTTAAAGACCTAGGATTCACTACAAATACTAAAACGGTTAGATTAGGCCAAGTTAGCAAAGGGGTTGATAATGATATTAATACTGTAATGAATGCTTTAAAAACCTATGATCTGCCTACTAATCAGACAGGTGTAGATGAATTAGTAAGCCGATTAGGACAAGATAGAGAAAACTTAGTATTACAAGCTATGGACTCTCGTTCACTACAAGTTAATTCTGATAACATACTTAAACAAGCAAGTGTATTTGTTGACAGAAATGCTAATACAGGCGGGCTGAATACGTTAACCAGTAAAACTGATATTGTAAAAGAGAACTTAAACAAATTTGTTCAAGAGAGTATAGATCCAGTTACTGGTAGGGCAAAAAAACAAGTATTGAACGCAGGTAATTTGTTCGACATTGTAAATGACGATGCTTATAAATCAGCATCCAGAAAAGTAGCTCAGACAGCTGATTTAGTTAAACCAGACATGGCTGCTAAAGCTGCTATATATGATTATGCAAATGATTCTTTAAAAAGAATACCAGGATATGCAGAAATTAATAAAACATATTCTTCTTTATACAATCAGCTACCTAATATGGCTAGAAAACAGAAAGAAGGAGTGTTTAATGGTTTAATAGGTAAATCACCCGGTATATTGGGTACAGGCATAGATCCAGCGCCATTGATAAGTATAGGAAGAAAACAAATATTTGATAGAGCAATAGGAGGGATCGGAGATTTAAGGGCAGGGCAAATTCCAGGTAAAGAAGCGGTTGCTAATGTATTAGGTCGAGGTGCTAATGTATTAGGTCAAGGTGCTAATGTATTAGATAATCTTTTAAATAATTCAACAGTTATGAAAACATCACAATATTTAGCACCTAGGATAGCTGCTAATCAATTTCAACCACAACAAGCAGACGCTATGGGTAACATGGGTAACATGGGTGGTATGGGTAACATGGGTAACATGGGTAGCATGGGTGATATGGGTGATATGGGTGGATACGGTACAGAACTATCTTCAATGTATGGAGGAGGACAACAGCATTCTCAAGGTGGGTTAGGAATGCTAGGAACACCACAGGGTAAACAAATGCTAGCAATGGCAGTATTAAGTGGCGAGATAGAACCTGCACAAGCTAATTTAGTAATGAACTTGTTAGGCACACAAGACCAAGGATCACAAATGACAGCAGGGCAGCAAGATAAAATGGGTAGTTTAGATTTTCAATTAGCTAACTTGGATGAGATAGAAACCATGATTAATGCAGATGGAAATCAATTCGGTTCTACAAATATATTAGGAAGAATAGCAGATAAGATTGGTGGACCTTTGGCAGACAAAGATAGAGCATCAACAGCAACTAGGTTAAATTTCGCTACTTCTCAATTAGTTAACGAATTATCTGGAGCAGGTGCAAGTGATAGAGAAAGGTCTTATATACAAAACATGTTACCAGGTATAAACGATGAACCCGAAGTGGCATTAGCAAAGCTTAATTCAGTAAGAAATACTTTAAAACTTAAGAGACAGCAGAAGTATGGTGAACAACAGCAGCAAGATATATCTACTCTTTATGCACAATAATAATGGCAGTACTTACGTTAAATGATCTAAGTGGTTCTATTAATCATAGGTCACCAGGATTGTTAGAAAACAATCAGTTTGAACTACTGCTTAACACTTCACAAGCACAAGTAGGAAATACTGCACATAGGCTAGGTTCACAGCTATTTTTAAACGCTATATCAACTGGATCTAATCCAATTAGAGGCCTAGGAGAATTTATAAAATCAGATAACACAACCTTTTTACATACAGTATGTCAAGGTACTTTATATGTAAATGGTGTGAGTACGTGGACCTCACAAGCAGCAAGTGAGTGGAATACAAGCAGTGAGATTGATATGGATAATTATATAGGTAGACATTACATGGCAAGTTCTACAGCTTTAGAATGGCTAAGATATTTTACACAAACAGGAGCAAGCATATTTGCAAAAGTCTGGTTTCCTTTAGCTGCTACAGGTGCAGGAAGAAATACAGCAACTGTTGATGCAAGCTCAACAGCCTCTACATTAGTAACTACTGAAAGTATATTTACGGCCGAGATGGTAGGGATGACAATATTTAATACAACAGATACCACTAGCAATATAATCACAGCCTATACAAGCGGTACAACAGTTACGGTAGGAACTGCAATTAATAATACTTGGGACGGTGACACAGTAGAGATGAGAATTGACGGCAAATATTTAGCAGTTAATGGTGCTTATATGTTACTAGGCGGTAATTCAGTTTATCCTAGAAGAGTATATTATAGTCAAGTAGCACAAGGAGACTTTGCAGTTAGTACAGACTATTTTGAATCCTCGCAGTCAATAACAGGGGTTACATCATTTGGGAATGGAAGACCATTTGTAGCATTCTCTAATAATACTTATTTAGTGTTAGATCCACAATCAGTATATGTTAATGAAGTTACTGATTATGGATGCACATCTAATAAATCGATAGTCAATATAAAAGGAAATATAATCTGGTTAGGACAAGGGGGGTTTTATATGTTAAGCCCTAATCAATCTTACCCCACAGACATATCCTTAGTAATTAAGAATGATCAAACACATGATGATTTATTTTATGCAATAACACAGAGTAATTTTATACTAGCAGCAGCAGGGGGTTTAGATGAAAGATATTTTTGTGCGTTACAAGATCTAAGTATAAATGTGAGGGGGCAAGATATAGATTCATGTGTTTTAGAGTTTGATGCTAGTCAAAATAACTGGAAAATCCATTCATATTCAGCAGGAAAATTGGGTAGCATCTTTGCAAATTTTACGGACACAACGGGTAAATATTTATATGCTGGAAGCTATACTAATGGTGGTGTTTTCAAATTAGAGATACCATCACTCTACACAGATAAAGATATAAATAATTCTACAAACACGATAAATTCTATAACACAAACAAAACATTACAGATTTTATGATAAAGGAGATAGTGCAATAAGAATGCAAAATGTATTGAAATTACACTTTCAATATTATTCTGCAAGTACAATAACCGTAAAGTATGCTTTAGATGGTAGTAGTACATATACTACATTAACAACATTACCTGCATACACAGCAACCCGGTGGAACTGGGAATATATGGATCTTGGAGAAGAGTGCAAAAGTATTAGTTTACAATTAGAAACTTTAGGTAACTTTATTATGTATGCGCTTGGTTTTGAATTGCAAACACAAGCCGCAGAAGGTATCAAAGGGCGTTAAATAATATTGCGATGGGACAAACTATATTACAAAAAAGTGTACTACCAAAACCAGTACAAGATATAAGGGGCGCAGGGTTTAGCCAAGACTTTAGACGAGATACTGCCAATAGTCAGAATGGACCAAATGGACCGATAAGAGCAATGTCTAAACAAGGATTTATGGCAGAAAACTTGCGTTCATTAGATCTCATTACAGATAGGTCATTACAAGCTATAAATGAGGTTAAATTTTTAGTAGTAGATACCAGTAACTTTGATAGTAATCCCACATTAGGTTCTTTTTTATATATTAATAGTGTGCCACATCAGTTAGGATATGAACCTGTTTTCTTGGCAGAGGCTAGTTTCAATAATGATGAATATTTTAGTCCCTGCCCTTTGTTTAAGGTATTTGTTACAAGTTTTGGTTATCGAGGCTCATATTCAGTTAATATGAGATGTACAAGTACTGATATATTTTGTAACGTTTTTTTAGATGGTTTGGTTGCCTTTACTACATTTGGCTTTCCATTAACTATAAAGATTTTTTTATTTAGAGAACAGATAAATGGTAAATCAGTATAAACCGATAGATAATTATAAAGAAGCAGGTTTTGATGAATTGATGCAACGTAAAACCGTTAATAATCCAGCTGTACCGAAAGACAGCTTAGTGTCGCAAGATAAGCAGATTTTTCAAACTAGAGACGACTTTAATTTTAGAATCGTAGATAGAAAATATGCAGTTATTCCTAAGAGTGCCCCGTTTGAAGTTCAGACTATTATAATACCTCTTAAGCTAGGCTATATACCAACTTGTTTTGCCTTTGCAAGGTCGGCAGGGCTACCTACAGGATGGAATCTATTAAATTATATGATTAATACTGGTGCTTCTAGTGGTGATAGTCCTTTTGTAAATTTTGGAATAAATGAACAAGAATTATCATTTACAAAAACTATGGTTCAGATAGTGGAAATTTATTATTTACTATTTAGAGAGGCAGCGAAATAATGAATTTAACACAAAATAACAATAAAAATATTTCCAGATATTCCCTTGTATCAGATGATCAAAGAGCATTTCAAGTATCAGAATCTAAGAATTTTTTAATATTTGATACTAATACTACAGAAGTGGTAAAAGCAGCTGGAGCAGAAGTAGGTACTATAACAATAGAACATGCGTTAGGTTACGAACCTATGATTAATGTTTCTTATAAATTACCTGCAAATAAGTATTATGCATCAGCACCTGCAAGTTTTATTATTGGAGCAGCTTATCTTGGTACAATTAGTGCCAAGGTAAACAAGAAAGATTTAGTTCTTACTGTTGAAATTTATGATCCTTCAGGTTTTTTACCAAACCCATTAGTAAGGGTTTTTTTTAAATATTTTATATTTAGAGAAAGAGCATCAAGAAAACGTAATTAAATAGGCGTATCGAATGTAATTTAGTAGAATGTAATTATTAGATAAATTAGTAAAATTAAACATAAATTTAAAATGGAAACATCAAATCCGCAAACCTTGAGTCGAGATTATAACATAGGACAAAATGCACAGGCTGTAAATAATATGCAAGTCCAAGTTGCTGTACTCGCAAGTAAGCTAGAAGATCTTATAAAGAGCTTTCAAGACTCAACAAAACGAGTAGAGATAAGTATTGCAGCTCTTACACTTACACAGACGACTGATTTAGCGAGCTTTAAAACGGACCAAATAAAAAGAACAGACGAAATTAATCGAGGTGTTACTGATTGGAATAGAGCTTTAAGAATGCTAGAAGTTAGTCAACAAAACGTAAACTCAAGATTAGAAGCTCAAGATAAAGAAGTTAATTATTTAAAAAATGAGATAATTAAAAAGATGCAAGAAAAACAAGGTCAACAAGAATATAATCTTAATATTTTTTCTGATAAGATTGATAAGATTGCAAACTTGATAGAGCTAAAAGATAAAGATAATAACATTGTTAAAACAGTTGTCTTTAAAACAATAGAAATTATATTAATAGCAGTTTTAGTAGGTGGCTTATCTTTAGTGATAACAAATATTCAAAAGTGATATACTAATAATAATGAAAAGTCCATTAAATAAACAATTAGAAATAACGTTTGTAGGGGTTAAGCAAGACTACAGTGCTCATATAGCTTCAGGTGGCTTAAGGGCACAATATCCAGGAATAGACTTAGTTACAATAGAAAGCATTAATCAATCTTGCTACGCAATTGAAAGCGGGTATATGATACCTGCTACAGATAGTTTTGGAGGCAAATATATACAACTGAATGGAACTACTGGCGCTTGGTTTTATGTTCATCTTTCTAACTTTAATGGTGCTGCTAGGTATGTTTCTGAGGGAGAGCTAATTGGTTCTTGCGGCGAAAGTGGGTATTCATTTGGTGCTCATTTGCACTTAGGCTTAATGATAAATGGGCGTTATGTAGATCCAGAACCTTATATAAAACAGTTTTTTAGTTCACCAATTTTTAGTTCACCAATTTTTAGTTCACCAATAATTATTAATAATCCTAATATGAATACAGTAATTGTAAAATCCGGATGGGGTATATCTAATGTAGCAAAAGAGGCTGGCATGAATGACTGGTATACAGAAAATGCATGGCAACAAATAGCACAATTTAACAGTTATTCAAGATGGGAAGATTTACAAGCTGAATTTGAAAGCGGTTCTATTGTAGGAAAGATTTTAATAATTAAAGCTAACAATAACACTTCAATACCGCAAATAGACGATACAAAACAAGTTAAGGATTTAACAGACAAAATAACTAAGTTAGAGGCTGAAAAGATAAAGATTGAAGCTGATGCAAAAACAAAAGAAAATGAATTAATGGCTTTAAACTTACAAAAAGAAACGGCTAGACAAGTTGAAGTAGAAAAGTTACTGTTTGGTTTAAATAGTGAAAAAAAATCTCTAAACGAGCAATTAAACAAAGTGGCTTTAGAGTTAAAGACCATCGAGGAAAGCAGTGTATACCTACCTAACACAGACATTATAAGCGAAGTTATAGCTACAGCAATAACACAAGAAGTAAAAGTAAGTGGCATAATAGGTAAATATCACGCTTTCATTGATAAGTATTTTAAATCCGATTATGCTAGAAGTTTATTTAAGTATGATTGGTTTTTAATAATAGCTATTGTGATAGGTGCTTTTTTAAGTTTATCAGAAAGTTATACAGGTAATAATCAATTTATCATCGGGCTAGTATCACTATTAACAGGTATAGCAGGACAAATTTTAAAATATTTAGCAACTAATTATGACAGAAATAGAGATGGTAAATTAGACCAGAAGGATAGTATTTTACTTCAAATAAACAAACTGCCCGAATAAAAGAGACTTATCTAATTTTTTATTGATATTAAGACGAAAGCGGTAGAGAATTTTATAAAAGCGTCATTGATATGTTTGATAGCATATTTAGTTATTCAACTGCTTAATTTAACCATACCAAATGATCTGCTGTACTTTATGGCTGGTTTTGTATACTTCATTTATTTAATGCATGCACTAGATAATAAATGATCACTAAGGTTTTTAAATGTAAAAATTGCCGTAGAGAGTTTATAAAAACGCAAACTTTGCGGAAATATTGTAGTTCCACGTGTTTCACAGAATCTAGTAAAAAAGCGGCAAAAAAAAATAGACGTAAAAAGTCTAATACACCTATAAAAAACAGGTGTGATACTTTGTTTGCTAAATTGGTTAGAGAGCGAGATAGTAGATGTTTGAGATGCGGAAAAATCGAAAACTTGCAATGTAACCATATTATTTCAAGGCGCGAGTTACGGTTTAGATGGACCTTTAATAATGCGTATACTTTATGTGCTGGCTGCCATCTTTATTGGTGGCACGACCAGAAATATCCAGATCAAAATATTAGTTTTTTAAAAGAAAGGCTACCAGACTTTTACGAAGCTTACCTAGCTAATAAAAACATAGCGCTACTAAATGCACAGGCTTTATTTAAGCCGGACTGGGATAACTTACCGAACATCATACTGCTAGAGCATACAAATTTAAAACAGCTACCTTCTAGTCTCTCTGATGACATGAACTTAAAAAACATTGACCTCTAAACTAAAACAGTCCTATAGTTTTATTACATTTTTTGATGTTGACTTCTTTAACAGAAAAGAATAAATTATATTTATGACAATATGTGGCGCAAAATTTTCAAAAATAATTTCTAATTATATATCTTAAGGAGGGTACAGTTTTTCCCACAGATTTCGCTGTACTCTCCTTTAGGTAGCGTTACAACATCTTCTATGGATATAAAAATACAGCAGTTTTACCAAGATCAATTAAAGACCACGAATACTAAATCGCAACGAGATGCAACAGACTTTGTAAGGACAATTAATATCCCTACAATGACATTAAAAGATCCTTTCTTAAAATTTACAGAAAAGGCTCTTATAGGAATAATATACAGCTTTGTAAGCAACAAGCGTAAAATGTTTGCAAGTAACAGATTCTTAGCGGCTAGTTTAGGCTTGCTAAATCCACTTAGTGTCACAAATTTACTAACAGGGCTAGAACAAAAAGGGTACATTGTAAGAATTTATGCTGATGAGAATAAATATGTGAGAGAAAGTATTACACTATCTAGCG
>Ga0163144_10013973_pt1 | contig 16699 bp, 15 predicted proteins | sample OliLak19BULKMAT1_FD_123175 | JGI IMG/M metagenome (GOLD analysis project Ga0163144, IMG submission 123175) | Freshwater microbial mat bacterial communities from Lake Vanda, McMurdo Dry Valleys, Antarctica - Oligotrophic Lake LV.19.BULKMAT1 | ecosystem: Environmental > Aquatic > Freshwater >... | reverse complement strand
GCCATAGTGTCGTATCATACTCATCATGGGCATAGAGGGGCGTTTGCCTAACGCGGCTTATCAGCAAGCCCACCAGTGCCAATAAGAGCAAACCTATAATAACGGGGTAAATGAGGTTGTCGTTGGGCGCAAACACGCCAAAGAGGGGAACGCCCATCCAGCCAAATTGCCCCCAAAAGCTGTTAAACGTCGTTTGGGCAAGCTGTAACACATAGTCTGTGATGCCAAGTTGGGCGATGTAATCGGACGTGCGTAATTGCCCAACCACGACCGCATCATGCGCCCGTAGCCCTAAAAAGTCGGGGAAGCCGTAGGTGCTTATGTTGCGTCCAAACCAAAAGAGCGCAAACGGCAACGCGCCCACCGCAACCATAATGCTGGCTTCTAGCCAACCGCGCCATGCCAAAACATCTCGCCCTTTGACCCGTGAGCGTAAAACCAGCGTCATAAACACGATGGCTACCATAAAATAGCCCGTGGTTTTGGTAAGCGTTATAAATCCCAACGCCAGCCCCAGCAAAATGGGGTGTAAGTGGCTATCCTCACGGTAGCGCAGGCACAGCCATAACGTTACGGCAATGAGCGCGTTGGCGAGGGCATCATTATTGATGCTACTGTTTATCATCATGTGTTGGGGCAAAAATGCCACCAAGCCCATTACCCCCAGCGCAACCGCTTCTTGGTTGTCAAAGACACGCTGGCTAATGCGATACGCCATCATCACCGTAATCATGCCCCACAGCACGCTCATCAGCCGTAACGCAATCACGTTGCCATTGGTGAGGGCAAAAACGGGCAGGCTTGCCCAATAATAAAGGGGCGGTTGGTGGTCTTCGTATTGAATCGCGTTTAGGTCATTTAGCAATTCGGGCGCAAAGCGATTGGCTTTAAGGGTTTCTAGCGTGTCGTTGTTCCAGTCGCCATCTTGGATGACGGGCAAAAACACGCCTTCATAGGCTTGGCGAATGTAGTTATAGTGGGCGGGTTCATCGGGGGCTTGCCAGAGGGGGGTACGAATGGCGAATGCCACCCCCAGCCCCACATACGCCAGCAAAATTAGCCAGTAGATGTGCCTCATTGTGCCTCCGTGTTTACGGCTTCTTTCGCCTGCACAATAGTGGCTGTTTCTTGGGTTGCTAGTGGGTCTTTCGTCACTTCATCTGTGCCGTGAGCAGGCGTGTTTAGGCTTTCTTGCCCGCTTTGCGCGACAGGATGCAACAGCGCAAAATTGCCCATGAGCGCGTAAATAATGACCCCAAAAGACGACACGCCAAAGCAAAAGAGCAAGCCGACGGCTTGTAATCCGCCAAAGAAAATATCGTTAGTAGTGGTGCGGACATGCGAACCAAACCCAAAAATATCGGCATAGCCCGCCAGTGATGCAAATAAGATGCCCGTCATGGTTAGGCGCAGCCCAATTTGCTGTATCAGTGTGGGCGGAATGTTAAGGTAAAACGTAAACTTGGCATAGATAACCGCCCCTATCACCAGCAGGCTGTATCCTACCAGAAGCAACGTCACCTGCACTAAGCCAATGCCTGCCGTGTCTGTTGCCCCTGTCAATTGTGGAAACAAGCCCATCAACGCCAAAACAATCCCTAGTGCGCCAATGGCAATGCCTACTTGTGCGAAGCGTCCCATAGTAAAAAGCCCTTATACAACCGTGATGGTTGTGCCTTCCATGCTGGTAATGGTTGCCAGTGCCACCATTGGCACATCATAGCCTGCGTCTATCATGGCTTGCCGTCCGCCCTCAAAGGACTTTTCAACGACCACGCCCACCCCTACCACTTGCGCCTTTGCCGAAACAACCAAGCGTGAGAGGGCTTTTAGGGTTTCGCCACTGGCTAAAAAGTCATCAATGATAAGAATATTCTCGTTAGGCTTCAAAAACTCGCCACTCACTAGCAATTCTACAATGCCCCCTTTGGTGTGGCTTGGGGCAGTTTCAATATAGATGGGACCCGCCATTGTGATGGGGCGTTTTTTACGGGCATATACCACAGGCACATTGAGTTCCAGTCCTGCCATCATGGCGGGCGCAATGCCACTAATTTCGGCGGTTAAAATGCGGTCTATGGTCAAGCGACTAAATGCCTCTGCCAGTGCTTTGCCCATGCCTGCCATTAGGCGCGGGTCTAATTGATGATTAAGCAGGCTGTCTATCTTTAAGATGCCGTTGCCAAGGTTGCGTCCTTCGCTACGGATGCGTTCTACGAGTGGCTGGTAAGACATGCTAGGAACTCCAAACGGGTTATGCGTGTTGTGAATGAAAGGGTTCTGCTATTATAGTGTGCATACCACGTAATGAAACGGTGCAGTATGGCGATGATGGACTCTCATTTTTCTTTGCTTCCTTCGCAATCGTTGCGTCAGGTGTCACATTTAATGCTGATGCCAAAGCGTTTGCGGGCGGGTGCAATGCGCGGTGAACGCCGTAGCAAAAAGCGCGGTACAAGCATCGAATTTGCAGACTATCGCAATTATAGCGCAGGCGATGACTTACGGAAGCTAGATTGGAATATTTTAGCACGCCTAAATAAGCCTGTGGTAAAAGTGCATGAGGATGAAGAGGATTTAACGGTGCATTTGCTATGTGATGCCTCTTTAAGTATGCAAGCCACTGAAGAAGGCGAAACCAGCAAATGGGACTATAGCACGCGCCTTGCCAGTTTATTGGCATTTGTGGCATTAAACGCGGGTGATGCCCTAACGACGCAACGTTTGGGCGAAACAGACCGCACCTTTAAGGGGCGTGGACGTGAGGGGCTTGTGCCATTTTTACGGTGGATGGGGCAACAATCGCCACAAGGGCAAACCGACCTTAACGCCAGCCTACAAGCCTTTACAGCGCGTGAGAAGCGTGTGGGCTTGTGCTTTATTTTTACGGACTTGTTTAGCCCAATGGGGTATGAAACGGGCTTAAGGGCAATGCTGGCAAAAGGGCATGAAGTGGTACTCGTTCACACGCTTGCCCCCAGTGACATTACGCCCCCTGTGCGCGGTGATGTGCGCCTAATTGATGTTGAAACGCTTGCACCCCAAGAACTGACGATAGACGCACCCCTTTATGCTCGCTATCAAGCGCACCTGCACCAATGGCAAGAGGGCATCCGCGCCACTTGCGCCCGTTGGGGTGTGCATTACGTTCATCCAGTTTCTAGTACCCCCCCAGAACGCCTACTTTTAAGCGACCTTTTACAATTCAAACTGCTGAAATAGCGTTTATGCCCATCTACACAGAAGTTACCGCGCAAGTGCAACAAGAAGTACAAGCCTTGCCCCCTGCAAGTATGTCGGTGCGTTTTGTGAGTGCGTTGTCGTTGGCATTAGAGCATTTAGAGGCGCACCGTGACGAATTGGCAGACCACTTCGCGCACGCCCTCCGCCACAAAGAAAGCCCCGTCTTTAGCCCCGATGACCCCATGCGCCAAGCCTTAGGGCGCGTGATTACGTATGCCACCGACACCGTAAAGCCCGATGAAATAGAGGACATGACGAACCTGCTGTATGCGTTTTATGGCATGGTGGTGCTGTTTTGGCTGTATGACCGCACGCCCGAAACCCGCGCTACCCGTGCTTTAGTGGACTTTATGGGCGATATGATTAAGATTTTGCGCCCCATGATGATGATGCCACTCTTTAGCAAGGCGTTAATTAAAGTGTCGGGTATTATGAACCTTGTGTTTAAGCAAACCCCATAATACAAAAACCCCCACGAAATTCTCGTAGGGGTAAAGTAACCATGATGCGGTTTTAGTGTGCCGCGCGTGTTTTATCCTTAGCGGACGGGAAGAACTTCTTCCCAACCAGAGGTGAGCAACAGTAAGCGACGTGATACCCAACCTGTCATAACTTCGCCATCTTCGGTGGCATACTGTACCAAAACCCAATTGCTGGTAGCGTTGCGCCCAATGGCGGTAACGACTGTAGCAATTTCGGGGTCTTGGCTAAGTGTGCCGATGCGAGCGGATAATACAGAGGCACTTTGGCGCACATTGGCAATAGAGGCAAGCACGAAGGCTTCTGCGGAATCGGCGGGAGCATCTGTAAGGCGTAAGTCACCCGATGCAGTCACCATTGCAACGGCAGTGCGAGAGGTTGCACGTAGTACGGGATTGCTAGGGGTTGTTAGCGGTACGCTAGACACATCGCCCTCTACTGTACCGCCACATAAAACCACCCAACCCTGAACGCCGCCCACGCGCACTTGCAACCAGCGCGATAGGTCTAGGTTTTTGCAGTCCGAAAGGTCGTCTGTGTTGCGTCCAATAACTTCTAGGCTTTCGTTGCTGGCAATGACAACTTCGTACTGAATCCCATCACCGCTACGCACATTAATTGTGCCGCTGGGGGTGAAGGTGACGGCGGTTTGGGCTTGTGCCAATGACCCCATCATGAAAACAATAAGGCTTAACAAGAGTGTGGCGACAATTGCATTAAGGTTTTTTTCTTTTCTGAGGCTCATCTTAAATTTCCCTTTGTGTTGGCGCTGTATACGGCAGTTTTAGGATAGCATTTCTGAACCAATCGAACACAACGCGCGCCACGCGCCAACACACCGTCTCCTATACGCCAGCACAACTTACCCTACGCGCACCCTACGCGCCTGTGCCATAATAAGCAACATAACACATACACCCTACAAAAAAGAGGTTTTTATGCGCCGATTTACAGTCTTATTCCTATGCTTTATGCTTGTAATGGGCAGTACAATGGTCTCTGCTCAAACGTCCCCTCAAACCTATCAAGGGGAATCATTCACGTTTAACTATCCCGATGGCTGGCAATTGGGCGTGGACACACCGAATCATGTGGTGCTTTTGGGCGATGGTTTGCAAGTGGATATTTTCGCCTCTTCATTAACCACAGAGCGCGTTGAATTGGAAACCGTAATTCGTGGGCTTGCCAGTAGTATCACAGAAGAAGAAGTTACCCTAACCGAAACAACCATTAACGAGCGACCCGCCTTGAGCGTTTCATTGGTGGCGAATGATTTAAACTGGTTGCTTTTGGCACTAGAAACGTCTGATGATAGCGTGTTCTTGGTACGTGCCTTTTCTGCATCGGATGATTTTAGTGGGGTGAGCGCCATTGTTACCAGCATTGCGCCCACCCAAACCGCTTTGCGCGGGTATGCCTCACCTAATGGTGCCGTGCAGTTTATACAGCCTTTGGGCTATGATGTGCGTGCCATTACCGCAAACACATTTATTGTTTCTAATACGCCTAACCCGTTGCCCGATGCAGCCAGTACAGAGGTGCTTGTGCCAGATGGCGAAGTGACGTTTATTTTGTTTGCCGATGTTGTGGAGCTTCCCGCATACGTTCCACAAGAGGGGGATACTGCTTTAGAGGCATTGCAAAGTTATTTAAGCCTAGAAACCTGCCAAGCGTGCAATGGCACATTCAGTGACTATGCACCCGTCACAGTGGGACAACGCACAGGCTACCAAGTGAGCGTGCAATTTCCTGCATTTAGCGCAAAAGCCTATGCGCTAGACACCCCTGAAGGCGTTATCGTCATCGGCGTGTATGCGTCACCCACCACACTAGAAGCCGAGAGTGCCATGCTTGATGTGATTGCAGAAAGTATGGAGCGCGTAGTCTACACACCCCCTACAAGTGCAGAAACACGCCAAGAGATTGGCGATAACACGCTGTTTTACCCCGAAGGATGGGCGGTGGACGGCATTGGCGAAGCGATTCGATTAAGAACGAACGTAAGTGTGCTAGGTGACCCTGCACGCCTTAAAAACGGGCAAGTCCTCGTTTACATTTTCCCATCATTGGCGGTGCTAGAGGCGGGTACGGGCTATCAGCCTACCAGTGAGAGCTTGCTTTCTTCGACGATTGCGCTGTACTTTACATCACAGGCGGGCATTGTGGGCGCAACGGGCATTAGTGATATTCAAACAGGCACAGTGAACGAGCGCGAATTTAGCCGTGTAACGTGGCTTGCCCCCGAAGATACCCACGACCAACAACTGATTATCATCAGCGATGGCAACGGCGATTTTTACACACTGTTTGCGTTTGCACCCGCCAATAGTATGGTGTCGTTAGAACCCATCTTGCTCGAAATTATCGCAAAATTTGGGCAATCACAGTAAGCTATAGAGAGTTATAGTGCGTGTTGGAGCAGGCTTGCATAATGAGATGTGCAAGCCCCTCTAATGGGCGGGGTTTTTGCATGAGCGGGGCAAGAAAGCCATTATCATCATCAAGGAGACACATCCAATGGAACAGTGGGAATATATGACGACGTTTTTGGCGGCAAAAGCAGACAAGAAAGAAACGCGCCAGTTTATTAAAACGCGCTTTAACAAACGCCCTAAACGCTTTTCGCCCGAAAGCATGATTCCAGAGCTAGACAAGCTGGGCGCAGAAGGCTGGGAAATGGTACACATGGAACCTGTGGCGCGTGTGGGTGGCAAGGAAGATGTGCTATTTGATAATGATTATCGCTGGAGTAACACCTATTTTTGCGTGTTCAAACGCCGTGCGGGTGGGGCTGTGCCTGTAACGGTTGCAGCAACACACCTGCCCAAAGCCCCCAACGAAGGCTAACGCACGATGCGACGGGTGATATTGATTACGGGCGCATCCAGTGGTATTGGGTGGAGTAGTGCGTTGGCGTTTACCAAGCGTGGCGACCTTGTGGCAGGTGTCGCAAGGCGTGCAGACCGTTTGCAGGCGTTAAGCGAGGCAATTACACCCCTAGACGGTGACTTCTTGCCCCTTGTAGGGGATGTGACGCGCTGTGAGGACGTTGAGGGGGCTGTAGCGCAAACGCTGGCAAAATGGGGGCGTATTGACGTTTTAATTGTCAATGCGGGCATTGGGCAACGGGGCGCACTGGCGGACAGCGACTGGCAAGACATTGAAACGCTCTTACGCCTTAACATTGACGGCGCACTCTACAGCATCCGCGCTGTATTGCCCACTATGCGCCAACAAAAGCGCGGTCACATTATCACGATTTCTTCTGTTGCTGCGTCGTTGGTATCGCCCTATGCGGCTTCTTATGCTGCCAGCAAAGCCTTTTTAAGTAGCATAGCGGCTTCGTTGCGTTTAGAAGTAGAAGCAGATAACATCTTTGTGAGCGATATTTTGGTGGGGCGCACCGACACGGAATTTAACGAAAAACGACTAGGTGAAGGGGCGCGTGTGACCTCTAATTTGCCTACTATGTCGGCTGATACTGTCGCGCAAGCTCTTATAACCGTGGTTGAGAAGCCCCGTAACACGGTTATTTTGCGTTTTTTTGACCGCCTGATTGTGCTAGGCAATCGCCTGTTTCCTGCATTGATGGGCAGGCTTGCCAAGAAGCAATACAAATAGGGGTGGGGAATGACGGTTAAACTTAATTCAATGCGCGTGCTAGAAAAATACAATGTGCCGTATGAAGTGCTAACGTATGACCCCATCACCCGCGATGCCGAAGAAGTGGCGGAACTCTTGGGTTTGCCTGCGTTTATGGTGGTGAAAACGCTGATTGTTCAGCCCGAAGCACAGCCCAAGCCCGTCATTGTAATGTTGCCCTCAGATCAACAACTCGACCTGAAAAAACTTGCCAGTAGCATTGGCGCAAAGAAAGCAAAAATGACGACCCACGCCGAGGCAGAACGCCTAACGGGGCTTCAGGTGGGGGGCATTAGCGCACTAATGCTGTTAGATAAGGGCTGGAAAGTGTACTTAGACAGTAGCACAACGCAACTTCAGAACATTGTCATTAGTGCGGGGCAACGCGGGTTACAACTTCGTGTTCCCGTGATGCCCCTCATGAATGTGCTACGCGCCAGCATTGTCGAGGTGGGCGTTTAGTCTGCGCTGGGTTCACCGATGCGCGTTTGTAGCTCTTGGGGCGCAAGCGGTAGAACAATGTGGAAGATAGACCCCTTATTCAGTTCGCTTTCTAGCCAAATGTCCCCGTTGTGGTTTTGCATAATGCCAAACGTTAGCGTCATACCCAAGCCTGTGCCGGGTTGTTCTAGCGCAAGCTGATTGGTGCTTCTAAAGTAACGCTCTTTGAAAAGGCGTGCTTGGTCTTCTTTGCTGATGCCCAAGCCTTGGTCAATCACGCTCACCTGAAGCATAGTGCCACGCCGTTTGCCGTGTTGGTCAACATAGTTTTTAACCACTTCGGCTTTAATGGTAATGGTAGTGTTGGGTGGGCTGTATTTGTGGGCATTGCTTACGAGGTTTGTCATTACCTGAATCAAGCGTGTTTCGTCCCCCATCACCAACGGCAAGTCATCGGGTATCTCTGTCACTAGGGCTTGCCCTTTTTCGGATAGCACGTGCGTAAACGGACGTAGCGTTTCAATGACGGCATGGCGGATGTTCATGGGTGTAAGGTTTACTCTAAATTCGTTGGCATCCATCTTCGCGCTGTCGCGCAGGTCTTCGATGATAGTCTGCATACGATTGGCATTAGAGTGAATCACGCTAATGAGTTCATTTTGTTGGTCACTTAACGCGCCCATCATGCCTTGTCGCATTAAATCCGAGTAGCCCACAATGCTCGTTAGCGGGTTCTTTAGCTCATGCGCCGCAAAGCCCATAAACTCACTCTTAGACTTATTGGCGCGGGTAAGGGCGGCATAGAGCTGTGCGTTAGCAATGGCAATGCTGGCGTGTTCTGCAATGCGCTGTGCAAACGCCCAATCGCTTAACGTAAAGCGTGGCATGGTGTTTCGCTCTAGGATAAGCAGGGCGTTGAGGTCATCACCACTAAACATCGGTAGGGTAATTTGGCTTAGCGCACCCGTTAAACGCCCGTTATAGTTCGGGTCGATAGCAATATCGGTTACAAGGTCGGCTTGTTTGGTACGCACCACACGCGCCACAATCCCCTTGTCTAGTGACCATGCTAAATTGGTTTCGCCCTTTGGATATTCTTCAAGCAAGTAGCCACTAATGCCCACGACATCCAAAATAGATGAATCTTCGTCCACAATGCCCAGTGCGCCCGCTTGGGCGTTCAAAATTAGCATAGAAGATTCTACGGTAATCTTTGCCACTTCTTGCAGGTCTAGGGTGCGGTTTAGGTCGTTGTCCATGCGCTCTAGGGCTTCTAGTTCGCGTACTTTTTGGGCAAGCTGAATATCTGTCATACGGAACAAGCGCGCGTTTTCAATGGCAACGGCGGCTTGACCGCTAAACGTGGTGAGCAAGTCACTGTCTGCTTGGATAAAGGGCGTGCCATCCGTTTTGTTTAGCACTTCTAGCACCCCAATAACCACGTTTTTCGCAATTAATGGAACGGCAATTAGCGACTGTGTTTTATATTCGGCAACGTTTTGATTGCTAGCGGTTGCGCCCACGTCGTTCACAATTTTGGGCTTGCCTGTTTTTACCACTTCGCCCGCAATACCCTTATCAGAGGGAATGCGCGTATTTAGTAATTGGTCTTCTGCGCCCCCAATGACCACCCTAAATTCTAGCTTGGTGTCGTCATCTTCTGCGGTCAATAGCAATGCGCCCGCGCCTGCGTTCAAAATTTCAACAGCACTGTGCATAATAATTTCGAGCAGTTTTTCAACGTCACTTTCGGTTGCCACCAAACGGCGCGAGATGTCGTTAAGCACTGTAAGCTGGCGTTCACGTACTTTTGTTTGGGTAAACAGGCGGGCTTTGTCGATGGATGTCGCTGCCAGTGCGCCAATGTCGGTAAAGATTTTGAACTGTTCTTCGGTAAAGGGATCGCTAATGGTTTTGCCCACCGCCAATACCCCCAAAACTTGCTTGCCGGCACGCAAGGGAACACCCATCCACGCCCGTAATTCGGCGTTTTCATAGTGTAGAGGCGCGTCGCGCTTTTCCATTTCAAACGTATAGTTGACAAGTTTCATGGAACGGCTGGTTTTTACAATTTCACTAAATAGCCCGTCATCCAATGTCCAACGTTGGTTCTCTTTGTTGGGTTCGCGGTCATCCTCTTCTAAGAAGAAGGCAAAGTACAACTGGTTGGTTTGGTCATCGTATAGCGCAATATAGAAGCAAGGTGCGTCAACCAAACGCCCGGTTTGTGCGTTAATCAGTTCCAATAGGTCATCAAACTCGATGGTAAAGTTGACGGCTTGCCCTACTTGGCTTAAAACGTCTAGTTCACGCACGCGCTGTTCTAGCGAGGTAATCACTTGGGAGCGTTCTGTGCCAATGGCAAGCTGATTTGCCATATTGCGAATGAAGCCAATTTCTTCAAAGTTATAGTGCGCCCTACCAGAACGGGGGGGCGATACCACCACAAAGCCGTTTAGCTTGTCTGCACCCTTAAGCGGTGCAATGGCTTGGGCGCGTAGCACACGCAACCGCGCTTGCTCTACTAATAGTTCTTGTGGGGTGGGTTCATCTTGCCTAAGCACAATGGTCGGGCTTTCCATCAGGGCTTTAACGAGTGGGCTATCGGGGCTAAAGCGCACGTCAGTATTGCGCCCACTGGTGCCATGGCTGATGTATTCGCCATTTTCTTGAGATTGCAAGAAGATGAACACGCCCGAAGGGGCAATATTATCCTCTATCATTTGCTTAAACGAAGCCGTGAGTGCGTTATAGCTGTTACTAGAGGAAAGCGTTTGATTAAACGACTCGACTTGAGCTAAGTAATTGCGCCGTGACCTAAAGTAAAGCGTGTCGATGCGGTCTTGAATGGTATTTCTAAAAGGCGTAAAGAACATCACCATCACAAACAAAATAATGGCAATGGCGAAAACGTTGGTTGCATTTAGGAAACGGATGGCTAGAAGCGAACTGCCAAACGAAAGAAGGAACACGCTTAAAACGAGTGCTGCCAACATGATGCCATAGGTGATACTTTGGCTTACAAAGCGATCTGTATCTAAACGGCGGTGTTGCATAATGGCAAAGGAAATTGCCACATTAGGGAACAAGAACAGGGGCATTAACGCTTCAAAACTAATGGGAAGCGCGAAGGCACTATTTGACAGTAGCACACGATTAAGCACCCACAACGCCCCAGAAATAAGCACTAATGACATGCCAATCAGGATAATGTCGGCTTGTCGGCGTGTTTTTACGGTAATGGCGCGTTGCCGTTGCAACAAGCCAATGATAAGCGCGTGGATGACCAGGCTAAAAAGAGCGTAGCCTGTGGCAAATTGCCCGGTGGTGTTACTAGGCGCACTAGGGTTAAAGTGGTTAAACAAAATTGCGCCCCCAATAAGCGCACTAACAACCAATGGCAGGTACACCGAGAAGGGGTACTTCCACGTAACGCGTAGGGGCGAGGGGAAGATAAGGCTAAACGAGATAAGGCTGCCCCCCAGCAATGTCACACCCATTACCCAGCCTACCAAGAGCGTAGACGTTGTGCCAACATCCAGCAACCCCCCCATAAAAATGGCAGTGGTGTAGCCGATGATTGCGCCCATTGCGCCTTCTAGGGTGTGACGGCGATAGTAGAGCAGGGTACTAGCAACAAGTAACACAACCAAACCAGAGGCATAAGGCAAGATGAAGGAGGCTAAAAAGTCACCGTCAGGCAGGCGCATTACTGCAACCCCTAGACGACAAGAAACAATGTCACCTTCGAGTTCGGTACAGAAAGTTGCATTTGTAGGGAATTGGCGAGTGTCACGGGTAAACGATACTTGCACCACATCGCCCACCGTGTATTGCCCTAGCAGGCTGAAAAGTCGCCCGCGAGCATCGGCTACACTAGCCCCCTCTGGCACAAGAAGCTCACCATCCATAGCGATGATCAGGTCTTGCCGACGGATGCCTGCATTGATACCTGTCCATATTTCGCCACTGCTAGGCAACGAGGCTTGTACGACCCCCGTTTGTGAGACAGTGAGACCTAAGAACGGGTGTTGACGATACCACAAGCCCGAAATTAAGAAGATGACGTAAAACACAAAGGTAATTACGGCAACGGCTTGGGCAAGGATACGCCAAAATTGCTTTTGGGAAGGGGCGTGGGGTGTTGTCATTGGCACGCTCATCATGAATAGTGTGTTTGGGTGAAAAGAACTTCCCTAATTCTATCACAACCTTGCCATCTCGCACACAACCCCACCGTTTGCTTTTGGTATGCTTAGGCTATGGGGGCGAAAATATGCCCCTGTTGGGATATAATGAAGCAAAATTGCTCTTAAAAATAAAGGAGTTTTTACAATGCGTGCGCCAAGAGTGCTAATTGCTAAACCCGGACTTGATGGTCATGATAGAGGCGCAAAGGTGATTGCGCGTGCTTTACGTGATGCGGGCATGGAAGTTATTTATACAGGCTTGCGCCAAACCCCTGAAATGATTGCCGAAGCTGCCCTACAAGAAGATGTGGACGTGGTAGGATTAAGTATTCTTAGTGGCGCACACATGACGCTAATTCCGCGTATCCGTGAAGTGATGAACGCCAATGAACTCTCTGATGTCCCCATCATTGTGGGGGGCATTATCCCCGATGAAGACCGCGAATCCCTAAGGGCGTTGGGTGTGGTGGGTGTGTTTGGTCCCGGCACATCCACAGAGGACATCAAGGTTTTTATTCATGGGCTGGTGGATGCTAAAGGGGCAAGCTAACCCGATGGAAACACTGGTGCAAGACATGCTACAGGGTAGCCGACGCGCTCTGGCACGTCTTTTAACACACATTGAAAACGGGCAAGCTGATGAAGCCCTAAAAGCCTTGCATCCACACACGGGCAAGGCGTGGGTGATTGGTGTAACGGGTGCGCCCGGCACAGGCAAAAGTTCGCTTGTGAATACGCTTACCAAAGGTTTACGCGCCCAAGATAAAACAGTGGCGATTATTGCCGTAGACCCCACTAGCCCCTTTAGTGGTGGGGCTATTTTGGGCGATAGAATACGGATGCGTGAGCTTTCTGGCGATAGTGGCGTGTTTATTCGTAGTATGGCAACACGCGGTAGCTTGGGCGGACTTTCACGGGCAACCCGTGATGCGGTGCGAGCGATGGACAGCGCAGGCTTTGACTATGTAATTGTGGAAACCGTTGGCGCAGGGCAAAGCGAAGTGGATATTGTGCGTACCGCCGATACCACGCTGGTGGTAGAAGCCCCCGGCTTGGGCGATGACGTGCAAGCCATCAAAGCGGGCATTTTAGAAATTGCCGATATTTTGGTGGTGAACAAAGCTGACCGTGTGGGCGCAAGCCAAACGGTGCGCGCATTGCGTGCCATGCTAGAGCTAGGGCATCCAAGCGCAAAAGAGCATTTGGTGGCACATCACGGACAAATGATGACGGTGAGCAACCACACGCCCCCCGCACAAGGCGCGTTTTGGAATGTGCCTGTGGTGCAAACCGTCGCCATCGACAACAAAGGCATTGATGAACTGATAACTGCCATACAGTCTCATCGCACATTTTTGGCTGAAAGTGGCACAACCATCGCCCGAAAAACACGCTTTATAGAGCTAGAACTGCGTGAACGCCTGCAAGAAGCCCTTATCCAACGCCTAACCCAAGTTGTGCCAGCCGAAACGTTTAAGGACATCATAGAAGCTGTGCAAACTAAACAAATAGACCCACAATCGGCTGTCGTGAAACTGCTAGAAATCACCTATAATCAACCATGAAAACGCCCAACACCCCAACAAAGGAATGAAACCTGTGACCGACCCACGCAAAGTCCCCGGAACAAAATACGATACACCCTATGATGAGCGTCAATCACGGATGCTCTTTGGCAAAATGAAGTTGTTTGCTGGCACATCTTCTACGGAACTGGGGCAAGAAGTTGCCGATGTTATTTCACACCAGTCTACTTACTCCGACATCCATTTGGGTGCGTATGAACGCACCAAGTTTTCTAACGAAAATATCTTTGTTAAGCTAAACGAGAGTGTGCGCGGTAAGGATGTCTATCTCATCCAAACGATGGCATCACCGATTCACGAAACCATCATGGAAACCCTCATTATGATAGACGCGCTTAAACGTGACTCGGCGTGGCGCATTAACTTGGTTGTGCCTTATTTAACGTACACGCGCAGCGATAAAAAAGACCAACCGCGCGTGCCGATTACGGCGCGTTTAATTGCCAATATGATAGAAACCGCAGGCGCAGACCGCTATATCACCATTGATTTACACAGTGGGCAAATACAAGGCTTCTTCAACATTCCCGGTGACGCGCTAACGGCATTTTATTTGTTAAGTGATTACATCCGCGAGAAGAACATCCCCGATTTGGTGGTGGTGGCGACAGATTTAGGGTTTGCGAAGCAAGGGCGCAACTGGGCAGAAACTCTTGATGTGCCACTGGCATTTGTAGAAAAACGCCGTGTTGACAATGCAGAACGCCCCCAAGCCCTTTCGCTTATTGGTGATGTGCAAGGCAAGAACGTGCTATTGGTCGATGACGAAGTGAATACCGCCGGTAGCATTGTAAACGCCGTAAATGTGGTGCGCGAGGCAGGCGCAAAAGACGTTTACTTTGCGTTTACGCACGCTTTCTTGGCGGATGTGGCGTATGAACGCTTTGCCAGCCTCAACCTAAAAGAGATTATCTTTACCAATACCTTGCCCATCCCCGCCCGCAAGAAACTTCCCAATATGACCGTGCTTTCGATTGCGCCGTTGCTAACAGAGGTGATTCTTCGCGCTCATGAGGGGCGTAGCGTGGGCGAATTGTTCAAAGAATAGGAACGTGCTTCTGCATCGTTGTCTTGCCCCTTTGCGTATAAAGGGGTAAGGCACATCTATATCTATCCGCACGAAAAGGAGACACTTTGAGCAACCCCGAGAAGCATGATAACCCACTTCATGAGCAATACACCGTCACCGACCCCAACGTGAACGAAAGACCGCCCGTGATGCAAATCATTGTGGGCATTCTGGGTTTGATTGTATTCGTGAGCGTGGTGACGTTTTTAATGAACTGGATCGGCATCCCCGAATTACAACGCTTTATTAGTGAGGCGGGTCCGCTTGCGCCACTGGCGTATATTGCGTTAAAAGCCGCGACCTATGTTTTTGCGCCCCTAACCAGTGGTCCCATTCAGGTGATTGCTGGCACGCTCTTTGGCAATGTATGGCTGGGTGTGCTATATACACTGATAGGTGAGGTTATCGGGGGGAGCATTAGCTTCTTTATTGCGCGCCGCTTGGGTCGCCCGATGGTGGCGAAGCTGGTGGGCAAGGACGGCATGGGGCAAGTGGATGACTTTGTGCAGAATAAGCTGGGTGGCTGGCAATCGTTAGCTATTGCGAGGATTGTACTCTTTTCGCTGTGGGACTTCATCAGCTATGCCGTGGGTTTAACCAAAATTAAGTATGTTCACTATTTCTGGGTAAGTCTTATTCTGGGCTTCTTCCCAACGTTCTTGTTTGTGTGGTTGGGCGAATCTGCTGTGAATGAAAGCTCTAGCCTCATTTTGATTTACGGCTTGGTGGCAGTGATGATTGCTGTGCCGTTGCTGTTTCGTAAGCAAATTGGCGAGCTACTAGAGCGCAACAAGCCCAAAGACGACACATCAGCCTAAAGGAACACGTCACATGCCAGAATTGCCAGAAGTAGAAACGGTTGCTCGTAGCTTGCGCCCCCAGCTAGTGGGCAAGTGTATTGTCGGTGCGGTGGTACATGCCCCCAAAACCATCCAAACCCCTAGTCCAGAAGTGTTTGGCAATATGCTGGTTTCACAGACCATTTTAGCGGTGTCGCGCCGTGCCAAATATGTGGTCATCACGCTAACAGACCACACGCTTTTGGTGCATCTTAGGATGACGGGACGGCTGTATATGAGTGACAAAGACACACCCCATGACCAAGACCGTTGGGTACGCGCTACTATCATGTTTACCGATGGGCAAGAGCTACGCTTCAGCGATTCTCGGCGGTTTGGGCGCATGTGGCTGGTTACAGATACCAGTACGGTGTTTGATAAGCTGGGACCCGAACCCTTAGAAGATGCGTTTACGCCCCAAGTGTTCTATGAACGCATGTTAGGAAGCGCACGGGGCATTAAAGCGTTGCTACTTGACCAAGCGTTTTTGGCAGGCGTGGGTAATATCTATGCGGATGAGTCGCTGTTTCGCGCCAATATTCACCCTTTGCGCTCCGTAAACAGCCTTACCCATGAAGAAATCACCGCGCTCTATCATACCGTCCGCGCGTCTTTACAAGCAGGCATCGACCACGAAGGGGCAAGCATTAACTGGTATCGCAAGCCCGATGGGACTAAAGGGTCAGCCCAAACGGCTTTTTTTGTATATGGGCGTGATGGACAACCCTGCCTAAAGTGTGGCACAATCATACAAAAGATACGGGTGGCGCAACGTGGCACGCACTTTTGCCCCAGTTGTCAGCCCCTTACTAGCGCGTAAAAAAGGGCATAAGCATGGACTACGGCGAGTTTTTCTCACAGGGCATTGTGCAAGCGTTGATGCTGGTTATCTTGTTGCCATTGTTTTTGTTGGCGGTGTATATTGCGTCGGTGTATGTGCGCTGGGCAAGGCGCAAGAAAAACGAAACGCTTGCGCCAGAAACCGTCACCCCCACAAATAACGCCCCTAGTGGGCTGGAATTGCTTAAGCAAGCGTCTTTTTCGCCCGATGACCTGCCCGACCTTGAATTGCTTGTGTCTGCGCCCCGAGTGGTGGACGGCACAATAAAACTTGCCAGTGGGCAAAGTGTGCGTGCAGAACTGGCGTTATCGGTGTTGCGTGATGAGCGCGATGGGCGGTTGCTGGTAAAAATTGGCGAGAAGGGCTAT
>Ga0163144_10013972_pt1 | contig 16699 bp, 14 predicted proteins | sample OliLak19BULKMAT1_FD_123175 | JGI IMG/M metagenome (GOLD analysis project Ga0163144, IMG submission 123175) | Freshwater microbial mat bacterial communities from Lake Vanda, McMurdo Dry Valleys, Antarctica - Oligotrophic Lake LV.19.BULKMAT1 | ecosystem: Environmental > Aquatic > Freshwater >... | reverse complement strand
CCGGATCCGCTCCGCAAACGGCACTTGATATCCCGCGCCCACCGGAATCTTCGCCTCGTTCGCACTGCCACCGGAACTGCAGTCGATCAAGTCGACGCCCTCCACCTTCAGCCGCCGCGCCAGCTCCACGCTTTCGTCGATCGTCCAGCCGCCCTCCACCCAATCCGTGCAGGAGAGACGCACCGTGAGTGGCAGATGCCCGGGCCACACCGCACGCACCGCCCGCGTTGTCTCCAGGAGGAAACGGATCCGGTTTTCAAAACTGCCGCCATAGTCATCCGTGCGCCGATTCGAGATCGGCGAGAGGAACTGATGCGCGAGATAGCCGTGCGCGCCGTGCAGCTCGAGCCACTCGTAGCCCGCCACCAGCGCGCGCCGGGCCGCCGTCACGAAATTCTCCTGCAAGGCGCGGATCTCCGCGATCGTCAGCTCGTGTGGCACCCGGTTCAACCCGCCACCGAAGGCGACCGCGCTGGGCGCGACCGGCGTCCAGCCGCCCGCCTCGTCCAGCAGATGCGCGCCGCCCTCCCACGGCCGCGCTGCGCCCGCCTTGCGCCCCGCATGGGCAAGTTGGATACCAGGCACCGCGCCCTGCGATTTCACGAACCGGTTGATCCGCACCAGCGGCTCGGTGTGCTCGTCCGCCCACAGCCCGGCATCGCCGGGCGTGATCCGCCCCTCGGGCGAGACGGCCGTCGCCTCGGCGATGACCAGGCCCGCGCCACCGCGCGCGAGCCCGCCGAGATGCGCGAGGTGCCAGTCGTTCGCCAGGCCGTCCTCCGAGGAATACATGCACATGGGCGAAACGCCGATGCGGTTGCGCAGCGTGATGGACTTGAGCGTGAAGGAATCGAAGAGATGAGGCATGAGATGAGTGAGAGAAATGCGGGTGAAAGGTGCGCGGGGCCAGCCGGCGCTACTCGCGCTCGCCGACGTCCCAGGCGACGCAGACGACGAGCGCAATCAGCACGATGATCAAGGGCATCATGGTTTGGCGGCCGCAGGGCTTATTCCACTTTGCTTTCAAGCTGAGCCGCAAATTACCGTGGAAATCGCAATCGTGATCGCGAACTGCTTGTAGAACTGGCCGGTCAGGCCGGTGATAAACGCGGTCGGGATGAACACCGCCGCGAGCACGAGCGCGGTCGCCACGATCGGCCCGGTCACCTCGCGCATCGCCTGCCGCGTGGCTTCGAGCGGGGTCTTGCCGAGCGCGATGTTACGCTCGACGTTTTCCACGACGACGATCGCGTCGTCGACCACGATGCCTCGGAAAAAACCCTTCGCAGCCTCACCCCAGCAGCGGCCGGAATTCGGGGTGCCGCTCGATAAATCCACCCACATACGAACACGCCGGAACGACCCGCAGCCGTTCGCTCCGCGCATGCTCGAGGGCGGCGCGGACGAGTTTTTCCGCAATGCCCCGGCCGCGCAATTGCGCCGGCACCAGCGTGTGGGTCATCACGAGATCGGTGCCGCGGAGCTCGTAGTCGGCCACGGAAAGCAGGCCATCGACCTCAGCCTCGAAGCGGTGCCCGGCGGGATTGTGCCGCACCGTGATTGGATTGCCGGGAGGATTCATGCCTCACCGTCGCTCGAAAAACGCCTGGCGCAAACGTCATTCCGGCCCGGGCGCCTGTTTTCCCCAGCGCTGCGCCAGGATGCCGCACACGATCAATTGCAGCGGGTGATAAATCATGATCGGCAGCAGGATCAGCCCCATCCCGGGATGCGCTCCGAAGATCAACTTCGCCATCGGCACACCCGACGCCAGGGTCTTCTTCGAGCCGCAGAACATCGCCGCGATCCGATCCGCCCGGGTGAAGCCGAGTCCCCGCGACGCCGCCCCCGTAAGCAGCATCACCGCGGTGAAGAGGCCCGCACACACGAGCGCGATGACGACGAGCTGCCCCGCCCCGTGTCCCGTCCAGACGCCCTGCTTGAACGAGTCGCAGAACGACGTGTAGACCAGCAACAGGATCGTCAGCCGATCCACCAAACTGATACGCGGCTTGTGCCGCTGCGCCCACGCGCCCAGCCAGGGCCGCAGGGCCTGGCCGACTGCGAGCGGCAGCACCAGCCACTTCACCAGATCGATGATCACCGGCCCGATCGGCGGCGCCGCGCCAGTCGTCTTCATCACCCAGGCGATCCAGAGCGGCGTCACCACGATGCCGATCAGGCTGGAGAGCGTGGCGTTGAAGACCGCGCCGGCCACATTGCCGTGCGCTGCGGCGGTCATCGCGACCGACGACGACACGGTCGAGGGCAGCGCGCAGAGGAAGAAAAGCCCGAGAGCGAGATCGGGGGAGAGCCGGCCGCCGAGGGCGGCGTTGAGCCCCAGCCCCATCAGCGGAAACAAGACATACGTGCAGCCCTGCACCAGCGCATGCAGCCGCCAGTTGAGCGCACCGGCGCGCAGCGCGGCAAAGGAGAGCGTCAGGCCGTGCAGGAAAAAAATAAGCGCTACGCCGGCCTTGGTCAGGATTTCCGGATACAACCAGCCGCCCGTGGCGCCGGGATCGGGAAAGGCCCACGCCAGCACCGTGGCCAGCACCATCCCCAGGAGGAACCAGTCGGGTTTGAACTTCATCGCGTCACGGGATCTTCTCTGCGCGCCGGCCCTTCCCTCTCAGTTTCGCCAACACGGCCGCCAGGTCCTCGCGGCCGTCAATCTTCATGCCCCACAAAAGCCCGATATAAACCGCGACCGCGGCCGCGATCACCGCGGCCAGTCCGACCGCATCGGCCAACGCCGTCGCGGGCATCAGGCGCGACCAGGCCCACCAGAGTCCCGCGACCGCCGCCCCCATCAGCCCGCTGCCGACGATGATTTTTCCGAGATCGCCCGCGAGATGGTGAAACGCGAGACCGTCCTGTTTGCGCGCGAGATGCGATTGCAGATAGACCGCCTGCACCGCGATCGCGACGTTGCTCGCAATCGCCAGTCCGAGCGTGGAGAGCGACGCCATCAACGCAAAGCTCAGCCCCAGATTCACGATGAAACTGAGCAGCGCCGCGCGCACCGGCGTGCGGGTGTCTTTTTGCGCGTAGAAGGCCCGCAGCACCAGATTCACGAACGAGAAAAACGGCAGGCCCAACGCATTGGCGATCAGGACGGGCGTCATGCTCGCCGTGTCGGCCGAGTTGAAGGCCCCGCGCTGGAAGAGCAGCCGGATGATCGGCACCGCGAGCAGCGCCAGTCCGACCGCCGCCGGGACGTTGATCACGAGGATGAGCCGCATGCCGCGACGGTAGGAGCGCGCGAGATTCGCGTGATCGCCGGCGGCGGCAAACCGGGTGATCAGCGGAAACACCACCGTCGAAACCGCCACCGCAAACACGCCGATGGGCAATTCCATCAGCCGCTGCGCGAAATTGAGGACCGCGACGGCCTCGTCGTTGAGCGACAGCCCCACGAGCCGCGACACGCTCATGTTGATGAGATAAATCGCCGACGCGAAAACCGTCGGCGCCATCAGCCGCATCATCGCCCGCACCGGCGCGCTCGATTTAAAGTCGAAACCCGGCCGCCACCCTTCCCTCGCCAGTGCTGCCGCCGGCACCGCCATCTGCAAAACGCCGCCCAGCAACACGCCCGCGCTGAGCCACAGGATTGCGTCGCCGGGCGCCCAGATCACCGCGGCGCAGAGCAGCCCGATCTGGGTGAGATTCAGCCACACCGGCGAAAGCGCCGGCTCGACAAATCGGTGCATCGTCTGTAGGGCCGCACTGAATACCGCCGCCAGCGAGACGAACACCAGATACGGGAACAGCAGCACCCCGAACCACGCGGCGAGCAGCCACCGTTCCTGCGCCGCCCCGTCCGCTCGCACGATCCGCGCGAGCGCGCGCACGAAGCCATCCTGACCGAGCACCGCCATCGCCAGCACCACGAGCGCGCCCGACACCACGAGCAGCCAGCTTGAGACCTGGTTGATCAGCCGGAACGCCCCGCGCTGCTGCCGCGCTTCGATCTCATCATGCAGCGTCGGCACCAGCGCGGCCGTCAGCGCGCCCTCCGCCAGCAGCCGCCGAAACAGATTCGGCAGCGTTTGCCCGGTCAAGAACGCCGACAGCAGCCCGCTCGTGCCAAACACCGCCGCGGTCACGCTCTCCCGCACCAGCCCGAGCACACGCGAAAGCATCGTCAGCGACGACACGATCCCGATGTTTTTTAAGCTCTTCGACACGTGCGCTCAGTGTGCGAGGCCCCGCCAAGCACCGGCAAGCCAGATGGTCACGGTCCCGGCCGCGCCCGCGCCTCCAGCTTGTCCAGCGCTGCGGCGGTCGCCGCTTCGAGCTCGGACGCATCACGCCAGTCCTGTTCCCACGCCGCGCCTAGCGCCGCGCGCCGCACCTCGTCCTTCGTGGTCGCCCGAAAGGCCTCCGCCAGCGCCAGGCCGGCGTTCCGATAAAAGGGATGGAGTGCCGGAATCAGCCGCTCCACTGCCGCGGACCGCAGCGTCAATTCGGCCGCCACGATCGCCTCGCCTTTCCGCGCCAGCACCTCGCGCAACGGCACCACGCGATCCGCCTCTTCGCTCGGACCGGCGAAGACAAATCGCGCCAGCGTGCCAAGCTGCGCGCGCGACTCCGCGCTGTCATGGGCCGGCAGCGTGCGCACACGCTGCGCGTGCTGACAACCCGTGGCCCACCACATCTCCCGCTCCCCGGCGTCCCCGAAGCGCCCCGGATACGCCGCGCTCAAGGCGGCGAGCGGCTCCTCGCCGCCGAGCAAGCGTTGCAGCAGGTCCGGCCACTCGCGCGCCCGGCCGGACTCCATCTGCAAAAACGTCAGGAGCCACACCGCGCCCGCCGTCAATTCGCGCGGCTCGGCGCCGCCGCGGCGCCAGGTGAGCAGCGCCGCGAGCGTCGGCACCGGCAGTTGCGCCGACTCCTGTTTCAGCGCGTCGAGCTGCGCCCCCGCCGCGCGCGTGCGCCACCAGCCGACGCACGCGTGCTCGAGCCAGAGCGGCGCCGAAAGCCGCTCGTTCACGCCCCGCTGCGCGACCGCGAGCCGCAGCAAGAGTCCCTGCACCACCGCGCGCTGCGCGGTCGGTTGGCCGACGGCCACCCGCGGTATCCGCACCGACACCACGCCGCCCGGCTCCACCACCACCCGGAACGGCGCCGGATCGCCCACGCTGTCCGCCGCATCCACCCGCACGAACACCGGGCTCGGAAACGAAACCGGCAGCGCCAGCGGTCCGGCCAGAACCCGCCACGCCTCCTCGGCGGAGGTCGCGAGCGCGTGCGCGACCGAGGCATCGACGGCCGCAATTTCGAAGCGGCCCGGCGCGGTCCGCACGCTGACCGGCACCGGTTCACCGGCGATCGCGGCCGCGATCGCTCCCCCGGCCACGAGCAACCGTCTGAACCCGTTCATCACCGCCCCGCCGCTCCGTGCGCGCCCGCGCGGATCACGGCATGGTGAGCTTCACGGCGTTGCCCTCGATCGTGACGTTCGCCAGCTTCGCCCAGGAGGTCTTGATGTCTTCCGGGATGGCCTGCGATGCGATGAATTTCTCCCGGACATAGCCGGCGAGAAACGGCAGCCGCTGCACCGGGCACGAGCCCAGATAAAGGGTCTCCGCCTCGAAGACGAACAGATCGCCTTTCTTCACGATGCCGCCACGCGCCTGCGCGATCACCTTCTCGCCGAGGCCGAGCGCATTGATCGTGACCGGCACGCCGATCTGAACCTTGCCATCGCGCACGCGGAAATTGGGCTGGCCCACCGCAAACATCCCGTCCCCGGCGGCCGGCGGCGGCGCAGCCTTTTCGGCTTCCTTCGCCTTCGGATCGGTCTTCGCCTTGGGGTCGGCCTTTTTCTCACCGGCCTTCGCGCCGGGCGCAGCCGCGGGCGCCGGCGCGGCCAGGGCATTGATTTCGTCTTCCGTGACCGTCACCGACTGCCCCTCGACAAACGCCTTCCGTTTCGCGAGCGCCTGTCTGGCCTTCGCGGTGTCGCGTGCACCTTCGATGAAATAGATCGCCTTGGGATCGGCATCCTTGGGCGTTTCCTTGGCGACGACCACCGGCCGCGCGATCAACAACGCGGCACCCAGCGCCACGCCGAACGCGAGACTGAGGACGACGCCAAGAACCACTTCGGTCAGGCTGGGACCATGCGATGCGCGATCGGTTTTCTTGCTCATGGGAAATTATTTCTTCTCGGGGGTGGACGCTGCTTTGGCAGCCGGCGCAGGGCTGGCAGAACTCGCCGGGGTTGTCGACGCCTTGGCGTCACTGGCAGGCTTGGCGTCGCTGGAAGGCTTGGCGTCGCCGCCCCCTTCCTTGGGCGCACCGCTCTTTTTCTTGTAGTCGGTGATGTAGAAGCCGGTGCCCTTGAAAATCAGGCCCGCGCCGCCGCCGACGAGGCGTTTAAGCCCCGCCTTCTTGCACTTCGGGCATTTCTTGAGCGGTTCGTCGCGCATCGACTGAAACTGCTCGAATTCATGTCCACATTTCTGGCAGGCATACTCGTAGGTCGGCATATCGGGAACGGCCGCGGTTATGGGTGCCGCCTGTGGCGTTGGCGAGTTTGTAGTTCGGCGCTCTTTCGCCGGGCATTTTTCTTTTGATGGCCGACCGGAAGCCGGCGCTACTGATGCCCGCATGGATTTCCCCGCCGAGCTCAAGCGCCACATCGCCCGCGTCGAACGCGGCCTCGACCTCCATGTGCCACGCGCCGACACGCGCCCTGCACGCCTGCACACCGCGATGCGCTACTGCCTCGAGGCCGGCGGGAAACGACTGCGTCCGGTCCTCGTCCTGGCTGCGGCCGAGCTCTTTGGTCGCCCTGCCGATGCCGCCCTGCCCGCCGCCGTCGCGGTCGAATGCGTGCACACCTACTCGCTCATCCACGATGATCTGCCGTGCATGGACAACGACGACCTGCGCCGCGGCCGGCCGACCGCGCACAAGGCCTTCGATGAGGCGACCGCACTGCTCGCCGGCGACGCCCTCCTCACGCACGCCTTTGCACTGCTCGGCCTTGGTTACTCCGGCGAGATCGCCCGCCTGCTCGTGCGCGAACTCGCCGACGCCGCCGGCTCCCGCCGGCTCATCGGCGGCCAGATGGAGGATCTGCTCGCCGAGAGGAGGGCCGACGCGACGACCGATGAACTGGAGTTCATCCACCTGAACAAGACCGCTGCGATGATTGAAGCCGCGCTGGTGATGGGCGGTCTGGTCGGCGGCGCCCAGGAAGCGTCCCTCGCCGAGCTGCGAACCGCCGGCCGCCACCTCGGCCTGGCCTTTCAGATCATCGACGACGTCCTCGACGCTACCGCTGACAGCGCGACGCTGGGCAAGACCGCCGGGAAAGATGCGAAGGCGGACAAAACCACCTACGTGAAGCTGCACGGCCTGGAAGCCTCCCGCCAGATCGCACTCGAACACACCGAGCGCGCGCGTGCCGCGCTGTCCCCGTTCGCGGCCACGAATCAATTTCTCCTCGCACTGATCGATTCGATGGCAGCGCGCACGAAGTGAGCCAGCCATTGGCAGGCCCTTTTTTTGTCCCGAAGGCGATGAGCCGAAGGTCTGATCACCGTTTCAGCCATTGCTGAAACGCCTCAGCGGTTCCTCTCCTCCGTTCGTCGACGCTTACGCCAGCGACAGCTTGAACTCCACCGATTCCCGCAGCGCTTCCCAGCTCGCGTCGATGATGTTCTCGCTCACGCCGACCGTGCCCCAGATGCGGTTGCCGTCGCCGCTCTCGATCAGCACGCGCGTGCGCGAACCGGCGCCGCGGTTGCCCTCGAGGATGCGCACCTTGTAGTCGCGCAGCTTCATGTCGCGGAGCTGCGGATACGTTTTTTCCAGCGCCAGCCGCAGCGCCTTGTCCAGCGCGCCGATCGGGCCCGTCTCCTCGGCCACCGTATGCACCGATTCGCCGTTCACCTTCAGCTTGACCGTCGCCTCGGCCCACAATTCCCCGCCGTGCCGCTCGATGATCACGCGGTAGTTTTCCACTGCAAAGAAGGTCCTGGTCTGCCCGAGATTCTTCGCCACCAGCAGCCGGAACGATGCGTCCGCCGCCTCGTATTCGTAGCCGCGAAATTCCCGCTCCTTCAGGTCCTCGATCAGCCCCTTCATCTCCGGCCGTTTCTCGTCGAGCTCGATCCCGAGCTCCTTCGCCTTCAACGCCAGGCTGCTCCGGCCCGCCATGTCCGAGACCAGCACGCGCGTGCGGTTGCCCACCAACGCCGGGTCGATGTGTTCGTAGCTGCGCGCGACTTTCTGCGCCGCATTGGCGTGCAACCCGCCCTTGTGCGCGAACGCCGAATGCCCCACGAAGGGCGCCTTCGGATCGGGCCGCAGATTCGCCAGCTCGTCGAAGAAGAGCGAGATGTCGCGCAACTGCGCGAGATTTCCGGCGCAGTTCGCCGTGCGGCCCATCTTCAGGAACAGGTTCGGCAGCACCGTCGTCATGTTGGCGTTGCCGACCCGCTCGCCGTAGCCATTCGCCGTGCCCTGCACAAGCGTCGCTCCCGCGGCGATGCCCGCGAGCGAGAGCGCGACGCCGAGGCCGCTGTCGTTGTGACAATGCACCCCGACTTTCTCGCCGCCGAACTCCTGCACCGCGCGCGCCACCATCTCCTTGAACTCGTCGACCAGCGTGCCGCCGTTGGTGTCGCAGAGCGACAGATTGCTCGCCCCGCCGCGCAGCGCCGCCGCGAGGGTCTTCAGCGCGTAATCCGGATCCGACTTGTAGCCGTCGAAGAAGTGCTCCGCGTCGTAGATCACCTCGCGACCCTGCGCCACGAGGTAACGCGTCGAGTCCTCGATCATCGCCAGATTTTCCTCGAGCGTGGTGCGGAGGATCTCCGTGACGTGCAGGGTCCACGTCTTGCCGACGATCGTCGTCACCGGCATGCCGCTCTCGAGCAGCGTCCGCAATTGTCCATCCTCCTCGGCCTTCGCTCCGGCGCGCCGCGTCGACCCAAACGCCGCGAGCCGGGCATGCTTCAGCTTCAGTTTCTTCGCCTCCTGGAAGAACGTGATATCGCGCGGATTCGAGCCCGGGAAGCCGCCCTCGATGTAATCGACACCGAAGTGATCGAGCTTCTGCGCAATCAGGAGCTTGTCCGTGACCGAGAAACTGATCCCCTCGCCCTGCGTGCCATCGCGCAGGGTCGTGTCGTAGATTTTGACGGCGTTGCTCATGCGAACGGACGAGGTTGGGCCGCGCGGCGCGGCTGGCAAGGGAGCTTTTGGGTGGCGGCGGCATCCGGGTGCATCTGCCGGTTGGCAGCGGTCGGCACCGCGGCGGCGAAGGGACTCGCCGCCCTACCGATCCCCATCGCGACCTTTGAAAAGGGAGGGCGCGGACTCCGCTCCGCGCCGGGGCTGGAACCGTTCAACAGGCAGATGAGCCCGCGGCATCCGGCCGCAGGCGTCACCGCAGAAAGATGGGCTGCGTGAACGCCCCGTTCCGCGCCATGTCCCACACCTCCAGCCGCACCCAGGTGCGCCCCGTCAGGTCCGCCGGAATTTTGAGGGCACGCGTCCCGAACGCTTCCGTATCCGTCAGATCGATCCGCCGCCGATGGACCTGTTTCCCGTCGCCGCTGATGATCTCCGCGAACACCAGCGGAAACGTCCACTCCAGCGCCGCCTCGACCACGCCACCTTCGCGCACGGCAAACTCCGGGATCAGCACCTCGCCCGTGCTCGCAAAGAATTTCCCGCCGCGGATCGCATCGAGCACCGGCTGCCAGCCGTCGCCGAAGCGCGGCAGCCGCTCGAGCCGCAGGTAGTTGATGTTGATGTGCGCATAGGTCTCGTAGTCGGTCTCCATCCGGAACATGTCCGCTTCCGCGATCACGTTCTTGCGCAGCCCGGCGTTCGACATGTCGTCGAGCAGGTCGAGCACCCGCGCCCCCAGCCGAGGCAGCGAGAGATCCGCCGGCATCGCCTTCCACGCCGCGCCGAGAAACCGCTCCGAACGAAAGTAGGGCTTGTCCCAATACGTGTCCGGAAATCCCCGCGATCCCTTGATCCGCGCGTGCGCCGTCCACATCAGGCCATTCTCCTTTTCCATCAGGGTCAGCACATCCTCCGCGCTGCCGACGTGGTAAACCGTCCCGTAACCCGGCACCTCCCCGACGAACGGCTGGCCCGGCGCGCGATTGAGCACCCAGTAAACCGGCTTCGGAAAAAAGCTCATCCAGTGGCCGCCGAGATGCACGTTCGGCTCCTCCCCCGGCAGCACGAGCAGCTCCGGACCGGAAAGTCGCGCACACTCGTCGTGCAGAATCTTGAGCTGCGCGAGCCGCTCCTTCGCCGCCAGCCGCGGCGTCGCCCCGACGTGAAACTCCCCCAGATGCACGATGTCGACGCCGCGCGCCTTGAAGGTTTTCACGAAGCCCGGCGTCTCCAAACCCCGCGGCACCCCCGTCGTTCCCTGCTCGCGCTGCGCCTTCGCGAATTCGAGCGCGTGCTCGATGTGATAGTGACTCGTGAACGTCAGGTGTCCCGGCAGTTTCTGGTAGCGATCGCCCCGCGTGAACCGCGCCACTTCCTCGAGCGCTCGCTCCGGCGCGGCGCTCGACAGCGAATAAAATATCCCCAGCCGCTGCTCGGTGTTCGGCGGCGCATTCACCCACGGCACCCACCGCCGATCGCCGGCCGGCGGCTGCTGGATGCCGAAACCGGTGCCGCGCAGCAGCGCGTTGCCCGACGCGCCGTGCCACGCGAAGCCCAGGTTGTCGGCGAAATCGAGCGGATAGAAATACTGGTGCGGCGGCGGAAACGACACCACCGCGCCGCCGCCTTTCGCCTCCACCGCGAGCGCCCGCCCACCCACTTGCACCGGCGCCACCACGCGGCTCGGCTCCAACGGCGCGCGCTGCAATACCCCGTGCGGGTCGCGCCAGACCAGCGCCGGCCAGTCGGGCGCCGTGCTCACCAACCCCGCGTCGTAAAGAATCGCGCGGCCGTCCTCCGTGGTTTTCACGACCGTCTCGACGAACACGATCGGGCTGTTTCGCACGACCGTGATCTCGATCACCCCGGCAAACGGCCCGGCCGTGACATCGCCGACGCGGATAATCGTGCGCGACCCCGCGCTCGTCACGCGCACCGTCTTCTTCGTCAACACCGCGGCGACGGTCCGATACGCCCGCTGCGGCGGGTTGTCGAAGAACGCCACCCAACCCGCCGGATTCCGCAGGTCGCGCTCCCCGACCGTTATCACAGTCACTGGAGTTACATTTCGCAGCAACGGCCTCCCTCCCACCGCGAGTTGCTCAAACAGCGGCCGGTTCGGCTCCAGATCGAGCACCAACCGGCCCGCTTCGCGGGGAGAGAGGGGCCACTCGAGTCGCAGCGTTCCCGCCTCTTGCCGCACACTCGTCCCTTCGCCCGCGCGAAAATCGGCGAGATCGACCGCCACGCCGGCCGGTTGCGCGCGCAGCGTGAGCGCCACGCCCAGCAAAATAAAAACGAGGGGTAACCGCCGATGCCAGTTGGCCACACGCCAGCATGGTCAGGTCCATCGTCCGCGGGAAAGCCGAAATCTCACCGCGCCGCGGCACTTCGACGCCACCGCGCCTCCGCCGCACTTACGCCGCCAGCGCGTGGCAGGCGTGCGCCAGTTGCTCATCGGTCAGCAGCGGCGCGTGCGCCAATGTCCAGATCGCCTCCGGATCCCACAGCGCCGATCGCAGCGGCTCCAGCAGCCGGCGCGGCAGGTCCGGATCCTTGATATGCGCCAGGATGGAAAGAGTCTGCCGCGAGGCCGGCAGCCCCAGCCAGGTCAGCACGCCGAAAACTCCCTCCCGCTCGAAAACCGCCGCGATTTCGCTCCAGCCCGATCCGTCGCCGCCGCGCAGACTCCGATGCAGGGCCAGAAAAGGCATCAGCGCCGGGGCATCGATCAGTTCACCCAACATCGCCGGGCAACGCGTGATGACCTGCAGCGCCGCCATCCGGCTGAACTCGAAGCGCTCGAGAAACGCGCGCTCCGCCCCCGGCACAAATTCGAGATAGCGCCGCCATGGCGCCGCCCCCACGCCGAGTGCCGCCGAGGCAAACGCCGCTTCCGTCGGTTCCGCTCCCCGCCACTCGCCCGGCGCGCCTTCCCGCTCGAATCGCACGTCCGGCCACGCTCCCACCCGATGACGCACACCGTCGTGAATCCAGGTCAGAACGGGAGCTTCGGCCGGAATGGCGGCGGCAACCCGGCGGCGGCGCGGAGCGCGAGTGCGAAGGGAAAGACGGGTGTTCATGCGCGCATCCTAATCCCTCCGGTGGGACATTCCTTGTCCCACCAAAGGAACTAGGCTCACATGCTTGGACATGAGTTCCACGGTTCAGTTCTCCCGTCCTCCGCTCGAACGCATGCTCCGCATTCACGAGGAGCTGCGGCGCGGCGCGTTCACCAATTGCACCAAGCTCGCCGCCATCTTCGAGGTCTCCCGCAAGACGATCATCCGCGATATCGCCTTCATGCGCGATCGGCTCGACCTGCCGATCGAGTTCGAGCCGCAAATCAACGCGTATCGCTACACCCAGCCGGTGAACGCGTTTCCCACCGTCAAGGTCAGCGAGGGCGAACTCATGGCGCTCCTTGTCGCGCAAAAGGCCCTCGAGCAATACCGCGGCACGCCCTTTCACCGGCAGCTCGCAATCTCCTTCGAGAAGCTCACCGGCGGCCTCAAGGACCGGATCTCCTTCTCGCCGGCGGACGAATTGCAGACGGTGTCGTTCAAGAATATCGGGCTCGGCAAGGCCGACCTCACCGTCTTCAACGCCCTCAGCGGCGCCGTGCTGCGCCAGCACGATGTCGAGTTCGACTACCGCAAGCCGGGCGAAACCGGCGTCGTCCGCCGTCGCGTGCAGCCCTACCATCTCGCGCACCGCGAGAACCTCTGGTATCTCGTCGCCTTCGACAGCGCGCGCGCCGCCTTGCGCACTTTCGCGCTGCCGCGCATCTTCAATCCCGCGGTGCTGAAGACCCATTTCGTGCGTCCCGCCGATTTCTCGCCGGAGAAATTCTTCGCCAACGCCCTCGGCGTGCTCGGCGGCGAGCGCGACTACCGCGTCGTCATTCGTTTTTCCCCCGCCGTCGCCGATCGTGTGCGCGAGCGCGAGTGGCATGAGTCGCAGGAGCTGCGCGACCTGCCGGACGGCGGTCTCGAGCTGAAGATGCGCCTGGGCGCGCTGCCCGAGATCGAGCGCTGGGTGCTCACTTGGGGCGCCGACGCCGAGGTGCAGCAACCCAGGGAACTGCGCGAGCGGATGAAAATCTCCACCGCCGCACTCGCCGCGCTTTATCGTTGAAGGCGGTCGCTTCCCGGCGGCGATTGTGCTCGCACGGCCTGCCGGGAGAAAATCCTCATCTCCCTCGACCCATGCGCCTGCTCCCCTGCCCCTCCCTCGTCCTCTTCGCCGCGATCTCCTTCTCGTGGTTGCCCGCCGCCGAACGCGAAATCGACGTCGTGGTCTACGGCGGCAACGCCGCCGGTGTCATCGCCGCCGTCCAGGCCAGCCGGATGGGCGGGAGCGTCGTGCTCCTCGAGCCTGGCCCGGCGCTGGGCGGCCTCACCGCCGGCGGCCTCGGCGCGACCGATGTCGGCGATCCGCGCGCCGTGGGCGGGCTCACGCACGAATTCTACCGCCGCATCAACGACCACTACCTGAAACCGGAATCGTGGCGCAGCGAGACGCGCGCCGCCTATGTGCCGCGGCATCCGCTCGCCGTGTCCGACGCGCTCGGGCTGCACTGGTTTTTCGAACCGCACGTCGCGACGAAGACGCTCCACGCCATGCTGACCGAGGCCGGGGTGCCGGTGCACCTGAACGCGAAACTCGACCGTGCCCGCGGCGTGCGGAAAGACGGCGCCTGGATCGACTCCCTCACGCTCGTCGACGGACGCGCGTTTCGCGGCCGCACGTTTCTCGACACGACCTACGAGGGCGATCTCATGGCCGCGGCGGGCGTGAGCCACATCGTCGGCCGCGAGGCCAACGCCCGCTACGACGAGACGCTGAACGGTATCCGCTTTCTCGATGCCGTGCGCACTGCGAACGTGAGCCCCTTCGTCCGCGCCGGCGACCCGGCGAGCGGACTTCTCCCCCGCGTGGCGCCGCGCGCGCCCGGTGCCGAAGGCCAGGCCGATCCCGGCGTGCAGGCCTACAACTTCCGCGTCTGCCTCACCGCCGTGCCGGAAAACCGCGTGCCGTTCGTGCGGCCCGCCGCCTACGATCCACTGAACTACGAGCTGCTGCTGCGCTCGATCGCCGGGACGACGGTGGCGCCCGGCCCGCAGCTTTTCTCGCTCACGCCGATGCCAAACCGGAAAACGGATACGAACAACCGGAACCTCTTCTCCACGGACTACGTCGGCCGCAGCCACTCCTGGGCCGAGGCTTCTTATGCCGAGCGCGAAAAACTCTGGCAGGAGCACAAGGACTACACGCAGGGCCTCTTCTGGTTTCTCGCCCACGATCCTCACGTGCCCGAGTCGGTGCGGCGCGAGGTGGGCCGCTGGGGGCTCGCCCGCGACGAGTTTGCCGGCAGCGGCCACTGGCCCTTCCAGCTTTACGTGCGCGAGGCGCGCCGGCTGCTCGGCGACTACGTCGTCACCGAGCACGACTGCCGCCGCAAGACGACCGTCGTGGATCCCGTCGCCCTCGCCTCCTACGCGATGGATTCGCACGTGGTCGGTCACTTTGTCGACGAACAGCAGCGGCTCCGCGTCGAAGGCACGTTTTTCGAAACGATTCGCGCCTTCCCGATCAGCTTTCGCGCGCTGCTGCCGAGGCGCACCGAAGCCAGCAATCTCCTCGTGCTCGTCTGCTTGTCGGCGAGCCACGCCGCCTACGGCTCGGTGCGCATGGAGCCGGTCTTCATGATGCTCGGTCAGTCGGCAGCGACAGCCGCGATGCTCGCGCTGCAACACAATCAGCCGCTGCACGACCTGTCGTTCGCCGAACTCCGGTCGCGACTTGTCGCCGACGGCCAGGTGGTGTCGTTGCCGCCGCGCTCAATCGAGGGCGGTCGCGCGCGCGGGCCCGCGGCCCCGGAAACGGTGGCCGCGGTGCAGAAACTTCAGGCCGCCGATTTCCTCGCCGCCGCCGAGGCCTCGACGAATTTCTGGCAGAACGCCGCCCGCCCCGGCGCGAGCTGCGAGGCGGAGCGCATCAGCGCGCTGATCATCGCCGCCGCCCAGCGTTTCGATCGCGCCACGCCGCGTCTGGACGCCGCTCTCGCCGTCCTCGCGAAACGCGGCGCGAAACTCGATCCCGCCGCCTGGCTGGCCCGCACCGCGCCGCGCACCCATTGCGCCGGCGAGCACGTCGCCGCAGTGCTGGTGGAGATCGCCCGGTTGTTCTGAGCTGGCGTCGAAAAGTCTCCTCGCGGTATTCGGGCTGTAGCGGCACGGCTTTCCGTGCCGTTGGCGGTCACGAGTGAAGGGAGCGCCAGGCACGGAGCCGAAGCGGCTCCGCTACCTCCCCGATCAGTTTTTTTTCGACAAAGTCTGAGGCGCGTCAGCATCTCGATATGGGCCGTAACCTAACGGATGCTGCCCCGTCACAGCATCAGCCTATGTCCGAAACCCGACGGCCGCCCAACCCGGCCGTGCAGGCCGAGAATCTGCACAAGAGCTACGTCCTCGGCGCCACCGCCATCGGCGCTTTGCGCGGAGTCGATCTGATCGTTCAGCGCGGCGAGTTCGTCGCGTTGATGGGCCCGTCCGGCTGCGGCAAGACCACCCTGCTCCATCTCATCGGTGCCACCGATCTCCCCTCCCGCGGCAGCTTGCGCGTCGACGGCGTGGAGCTAGCCGGCTTGTCCGACGATCAGCTCGCCGACCTGCGCCGCGACCGGATCGGGATCGTGTTCCAGTTCTACAATCTCATCCCAACCCTCACTGCCCGGGAGAACGTTGAGATTCCGATGCAGTTCAAGGGCACCGGCGCCGCCCTCCGCCGCGAACGCGCTCTGGCCCTCCTCGCCCGCGTCGGACTCAAGGACCGAGCCGACCACAAGCCCTCCGAGCTTTCCGGCGGCGAACAACAACGCGTCTCCATCGCCCGCGCGCTCGCCAACCAGCCGGCCCTCGTCCTCCTCGATGAACCGACCGGCGATCTCGATGGCGCGACGGGGCGCGAGATCATCGCCCTCCTTCGCGACCTCAACACCCGCGAGGGCGTCACCCTCGTCATCGCCACGCACGACGCCTCGATCGCCGAACAGAGCTCGCGCATCGTCCGGCTGCGCGATGGCCGGATCGAGGGTGAAACCCACACGGCATGAAGGCATCGTTGTCCTATGTGACGCGCAGCCTCGGCCGCCGGCGCACGCGGACGTTTCTCGGCATCCTGGGCATTTTCCTCACGCTCGCCCTGCTGACGGCGATCCAGATCGGACTCGATTCGGTGGCGGGGTCTTACACCGATCTCGCCGCGCTTCAGGCGGGCAAGGCCGATCTCATCGTCACGGCGGAGGGCGGCACCTTCCTGCAACCCGAGGCGTTTCCGGAAACGGACGTTCGCCAGAAACTCGAGCGCACACCGCACCTGCGCGGGGTCGCCCCGCGTTTGCTCGGCATCGTGCCGACGATCTCCGGCGGAATCGACACCTTCACCGTGCTCCTCGGGCTGGATCCGAAACGCGAGCGCGAGCTCGATATCTCCGGACTCGTGCCGGAACCCGCGTTGCACGATGGGACCTGCGCTG
>Ga0163144_10013971_pt1 | contig 16700 bp, 16 predicted proteins | sample OliLak19BULKMAT1_FD_123175 | JGI IMG/M metagenome (GOLD analysis project Ga0163144, IMG submission 123175) | Freshwater microbial mat bacterial communities from Lake Vanda, McMurdo Dry Valleys, Antarctica - Oligotrophic Lake LV.19.BULKMAT1 | ecosystem: Environmental > Aquatic > Freshwater >... | reverse complement strand
TGTGGCGGACATCTGGGCTAACCCGACAAAAAGGGGGGCCCCCTGTACTAACGCCCAAAGCTGGTTTGAAGCCCTTTGGAGGTTAGGTGTCATGCGCACTTACGCTACCCCGTATAATATTGTTCGCAATCTGCAGCCAGAACTGCCGACGTATTGCTTCCGTCCGGAGCGCGTGACGGCAGCTGCCCGCTGGTTTATCGAAAAATTCCCGGCGCAGTCTTTCTACGCCGTGAAGGTCAACCCGGCCCCGCACGTGCTTGACGCCCTCTGGGACGCCGGCATCCACAGCTTTGACGCGGCTTCCGAAAAGGAAATCCAGCTTATCCGTGGCCGGTTCCCGGATGCGCGGATTGCGTTCCTGCACCCGGTGAAACCCCGCCACGCTATCGAGCGCGCCTACTTCAACTATGGCGTTCGCATCTACGTGACCGACTCGGCTGCCGAACTGAACAAGATTCTCGAAGCGACCTGCTTCGCGAAGGACCTCACGATCCTCGTGCGCATCGCTGTCTCGAACGAAGGCTCCGCCCTGCCGCTGTCCGGCAAGTTCGGCGCCAATGCCGCCGATGCGGCGGAAATCCTCCGTCTCGCCCGCCGTCATGCGGACGAGGTCGGCGTGTCTTTCCATGTCGGCAGCCAGGCGATGAAGCCTTCGGCTTGGGCGCAGGCGATGGCGGATGCCAGCCGTGTCATCATCGAGGCCGGCGTGACCGTCGACATCGTGGATGTCGGCGGCGGCTTCCCGGCAATCTATGCCGACAAGACTCCGCCGGAAATGGACGACTATGTCGCCATGGTGATGCGTTCGTTCGAAAACATGTTCGTTCTCGAGAACGCCGAACTCTGGTGCGAGCCGGGCCGGGCGCTGGTCGCCGAGTCGGAAAGCCTGCTGGTCCGCATCGACCTTGCAAAAGGCGGCGATATCTACATCAATGATGGCTCCTATGGCGCCCTCTATGACGCGGTGCACGAGGACTGGAAGTTCCCGATGCGCGCGATCTCGGGCGACGGCCGCAAGCTTGGCCGCATGGCGGAATACACCGTGTACGGACCGACTTGCGACTCCGCCGACATGCTTCCGGGCAAGATCTGGCTTCCGGCCGGCCTGACCGAGGGCGACTATGTCGAGATCGGCAATATCGGCGCCTATGGCCGCTCGATGTCTACCCAGTTCAACGGGTTCGGCGAGACAGAAGTTGCGGAAGTCCAGGATTCTCCCTGGCCGTCGCTCTATGTCTCGGCGGAGGGAGCCGAAGTCATCTCCATCGGCTCGATGGCCACGAACTGAACGTCCGGAAATCCGTAACGTCTCAGGACGCGCGCAATGCCGTCCGTCTCGTCCGGTGGGCGGGTGAGCGAGGCTGTTCCGCCCTGCCCGCTGGATCGAGTATTCTCCGGCAGAACGCGGATCGTCTGGCGCGCAATGGCGGCGCCTGAATCGACATAGGACACCGCGCGTGGGGCAGTCGCGATCAGCTGGCCGCGAACCAGCGGGAAATGCGTGCAGGCGAGCACGATCGTGTCGATCTCGCCGCCGCCTTCAGCCTCGAACAAGGGCGCCTGGGCAGCGGCGAAGGCTTCGGGCGGAACATCTTCGCCGCGGGCATGGGCCTCGGCGAGTTTCACGAGTTCGAGGCTGCCGTGCAGGATGACGCGCTTGCCGGCGGCGAATTCCTCGATCAACCGCGCCGTATAGGCGCGCCGGATGGTTCCCGGGGTGGCGAGCAGGCCGATGGTTCCGGTTTCGGTAAGCCCCGCAGCCGGCTTGATGGCGGGCACGGTGCCGACGACCGGGATGGACAGCGCGGCGCGCACTTCGGCGAGGGCGAGGGTGCTCGCGGTATTGCAGGCGATGACGAAGACATCCGGCTGAAGGGCATCGACCAGCGCCTTCGCCACGCGCGGCAGGCGCGCGCGCAAGGCTTCGTCGGACTTGTCCCCATATGGGAAAAAACCTGTATCGGCAGAGTAGTGGACGGCGAGCCGGGGGCCGAGCGCACGGATCTCGCCGGCGACCGTAAGCCCGCCGACGCCCGAATCGAACACGAGGACGCGGCCCCGGGCGGGCGACGGCTCGAAGGTGTAGGGCATCGGTCCGCTCATCTGCCCATGAAATTAGGCGCATTCCGGCGCCGCGCAATCCGGGCAGCGCTGCGGCGCGCAGGCGGCGTCTGGCACGAAACTTGTTGTGCACCGCACAATCGAGGCTTAGCGTGCACACGTAAACCGATGGGAAAACAGGACATGATGGATCTCTGGAAGAATTCCTGGCGCACCTACACGGCGATGACCGCCGCGTCGCTCGACACGATGCTGACGATGCAGAAGAGCGTGATGAACCTGTCGTCCATAACACTCAGCGACGGCTGGGACAGCCAGGATGAGAATTACATGCGCGAGGCTTTCCAGCGCGCCGCCGACGCCAATGTACGCCGCTGGTCGGACACCGCTGACATGCTGAAGGGCATGCCGGACTGGATGCAGACCCTGAACGCCTTGCCGGGCACGACGCTGGTAAACATGTTCGACAAGGCCCAGCGCGGCCGGGGCTGACGCCCGCGCCCCATGGACTTGCTTCCTGCCCTGATTTACCCCGGGGCATGGCTCTCCCGATTGAATACCTGAGGACCCTTGAGCAGCGCCTGCTCTGGCTCAGCGCGTGGACCGTGCACAATGCCAACCACCTGCGCCCCAAGGAAGACGACGACGTAAAGGTCGGCGGACACCAGGCCTCCTGCGCCTCGATGGTCTCGATCCTGACGGCGCTGTACTTCCATGTGCTGCGGCCCGAAGACCGCGTGGCCGTGAAGCCGCACGCAGCGCCCGTGTTCCATGCGATCCACTACCTGATGGGCAATCAGACGCGCGAGAAGCTCGAGAACTTCCGCGGCTATGGCGGGGCGCAGTCCTATCCTTCGCGAACGAAGGACATTGACGACGTGGATTTCTCCACCGGCTCGGTTGGTCTCGGCGTGGCGGAGACGGCGTTTGCCTCGATCATCCAGGACTACCTGATCGCCCGTCCGTGGACGCAGCTTGGCAGCGGCGCGCGCAAGCCCGGGCGGATGGTGGCGCTGGTGGGCGACGCCGAGCTGGACGAGGGCAACGTGTACGAGTGCCTGCAGGAAGGCTGGAAACACGGCCTGCGCAATACCTGGTGGATCATCGACTATAACCGCCAGAGCCTCGACGGCGTGGTGCATGAGGGCCTGTGGGTGCGGGTTCAGGCGATCTTCACGGCGTTCGGCTGGCGCGTGGAAGTGCTGCGGTTCGGCGCGCTGCAGCGTGCAGCCTTTGCCGAGCCGGGCGGCGAGCGACTTAAGGCCTGGATCGAGGCCTGCCCGAACTCGCTCTATTCGGCGCTGACCTATATGGGCGGGGCGGCGTGGCGCCGGCGCCTGCTCGATGACATTGGAGACCAGGGCGATGCGGCAGCGCTGATCGGTAGGCGTTCGGACGTAGATATCAGTACACTGATGAACAATCTCGGCGGCCAATGCCTCGAGACCCTGTGCGAGGCGTTTGACCGAGCGCAGGACGAAACGCCGACCGTGTTCCTCGCCTATACGATCAAGGGCTGGGGCACACCGCTGGCCGGGCACAAGGACAACCATTCCGGCCTGATGAACAAGGCGCAGATGGCCGAGTTCCAGGCGCTGATGGGCATTGCGAAAGGCGAGGAATGGGAGCCGCTGGCAGGCGTGGAAAATCCATCGGCGCTCGAGGGCTTCCTGCGGGAAGTGCCATTTTTTGCTACCGGACCGCGGCGCTATCATTCACCAGCCGTCCCGTCGCCGGGACCGGTTTTCCTGGACGACGAGATGCTGTCGACGCAGGCCGGTTTCGGCAAGATCCTCGACGCGCATGCGCGGCTAGATACCGAACTGTCACGCCGTATGCTGACGACCTCGCCGGATGTGACGGTCTCCACCAATCTCGGCGCCTGGGTGAACCGGCGCGGCCTGTTTGCGCGCGAGGCCGTGGCCGACACGTTCCGGGACGAGAAGATCCCCTCGGCGCAGAAATGGAGCTTCTCGCCGGAGGGCCAGCATATCGAGCTCGGCATTGCGGAGATGAACCTGTTCCTGTTGCTTGCGGCGGCGGGGCTTTCCCATTCGCTGTTCGGCGAGCGGCTGATTCCCATCGGCACGGTGTATGACCCGTTCATCGCGCGCGGCCTCGATGCACTGAACTATGCCTGTTACCAGGACGCGCGCTTCATCATCGCCGGCACACCGAGCGGCGTGACGCTGGCGCCGGAAGGCGGGGCGCACCAGTCCATCGGCGCGCAGCTGATCGGCATGAGCCAGGACGGGCTGGTCTCGTTCGAGCCCGCTTTCCTTGATGAACTCTCGATCATCATGGACTGGAGCCTTGACTACCTTCAGCGGGGCGGCGAAAGCGACCCCGATGAGCGCACCTGGCTGCGCGACGAGACGGGCGGTTCCGTGTACTTGCGGCTGTCGACGCGGCCGCTGGAACAGGTCCGCGTGCGCAAACGCGGTGATGCGGCTTTCCGGCAGGGCGTGATCGATGGCGGCTACTGGCTGCGCCAGCCCGGGCCGAACTGCGAAGTGGCGATTGCCTATCAGGGCGTGATTGCGCCGGAAGCGATCAAGGCGGCGGCGCGGATCGGCGAGGGGCGGCGCGACACCGGCGTGCTGGCGGTAACCTCCGCAGACAGACTGAATTCCGGCTGGACCGCCGCGCGCCGCGCCCGCGCACGCGGGCAAGAGACAGCGAAAAGCCAGATCGAACGGTTGATGGAAGGCGTGCCGCCGCATTGTCAGCTGATCACGGTGACCGATGGCCACCCGGCAACGCTGGCCTGGATCGGCGGGGTGAAGGGCCATGCCGTGACGCCGCTGGGGGTGGAGCATTTCGGCCAGACCGGTACGATCCGCGACCTCTATCGGCACTTCCAGATCGATGCGGACGCGATTGTCGCCGCAGCAAGCCACCTGTCGCCGGGCAGGATCCTTTAGCCCGTCAGGCGGCGCGTTTGGGGACGTTCCAGACGGATTTCAGCTCGTGCAACGCGTCGATCCAGTCCCCGCCATCGCGCAGGCGCTGGACATAGAGTTCGAGGATCTGGCGGGCGGCGACGCTCGGCTCGATGCCGCAGCGCTCGGCATGTTCGGCAAAAAAATCCTTGTCCTCGGGGTCGAGGCGGACAGTCAGCGCGACCCTGTTTGACAGTCTGGACATGGTTGGAGCCTCCGGCAGCAGCTAGAAGTTGCTCTAAACGATATAGGTGCGATGTGTCAACAAGCACTGAATTAATGGTAAATATTTGACAAATAGTGGAGTCGATGCACCTGTCCGGGAATGGCAAACTGGTCCAGATCCTCCCTCCTAGAGTCGAGTCACGGCAGCACGGACCTGATCTCGGTTTCGCTGAAACGCGATTACCGGCTGGCTGTCCCGGCGGACGTGCGCCGGGCGGTGGCATGGCTGAAGGAGGCCCCGGCAAAGCTGGAGGTCGTGTTCGAACTGAACGAGGCGGGCCGTACAAGGGTGCTGGAGTCCGGCCCTGCCCTGCCCCGCATCCTTGAAGCGATGGCGGCGAGCCCGGAGGACATGGAAGACCTGCGACTGATCTATTCGCGCGGCAGCTTCATCCGCGACCGGCTGGACCTCAGCGATCCGGTCGTGCCGCATCTCGGCGTTCTCGCGGATGTCGGCCAGGAGGCCGGCGCGGCCGTGTTCGTGCGCGCTTATGGCGGGGACATCGAGATATGGTCCGATGCGTTCCGCTCGGCGCAGGTGGCCCGCGCCCTGGGGCGGCAGGAGGGCCTGATGGTCTCGCTGAAGGGCACGTCTTAACGCTCCGTTAACCAATCTCATGGCATCCCGGAGCAGCTAACAGCATCTCCGGGCATCCGAGCCCCGGCGGGCGGCGCAGGAGGCCAGGATGAGCATCTTCAACCCCATTTGTCCCGCCCGGGGCATCTACGGACATATCGAACGCCTGGAGGCGCGGCGCGAGCAGCTGGACCTCGTGGCGCAGGCGGTGGCGCCAGGCGACTGGCTGCGCCGGGAGGCGCTTCTGGAGCGGCTGGACGCGCTGGACCAGGCGCTGATCCTGGAGGGCGAGCGGGCGCGCGACGAACTCGCCGAGGTCACGGCCATGAGCGCCGAAGGGGCCACATGCCAGCTGATCGCCGCGCTGCGCGACGGGCGGTCCGGAGACCCGGAGATGCAGCGGCGGGCCGATCGGCTGATCGCCCAGTCAGGCCGGTTCGCCGGCGCAATTGCCGCTTGAGCCTGCCATTGCAGGCGGCCCCCTCGATTTTCCGGGCAGTATGAACCGGGATTTTACCTCCCCGTGCTGTAAGGCGGCGTGCGCCGCGTCCTGTTCTCCTTGCTGAACGCCGCGCGGTGGCGCCGCCGCCTCGCATGCGCCGCTATTGCGGCAGGCGCCATCACCGCCGCGCCAGCCGCAATGGCAGCGCCGCCGGCCTTTGACCTCGCCGCCCTGAACCGGGCGAGCGCCGTTTCGATCGAGACCGAGATTGCGCCGCACGCCGATCCCGGACTTGATCCGCAAGCGGTCATTTCCAGCGCATCGCCGCTACCTTTCGCAGCGCCGGTGGCGCGCGTGCCACAATACAAATGGAACGCCGGCGATGTCTGGATCCGGTACCGCCTGACCAACTCGTCCAGCGAGCCGCAGGCCGCGAAGTTCGTCATACATTTTTCCTGCCTCAAGCGGGTGGACCTGTTCGAGGTGCTGCCCGGCGGCGGACTTCGGGCCAGTACGGCGGGATCTGCCACGCCGGTTTCCGGCGCGGCGGTCGCGACGGCCTATCCGACCTTCCAGATGATGCTGGGGCCCGCCGAGACGCGCGACTATCATGTCCGTATCCGGAGCGATTGCCTTTTGTTCTTCCCGATGCATATTGTATCGGAAAGCCGCTTCTCGCACGCCATCCCCGGGACACGCTGGTCAGGAGCCTGATTGTCGGCACGGCGCTGGCCTTTGCATTGCACGCCGCTTCCATGTCCTTCGGGCCGTCGCGCGGAGCCCACCGTGCTACCTGTGTTTCAGCCTGCCGGCGGCGGGCTATACCCTCCTCTCATCCGGCCTGGTCAACGCGCTGGTCGCATCGGGCCTGATGGTCAATCTCAACACGCTGATCTACGCGTCCCAGGCGCTGCTGATCGCGTTTGGCACATTGTTCATCACCCGCTTCCTCGACATGCGCCGCGTTGCCCCGCGCCTCTATACGCGGCTCCTCGTGATGGCCGGCTTTGCTGCACTGACGGGCATCAGCCTCGTGTTGCCGCGCTGGCTGGCCGTGCTCAGCTACCTGATCGCAACGGGACTTGGCCCGGTGATCCTGATCGCGGGGCTTGGCTGGCTGACTTACCGGCGGGTTGCCGGCGCGCGCAGCCTGCTCGTGGCCTGGATCCCGTGTTTCCTTGCCACCCTCTGGATGTACCTTCGACTGTTCAACGTGACGCCCTAATTACCTATGAATCACTTCGTCGTGCCCATCTCCTTCGCCTTCACGCTGGCGCACCTGTCCGGCATGCTTTGGCGGGCGCGCGAAGGAGGCGCAACTCTGGACCAACAATGACATGCTGACCGGCCTTGGAAACCGGCGCCTGCCGGCGGCATTGCTGGAACTGGAAGCGCGCGAGCCGACACGCCGGTATGGGGCGGCAATCGCCGTCGACCTCGACAAATTCAAGCCCGTCAATGACCGGATGGGCCATGCCGCAGGCGACGCAGTGCTGGTGGCTATGGGCGAGCGCCTGCGCGCGACATTCAAGGGCAAAGGCGATGTGTTCCGGCTCGGCGGCGGCGAGTTCCTGATCCTCTGCTACAATTCCCTCGGCCGTTGGAAGTAATCAATCTGGCCGGTGACTACCTGCAGGCCAACCGCCAGCCGGTCTGCTTCGAAGAACAGACGCTGGTCATCGATACGAGTATCGGCGTTGCAATCTGGGCCGATCACACAGGCCTTGATGCGATGATGAAACAGGCCGTACGCGGGATGGTCCGGATTGCCGACCAGCGCGCCCAGGACCGCCGCAAGCCGCGGCGCAGCATGGGCTTCATGACCGCGCCGGGAACATTCTTCGCCCGCAGCGCTGAAAGCCCGCCGGAGCCTGCGAATGATACGGGCACTGCCGGCCGCGCAAAAGGCTGAACCCGCCCCGCCTAGATCAGGATGTCGTAGAGGTCGGTCCTCCGGTCACGGAAGAAGCCCCAGGCAGCACGGGCCTGGTCGATCCTGTCGAGATCGAAGGAAGCCACAAGAACGCCTTCTTCCGCGCGGCCCACCTCTGCAACGATCTCGCCGGTCTCGTCGGTAATGAAACTCGTCCCGTAGAAGATCTGGCCACCTTCATCGCCCACGCGGTTGGCGGCGACCACCGGGATCACGTTGGCCACCGCATGCCCCTGCATGCCACGGCGCCAGCGGGCGGCCGTGTCGAGGCCTGCATCCTGCGGCTCGGCGCCGATGGCGGTGGGGTAAAGGAGCGCGTCTGCACCCATCAGCGCCATGGCGCGGGCGGCCTCGGGGAACCACTGGTCCCAGCAGATGCCGACGCCGATCCGCCCCTTGAGGGTTGACCAGGTGCGGAACCCCGTGTCGCCGGGACGGAAATAGAACTTTTCCTGATAGCCCGGCCCATCGGGGATGTGGCTCTTGCGATAGACGCCGAGGGGCGTGCCATCAGCGTCTATCATCACGATGGTGTTGAAATAAAGCGGCCCATCCTTCTCGTAGATCGAGACCGGGATCACGACGCCAAGCTCGGCGGCAAGCTCCGAGAGCTGACGAACGGCCGGATGGTCCGGCCATTCCAGGGCGCGGGCGAAGTGTTCCTCTTGCTGCGTCTTGCAAAAGTAATGGCCGCAAAAAAGTTCCGGCGGCAGCACGACATCGGCGCCCTTCGCGGCGGCGTCGCGGATGAAGCCGGCGACGCGCGTGATGTTGTCCGCCGCGTCATCGGACGGCGTGAACTGGATCGCGGCGAGGGTCAGCGTGCGGGCCATGGGGAGCCTCCTGTCAGGCGGGGATTTCGCGGGTCATACAATGGAAACTGCCGCCGCCTGCGAGGATGCCGCGGGCCGGCAGGCCGATCACTTCCCGGCCGGGAAACAGGGCCCTGAGTTCGGCTAGGGCGACGGCGCTGTAGCGGTCCTCGTAGATGGGCACGAGGACAGCGCCGTTTGTGATCGTGAAGTTCATGTGGCTGGCCGGCACCGGCACGCCGTCGCCGAAATGTATCCGGCCGGGCGACGGGACGGTCGACACCATCAGCCCGGCGGCAGCGAGGCTGCGCTCGATCTCGCTGAGAACATCCGTATTCGGATCATCAAGGCCTGCCGGATGCTGGCAGAGGACATGGCCGGGGCCGATAAAGCGGGCGATATTGTCGACGTGTCCGTCGGTATGGTCGTTCGCGAGGCCGTCGCCTAGCCAAAGGATTTCCTCGACGCCGAGCGCGGCACGCAGATGGCCCTCGATCTGGTCCTGGTTGAGGCTCGGGTTGCGATTGGCGTTCAAGAGGCACTGGCGGGTCGTCAGCAGGCGGCCTTCGCCGTCGGCATCGAGGCCGCCGCCTTCGAGGACGAAATCATGCGCGCGCGCGGGCAGCTGCTCGACGGCGGCCAGGGCGGCGGCGGTTTCGGTGTCGCCGTCCATAAGGTACTTCTCGCCCCAGCCATTGAAGCGGAAAACCTGCGCCACGCGCGAGGCCCCTGCCCCCGTGATGATCGGACCGGTATCGCGCAGCCAGATGTCGCCGGTCGGTATCCGCACCAGCTCCGCTGCGCCGCCGATTGCGGCCAGCGCCGAAGCCATCGCCTCGTCCGATCCGATGGCGACCTTTACCTTCTCATGCCGCGCGGCGGCGTGGATGAAAGCGGCAATGTCGGCGCGCGCAGCCGTGAGGTCGCCGCCCCACTCCTCGGCATGGCGGGGCCAGCCCGCCCAGAGGGCGGCGTGCGGCGCCCATTCGGGCGCAAGAAAAGGTTTGAGACCAGTCATGTTGCAGCGCGCCTTGCCATAGGTTCACCCAAAGGAAAAGGGCGGCCCCGGAAGGCCGCCCCTTGATGCAGTGACGTTCAAGACAGCCGGGGCCGCCTAGAACTCGTAACGGATGCCAACGCGGGCGCGCCAGGTCGACAAGGCATTCGACCGGAAGGCAGAGCCCAGCGGATTGAAGCTGTTATAGCGATAGACGCACGACCCGCCGGTGACGCAGGAAGTGCGGGCGGCATCGCCTGTCAGCGCAGGAGCGCCAGCAACGCCGAGGTTGGCCACATCCGAGGCGCGGACGAGGTCTGCGCGCACGACAGCGAGCTGGCCGTTGCCCGGGGCATTGTACTGCGTGCCCCACTCGTTGTTAAGAAGGTTCGCAAAGTTCTCGATGTCGAGCACCAGTTTGAACTTGTTCTCGCCGACGAGGTTTTTTGCACCCCAGATGCCCGGCAGGTCCTGCTGGAGGCGGAGGTCCCAACGCTGGTTCCAGACCGAATTTTCCGAATTGACTTCGTGGATCTCGCCCTGCTTGATGCCGCGGCCGCGAACGTAGTCGCCGAAGGCAGCCTGGTTGAAGCCGGCAGCGTAGACGACGCGCGAGTCGCCCGAGAGGTTCGGGATGTAAAGCGGCGAGTTGTCGAACGGGTTCTCGCCGAGGCCGGCGCGGCCGAACAGGGCGTTGTTGTTGTCCACGTCGAAGGTGTAGGTAAACGGCAGGCCCGACGAGAACTGACCGAACAAGTCGATCCGGCTTGCAAGGTCTCCGATCAGGTTGCGCTCATAGGAAACGCCGAGCTTGAACGCGTCTTCTGTCTGGTAGACCGACGTGCGGGCATCCGGGAAGTTGCGGTCTGCATCGACCTGGCCGCGCCATGCGGAGATACCGCGCGACGAGGAGCCTTCCGTCACAAACTGGACGTCCTGGTAGCTGTAGGACGCAAACACATCGAAGCCGTTCTCGAAGGTTTTCGCCAGCGACAGGGTGTAGACCGTGCTGTCGCCGCCGTCGCCGTTGGTCAGGACAGTACGGTTAGCTATCCCGCCCGGGAGTGCCTGCAGGTCGGCGTAGATCGGACGGCCGTCCGGTGCAACGCCAGGCGTGCGGGCCGGAATTGCGTTGATCTGGGCATATTCCTGCCAGAGGAAGGATTCCAGCGACTGGGTATACAGGACCTGGGCGGACGCGACGTAGTCGGTGCCGAGGTTCATGAAGCCGAAGTCAAGATCGAAGCTCTGGTCAAGGCGGAGCGAAACCTTGCGGTCGCGTGGGATCTCGAAGTCCGGGTCGATGGCATCGATCGCGCGCGGGACGCCGGCAGCCACAGCCGTGAGTGCGGCGGCCGGAATGACCGTCGGATCGACGTTGAGCACGTTGGTCAGCTGCGAAGTGGCAACCAGCGGCGCAATGGCGTTGAGGGTCCAGACGCCCGGGTCGCCGCCGGCGAAGACGCCGAAGCCGCCGGTGAGGGTCGTGCGGTCATACGGCGTGTAGCGGAAGCCGAAACGCGGCATGATCAGGTCAAGACCATCGGTGGTGGTCGTATTCGGGATACCGACCGAAGCGGCAAACGACGGGTCATTCACGGCGCCGTCATCCGAGGTCAGGCGCTCGTAGCGGATACCGGCGCTGAACTCGAGGTCAGGGTTCACCTGAACGCGGCCTTGGCCAAAGAGCGATGAGCGCTCGTAGGCGTAGGCGGTCGTGTAGTCGTCCGTGTTGTTGGACGTGACGTTGCGGTACTGGAAGTTGTTGGCAGTGCCCGCGATAAGGTTCGGGACCAGCGAGGTGTTGCCTGCGCTGCCGGCGCCAAAGGTGAACAAGCCGCGCGAGAACTGCGAGAATGCGTTCGCAGCTTCGATCGTCTCGTACTCGCCGCCGACCGTGAAGATGAAGTCACCGAGGGTGTAGTCAGCTGCGCCGAAGAACTGGAGGCGTTCGTCAGCATAGGTGTTGGTGTGGCGGAACTCGTCGCAGCCGCCGACGATGCGGCGGTTGGTGGTCGACGTGACCGTGCCGGCCAGCGGCGAGCCGGCGACGTTTGCGGCCGCAGCGGTGACGTTGAATTCCAACGCGCCAACGCCCGGGCCGGCGTTACAGGCCTGCTCGCGCTCGTTCTCGGTATAGTTCACGCGAAGACGGGTCGAGAGGTTGTCAGTCCAGTCAGAGAAAAGCTGGCCGCCATAGCTGTTGAGCTTGTTTGGCGACTGATACCAGGCGGACTGGAACGTGAGGGCGCCTACGCCCTCGACCACGACTTCTTCTGTCTGCTGGAAGTTCAGCTGGAGGCGGTGATCGTTGTTGATGTTCCAGTCAACGCGGGCAAACAGGCGCTCGGATTCCTCCGGCAGCGCCGCGGAAGACGGGCGGCCACCCATGTCGACGCCGAGTTCGTTCCGTACGAGGGTGTTCAGGGCGGTGAAGAAAGCCGGCGTCAGGCCGTTGGTGGCGTCAGCCGCTTCGAAGTCGACCGAACGGGCGTCTTCGAACTTCGAGTAGTTCACGAGGAAGAACAGCTTGTCCTTGATGATGGGGCCGCTGAGCGTGGCACCGTATTCTTTTTCTTCAAAGACGCCCGGGTTGAACGAACCGGTGCCGCCGAAGGTGTCCGTGCCGAGGAAATCCTGGTCGCGGTAGTAATAATAGGCCGCACCGTCGAATTCGTTCGTGCCGCCCTTGGTGACGACGTTGACGCCGCCGCCGGTGAAGTTGGATGCGGTGACCGAGTAGTCAGCTGCAACGAGCTGGACCGATTCGATGATATCAATGTCGATCGGCGAACGGCGGGTTGCGGCAAGGCCGGCGCCGAGGCCGAGGTTGTCTTTCTGGACGGCGCCGTCGATCGTGACGCTGTTGAAGCGCGGGTTGACGCCGGCGATCGAGAGGTTGTTCGTGCCGCCGGAGATCGACAGCGGATCGCGCGCGAGGATCGAGGCGAGATCGCGGTTCAGGGTCGGCTGGTTGGCAAGGTCGCGCGAGGTGAGGTTCGAGCCGACGCCGCTGTTGAGGTCGAGCAGGTTGATCGCGGCACCCGTGACAACCACTTTCTCGAGGACGGCGGTGTCATCGATGGCGGCGAGCGTCAGCTGCAGCGGGGACTGGGGGCCCGGCGCAAAGCTGAGACCGGTCAGCGTGCCGCCTTCGTAGCCCTGGGCCTCTACGGTGAGGCTGTAAGGGCCGCCTGGGCGAAGACCGGCCTGGAAGAAGTTGCCGCTGGCGCCTGTGGTGATCGTGCTGGCCGAGCCGGTAGGCTCGTGGACGATGGTGATGGTTGCGCCCGAAACGTTGGCGCCGTTCTGGTCAACGACCGAACCGCGGACCTCGGAGGCTGTTTCCTGAGCATACACTGCCGCTACTGGCGCAAGCGCCGCGATGGCGGCGATGGATACGCTACGCGCAAAGAAATTCTTGATCATGATGACTTCCCCGTCGTTGTCGACATTTACCGGAAGGCCCTGGTGCCATTCCAGTCAGGCCTCGCCCATAGCCCCGCTAGATGACATTTAAGTGACAGACAATTGAAGGTTCTGCTGCGCGCGCCTTCCGCAGCGTTGTTTTTCCGTTGCGGTGCAAAAATGACACGGCCGTAAGCAGTCCCTGCTCGTTTTGCCTGCAATCTGAGTTGTATTTGTGCGCGCCGTTCCGTCATAAAGGACGTATCCAGACCGAATCGAAGATGACCGCTTCCCTCTTCCCCAAAAGCCCAGAAGCCCGGCTGACGCTGGCGATTCTCGCCCTGCTCCTCGCCGTGCGGGTAACGGCGATCCTTGTCTCGCCTCTCAATCTGTATGCGGATGAGGCGCAGTACTGGCGCTGGGCGCAGGACCTAGCCTGGGGCTACTACTCGAAGCCGCCGATGATCGCCTGGGTGATCCACTTGATGACCGCGCTGCTGGGCGATTCGGAATGGACCGTGCGGATTGCCGGACCCTTCCTGCATACCGCGGCAGCGGGCTTCCTGTTCCTCGCCGGACGGGCAATGTTTTCAGCAAAGACAGGGGTCTACGCCGCCCTCCTTTATGCTCTGATGCCGGCGGTAACCCTGTCCTCCAGCGTGCTGTCAACCGACGGCGTCCTGATGCCCTTCTGGTGCGCCGGGCTTTGCTTTGCCTGGCGGCTGCGCAGCGGCGGCGGGCTGTGGACCGCAGCGGCGCTGGGCGCAGCGCTGGGCTTTGGCATCCTATCAAAGTACGCGATGCTCTATTTCCTGATCGGGCTGGCGCTGACATGCGTCATGGACCCGCCGATGAGGCGGGCGCTGGTGTCGAAGGCCGGCGCGCTGGCGCTGCTTGTGACGGGCCTGCTGATTGCACCGCATTTCGCCTGGAACGCCGCCAACGATTTCCAGACAGTGGGTCACACGGTCGACAATGCAAAGCTCGGCGGTGAACTCTTCAACCCTGAAAACGCCCTGACATTCTTTGTCGACCAGCTTTGGGTGTTTGGCCCGGTAAGTTTCCTTGCCTTGCTCGCAGGTCTGGTGGGCTGGCGTCTGAAGGCAGACGGCACAGGCGCGCCGGCGCGCTGGCTGCTCTGTTTCGTATTGCCCGTTCTCATTTTCATCCTCGGCCAGGCCGTGCTCAGCCGCGCCCATGCCAACTGGGCTGCCACCGCCTATCCCGGGGCCAGCCTTCTGGTGGCGGGCTGGTTCGCGGCGCGGCGGGCTGTCATCTGGTCGAGCCTCGCTATCAACACGCTGATCGCCGGGCTGTTCCTGTCGGCGCCGTTCCTCTCGGCCGCGCACACCCGCGCGCTCGGTATCGACAATGCGCTGAAACGCACACGCGGATGGGACATGGCTGCAGAGCAGCTGTTTGCCGAGGCGCAGCGCGTGGGCGCGACGGCTGTGCTGGTCGACGAGCGGGAAGCGTGGCACGGCCTTGATTTTTATGGACGCACGCGGACCATGCCTCTGATTTCCTGGCGGCGGTATGCGGGGCCGAAGAGCTTCTCTGAGCGCCAGGCGCTGGAGGGCGAACTCGCCGAACGCGTGCTCGTCGCCTCGGTGCATGCCGGCATGCGCCCGCGGCTGCGCAGTGATTTTGCGACCTTCGAACCTGCCGGGCAGATCCGGATCGATCTCGGCGTGCGCGGCAATGGCTGTCCGATCACGCGGGTCTTCCAGCTTTACCTGGCAAGCGGCTATGCGCCGGCGGAACGCACGCCGGAATGGGAATCAAGGCTGGACGGGCAAACGGAATTTGCCGAGCCGCCCTGCCCTGCGCCGGGGCCGGATCAAGACTGAGACCAGACCTCTCAGGCGCCTTTTTCGGCCTTGCCCCAGAGTTGCTCGATCCGGGCATCCCGGCCGCAGGCCTTGCGGTAGTAGCCATACTTCACGGCGCTGCGGATGTAATAATCCTGATGGTGGTCTTCGGCCGGCCAGAAGGTGGCGGCGGGCAGGACCTTGGTCACAACGGTTTCGCCGAGTGTCTTGCCGGCTTCGGTGAGGATGTCTTCGGCGGCGGTACGTTCGCCCTGCCCGGAGACAAATAAGGCGGAGCGGTAGCTGTCGCCCTTGTCGCAGAACTGGCCCTTGGCGTCGGTAGGGTCGATGTGGCGCACGAAGTAGTCCGCCAGCTGGTCGTATGAGACTTTAGCCGGATCATAGGTCACTTTCACGGCCTCGAAGTGGCCTGTTCCACCTTGCGTGACCTGGTTGTAGGTTGGCTTGTCGACGGTGCCGCCGGTATAGCCGGATACCGTTTCGATCACACCTTCGAGCTTATCGAAATCGGCTTCGACACACCAGAAACACCCGCCCGCAAAAACAGCCGTGGCGACACGGGCCGGCGGGTCGACCAGGCGGCGGTCTTCAGCGCCGGCGCTGGAGAAGAAGGCAAGACCGGTCGACATCAGGCCGGCGGTCAGGGCAATCACGAGGGCGGGACGCTGCATGGACACTCAAAACTCTCACACTTGGAACGGGGCAGGATACCATGCCCAGGTGCCGAAATAGTTGCGGAGTCTGTCTGAAAGAAGACAACAGAAACATACATTCGCTTAATGTCACGCCGTTGTGACCAAATTGCACACTCTTTGCGGGGCCTATGCCGGGTTTTCAGTCAGTACGCGGACTCTGACGCGGGTGGAGCGACCTTCCTGGTCAACAGCAGTTACCTGATAGAAGCCCGGTTGCCGGGGCTGCCAGATCGGCGAACCCGCATCGTCCAGGGCGGTTGGCGCGCCGTCCACAAACCAGCTGAGCGCGCCGGTGCCGCGGCCAGCCAGAACGAAGGGGCGTCCCGGCTGACCATTCACGGGGCCTGCCCAGAGCTCGGCGCCTTCCGGTGGAAACAGGATCTCCGGCGGGCGGTTTTCCGAGAGGTTACGCTGCGCCCCTTTGGATTTCCGGAACGGCTCGGTCGTGAGCCGGGCGCGGGCCTCGCCGTCATCGCGCAGGTGATGCGAGACGCGGTCGGCCATCTCGAACAGCACGGGCAGCGCAATGTCGCGGCCCGTCACGCCCGTGCGGGGGGCGCCGTCGGCGCGGCCGGTCCAGACCACAATGACATGGTCGCCGGACACCGCCGCCGCCCAGGCATCGCGGAAGCCATAGGACGTCCCGGTCTTGAAGGCGATCTGCGGCGCATCGCGGGTCAGGCTGCCGGGCATACGGCCTGCCGGCGCCGGCGAACCCTGCAGGATACGGAGGATTTCAGTCGCGCTGGCGCTGCTCATCAGGCGGCGGCCGGGGT
>Ga0163144_10013970_pt1 | contig 16700 bp, 12 predicted proteins | sample OliLak19BULKMAT1_FD_123175 | JGI IMG/M metagenome (GOLD analysis project Ga0163144, IMG submission 123175) | Freshwater microbial mat bacterial communities from Lake Vanda, McMurdo Dry Valleys, Antarctica - Oligotrophic Lake LV.19.BULKMAT1 | ecosystem: Environmental > Aquatic > Freshwater >... | reverse complement strand
GTGCGCCACAATGGCGGCAGCGGCCACGCAGCACCAGCCAGCTCAGCACCGGGATGTTGTCGAACGCGCCGATCGCGCCGCCGCAGCGCGGGCAGCAGGAGCGGGGCACGGCGAGGTTGTAGCGTTCCTCGGCGGCCGGCGGCGCATCAGGCGCCAGCATGCTCGCGCAGTCGCGCCGCCACTCCCGCTCCATCATGATGGGCAGGCGGTGAATCACGACATTCAAAAAGCTGCCGACGAGCAGCCCAAAGGTGCCGAGCAGGGCAGTGAAGGCGCCGGGATTACCGGCAAGGAGTTCGAACAGGGCCATCAGGGGCGCCGGTAGGCTGGACTGGGGTAAGCCGGCGTCGCGTTTTGCGCAGGCGACGCCGGCCAGCGGAATCGGGAAGCCGTCAGACCACCTGGCCCATCTTGAAGATCGGCAGATACATCGCGATCACGAGACCACCGATCAGCACGCCGAGCACGGCCATGATAATGGGCTCGAGGAGGCTGGTCAGCGCGTCGACCGCGTCGTCGACCTCCTGCTCGTACCAGTCGGCCACCTTGGAGAGCATCGCATCCAGCGCACCGGATTCCTCGCCGATCGACACCATCTGCACCACCATGTTGGGGAACAGTTGCGTCTCGCGCATCGCGACCTGCAACTGGGTACCGGTTGCGATTTCGTCCCGCATTTTCATCACCGCATCGTAGTAGACGATGTTGCCGCAGGCACCGGCGACCGAGGTCATCGCTTCGACCAGCGGCGTGCCGGCCGCGAACATCGTCGACAGCGTCCGCGCGAAGCGGGCGATGGCCGACTTGTTCAGAATGTCGCCGATCACCGGGAGCTTCAGCAGCAGCCGGTCGAGATAGTGCGCGAACTTCAGCGAGCGCTTCTTCAGCTGCACCAGGCCCATGACGGTGCCGCCAATGACCATCAGCATCAGCCACCACTTCGCCTGGAACCAGGCCGACATGTCGATCACGACGCGGGTAAGGGCGGGCAGATCCGCGCCGAAGCCGTTGAACAGGTCTTCGAACTGCGGAATCACGAAGATCATCAGGATGCAGGTGATGATGAACGCGACCACGACGACCGCAATCGGGTAGAACAGGGCGCCCTTGATCTTTGATTTCAACGCCTCCGTCTTTTCCATGTACGTGGCGAGCTTGTGCAGGATGTCTTCGAGAATACCGGCATGTTCGCCGGCGGTGATCAGGTTCACGAAGAGTTCGTCGAAATACTTGGGATGCTTGCCCAGTGCCTCGGCGAGTGCGCCGCCGGCCTCGACGTCTGACTTGATGGTGAGGATCAGATTCTGCATCGCCTTGTTCTCGTGCCCGCGGCCCACGATTTCGAAGGACTGCACGAGGGGGACACCGGAGGACATCATCGTGGCCAGCTGGCGCGCGAAAACCGTGATGTCCTTGGTGGAGATTTTGCCACCGGAAGCGCCGAACAGCGGCTTCGGCTTCTTCTTTATCTTCAGCGGGTTGACGCCCTGACGGCGCAGATTCGCCTTGATCAGCGAATCGTTCTGTCCGGACATTTCGCCTTTGACGCGCTTGCCGTTCTTGTCGATGCCTTCCCAGACATACATGTCCGACCTGATTGCCGCTCCCTGTGCCATCGTTTACTCCACCGTCACGCGATTGATTTCGGCCAGGCTGGTGAGCCCGCGCTTGGCTTTCTGCAGGCCTGACTTGCGGATGTCCCAGATGCCTTCGGCAGTCGCCTGATCGGCGAGCTGCACGGCGTTCGCGCCTTCGATGATCAGGCGCTTCATGCCGTCGGTGATGGGCATCACCTGATAGATGCCGAGGCGGCCCTTGTAGCCGGTCGGGCACTCACTGTTGCTCGTGCCCGGGCCGTAAAGCTTCACGCCGTCCCTGATGTCGTCGTCGGTGAAGCCTTCCGACTTCAGCGCGCCCGGCGGCAGATCCAACGGCACGCGAAAGTCCGGGTGCAGGCGTCGGGCCAGGCGCTGGCCGGTGATCAGATTGATGGTAGTCGCGACCGCGAACGGCGGGATGCCCATGTCCTGTAGACGCGTGAGCGTCTGCGGGCCGTCGTTCGTGTGCAGCGTCGACATCACCATGTGGCCGGTCTGGGCCGCCTTGACTGCGATCGAGGCGGTTTCGAGATCGCGGATTTCGCCGACCAGGATGATGTCCGGATCCTGGCGCAGGAAGGCTTTCAGGGCCTTCGGGAAGGTCATGCCGGTGCGCTCATCCACTTGCACCTGGTTCACGCCGGGCAGGTTGATTTCCACCGGATCCTCGGCGGTCGAGATGTTGATGTCTTCCTGGTTGATGATGTTGATGCCGGTGTACAGCGACACCGTCTTGCCGCTGCCCGTCGGCCCGGTGACCAGGAACATGCCGTAAGGCTTGTGCAGGTTCTTGAGGAACAGTTCTTTCTGGAAGTCTTCGTAGCCAAGCTGATCGATCTGCAGCTTGGCGGAATCCGAATCGAGGATACGCATCACGACTTTTTCGCCGTACAGCGTCGGGCAGGTGCTGACGCGGAAGTCGATGGCTTTGGTCTTCGACAGCTTGAGCTTGATGCGGCCGTCTTGCGGCACGCGCCGCTCGGAGACGTCCAGCCGCGACATCACCTTGATACGCGCCGCGATTTTGAACGCTAGCGCGAGTGGCGGTTTGGCCATTTCCGCCAGCATGCCGTCCACCCGGAAGCGCACGCGATAGAACTTTTCGTAAGGCTCGAAGTGCAGGTCAGACGCGCCGCGCTTGATGGCGTCGAGCAGCACCTTGTTGATGAAACGCACCACCGGCGCGTCGTCGATTTCGGCATTGTCTTGCGGCGTTTCCTGCTGGGTGCCGACTTCGAGGTTGTCGAGATCCTCGAAGTCCGACTGCTCCATGTCGCTCAGCCCGGTGTCCGCCGCTGCCAGCGCCTTTTCGATGGCCTTGGCGAGCTTGTTCTCTTCGACCAGCACGGCCTCGGTGTTGGCGCCGATGTGGAACTTGATTTCGTCAAGCGCCTGCAGGTTCGTCGGGTCGGACACGCCGATGAACACCCGGTTGCCGCGTTTGAAAATCGGCAGCGCGTGATGGCGCTGAATCAGCTCCTCGCTGACCAGTTTCACGACTTCGGGCTCGATTTCGAGGGCTTCGATGTCGACCAGCGGCACCCCGAATTCCTGCGATGCGGCCTGGGCCACCACGCGCGCATCGGCAAGCTTGTTCTCGATCAGGTATTTGACGAAAGGGACTTTGGTGGACAGGGCCGTCTGGAACGCGCGCACGGCCGACTGCTCATCGAGCAGGCCATCGTTCACGAGCTTGCGCGCAAGGCCCGTCAGGGCCACGCGGTTGGTAGTCACAGCCACGTCGGTGATGCCTCGGTCTGCTACCGTAATATTGTAAAAAATAGTAGATGAAACGCCGGTAAATAACCACCGCGCCGAACAATTTTCCGGCGCGGACCGGCCGCCTTACCGGCGACCGAGGGCGCGTTGATCTACTTGCCGAAGGCAAATTTCCCGTCGACCACGTCGATCCGGATCGTGTCGCCTCCCGCAAACCTGCCTTCCAGCAGGGCCTGCGCGAGCGGGGTCTCCAGGCTTGCCTGGATGGCGCGCTTCAAAGGACGGGCCCCGTAGACCGGGTCGAACCCTGCCTCACCAAGCTTATCGACCGCCGCGGCCGAAATCTCCAGCGCGATGCGCTGTTCGCCGAGCCGCTGCCGCAAAAGCCCGATCTGCACTTCGGCTATCGCCCGGATCTGCGCCCGGCGCAGGCCGTGAAACACCACGACTTCGTCGATGCGGTTGATGAACTCGGGCCGGAAGTTGCGCCGGACCACCTCCATGACTGCGTCGCGCATTGCATCGTAGTGGGCGTCATCGCCCATGTTCTGGATCGACTCGGAGCCAAGATTCGAGGTCATCACGATCACGGTGTTGCGGAAATCGACCGTGCGGCCGTGCCCGTCGGTGAGCCGTCCGTCGTCGAGCACCTGCAACAGGATGTTGAACACGTCCGGGTGCGCCTTCTCGATCTCGTCGAACAGCAGCACCGAGTAAGGCTTGCGGCGCACAGTCTCGGTCAGGTAGCCGCCCTCCTCATAGCCGATATAGCCGGGCGGCGCGCCGATGAGGCGCGCAACCGCATGTTTTTCCATGTATTCCGACATATCGATGCGCACCAATGCATCCTCGGTGTCGAACAGGAACTCGGCCAGCGCCTTGCACAGCTCGGTCTTGCCGACGCCGGTCGGGCCGAGGAAGAGGAAGGAGCCGTTCGGGCGTTTCGGGTCGGACAGGCCCGCGCGCGAGCGGCGAATGGCGTTCGCCACGGCCGCCACCGCCATGTCCTGGCCGACCACCCGCTGGTGCAGGGCATCTTCCATGCGCAGTAGTTTCGCGCGCTCACCTTCGAGCATCTTGGACACCGGAATGCCGGTCCACTTCGAGACGACCTCGGCGATTTCCTCCTCGGTGACCTTGTTCCGCAGCAGCTTCATCGGCTGTTGCTCGGAGCCGGAGGCCGCCTGCAGGCGCTTTTCGAGTTCGGGAATCACGCCGTACTGGAGTTCCGACATGCGGGCCAGGTCGCCGCCGCGGCGGGCGGTCTCGAACTCTGTGCGGGCACGGTCGAGATCGGCCTGCACCTGATGCGAGCCCTGCAGCGCGGCCTTCTCGGCCTTCCAGATTTCCTCGAGATCCGCGTACTCACGGCCGGCGGTCTGAATCTGGGTTTCGAGGTCGGCGAGCCGGCGGCGGGAGGCCTCGTCGGTCTCCTTGCGCAGCGCCTCGCGTTCGATCTTCAGCTGAATGAGGCGCCGGTCGAGGCGATCCATCTCTTCCGGCTTCGAGTCGATCTCGATGCTGATCCGGGCCGCGGCTTCATCAATGAGGTCGATCGCCTTGTCCGGCAACTGGCGGTCGGTGATGTAGCGATGCGATAGCTGAGCCGCCGCGACGATCGCCGGATCGGTGATTTCGACGCCGTGATGCACGGCGTATTTCTCTTTCAGGCCGCGCAGGATCGCAATCGTATCCTCGAGCGAAGGCTCATCGACGAGCACTTTCTGAAAGCGCCGCTCAAGGGCCGCGTCCTTCTCCACGTACTGGCGGTATTCGTCGAGCGTCGTCGCGCCGATGCAATGCAGTTCGCCGCGCGCGAGCGCGGGTTTAAGCATATTGCCCGCATCCATCGCGCCTTCGGCCTTGCCGGCGCCGACCATCGTGTGCAGCTCGTCGATGAACAGGATCACCTGGCCTTCCTGCTTCGACAGGTCGTTCAGCACCGCTTTCAGGCGCTCCTCGAACTCGCCGCGGAACTTGGCGCCTGCGATCAGTGAACCCATGTCGAGCGACAGCACCCGCTTGTTCTTCAGCCCTTCGGGCACCTCGCCGTTGACGATGCGCTGCGCGAGTCCTTCGACGATGGCGGTCTTGCCGACGCCGGGTTCGCCGATCAGCACGGGATTGTTTTTGGTCCGGCGCTGCAGGACCTGAATCGTGCGGCGGATTTCTTCATCGCGGCCAATCACGGGATCGAGCTTGCCGAGCTCGGCGCGTTCAGTCAGGTCGATGGTGTATTTCGCTAGCGCCTGACGCGTGTCTTCGGCATTCGGGTCGGACACGCGCTCACCCCCGCGCAGGCCGGCAATGGCCTGCTCGAGCGCGGCCTCCTTGAGCCCGGCCTTTTTCAGGAGGCGGCCGAGTTCGCCCTGATCGCCGAGCGCGGCGACCAGGAAGAGCTCGCTGGAGAGGTAGGCGTCGCCCTTCTTCTGCGCGAGTTTGTCGGTGAGGTTCAGCAGGCGCACGAGGTCGTTCGACGGATGGACGTCACCGCCCGCGCCTTCGATTTTCGGCAGCCGTTCGAGCGCCTGATTGAGTTGGCTGCGCAGGGCCTGGGTGTCGACGCCGCAGTTAGCCAGCAAGTTCTTGGCCGTGCTGGCATCCTGCTCGAGCAGGCTTGCCATCAGGTGCAGTGGTTCAATGAACTGGTGATCGAGGCCAAGTGCCCGGCTTTGGGCCTCGGCGAGGGCCTGCTGAAAGCGGGCCGTCATTTTGTCCGCGCGCATGGCGTTTCCCTGGATTGTAAATCGATTGCACCCCAGATGGGGTGCTGGCGCCTGCCGTTCAAGGCGTGCGGCTGATTTACCTAATCCAGATCAAGCTGGCGAAGCGGCCCGTCACGCCATCGCGGCGGTACGAATAGAAGCGGGGATCGGCGTAGGGGCAGCCGGCGTGCCGGCTGACCACCGGCACGCCGGCGAGTGCCAGCTGGCGCCCGGCGATACCCGCGAGATCCGCATGCCAAGCCGCGCCGCGCCGCTCGAAGCAGTCGGCGTAGCCGGGATCCTGCGCGACAAAGCGTGCCCGCAGAGCCGCGCCGACGGCATAGGCATCGACCCCGATGCCGGGCCCAATCCACGCGATCACATCAGCCGCGTCGACACCGAGCGCGCGCACGGCGCGCGGCAGGATGCCGGCATCGAGGCCGCGCCACCCGGCATGCACGGCCGCGACGCGCGTCGCCGCGCGGTCGCAGAGCAGGACCGGCAGGCAATCGGCCGTCAGCACCGCGCAGACCAGGCCGGCCGCCATGGCATAGCCCACGTCGGCCTCGACATCGTCGGCGACTGTCGCGACGTCGACGCAGCGGACGCCGTGCACCTGCGACAGCCAGCGCGGCGCTGCCGGCAGGGCGAGTGCCTCGCGCAGACGCGCGCGATTCGCGGCCACGTTTGCCGGGTCGTCACCGACGTGGGTGGCGAGATTGAAACTGGCGTAAGGAGGGGCGCTGACACCGCCGGCGCGGGTCGTCACGCAGGCACCAACCCGCGCCGGCGCGGGCCAGTCCGGCGTCAGCAACGGGATCATGGCGCCTGGCGGGCCGCCGCAGCGTCGTCTGACAGGGCCGTCAGGAGGGCGGCGAAGTCGGCGGTGAGGGCGCTTTCGGCCGCCACCGTCTTGCGTCCGCCCGGATGCGGAAACGCGAGCCGGCACGCATGCAGGGCCTGCCGTCGGAGCCCTTGCAGCGCGGCGCCGAGAGCGGGTGTGGCGCCGGGCGGCAGGCGGCGCCGGAAACCATAGTCCGGATCGCCGACGATCGGGCTGCCGATGTATTGCAGATGCACGCGGATCTGATGCGTGCGGCCGGTCTCGAGCTGAATCTCGAGCAGGGTATGGGCGCGGAACTTCTTCAGCACTTTGTAATGCGTGACCGCTTCGCGCCCGCCCTCAATCACGCGCATGCGTGTGCGCTGCTGGCGATCGCGCGCAATCGCGGCGTCGACGGTGCCACCGGTCACCACGATGCCGTGTACCAGCGCCTGATAGGTGCGATGGATTTCGCGTGCGGCCATCAGCGCGGTGAGGCGCTGGAAGGCACGCGGCGTGCGGGCCACGACCAGCAGACCGGAGGTGTCCTTGTCCAGGCGGTGGATGAGCCCCGCACGCGGCAGGGCCGCGAGCTCGGGCCAGCGGTGCAGCAGGCCATTGACCAGCGTGTGCGCATGGTTGCCGGCGCCCGGGTGCACGACGAGCCCGGCCGGTTTGTCGACGACGATCACCTCCCGGTCCTCGACGACGACGCCGAAGTCGATGGCTTCCGGCACCGCGTCAGCGCTTGCGGCGAGCACGGCGGACAGGGCGACGGTGTCGCCGGCGGCCACGGGTTCGCGCGGCCGGCACACGCGGCCGTTGAGGCGCACACGGCCCTCGCGGATCCAGGTGGACAGCAGCGTCCGCGAATAGTCGTCGAACAGCGCAGCCAGGGCCTGGTCGAGGCGCTTGCCGGCCAGGGCCAGTGGCACCACGCCTTCGTGATGTCGGATATCAGTCATGGGAGGGAGTTTACTGCAAGCGACCGCGCTTGCCTTGGTCTGACCGGGTCTACGCACTACAATGCCCCTCCCATCAAGGCCCGAGCGAGGGCTCAGTCACCCCGTGAAATTCTCCGCCGTCCCGTATCGAACCCGCGGCAGCCTCGTGCTGCTGCTGATTTCCCTCGTGCTCTCGGCCTGCGGGCTGTTGCCCGACAAAGACCCGGACGAACTGCCGGAGAACTGGCCCGAGGACAAGCTGTACTTCGCCGCGAAGGATCGACTCGACGCCGGATCCTGTGATGGCGCCATCGAATACTATGAAAAGCTGCAGGGGCGCTATCCGTTCGGCCCGTATGCGGCGCAGGCGCAGATTGAGCTTGGCTATTGCTACTACAAGTCGGAAGAAACCGAGAACGCGATGACGGCGGTCGACCGCTTCATGAAGCTCAATCCGACCCACCCGCACATGGACTATGCGTACTATTTGCGCGGGCTCATCAACTTCTCCGCCGGCAAGGGCATTATCGAGCGGCACCTGCCGCGCGATGCGTCGCAGCGCGATCCCGGTGCCTCGCTGCAGGCCTTCAACGACTTTTCGGAGCTCATCAAACGCTATCCGGACAGCCGCTACTTGCCCGATTCACAACTGCGCATGCGCCATCTGCGCAATGTGCTCGCCCAGCACGAAGTGAATGTCGCGAACTGGTATATGCGCCGCGGCGCGTTTGTCGCAGCCGCCAATCGCGCACGCTATGTGATTGAGAACTACCAGCAGACGCCGGCGATGCCGGAAGCCCTCGTGCTGATGGCGAAATCCTACAAGGTGCTCGAGCTGAATGAACTCTCGGCCGACGCGTTGCGTGTACTCGAAGTGAACTACCCGAACCATCCGGGCATCGAGGAAGTGAAGCAGACCACGGTCAACTGACGCCTGGCGGCCCCTGCGCCGCCGGTTTTTCAAGGCCAGTGCGCGAGTGCCGCGCAGATGCTCAGGCGTCCGGCACGGGATCCTGCTCGTCGTAGCGTGAGGTGATCGGAAAACGCCGGTCGCGGCCAAAGGCTCGCGTTGTCAGCCGCACGCCCGGGGCGGCCTGCCGCCGTTTGTATTCATTGCGATCGACCATCCGCGCCACGCGCTTGACCGTCTCCAGCGCAAAACCGGCGGCGGCAATCTGCTGCGGGGTCTGGTCGAGTTCGATATAGCGCTCGAGGATCGGATCGAGTTCGTCATAGGGCGGGAGACTGTCCGAATCCTTCTGATCGGGCCGCAGTTCGGCACTCGGCGGGCGCTCGATCACGCGCGGCGGAATCACCGGCCGCGCCTGCTGCGCGTTACGCCAGACCGACAGCGCGTACACGAGCGTCTTCGGACAATCCTTCAGCGGCGCGAAGCCGCCGGCCATGTCGCCGTAAAGCGTGGCGTAGCCGACAGCCATTTCGCTCTTGTTGCCGGTGGTCAGCACGATGCGTCCGGTCTTGTTCGAAATCGCCATCAGGATGATCCCGCGGCAGCGGGCCTGGATGTTCTCCTCGGTGACGTCGGCATCGCGGCCGGCAAACACTGGCGCAAGCATGTCGTTGAACGCGGTGAACGGCGCTTCGATGCCGACGACATGGCATTCGCAGCCCTGTTCGCGTGCCTGTTCAAGCGCGTCGTCGATGCTCATCTGCGCGGTGTAGCGCGACGGCATCGAGATCGCCGCGACGTTCTCGCTGCCCAGCGCGTCGACTGCAAGCGCGAGCGTCAGCGCCGAATCGATGCCGCCCGACAGGCCGAGCACCGCGCCTTTGAAATGATTCTTGAGGAGGTAGTCGCGCACGCCGAGCACGAGCGCCCGGTAGACGCTTTCGAGGCCCGTGACAGCCGGCGCCAGTGGCCCGGTCAGCGCAAGGCCGTCGCCGGCACGCGTGAGTTCGATCGGCAGCAGCGCTTCCTGGAACTCGGCCGCTGCGGCCACCATCTCGCCGCCGCCATCGACGGCCAGCGAACCCCCGTCGAACACCAATTCATCCTGGCCGCCGACCAGATTCACGTACAGCACCGGCAAGCCGCTGGCGGCAGTGGCGGTTGCCAGGGCGTTCAGGCGGGCGGCGCGCTTGTTCGTGCTGTAGGGCGAGGCATTCAGGTTCAGCAGGATTTCCGCACCGGCTGCGCGCGCGGCGACCGCGGTGGTCGGATCCCAGATGTCTTCGCAGATCGACAGGCCCAGCGCGACGCCGTCGACGTCGACCACGCACGGCATGTCGCCGGCCGTGAAGTAGCGCTTTTCGTCGAAGACTTCGTAATTCGGCAGCCGCTGCTTGCGATAAACGGCCCGCACGCGGCCATGCTCGATGAAGCTCGCGCTGTTGTAGAGGACACCATGCTCCCGCTCGGGGTGGCCGACGACCACCGCGATGCCTTGGGCGGCGGCTGCAATCTGGCGCAGCGCGTGTGCCACGCGCTCGTGGAAGCCCGGCCGGAACAGCAGGTCTTCCGGCGGATAGCCGGTGACGGCCAGTTCCGGAAACGCGACCAGCCTCGCGCCAGTCTCTTCGCGGGCACGCGCAATGGTCTCGATGATACGGGTGGTATTGCCGGCAAGGTCGCCGACGCAGAGGTTCAGCTGGGCAAGGGCTATCTTCATGCAGGGAAACTGCCCGCCTCGCGGCGGGCCGTCCGGGCTTAGCCCATCGCGCGCTTCATCGTTTCGCCAAGCTCGGCCGGCGAATTGACGGTGTGCACGCCGGCCTGCTGGAGCGCGGCGTATTTGTCGGCCGCCGTGCCCTTGCCGCCGGAAATGATGGCGCCCGCGTGGCCCATGCGCTTGCCCGGCGGCGCGGTGACGCCGGCAATGTAGCCGACCACCGGCTTCGTCACGTGCTTCGCGATGAACGCTGCCGCGTCTTCCTCGGCCGAGCCGCCGATTTCGCCGACCATGATGATGCCTTCGGTCTGCGGGTCGGCCTGGAACAAGATCAGCACGTCGATGAAGTTCATGCCCTGGATCGGGTCGCCACCGATGCCGACGCAGGTGCTCTGGCCAAGACCGACGCCGGTGGTCTGGTGAACGGCTTCATAGGTCAGTGTGCCGGAACGCGACACGATGCCGATCTTGCCGGGTTTGTGGATCGCGGCCGGCATGATGCCCATCTTGCATTCGCCCGGCGTGATCACGCCCGGGCAGTTCGGGCCGATGAGATAGACGTCCGGACGCGTCATCAGCATCGCTTTCACGCGCAGCATGTCGAGCACCGGAATGCCCTCGGTGATGCAGGCGATGACCTTGACGCCGCCGTCGACGGCCTCGCAGATCGCGTCCGCAGCGAACGGCGGCGGCACGAAAATCATGCTCGCATCGGCGCCGGTGGCCTTCACCGCGTCATGCACGGTGTCGAAGATCGGGCGATCGAGGTGCTTGCCGCCACTGCGGCCCGGGGTCACGCCGCCGACCAGCTGCGTGCCGTAGGCAATGGCCTGTTCGGCGTGGAACGAGCCCTGTTTGCCGGTAAAGCCCTGGACGATGACGCGGGTGTGCTTGTTGATCAGAACGGACATGACTTATTTCCCCCCGACGGCCGCGACGACCTTGCGCGCGGCATCGCCCAGATTTTCGGCGCTCAGGATGGCGAGCCCACTCTCGGCGAGCAGACGCTTGCCTTCGTCGACGTTCGTGCCTTCGAGGCGCGCGACGACCGGCACCGTGACCCCGACTTCCTTGACCGCCTGAATGATGCCGGTGGCAATCAGATCGCAGCGCACGATGCCACCGAAGATGTTGACCAGAATGGCCTTCACGTTGGGATCGGAGGTGATGATCTTGAACGCTTCCGCGACGCGGGCCGCGGTGGTGCCGCCGCCGACGTCGAGAAAGTTGGCCGGCTCGCCACCGTACAGCTTGACGACGTCCATCGTCGCCATCGCAAGCCCGGCACCGTTCACCATGCAGGCGATATTGCCGTCGAGTGTCACGTAGTTGAGGTCAAACTCTTTCGCCCGGCGTTCCTTGTCGTCTTCCTGGCTCGCATCGCGCCAGTCGGCGATCGACTGCCGGTAGAGCGCGTTGTCGTCGATGTTGATCTTGCCGTCGAGCGCGGCGAGGCTGCCGTCGGCGAGTATCGCGAGCGGGTTGATCTCGAGCAGCGAGAGGTCCTTGTCCATGAACAGGCGATACAGACCGCGCAGGATGGTCGTCAGCTGCTTGCGCTGCGCGTCATCGAGCTCGAGCGCGAAGCCGAGGAGGCGAGTCTGGTAATCCTGCAGCCCGAGCACGGGGTCGACGCTGGCGGTGAAGATCTTCTCCGGCGTTTCAGCCGCGACTTCCTCGATGTCCATGCCGCCGGCGCGCGAAGCCATGAAGGTCACGCGGCGGCTGCTGCGGTCGACGACCGCGCCCAGATACAGTTCATGCGCGATCTGGGCCGCGCTGTCGACCAGCACGCAATTGACCGGCTGACCGAGCGGGCCGGACTGCTTGGTGACGAGCTGCGTGCCGAGGAGGGCCTCGGCGGCGGCGCCGGCGTCCTCGGGGCTCTTCACGAATTTGACGCCACCGGCCTTGCCGCGGCCGCCGGCATGCACCTGGGCCTTGACCAACCAGGCGGCGCCACCGAGCGCGCGCGCATTGGCGATTGCCTCATCCGCGCTGCGGGCAACTTTGCCCGGCAGGATGGGAATCCCGTACTCACTGAATAGCTGTTTTGCCTGATACTCATGCAGGTTCATCGATCCACTCCAAGCTGCTCGATTTTCCGTAACGTGTCGTCGTCGCGCGTCGATACACAGGGCGGGGGTGACGGCTTTTCCCCGGCGCGGGCACCGGGAAAGGTCATGTCCAGAGGCCGGTCCTTGTCGACCTGGCCACTGAGGAGGTCGTCTTCAGCGGTCATTTGCAGCGCGCTGACGCTGGCGCAAACTATATCGGATACAGGCGCGCCGATGCACGTGCCGGCGTCTGGCACCTGAATCCGGCTGGAGGACAGTTCACCGCCATGGGCTTCAAGAATCTGCTCGTCATCGGGCTGCTGGTGTGGGTTGGCATGCTGGTCTGGCGCCGCTGGCAGGCAGCCACCCGCCGGCCGCGTGACGACGCCTACGGCGGACGCATGGTCCGCTGCGAGGAATGCGGCGTTTACCTGCCGGCCGGCGAGGCCGTGGCGCGCAGCCCGGATCACTACGCGTGCGCCACGCACCCGCGCCCGCCGCGTGCGTAGCGAATCGCTGAGCCTGTTCCGCGGGCTGCCCGATCGCGCCATCGCGCTCGAACGGGCGTGGCGGGCGCTGCGCTATTTCAACCTTTACCGGCTCATCATTGCCGGCCTGTTCGCGGTGCTCAGCGGTTTCCGCCAGCTGCCCCCGAATTTCACCCAGTTCGATGAAAAGCTGATTCTCTGGACCTCGCTGACCTACTTCAGCCTGGCGGCCGTCTTCCATTTCTATGTCGAGCGCCGGGCTGGCGGTCTTGCGCTCCTATGCAACGCCCAGGTGCTGCTCGACATTACGGCGCTGACCTTCCTGATGCATGCGTCGGGCGGGGTCGCCGGTGGCTTCGGCATCCTGCTGGTGATTGCGATCGCCGGCGCCTGTCTGCTGGCGAGCTGGCGGGCGGCGGTGACCTTTGCCGCGCTGTCGACCTTCGCCGTCCTCGGCGAGACATTTTACGGCGTGCTTCGCCTCGATTACTCCATCGCGAGTTACACGCAGGCGGGCCTGCTCGGCGCCGGCTGTTTCGGCACGGCAATTCTCGCGTCGTGGCTGGCCGAGCAGGCCCGGCGCAGCGAGGCGCTCGCCGCAACCCGCGCGCGCGATCTGCAGACCATGGCGGAGCTCAACGAGCACATCGTCCAGCGCATGCGCTCCGGTATCGTCGTGCTCGACGACACACTCCGTATAATGCTGATGAATCAGGCCGCCGAACGCATGCTCGGCGCGGTGGGGCCGGTCGAGGGGCGGGCGCTTGGCGAGGTGTCGCCCGCCCTGAATGGGGCGCGTCACGCATGGGTCGCGCGCAGCGAGAACCGCAAGACGCCGATCGATCTCGATGGTCGCGGCGCCCAGGCCATCGTGTCGTTCACGAACCTCGGCGTTGGCGTCGGCGAGAACACCCTGGTGTTCCTCGAGGATGCCGCCGAGACCCAGCAGCGCGCGCAGCAGATCAAGCTGGCGTCGCTCGGGCGCCTGACGGCGAGCATCGCGCACGAGATCCGCAATCCGCTCGGCGCCATCAGTCACGCCGGGCAGCTGCTGTCTGAATCGCCGGCGCTCGGGCGCGAGGATCAGCGGCTGATCGAGATCATTGAAGAACATTCGCGACGCATGAACGCGATCATCAAGAACGTGATGATGATCGGGCGCCGTGATCTGGCAGTGGCCGAGAGTTTCGATTTGCGCCCGTGGCTGGTGAGCTTCATTGCCGAACTGGTGGAACGCAAGGCACTGGCGGCTGGCGACATCATCTGCGAATGGAACGACGCTGATATCATCGTGCGCATGGATCGAAGCCAGCTGCATCAGGTGCTGTGGAATCTTGGTGAAAACGCGCTGCGCTACAGCAGCAGCACGCCGTTTCTGCGTTTCGTCTGCGGGCGCCACGTGCCCAGTGAACGGCCCTTCGTCGACATCATCGACAGCGGGCCCGGCATGGAGGACACCATCGCCGAACAGATTTTCGAACCCTTCTTCACCAGCGGCGGTGGCGGTACCGGGCTCGGCCTCTATATCGCGCGCGAACTGTGCGAAGCCAACCAGGCGACCCTGGCCCTCGCAGCATACGGGGCGACGGGCTGCACGTTCCGCATCCTGTTCGCCCACCCCGATCGCCAGCAGCTGAGCGCATGAGGCGTCCATGAGCAGACCACAGGCCCTGGTCGTCGACGACGAACCCGACATCCGGGAACTCGTGACCATCACGCTCGGCCGGATGGGCATCGACTGCACGTCGGCGGCAACCCTCGGCGAGGCACGCGAAGCGCTCGCCAGCGCGGCCTTCGATCTCTGTCTCACCGACATGCGCCTGCCCGATGGCAACGGCCTGGAACTCGTGACGTATATCCAGCATCGCTATCCGGCGCTGCCGGTCGCGGTCATCACCGCGCACGGCAGCATGGAGGCGGCGATTCAGGCGCTGAAGAGCGGCGCCTTCGACTTCGTCAACAAGCCAGTCGACCTTGCTGACTTGCGCAATCTCGTTGGCCAGGCGATCAAAGCCACCCGGCCGGCCCCCGACGCGCCTACCACGCGCGCGCTGATCGGCCAGTCGCCATTGATCCAGCGCCTGCGCGAAACGATCGTGAAACTCGCGCGCAGCCAGGCCCCGGTGTACATCAGCGGAGAGTCCGGCACCGGCAAGGAGCTGGTGGCGCGCCTGATCCACGAACAAGGGCCGCGCGCGGCACAGGCCTTCGTGCCGGTGAACTGCGGCGCGATTCCGCACGAACTCATCGAAAGCGAGCTGTTCGGTCATCTGAAAGGCAGTTTCACCGGGGCGGTGGCCGACAAGGTCGGCCTGTTCGAAGCGGCGAGCGGCGGCACGCTGTTCCTGGATGAGCTTGCCGAGTTGCCGCTGCAGATGCAGGTCAAACTGCTGCGCGCGATACAGGAAAAGCGGATCCGGCGCGTCGGCGCGGCGCAGGAACAGCCTGTCGACTGCCGCATCCTGTCGGCAACCCACAAAGACCTCGCGGCGCTGGTCGCCGACGGCAGCTTCCGGCAGGACCTCTACTACCGCATCAACGTGATCGAGCTGAAAGTGCCGCCGCTGCGCGAACGGGGTGACGACATTGCCGAACTCGCGGCGCATTTTCTCGCCCGTCTCAGCGCCACCTATGGCGGCGAGCGCACGCGGCTGAGCCCGGCCGCCTGGGCCGCGCTGCAACGCTATCGCTTTCCGGGCAATGTGCGTGAACTGGAGAATGTGCTCGAACGCGCGTGCACGCTGGCGGAAGGCGCCGACATCTCCGCCGACGACCTGCAACTGCGGCCCGACAGCGGCGAACCCGCGCCAGCGTCCGGCACCCGGCCGGATCTGGAGCCACCGGACGGTGAACTGCAGCCCTATCTCGACGAGGTCGAACGCAAACGCATCCTCGGTGCGCTCGAGAAGACCCGCTGGAACAAGACCCAGGCGGCCAGGCTGCTGGGGATCAGCTTTCGCGCGCTGCGCTATCGGCTGGACAAGCTGGGCCTCGACTAGCGGCGGTCTGAATAGTCAGCGGAGCGCGGGGGCTGACCGTCTTGCCCAGCTTAATGTGACGCTCCGCGTCACATTGTGCCGCGTTGGGCACGTCTGATCCGGCCGCTGTCCCCCGTTAATCAGCTTCAATTCCGCTATTTATAGCGTTTTCCTGTGATCCGGAGCACAGGATCGCGGCTGTGCTAAAGCTGGCACGCTTGATGCTCGATACAGGACAACGCGCTGCCGGGTCTGTCTCGACGGTGTGGGGATAGAAACGCCAGTCGAGCCGTACCTCAGTGCCGCGGCCCGCGGCTCTGAAAATCAACAGTCCATCAGGAGAATGTCATGAAGAAAGTTCAACAGGGTTTTACGCTTATCGAGCTGATGATCGTGGTTGCGATCATCGGCATCCTGGCCGCCGTCGCCATCCCGGCCTACCAGGACTACACGATCCGCGCGAAGGTGACGGAAGGTCTGAGCCTGGCGTCGGCCGGTAAGACTGCGGTGTCGGAGTTCTTCGCAAGCAACGGCGGTCTGCCGAACAACAACGTCTCCGCCGGCCTTGCGCTCTCCACGTCCATCAAGGGCAATGACGTCGGTTCAGTTGAAGTGCTGACGAGCGGCGTCATCGAAGTAACGTTCTCCTCGCAGAGCGCCTCCATCAACGGCTCGACCATTCGCCTGACACCGACTGTCGAAGACGGTGCGGTGAAGTGGAACTGCGCGCAGGATGGTGACCTGGAAGCGAAGTATCG
>Ga0163144_10013969_pt1 | contig 16700 bp, 11 predicted proteins | sample OliLak19BULKMAT1_FD_123175 | JGI IMG/M metagenome (GOLD analysis project Ga0163144, IMG submission 123175) | Freshwater microbial mat bacterial communities from Lake Vanda, McMurdo Dry Valleys, Antarctica - Oligotrophic Lake LV.19.BULKMAT1 | ecosystem: Environmental > Aquatic > Freshwater >... | reverse complement strand
GGGCGACAACATCAAGATGAAGGTTGAGCTGATCAACCCGATCGCGATGGAAGAAGGCCTGCGTTTTGCGATTCGCGAAGGCGGCCGCACGGTTGGCGCCGGCGTGGTGGCAAAAATCTTCGCCTGATTCGGTTAAGGATCGGTTGCGTAGTATCGGCAGGCTGTTTACGCAGCTTGCAGCAGTACAGTCGGGGGATGTGAAAGCATCTCCCCGTTCTAGGCCAGTAGCTCAATTGGCAGAGCGGCGGTCTCCAAAACCGCAGGTTGGGGGTTCGATTCCCTCCTGGCCTGCCACTTAGGCAGGAGCAGCACGAAAGTCAGCCCATCTTGTGGGCTGACTTTCGCGCTGTTAAAGAAACCATGAATAGCAAAGTTGAAACTCCGGCCTCTGAAGGCCGACCCAGCGGCATCCTTGACACTCTGATCCTGGCGGCCGCTTTAGGCATCCTAATCGGTGGTATTTGGGTGTTCTATAAGTTTGAAGGTCAATGGCCTTCCTACGTCCGCATGTTGGCTGCCCTCCTGGCAATCGCGCTCGGCGCCTTTGTCGCCTTCTTCAGCGAACGCGGCAAACAATTCAAGAGCTTTTTGTTTGCAGCACAGCTGGAAACGCGCAAGGTAGTCTGGCCGACGCGCCAAGAAACTTTGCAGACTACATTGCTTGTGATGGTGGTTGTGGTCATCGTAGGGATCCTGCTGTGGATTCTGGATTCGATACTGGGCTTCCTCATCAGCACACTGCTGGGAAGCTGAAATGGCAAAACGTTGGTACGTGGTGCAGGCCTATTCGGGCTTCGAAAATCAGGTCATGAAGGCTCTGAAAGATCGCATCTTGCGTTTTGGTGCTGGCGAAAAATTCGGCGACGTCCTCGTTCCGACCGAAGAAATCGTTGAGATGCGCCAGGGTCAAAAGCGGCGCAGCGAGCGGAAATTTTATCCCGGCTATGTGCTGGTGCAGATTGAGACTGAGTTTGAGGGCAAGTCGCCAAAGATTGACGACGAGTGCTGGCATATCGTGAAGGAGACTCCGAAAGTTCTGGGTTTTCGCGGCGGTACTGCCGAGCGTCCGTTGCCAATCACAGAAAAGGAAGCTGCGACGATTCTGGCGCGGGTTCAAGAAGGCGCCGAGAAGCCGCGCCCGAAGGTGCTGTTCGAGGTTGGCGAAATGGTGCGCGTTGTCGATGGTCCATTCAACGATTTCAACGCCATGGTTGAGGAAGTCAACTACGACAAGAGCAAGCTGAAGGTCGCGGTACTGATCTTTGGCCGTTCGACCCCGGTCGAGCTCGATTTCACGGAAGTTCAAAAGCAATAGACGCCTGGGGCGGGGCGTTATCTCCGCCTCCCTTGGAACCAAGGAATGGTTCGCATCTAGTCGAGGAGGCCGCTTGCGGCCGTCTGCACTCGGAGAGTCAATATGGCAAAGAAAGTAACGGGCTACATCAAGCTCCAAGTTAAGGCCGGTCAGGCCAACCCGAGCCCGCCGGTGGGTCCGGCACTCGGTCAGCGCGGCGTCAATATCATGGAATTCTGCAAGCAGTTTAACGCTGCGACCCAGAAACTTGAGCTTGGCATGCCGATTCCGGTTGTGATCACGGTCTATTCCGATCGCAGTTTCACCTTCATCACCAAGACGCCACCAGCCACCGTGCTGCTGAAAAAGGCAGTCGGGATTCAATCTGGTTCCAGTCGACCGAACACCGAAAAGGTGGGCAAGGTGACTCGTAAGCAGCTGGAAGATGTTGCAAACGCCAAGATGCCTGACCTTACGGCGGCAAGTTTGGATGCTGCAGTGCGCACCATCGCTGGAAGCGCCCGCAGTATGGGTCTGACTACGGAGGTTTGAGATGGCTAAGCTGACGAAGCGTGGTAAATCGGTCCAGGGTCTCGTGGCCGAAGGTAAGTATTATCCCCTTGACGAGGCCTTGTCCTTGGTCAAGAGTGCTGCAAAAGCCAAGTTTAACGAAGGCGTTGACGTCGCCGTTCGACTCGGTATCGACGCCAAGAAGAGTGATCAAGGCGTGCGCGGTTCTACCGTGCTGCCGCACGGCACTGGCAAGACGGTCCGGGTCGCGGTGTTCACCGCTGGCGCCAACGTTGACAAGGCCAAAGAAGCGGGCGCTGACATCGTAGGCATGGAAGATCTTGCTCAAAAGATGAAAGACGGGGATCTGAGCTATGACGTGGTGATTGCATCTCCTGATGCAATGCGCGTGGTCGGTCAGCTCGGCCAGCTCTTGGGTCCGCGCGGTTTGATGCCGAATCCAAAAGTTGGCACGGTAACGCCAGACGTCGCTGGCGCCGTGCGCAATGCCAAGGCGGGCCAGGTCCGCTACCGCAATGACAAGGGCGGTATCGTGCATTGCACGATCGGTAAGGTTTCGTTCGAGTCAAGCCACCTGAAGGAAAACCTGCAGGCGCTGATCGGCGATCTGACCAAGGCGCGTCCAGCCGCTGCTAAGGGGCAGTACCTTTTGAAGGTTTCGCTCTCAAGCACGATGGGTCCGGGCGTGCACGTGGACCAATCGTCGCTGTCCGGTAAGTGATTTGCCAGCAATGATGCAGTTTTGAGGGCGCTGCCGGATTCTTCCGGCGGTCCGTCAAAGACCGCAGGTCCGGGATTCGAGTCGCGCCCAGCATGGGCAACGCAAGCATCCTGGTTAATCGATATTCGGCCTGCGTAGATGGTGTTGCCCGGTTCTTACCTCAAGAGACGGCAGTACCGCAAACCCGCCACGACATGCACCCGCATAGCGTGGTTTTCAGGAGTAAGCGATGGCTTTGAATCTGGATCAAAAGAAGCAGGTCGTTGCTGAAGTTGCAGCTGTAGCTTCCAAGGCTTTGTCTTTGGTTGCGGCTAAGTATGACGGAATCACTGTTGGCCAACTCACCGAGCTTCGCAAGAAGGCGCGTGAGCAGGGCGTTTATCTGCGAGTCGTCAAGAACTCGCTGGTTGAGCGCGCCGTGGCCGATACGGACTTTGCGTGTATTCAGGGCGCCTGCAGAGGTCAGCTCTTGTTCGCATTTTCCAAAGATGATCCCGGCGCTGCTGGCCGTTTGATCAAGGACGCAGTCAAGGCGAATGACAAACTGAAGACACAGATTGTTGCAGTCGGCGGCAAGCTCTATGGAGCGGCCGAACTGGAACGTCTGGCGTCGTTGCCAACCCGCGAACAGGCTTTGAGCATGTTCATCGGCGTCTTGGTGCAGCCAATCATTCAGCTCGTCCGCACACTCGCCGAGCCGGCGAGCCGCATCGCCCGCGTGGTGAATGCAGTGGCCGAACAAAAGAAAGCAGCTTGAATCAGCAACTCCCTCACTGTACTCACTATCTCAAAAAGGTAAGCAATCATGTCGATTTCTAAAGAAGACATTCTGAACGCCATCGCGGGCATGAGCCTGATGGACATCATGGATCTGGTCAAGGCCATGGAAGAGAAGTTTGGCGTTTCCGCTGCAGCCCCGGCTTCCGCTGCTGCCGCTCCGGCCGCAGCTGCCGCTCCGGTTGAAGAAAAGACCGAATTTACGGTCGTTCTGCTGGCAGCAGGCGAGAAGAAAGTTGAGGCCATTAAGGCCGTGCGCGCGATCACCAGCCTGGGCCTGAAAGAAGCCAAGGATTTGGTCGAAGGCGCTCCGCAGGTGGTCAAAGAAGCCGTCAGCAAGGACGACGCTGCGAAGTACAAGAAATTGCTTGAAGAAGCCGGCGCCAAGGTGGAGATCAAGTAAGCCTTGCTCGCTCGCGCGATACAGCAGGTTGTATCGATGGGTCGGCGACGTGCAGTCGCCGGCCCTTTGCTGTTCCTAAGTTTTCTCGCCAGTTTTCTGGCCACTTTTCTCGCCAGTTTTCTGGCCACTTTTCGGGCCAATTTTCTGGCCACTTGTCCGCCTAGTTGTCCGAGTCGATCGTCAAGCCGCAACGTCGCGTTTTGCCGATCCACTTTTCTGTCACCCAGCTTGCGCGACGGATTGCGTTCCGCCGCCGAGCTTTGCAGGAGTTAGCCGATGAATTACACCTTTACTGAAAAGAAGCGCGTCCGTAAGGACATGGGCAAGAAGCCAATTGTGCTTGGCGTGCCGAATCTGTTGGCGATTCAGGTGGAGTCCTACCGCGAGTTCCTGCAAGAAGGCGTTGAGGCGACCGCACGCGAGGAGCGCGGTCTGCATGCCGCGCTCAAGAGCGTGTTTCCAATTTCCAGCTACTCGGGCAGCGCTTCCCTTGAGTATGTCAACTACCGACTCGGTGAGCCGCCCTTCGATGTGCGCGAGTGCAAGCAGCGTGGCTTGAGCTACTGCGCGCCGCTGCGCGTGTCTGTGCGTTTGGTGGTCTACGATCGCGAGACCTCGGTCAAAACCATCAAGTACGTCAAGGAGCAAGAGGTCTACATGGGCGAACTGCCCTTGATGACCGATACCGGCACCTTTATCGTGAACGGCACCGAGCGCGTGATCGTTTCGCAGCTGCATCGCTCGCCCGGCGTATTCTTCGATCACGATCGTGGCAAGACCCACAGTTCCGGCAAGCTGTTGCACTCCGCACGCGTGATTCCGTATCGCGGCTCTTGGCTGGACTTCGAGTTTGATCCGAAGGACTGCCTGCATACGCGCATCGACCGTCGGCGCAAGCTGCCGGTGACCATTCTGCTGCGTGCGCTTGGCTACAACAACACCGATATTCTGCGTCTGTTCTTCGACTTCAATACCTTCACCCTGCGTGATGAAGGCGCCGAGCTGAACGTGGTGCCAGAGCGCCTGCGCGGTGAAGTGTTGAGCTTTGACGTCAGGGTTGACGGCAAGGTTGTGGTGGAAGCGGGCAAGCGCGTGACCAGTCGGCATGTGCGCCAGCTTGAGATTGGCAACATCAATACGCTCGAAGTCCCCGATGACTATGTACTCGGTCGGATTCTGGCCGAAGACGTGATTGATCCAGCCACCGGAGAAGTGCTGGCACTGGCCAATGATCTGATCGGCGCTGACCATCTAGGTAAGTTCCGCAAACTGAAGATCACCAAGCTCAACACCATCTTCGTCAATGATCTGGACCGCGGTGCGTTTGTCTCGAACACGCTGCGGATCGACCCAAGTCGCTCCCCGCTGGAAGCCTTGGTTGAGATTTACCGCATGATGCGTCCAGGCGAACCTCCAACCAAGGAAGCAGCACAGAATCTGTTCCAGAATCTGTTCTTCTCGCCCGATCGCTATGATTTGTCAGCGGTGGGACGCATGAAGTTCAATCGCCGCGTTGGACGCAAGGAAGTGCTTGGTTCGGGTGTGTTGAGCAACGACGATATTCTGTCCGTGGTGCGCACGCTGATCGACATTCGCAACGGCAAAGGCAATGTTGACGACATCGATCACCTCGGCAATCGTCGGGTGCGCTCGGTCGGTGAAATGGCCGAGAACGTGTTTCGTATTGGCCTGGTGCGCGTTGAGCGTGCGGTCAAAGAGCGCTTGTCGCTGGCCGAAAGCGAAGGCCTGACGCCACAGGAGCTGATCAACGCCAAGCCGGTTGCGGCTGCCATCAAGGAGTTCTTTGGCTCCTCGCAGCTAAGCCAGTTCATGGACCAAAACAACCCGCTTTCAGAAGTCACCCATAAGCGCCGCGTGTCAGCGCTTGGGCCCGGTGGCTTGACTCGTGAGCGCGCTGGTTTTGAAGTGCGCGACGTGCATCCAACGCACTACGGTCGCGTTTGTCCGATCGAAACTCCGGAAGGCCCGAACATTGGCCTGATCAATTCTTTGGCCGTGTACGCGCGTACCAACAAGTACGGGTTTATCGAGACGCCGTTCCGAAAGGTCAAGGATGGCAAGATCACCACGGACATTGAATACCTGTCGGCGATTGAAGAGGTCGAGGCCGTGGTGGCGCAGGCTGGCGCACGCACGGATGCCACCGGTCGCTTGAACGAAGAGTTCGTGATCGCGCGGGCACTGGGTGAAACGCTGCTTAAGCCGCCAAGCGAAATCACGCACATGGACGTTTCCACGATGCAGACCGTTTCGGTCGCGGCAGCGCTGGTGCCCTTCCTTGAGCACGATGACGCAAACCGCGCGCTCATGGGTGCGAACATGCAGCGCCAGGCTGTGCCGTGTCTGCGTGCGCAGGCGCCATTGGTCGGAACCGGCATCGAACGACCGGTCGCGATGGACTCCGGCGTGACGATCGTAGCGCGCCGTTCTGGCGTGGTCGATCAGGTGGACGCAGCGCGTATCGTGGTCAAGGTCACGGAAGCCGAAGTCGGCGCCAACGAAGCGGGCGTTGATATCTACTCACTGGTTAAGTACACGCGTTCCAATCAGAACACATGCATCAACCAACGCCCGCTGGTGCGGGTTGGCGAGCGCATTGGCAAAGGTGACGTGTTGGCCGATGGTCCGTCCACCGAACTCGGTGAGCTGGCGCTCGGACAGAACATGCTGGTCGCGTTCATGCCCTGGAACGGCTACAACTTCGAAGACTCCATTTTGCTTTCCGAGCGCGTGGTTGAGGAAGACCGCTACACCACGATTCATATCGAGGAATTGACCTGTGTCGCGCGCGACACCAAGCTGGGGCCTGAAGACATTACGGCTGACATTCCCAACGTGTCGGAGCAGGCACTGGCGCGACTGGATGAGTCGGGCGTGGTGTACATCGGCGCCGAAGTCAAGTCGGGCGATATCCTCGTGGGCAAAGTTACGCCCAAGGGCGAAAGCCAGTTGACGCCGGAAGAAAAGCTCCTGCGCGCCATCTTCGGTGAGAAAGCTTCGGACGTGAAAGACAGTTCGCTGCGCGTTCCGCCGGGCATGGACGGCACGGTGATTGATGTGCACGTGTTCACGCGTGATGGCCTGGAAAAGGACAAGCGTGCCCTGAGCATTGAGCAGGCCGAGATCCGCCGCGTGCGCAAGGACTTTGACGATCAGCTGCGCATTCTTGAGAGCGCGATCTATCAGCGCTTGGAAGACCAGATTGTCGGGGCGACCGCGCAGGGTGGACCGCAAGGACTCAAAAAAGGCGACATTCTAAGCAGCGCCTATCTGGCCAAACTGTCGCGGCAGGAATGGTTCCAGATCCGCATTAAGGACGAAGCGGCCGCTGAGGGCATGGAGCGTGCGCAAGAGCAGATTGCTCAGCACAAGGTCGATTTCGACCGCATGTTCGATCAGAAGCGCGCCAAGATCACCCAAGGCGACGATCTTGCACCGGGCGTGTTGAAGATGGTCAAGGTGTATCTGGCGGTCAAGCGTCGTATCCAGCCCGGCGACAAGATGGCCGGTCGTCACGGCAACAAGGGTGTGGTGTCGACCATTGTTCCGGTCGAAGATATGCCGTTCATGGCGGATGGCACCGCGGTCGATATCGTGCTCAACCCACTCGGCGTGCCGTCGCGCATGAACATCGGTCAGGTGCTTGAAACCCACTTGGGCTGGGCCGCCAAGGGCATGGGTAAGCGCATTGGCGACATGCTTGATCAACACATCAAGGTTGCCGATCTGCGCAAGTATCTTGAGAAGTTCTACAACGGAGGCGACTCCGCACGTAAGGTCGACTTCATGCAGTTCACTGACGAAGAGCTGACCCAAATGGCGCAGAACCTGCGTCGCGGCGTGCCGATTGCAACCCCGGTGTTCGACGGCGCCTTTGAGTCTGAAATCAAGGATTTGCTGCGCGAGGCGGGTCTGCCGGAGTCCGGTCAAACCACGCTGTATGACGGTCGCACCGGAGACGCCTTCGATCGCCCAGTCACTGTCGGCTACATGTATATGCTGAAGTTGAACCACCTGGTGGACGACAAGATGCATGCACGCTCCACCGGCCCGTACTCGTTGGTCACCCAGCAGCCGCTCGGTGGCAAGGCGCAATTTGGGGGTCAGCGCTTTGGAGAAATGGAAGTGTGGGCGCTTGAGGCCTACGGTGCGGCCTACACCCTGCAGGAAATGCTCACGGTCAAGAGCGATGACGTGCAGGGTCGCAACCAGATGTACAAGAACATTGTCGACGGCAATCACGAAATGGTCGCGGGCATGCCTGAGTCGTTCAACGTGCTGGTCAAGGAAATCCGCTCGTTGGGTATCAACATCGAGTTGGAAAGCGACACCTACAAGGCCTGAGTCAAAGAGGAGCTAAGACATGGATAACCTGATGAATCTGTTTGCACCAAAGGTGCAGCAGGCCGATTTTGACTCGATCCGTATCACTCTGGCTTCGCCGGATTTGATCCGTTCGTGGACCTACGGCGAAGTGAAGAAGCCGGAAACGATCAACTACCGCACCTTCAAGCCGGAACGCGATGGCTTGTTTTGCGCCGCGATCTTCGGGCCGATCAAGGACTACGAATGCCTGTGCGGCAAGTACAAGCGCATGAAGCACCGTGGTGTGGTGTGCGAAAAATGCGGCACGGAAGTGACGCTTGCCAAGGTGCGGCGTGAACGCATGGGCCACATTGAGCTGGCCTCGCCGGTCGCTCATATCTGGTTCCTGAAATCGCTGCCGAGCCGCATCGGCTTGATGCTGGACATGACGCTGCGCGATATCGAGCGCATCCTTTACTTCGAGGCGTATGTCGTGATCGATCCGGGCCTGACGGCTCTGAATCGCGGCCAGCTTTTGAACGAAGAGCAGTTCCTGCAGGCTGTGGAAGAGCATGGCGATGAATTCGACGCCAAGATGGGCGCAGAAGCGGTCTATGAACTGCTGCGCACCATCGATCTCAACGCTGAGCTGGTCAAGCTTAAAGAAGAGATGGGCAGTACCAACTCAGAAACCAAGCTCAAGCGCATCAGCAAGCGGATCAAGCTGGTCGAGGCCTTCATCGAGTCGAGCAATCGTCCGGAATGGATGGTATTGACCGTGCTTCCGGTGTTGCCGCCCGATCTGCGGCCGCTGGTGCCGCTGGACGGTGGTCGATTTGCAACTTCGGATCTGAACGATCTTTATCGTCGCGTAATCAACCGCAACAACCGCTTGAAGCGCCTGCTCGAACTCAGTGCACCTGACATCATCGTGCGCAACGAAAAGCGCATGCTGCAGGAGTCGGTGGATGCGCTGATGGACAACGGTCGCCGCGGTCGCGCCATCACTGGGACGAACAAGCGTCCGCTCAAGTCCTTGGCCGACATGATCAAGGGCAAGCAGGGTCGCTTCCGGCAAAATCTGCTCGGCAAGCGCGTCGACTATTCCGGTCGCTCGGTGATCGTCGTTGGCCCAACTTTGAAGCTGCATGAGTGCGGATTGCCCAAGAAGATGGCGCTTGAGTTGTTCAAGCCGTTTATTTTCAGCAAGCTGCAGCGGCTCGGTACCGCCACCACGATTAAAGCCGCCAAGAAGATGGTCGAGCGCGAAGAAGGCGTGGTGTGGGACATCCTGGAAGAAGTGATTCGCGAGCATCCGGTGTTGCTGAACCGCGCACCCACGCTGCATCGACTTGGCATCCAGGCGTTTGAGCCGGTGTTGATCGAAGGCAAGGCTATTCAGCTGCATCCCTTGGTGTGTACCGCATTCAACGCGGACTTCGACGGCGACCAGATGGCGGTGCACGTGCCGCTGTCACTGGAAGCGCAGTTGGAAGCGCGCGCCCTGATGATGTCGTCGAACAATATCCTGAGCCCTGCGAACGGCGAGCCGATCATCGTGCCCAGCCAGGACGTGGTGCTGGGCCTGTACTACATGACGCGTGAGATTGTCGGCGTGCCGGGCGAAGGCATGGCCTTTTCCAGCATCGCCGAAGTAATGCGCGCTTACGCAACCAAGCACGTCGATCTGCACGCCAAGGTTCGGGTGCGAATCACCGAGCTGGAAACGGATGCCGAAGGCAACCGCGCGATGAAATCCACGATCCGGCACACCACCGTCGGACGTGCTTTGCTGCGCGACATCATGCCCGAAGGCCTGCCGTTCAGCCTGGTCGATCAGCCGCTGACCAAGAAAGCGATCTCGGGCTTGATCAACGCCTGCTATCGACGGCTTGGCTTGAAGGACACGGTCGTGTTCGCGGATCAGTTGATGTACACCGGCTTCCAGTACGCCACGCGCGCTGGCATTTCAATCGGCATCGACGACATGAAGATCCCGAAAGAAAAAGCCGAGATTCTGGCCCTGGCCGAAACCGACGTGCGTGAGATTCAGCAGCAGTTCGAATCAGGCTTGGTGACCGCCGGTGAACGCTATAACCGAGTCGTGGACGTTTGGTCCAAAGCCAACGATCAGGTGACCAAGGCAATGATGGGCGGCATCATGACCGAGAAGCGCAAAGCCGCTGACGGCACCATGGTCGAGCAGCCTTCGATGAACTCAATCTTCATCATGGCTGACTCCGGCGCGCGTGGTTCGCAGGCCCAGATTCGCCAGTTGGCGGGCATGCGCGGCCTGATGGCCAAGCCGGATGGCTCGATCATCGAGACCCCGATCAAGGCAAACTTCCGCGAAGGTCTGGACGTGTTGCAGTACTTCATCTCCACCCACGGAGCACGTAAAGGCCTCGCCGATACGGCTTTGAAGACTGCGAACTCGGGTTATCTGACCCGCCGCTTGGTCGATGTGGCGCAGGATGTTGTGGTCACAGATCCCGATTGCGGCACGCTGAATGGATTGACTACGGCGGCCCTGGTTGAGGGTGGCGACGTGGTGGAAACGCTCGGACAGCGTGTGTTGGGTCGCGTGCTGGCCGAAGATGTATATGTGCCGGGTAGCGACGATGAGCCATTGTTGCTGCGCAATACCTTGGTCGACGAAGCCTCGGTTGCCAAGTTGGAGGCGTCCGGCGTGCAGTCGCTGCGCGTACGTTCGCCCATCACCTGTGAAAGCAAGTACGGCGTGTGTGCGCTTTGCTACGGCCGTGATCTGGCGCGTGGCCAAATCGTCAACATGGGCGAGGCCGTCGGCGTCATGGCTGCTCAGTCCATCGGCGAACCAGGCACCCAGCTGACCATGCGCACCTTCCACATTGGTGGCGCAGCTTCACGCGTCAGCGTGCAGAACAGCGTTACGGTCAAAACCACCGGTCGCGTCAAGGTCTCGGTGAAGACCGTGCAGCATGCTTCCGGTGATTTGGTAGCCGTATCGCGTTCCGGCGAACTGCGCGTACTCGACCTTCAGGGCCGCGAGCGCGAGCGCTACAAGCTGCCGTATGGCGCTGTGCTCAAAGTGGGTGATGGCGCCCGTGTCGAAGCTGGCCAGAAGGTGGCCATGTGGGATCCGTTCACGCATCCGATCATCTCGGAAGTGGCCGGTCGCGTGCGCTTCAGTGACTTCATTGACGGTATGACCGTGAATGAGCAGGTCGACGAACTCACCGGCTTGCAAAGCACGGTGGTCACCGACCCGAAACGTCGCGGTGGCACGGGCAAGGAAGTCTTGCGACCGACCATTCGCATTGAAAATGCCAAGGGCGAGTCGCTGACGCTGCCCAACAGTGATCTGCCAGCCCAGTATCTGATGCCATCGGGCGCAATCATTAGCCTGAAGGAAGGGCTTGCGGTCGGCGTGGGTGACGTGATTGCGCGTATTCCACAGGAATCCGGCAAAAATCGCGACATTACCGGAGGTCTGCCGCGCGTTGCCGACTTGTTTGAAGCACGCAAGCCGAAAGAGCCGGCAATTCTGGCGGAAATTTCCGGCAAGATCAGCTTCGGCAAGGAAACCAAGGGCAAGCAGCGTTTGATCATCCGCAGTGCGGATGGCAGCGAGCACGAAGAGCTGATTCCGAAGTGGCGTCAGGTCATCGTGTTCGAAGGCGAAAACGTCGAAAAAGGCGAGCTTGTGGTCGACGGCGAATTGAATCCGCACGACATCCTGCGCCTGCTTGGCGTGCAGCCGTTGGCTGACTACTTGTCCAAGGAAATTCAGGACGTGTACCGCTTGCAGGGCGTGAAGATCGACAACAAGCACATCGAATGCATCATCCGCCAGATGCTGCGTAAGGTTGAGGTCACCGACACCGGAGACACCAAGTTTTTGCGTGGCGAGCAGGTGGACCGTATGCGCGTGTCCGAAGAGAACCAGAAGGTTGCTGCACGCGGCGAGCGCTTGGCCAAGGCCGAAACCGTATTGCTCGGAATCACCAAGGCGTCCCTGGCTACCGAGTCATTCATCTCGGCGGCTTCCTTCCAGGAAACCACACGCGTGTTGACTGAGGCATCGGTGCGCGGTGCGCGTGACATCTTGCGCGGTCTGAAAGAGAACGTCATCGTCGGTCGCTTGATTCCGGCCGGAACCGGCCTGAAGTTCCACAAGGCTCGGCGCGCCAGAAACAATCTCGACATGGATTTCGCCAAGGCGGTTGAGGCGGCAGAGGCAGAAAAGAGCTCGTCTTGATTTCCCGAAAGCCCCTCCCCTGAATCCGGGGAGGGGCGAAAACGGGTCGTGATCGGGTTTTGCAGGTGAAATTGAGCGGAATTAGCCCCGCTCGCTGAATTCAGATTGAACTGAAACGGGCCGCAGTCCCTGGTCGAAGCTGCAGTCCTTGACTAAGTTTTTTGCTGACCGCTATAGTTTCAAGGCTCAGCAGACGGGGATCCGTCTGTTTATCAACTCAGGGAAGATGCATGGCCACGATTAACCAGCTGGTGCGCAGACCACGTAGTCCGAAGACCTACAAAACGGCGTCTCCGGCTCTAGAAAACTGCCCGCAACGCCGCGGAGTTTGCACCCGCGTTTATACGACCACCCCCAAGAAGCCCAACTCGGCGCTTCGCAAGGTGTGCAAGGTTCGCTTGACGAACCAATTTGAAGTGATTTCGTACATCGGTGGCGAAGGCCACAATCTTCAGGAACACTCCGTGGTCCTGATCCGTGGCGGTCGCGTTAAGGACCTCCCGGGTGTGCGTTACCACACCGTGCGCGGCAGCCTCGATTCGGCTGGCGTTGCGAAGCGCAAGCAGAGCCGTTCGAAGTACGGCGCCAAGCGTCCCAAGAGCTAAGGAAAGTTAACTATGTCACGTAAGGGCCAAACACCGGTTCGTGAAGTGCTGCCTGATCCAAAATTCGGCAGCGCGCTGGTGGCGCGTTTCGTCAACATGATCATGACGCGTGGAAAGAAGTCGGTTGCCGAAGGGATTCTCTACGGTGCAATCACTGAGATCAGCACCAAGAACAACGCTCCCATCGAGCTCGTCGAAAAGGCGTTGAACAACGTCGCGCCGAACGTCGAAGTCAAGTCACGTCGCGTCGGCGGGGCAACCTACCAGGTTCCGGTCGAAGTGCGACCGCAGCGCCGCATGACTTTGGCGATGCGTTGGGTCATCGATGCCGCACGCAAGCGCGGTGAAAAGTCGATGCCCAGCCGCTTGGCGGCTGAGCTGCTTGAGGCTTCGGAAAATCGTGGCGCTTCGGTCAAGAAGCGCGAAGAAACGCATCGTATGGCGGAAGCCAACAAGGCGTTTGCGCATTACCGCTGGTAAGCGCTAGGAGATTGAAAAATGGCACGTGAAACACCGATCGACCGCTATCGTAACTTTGGCATCATGGCTCATATTGATGCTGGCAAGACGACGACCACGGAACGCATCCTTTTCTACACCGGCGTCAATCACAAGATTGGCGAAGTCCACGATGGCGCGGCCACCATGGACTGGATGGAGCAGGAACAAGAGCGCGGCATCACCATTACCTCAGCCGCCACGACTTGCTTCTGGCAAGGTATGGAAAAGCAGTTCGAACAGCATCGCTTCAACATCATCGATACCCCAGGGCACGTGGATTTCACCATCGAAGTTGAGCGCTCTCTGCGCGTTCTTGATGGCGCAATTTTTGTGCTTTGTGCGGTCGGTGGCGTGCAGCCGCAGTCCGAAACTGTGTGGCGTCAGGCCAACAAGTACGGTGTTCCGCGCGTCGCTTTCGTGAACAAGATGGACCGCGCTGGCGCCGACTTTTTCAAAGTCGTGGCGCAGCTGAAGGATCGATTGAACGCGAACCCGGTTCCGATGCAGGTGCCAATCGGCGCTGAAGAACGTTTCGAAGGCGTCATTGATTTGGTCAAAATGAAGGCGATCGCGTGGGATGAATCGACCAAGGGCAACACGTTTGCCTACGTCGAGATCCCGGAAAACCTGCTTGCAGAGAGCAAGAAGTGGCGTGAGCGCTTGGTTGAAAGCGCAGCGGAAGCCAGCGACGAGCTGATGAACAAGTATCTCGAAGAGGGCGACCTCAGCGAAGCCGAGATCTTGTCGGGCATTCGCGCCGCCACCATTCAGGGCAAAGCCATTCCGGTGTTCTGCGGATCAGCGTTCAAGAACAAGGGCGTGCAAGCCGTACTCGATGGCGTTGTTCGCTATCTGCCTTCGCCCGCCGATCGGCCGCCCGTGAAAGGCACCGACGATTACGACAAAGATGTGACGCGTCGTGCGCTCGACTCCGAGCCGTTTTCAGCGCTCGCCTTCAAGATCATGACCGACCCGTTTGTCGGCACATTGACCTTTTTCCGCGTCTATTCGGGAACCTTGAACTCGGGTGATGCGCTGTACAACCCGAGCAAGAGCCGCAAGGAACGCGTTGGTCGAATCGTGCAGATGCACGCGAACGTGCGCGCCGACATTAAGATTGTGCATGCGGGTGATATCGCTGCGGCGGTCGGTCTGAAGGATGTGACCACGGGCGACACGCTGTGCGCGCTCGACAAGCTCATTACGCTGGAAAAAATGATTTTCCCTGAGCCCGTGATCTCAATGGCAATCGAGCCGAAGACCAAGAGCGATCAAGAAAAAATGGGTGTAGCGCTGTCGCGCCTGGCTCAAGAAGATCCTTCTTTCCGCGTCCGCGGCGACGAAGAGTCCGGCCAGACGATCATCTCCGGCATGGGCGAGCTGCACCTGGAAATCCTCGTCGATCGCATGAGGCGTGAGTTCAGTGTTGAGGCCAACGTGGGCAAGCCACAGGTTGCCTACCGCGAGACCATCCGCAAGGCCGTCCGTCAAGAAGGCAAGTTTGTGCGGCAGTCCGGTGGACGCGGCCAGTACGGTCACGTGGTCATCGAGCTTGAGCCTTTGGAGCGTGGTTCCGGTTACGTGTTCGAGAACGGTATTGTCGGTGGTGTGATTCCCAAGGAATACATCCCGGCGGTTGACAAAGGCATCCAGGAGCAGGTTGCCAACGGCTTTATTGCTGGCTTCCCAGTCGTCGACATCAAGGTGCGCCTCGTCGATGGTTCGTATCATGATGTCGATTCCAACGAAATGGCGTTCAAGATTGCCGGCTCGATGGCGTTCAAAGAAGGCGCTCAGAAAGCCAGCCCAGTGCTGCTTGAGCCGATCATGAAAGTCGAGGTGGTAACGCCTGAAGACTACATGGGCGACGTGATGGGCGACATCAGTCGTCGTCGCGGCCTGCTGCAAGGCTCGGACGACAGCCCCTCGGGTAAGGTCGTCAACGCACAGGTACCGCTGGGCGAGATGTTTGGTTACGCAACCTCACTGCGATCAATGTCGCAGGGTCGCGCGACATTCACCATGGAATTCGATCACTACGCGGAGGCACCGAACAATATTGCCGAAGCTGTGATCAAGAAAGCTGCTTAAGACTAGACATTACGGAGCAATGCAATGAGCAAGGCAAAGTTTGAACGTACCAAACCGCACGTCAATGTGGGGACGATTGGTCACGTGGATCACGGAAAGACGACGCTGACGGCGGCGTTGACGAAGATTGGTGCGGAGCGCTTTGGCGGCGAGTACAAGGCTTACGATCAGATTGACAAGGCGCCGGAAGAAAAGGCTCGTGGCATCACGATTTCGACCGCCCACGTTGAATATGAGTCAGCGAACCGTCACTACGCGCACGTGGATTGCCCGGGACATGCGGACTACGTGAAGAACATGATTACGGGTGCCGCGCAGATGGACGGCGCGATCCTGGTCTGTTCCGCGGCAGATGGTCCGATGCCGCAGACGCGTGAGCACATTTTGCTGGCGCGCCAGGTGGGCGTGCCGTACATCGTGGTGTTCTTGAACAAGGCAGACATGGTGGATGACGCCGAGCTGCTGGAGCTGGTGGAAATGGAAGTTCGTGACTTGCTGAACAAGTACGATTTTCCGGGTGACGATACGCCGATCATCAAGGGCTCGGCGCTGAAGGCGCTGGAAGGCGACCAAAGTGAGATTGGAGTGCCGGCGGTGGTCAAGCTGGTGGAGGCGCTGGATACTTATATTCCGCAGCCGAAGCGCGATATTGAGAAGCCGTTCCTGATGCCGGTCGAAGACGTGTTCTCGATCTCGGGTCGCGGCACGGTGGTGACCGGTCGCATTGAGCGCGGCATTGTGAAGGTGGGCGAGGAGATCGAGATCATCGGTATCCGTCCGACCACCAAGACGATCGTGACCGGCGTGGAAATGTTCCGCAAGCTGCTGGACCAGGGTCAGGCGGGCGATAACGTGGGTCTGCTGCTGCGTGGCACCAAGCGCGAAGACGTAGAGCGCGGTCAGGTGCTGTGTAAGCCGGGCTCGCTGAAGCCGCACACGACGTTTGAGGCCGAAGTGTACGTATTGAGCAAAGACGAAGGCGGCCGTCATACGCCGTTCTTCAAGGGCTATCGCCCTCAGTTCTATTTCCGCACCACGGACGTGACGGGCAACGTCGAGCTTCCGGAAGGTGTTGAGATGGTGATGCCGGGCGACAACATCAAGATGAAGGTTGAGCTGATCAACCCGATCGCGATGGAAGAAGGCCTGCGTTTTGCGATTCGCGAAGGCGGCCGCACGGTTGGCGCCGGCGTGGTGGCAAAAATCTTCGC
>Ga0163144_10013968_pt1 | contig 16701 bp, 17 predicted proteins | sample OliLak19BULKMAT1_FD_123175 | JGI IMG/M metagenome (GOLD analysis project Ga0163144, IMG submission 123175) | Freshwater microbial mat bacterial communities from Lake Vanda, McMurdo Dry Valleys, Antarctica - Oligotrophic Lake LV.19.BULKMAT1 | ecosystem: Environmental > Aquatic > Freshwater >... | reverse complement strand
GAAGTTTTCTAGAAATTGGTCCTCACCCTAACGGTGCTAGGCTTCCGGTCCAATTTCGTCGAAGAACTTCAAAAATATCAAGCACCTCGACCTCCTCGCTACGATTCTACTGCGGAATCTAGGATTATAGACTACTGCTCCCAGCGGTCAATTGGTGTTAGCGCTAACATCTGGTTTAGCAACGCTTCGATCTCTTCCATGTCATCACTTTTAGAGACATATCCTTGAGCGCCAAATCGGCGCGCGCTGGCTTCTATATCTTGGGAAGCAGATTCACTAGATACGATAATCGAGGCCTGACCATCGCGGCAGCGATGCACAAACTCCAAGGTATTGCCCTGACGTAAGTGGGCGTCGACTAACACAACACCAGGTTGCCAGGACAACATTAATTCTGTCGCGTTATCGGCATTTCGAGAAAACTGACAATCGACGACAAACTGATGGCGGCAAAGCTCCGCACAATCACGGATGCGCTCAAAATACTCTCGGTGCTCGTCAACAACCAACAATCTCAAATGCCTACGTGATTCCATGGACCTCCAACAATCTGCGTACTATGAGGTAGTCGGCCTGACGCAGACTTAGCTGAACCAGTTGCCCGTAATGGACCGACGAAATACGAAAAAAACATAGAAAAAAGGTCTTGCTAACTTCTAGTATTATTCTATATATTCATACAATCGAGACGATCAATAGCTAACCAATTGATATCTTTGAATTAAAAATACGAGAGCCCGATGAGTAAGAACTTAGCAGCAAGAAGGCAAATTGAAAGGAGGTCTAACGGAGGTGCGCAAAGTGATTCAAGCTCGCCTGAACCAGAGAACTTCCGTTCCAGTATGTTAGCTCCAGTTCAGCGCCAGACCTTAGAGTTTCTGCGCAACTTTATGGCCGAGCACGGCTTTGGACCAACGTTAAAGGATATTGCAACCCACATCGGAGTACGCTCGCTATCAACAGCCCATTTTCATCTTGAACGACTTGAACAGAAGGGATTCATTCGACGCGGAGACGATGGGGCTCTTGAACTATTAGAGTGCAATAAACCTGAACTCGGTCCGACCGCTGTTCCACTAGTTGGTGTAATAGCTGCAGGATTGCCCATCGAGGCGATCGAGAATCAGAGCATGATCGATCTTCCCTCGCGCATGTTAGATGGTCGCGGAGAAGTATACTGTCTTGAAGTGAGCGGCGATTCGATGATCGATGCACACATCTGCGACCGCGATATTGTGGTTATTCGTAAGCAGGATAGTGCAGACGACGGTGAGATCGTAGTCGCCCTACTCGATGACGGCTCGGCTACTCTAAAGACATACCGACGACTCAAGAGTGGCAAAATTATGTTGATTCCCGCCAACCCAAAGATGCAGCCAATAATGTTGGATAAGGTAACCATTCAGGGGCGTGTAATCGGTGTCGTGCGTGAAATGTGAACAGATATTTTTATTAACTGATTTATTTTGAATTTGAGAGAAAAACATGGGTGATAGTAAGAATAGTGAAGCTAAAAATGCCGCATCTGCCGGATCTTTATCAACTGCAATCTCCGAGCTGGAGCGTCGTTACGGCAAGGGCACGATCATGAATTTGGGGACAGATAAACTCGAAAAGACCTCCGCATATTCAACAGGCAGCTTGGGGTTGGATATTGCGCTCGGAATCGGTGGATTACCGAAGGGTCGAATCTGTGAGATCTACGGGCCAGAGTCATCTGGAAAAACAACTTTGGCGTTACACGCTGCCGCTGAGGTTCAGCGCAAAGGTGGAACTGTGGTATTTATTGATGCCGAGCATGCACTGGATGTTGGCTATGCAAAAAAATTAGGTGTTGATACTAGCAAACTGCTAGTTAGTCAGCCCGACTGCGGAGAGCAGGCGATGGAGATCTGTGAGACACTAATCTCTTCTGGTTCAGTAGACATGGTTGTAGTCGACTCAGTAGCAGCATTAGTGCCAAGGGCTGAGATCGACGGCGAGATGGAGGACCAGCAGCCTGGACTACAAGCACGCCTAATGAGCAAAGCTATGCGTAAGTTAACAGGCATTGTCCATAAGCAGGGAGCTATCATTCTATTCATTAATCAGATCCGGATGAAGATCGGAGTGATGTTTGGTTCTCCGGAGACAACTTCGGGTGGAAATGCTTTGAAGTTCTATGCCTCAGTACGTTTAGATGTACGCAGGATCGGATCAATTAAGGATGGTGGTGAGACCGTTACGGGAAATCGTGTTCGTGTCAAGGTTGTTAAAAATAAAGTTGCACCTCCATTCCGTGAAGCTGAGTTCGACATAATCTTTAACGAAGGTATCAGCCGTATCGGAGAGATTATAGATCTTGGCGTTGATAAAGGAGTTATCGATAAGTCCGGTGCGTGGTATTCCTTTAAGGGAGAGCGTCTTGGTCAAGGTCGTGAGGGCTCAAAGTCCTTCCTAAAGGAACATCCCGAAATTTCAGATGAGATCAGCAGATTGATCTTCTCAACAATGGGGATTGAGCTCGATAGTGACGGGATTCTGCAAACGAAGGAGATCCCGGTACCTGAATTGGATAGCAAAGTAGGCACAGGTCCGGTAGCAGTTGCTAAGATGGCGGTTGGAGAGGCAGCTTCCGATAGTACCGTAACCACTACTGCAACGGATGGCGACAAGAAGCCAAAGTTGCGTCGTGTTGAGGGTAATGGTGCTGCTGCAGCTTAGTCAGCTTGGATTATGTAGAGATTAGACGACGGTGATGGCAGTAGGAGAGCTCCTGCTGCCATCACCGTTCTAACCCCTTCACAAAATCCAGGCTCGGTTGTTACAACGAGTTTTAGCCGTTAACTGTAACCGTTCACGGGCATAGTTGGTCTTCCCTCTGCGTACCCCTGCGTCCGCTGTGGTAAAAACTAAACTTGACGAAATTGCTTAGGGCGCATTTTAACCACAGAGGACGCTGAGGTACGCAGAGGATCTAAACCGTTACCGTTAACTCTCCAATCCATAGATGTCCAAGCAATATCAAGCTGTTAGGCCAACAGGGTACGTTGTATAAAGCGTCCATACTGCTCCCTTTCAATCTCTAGATTACTGCATTGTAGCCCGTAATGTTCCATCAGCCCCGAATTATGGCATAACCTTCTCTAGAGAGGGGCAGGTTGTGAAATTAGGTTAGTTACGGGGTGAAGATGACACGCTACGGTTCCAATTCCGCACTTGAGGACACGAACGGCGATTATTTAGCAGTTGATCAGACGATCTCTGGCGATCTTCATGTTGAGCAGCTGCACGATTCTATCCATATCAGATCAGATAGATTCCACCCAGCTGGTGGCCCTGATGCTGGGGAAGCTCAGTCTTCGGTAGCTGCTAATTCGCTGCCAATCAGTCAACAGGCGATCGATGAGCAGCTAGCAATTCGCGCTCGCGCGAAGCAGATTCAGTCAGCCCGATCCCGTGGATTATTCACCCGAATTGCCGTAGCACTCCTTGTTGGATCGAGTGCCCCATTATTAGTTATCGCCTATCTCTCATGGAGCGCTAACGGTCCCGTTGCCCAACCAGATCTCCAGGGCGAGCAGCGGGTAGAGATAGCTCTAGTAGCCTCAAACAATGAGAATATAGCGCCTCAAGCCGTTAATCAAAATAACCAGTCCGTAGATGATCTACTAATTGAGGCAAAGAACCTCAATCTAACGCCGGTCACCGAATTGAGTTTAATCGCACCTGAGGATCCAGAACTATTAATTGCTTCACAGATTGCTACAGAGGCTCAGATATTTGAGCAACTGGGTTCCGCTGATCGATTGGGAGCAACTCAGGTTTCTATAGGCGACCCGAACGCCACACTTGCGCTTGTTGCCGAACAGCCACTGCCCAAGGCCCCTGTGAAAAGTCAGACAACTATTGTTGAATATGCAGAAACACGACCAGTTGCGATCGGTCCACGTCGATACCTGATGACCTCTAGCACCCCGCGAAGCTACAGCCCGGGATTTGCGGCGGCCAAAAATCAGAAGCCCGCCAATTCGACCGACGGTAAAATTCAGAGTGCTACGAGAGCTCGAGTCGACATTCATTCGCTCAAGGGTACCGGCAGTAACCGGTATCAGGCTGACAATAATGCTGTAGAATGGCAGGGCGGTTGGAGTTATGCAGATCCTGGGCATAACCTTAAGATTGGCTCGGCGTATTCTCAGTACCTTTCGGAAGAGTTGGGATCTGAAGGTGGAGCGGAGCTCTCTGCGGTTCTACCACAAAGATCCTCCCTGTTGAGTCGCTCAATCAAGACCGGAGTTGGACCTAGCGCTGCTGGACACAAATAACTAAGGCTTCTCAAGTGGTGCTTCGCCCTTATTAGGTGCTAATGTTAGGCGCCTAATAATCTGGATGAACGAGAAATGATAAAAGCAAAGTTTACGGTTCTTTTAGCGTTTGCAGTAATCGCTGGATGCACTCCGGCCGAGCCGCCCGGTCCGGCCGAGCGCATTGGCAAATCGATCGATCAACTGACTAAGGATATTACCGAGATCGCTAAAGAGATGGATAAAGAACAGGAAGAAAGTGGTTTTAAACAGACAGAGTTGAGGAAGGGGCTCCCAACTTCGACCCCCACCCCTGTTCAGAACCAAGTATATCCTGGAACACGCCAGCCGTTCGATTCCAGGCGGGAACCCGAATATCGCTAGTTGATTACTTATGAGCAATAGAATTGAGATTCCTGAAGGTGAGATCTCGTTCACCTTTAGCCGTAGCTCAGGTAGTGGTGGACAGAATGTAAACAAAGTCAGCTCAAAAGCGACGCTACATTGGGACTTTCGAAATTCTGCTGCTCTATCGCTTACTCAGGCGGCTCGATTTGCTGAGCACTTTGCACGTTTTATCAATAGCGCAGAGCAGGTCAACGTCAGTTGCGACTCCCACCGCGATCAGGTACGCAATCGAGCTGAGTGTATCGCCCGACTGACAAAGATGATTCAATCAATTGCGCGTGCACCGCGCAAACGTATAGCTACCAAGCCATCGCGCGCTGCGCGGATAAAACGGGTGGAGAGCAAACAACATCGGGCCTCAGCCAAGCGATCGCGTAAACGCTGGAGCGAAGAATAACCTGACTATCTAACCTATCGAAAATCCCCCGGTCTAGCGGCCATCAAAGCAACTCCAATAATTCCAGCCTCATTTAGAAGTTTTGCAGGCACGACTTTGCAATCTGTTTTGAGATAGGGGAAAAATTCGCGATGGTGCTTAGAAACGCCACCGCCAATAATTATCAGATCTGGTGACGCAATTTTTTCTAGCATGAGTAGGTACTCGTTCACTCGCCCACCCCATTTCTGCCAACTCTGGTCACGTTCTTCACGCACTCGGTTAGTAGCTCGCTGCTCCGCCTTCTTGCCATCATACTCAATTTGGCCAAGCTCCAAATTAGGGACTAAAGATCCCCGATAAAAAAGCGCTGTGCCGATGCCCGTCCCTAACGTCACCATTAGCACCAATCCGTTCTTGCCGCGTCCAGCGCCAAACTGCATTTCAGCCACCGCGGCAGCATCAGCATCATTATGCACAACCACCGGTGGGCGCTTGCGATGGGCAAATAGCCGCGCAGCATCCACTCCCAACCAACTGCTATCAATATTCATTGCGCTATAAACTACACCTGATTTGACAACCGACGGCATGGTACATCCCACCCTGCCAGTCCATTTAAAATGACTAACAAGCTCCTGAACCGCCTCCAGTACCGCTCGTGGGGTAGCTGGTTTGGGGATGGGTACTCGCATTCGCTCGGCCAACAGTCGACCAGTTGAGACATCCACAGGGGCCGCCTTAACACCGGTTCCGCCAATATCGATTCCAAGACATTTCATACTATGATTGGTCGCACTTTGCTGTGTTGTTAAACAAGCCCCTTTGATCAGACACTTCTATTAACTTAGTCTGCAAATTTGCCGACAAGTTACCTAATATAGTACCTAAGATAGTAATGGTATCCAACGATGGCAAATGAAACCACCTCAAAGGACGCTCCCCAGCCAGTTGATGCCTCAGGAAAACTTCTAAGTGGTATTTATTCCATTCTAATTCCCCCTTTACCGCGCGCTTGGGCAGAGGCCAGACGAATGGTGGCTGATTCCAAGATCCGCATGGCGGATGTTGCCACGACGGTATGTTTAGACGTAGCGCTAGGTATCGAGTTACTTCGAACTTCAAATTCAATGTTTTTCTCGGCGGGACGGCCGCCGGTGTCTACCATCAAAGGCACCATTGAACGTTTGGGTTGTGATGCTGCAATCCAAACGTTGGATAAAATGAAGGAGATTCCCGAGCTTGAAGATCCTCGGCTAGTCCACTGGGTTGATTTAGCGCGCACCCGTTGCCGTCGCACCGCCAAAGTTGCTCGATTCTTTGCTGAGGCATTGGCCTTGAATCTTGTCGAGGACTGCGAGGTAGCTGCCCTATTGTTTCATACGGGCGAAGTGATCGCTCCGCTGCACTTCCGCGAACAGTACACAAAGATGGCCGATGATCAGCAAACACGAGCCAAGATTCTGTACCGCCTAGAAAAAGATCTAAAGTTTGAAACAATGGCGATGGGTATTGCCTACCTACGCCGGATCGGAGTACCAGAGGCTGTGTTAGTTGCGATCGATGAAAATGCACAGTCTAAAACTCCCGCTCGCGCAATAATGCGTCCAATCTGTTCATCAGGCAGCGAACTGGTCCTTGCTTATGAGACCGGTAAGTTAGAGAAATTCGCTCCAGGAAGCACTAATATTCCTCCGAAGAGCTCAATTCGAATGCTTAAGATGACTGATGCACAGTATCAGGCTATCTTTGACAAAACAGTTGCCTATTGCCTTGCAGAAACTGCGGCGACGGAGACGGCGGCAGATGCTGCCCAAACCAAATTGCAAACTGCGAGGGCGGATTCATAAGAGGGCACACAATATCGTTACCATCCCCTATATAGCCCTCTCACTTGAGTTTTACGTTTTGGCAAGTACATTCTTAGAGGGCTATATTGTGAGCCGGAGGCGAACCAAGAGCAAATATGCCACTCCTAAAAGAACAGGGCGCTCGACGAGCGTCAAGAAAGGTATTCTCCCTGAATTTCCTTTCTCGAAAGCACCTACGGCGCTTACTGTATCTTTAAAGAGGGGGCTATATTTGTTGTTGGTTCGGCTCCGCCTCACTATATGCCACTCGTGACAAAATTCAGTGGTAAAAACGTAAATCTCACTCACGAGTGGCATATGACCCCCTCTTCAGAGACCGCCCCACATCCACATGTCCATATAATCCACGGTCTCTGGATGCGCAGTCCGATTATGTGGCCTCTTGGTTGGCGGTTTGAGCGCGCGGGATACACGGTGCACTACTATAACTATCGCTCAACGCGATTTACGATTGAGGAGCACACAGCAACATTTGTAACTTACCTGAAACAGTTCAGTCATACGCCAATGAATCTGGTTGGCCACAGCTTAGGCGGAATACTGGCAGTTGCCGCAACGCATCATCTACCACAGCTATCCGGTCGCATCGTAGCTCTAGGCTCACCCCTAATGGGTAGCCGTGCTGGCTTGGCGCTCGCAGCTCACCCATTGTTTGCTCCGCTCGGTGGCAAGCTGGGTCGCACTTGGGAGTTAGGACTGAGTCGATTGGCTATCCCTGAAAACTGGGACTGCGCGATGATCGCTGGTACAGGCAGTTTTGGCATCGGACAGATAGTTACAAGGCATGATTCAGCAAACGACGGCGATGTAGCGGTCAGTGAAACCCAACACCCCGGCCTCCGAGCGCACCTATGCTTGCCTACCACCCATCCCGGCATGTTATTTAACGGAGTAGTCGCTAAGAATGCGATTAATTTTATCCGCCATGGAGTTTTCTGTGACAAATAAACCTCGTTCTTCGGCAACAGCGGATCGGGAGCGGTGCTGGTGGTGCGGCGAAGATCCACTCTATGTACATTATCACGATACGGAATGGGGTGTACCGCTGCATGACGATCACAAGTTGTTTGAGATGCTAATTCTAGAGGGCGCTCAGGCAGGTCTGAGCTGGATCACCGTACTTCGAAAACGCCAGAACTATCGCAAAGCCTTCCATAATTTTGATGCTGAGCGGATTGCTCGTTACGGTGCCCGCGATATAGCGCGTCTAATGGCCAACCCAGGAATCATCCGCAATAAACTTAAGATTGCGGCTGCGATAACTAATGCTCAGGCATATTTAAGGGTACGCGAGGAGTTCTCGTCATTTGATAGTTACATCTGGCAATTTACTAATTATCGCACCCTGCGTGATCCCAGGGGCAGAACACCCAAATCGATACCCGCAAGTTCACCCGAGTCCGATGCTATGTCAAAAGATCTGAAACACCGTGGATTTAAATTTGTCGGCTCGACGATCTGTTATGCACATATGCAAGCAACCGGAATGGTCGATGATCATGTGCGGGGATGTTTTAAGTTTCGGGGATAATACGCATCAATAGCAGAATACGAATACCAGAAAATTACCCAAACGCTGGGGAAGATTGTTGAGGTTCAAAGACTCCACGCCTGGCCAGCCAAACAAGCACCAACAACCCTGGAATTGCTGCTACCGTGCAGAATACAAAAAATCCCGACCAGCCCAAACCTTCGGCGATCACACCCGTAGTTGAGCCAAACAACACTCGTGGAACACCCATTAAACTACTAAGCAGTGCATACTGAGTGGCCGAGAATCGCCGATTACAGAGGCTCCCCATAAAAGCCACAAACGCTGCAGTTCCCATACCTGAAGTGATATTGTCGAGAGCTATACAGGCCGCCAACCACCACCAAACCTGGGGTAGATGAACTAGTGCAACCATTGATAGCACCGCAATCCCCTGCAAAATGCCGAACCACCATAGCGCACGAGGCAGGGTAATCTTCAGCAGTAGCGTGCCCCCAAGTAATCCGCCGACTATCGTTGCACCGAGCCCGAAGGTCTTGGCAACATACGCGAGGTCGGTCTTAGTGAAGCCTAGTTGAAGAAAAAATGGAGTGCTCAGGGCAGATGCCATTGAATCACCCAACTTGTACAAAACTATAAAAGCCAGAATGACGAGCGCTCCGCGACGAGAGAAGAAATCAACAAGGGGTTCAATAACCGCTGCCTTGAGAGTCTTAGGTTGACCGTGACTGTTGGGTGGTTCGGAGGCCAATAGCGTAACAATTCCTGTCCCGAGCATCACTGCAGCGAGAAACAGGTAAACCTCATGCCAATTCCAACTAGGTTGATCGGCGAGCCACAGCGCCACTGCTCCGGCGACCAACATTCCAATGCGATAACCATTAACAAAGAACGATGCCCCTAATCCCAGCTCTCGATCACTTAGTAGATCCCGACGATAGGCATCTAGAACAATATCCTGACTTGCGCTTGCAAAAGTAACCGCCAGAGCGCAGACGGCAACCAGTAGTGGATTAGCATTCAGGTTAACGTAAGCAAAGCTTGCCAATGCCAGAGTCACAGCGATCTGGGTCACCAAAAGCCATCCCCGCCGCCGGCCCAGAAACGGCAGAGTGTAACGATCAAAGATAGGCGACCATAAAAACTTAATCGTATAGGGCAATCCAACGAGGGCGAATAGGCCAATCTGCTTCAGCGAGACGCCCGCCTCGGTCATCCATGCCTGCAACGTTCCGCCGGTAGCTAAAAGCGGTAATCCACTCGAAAAACCAAACAACAGCATCAGCCACATGCGCTTGGAGAGGAGCGCTGTCCAAACGGAGCTTGGAGGACTTTGGGATGCCATAGACCCTTATGATTACTTAGGTCTTGGGTTGATGCTACCGAGAATCACCGCTGTACCGCCGACAATAGGTTTAGTACCATCCTCGCCCATGTCCAATTCAATCCACGTAGCCGCCGCTGCTCTAAACCAGACCCCGATTGACTGGGAAAATAACTGCACCAATATCTGTGCGGCGATTGAGACTGCGCGCGCACGTGGGGTTGCACTGCTTTGTCTGCCCGAGTTAGCTCTAACCGGTTACGGCTGTGAGGATCTCTTTCTATCAGACTGGATCTACGAATCTGCCATCAAATGCCTCGCACAGATCCTACCTAATACTCAGGCTATCGCTGTCGCCGTAGGCCTGCCGATAAAGATTGAACAACACCGCTACAACGGGGTCGCGCTATTAGTAGATGGCAAGATCGCTGGGATTACCCTAAAGCAGAATTTAGACAGAGGGGGAGTCTATTATGAACCGCGCTGGTTCAACCCGTGGATTCGCGGAGCGCATAAATCGATCTTGATTCTAGGAGCCAAGGTTCCGGTTGGTGATCTGATCTTTAAGCTCGGCTCCGTGCGGATAGCCTTTGAGATCTGTCAAGACGCATGGGTTCAAGATCGATTGGCCCAACACTTTGCTAACCAGGGCGTTGATCTCATCCTAAATCCGAGCGCAAGCTATTTTACCTTCGGCAAGCACTCAGTTCGTCGCGAGATCTGCGTCGTTGGTTCACGTCTAGCCAACGTTGGTTATGTTTATGCAAATCTGCTGGGGTGCGAGTCCGGTCGGCTGATCTTTGACGGCGACTGTATAATTGCCGCAGAGGGTAAGGTAATTGCTAACTCAACACGTCTCTCTTTTGATAAGTTTACTCTCGTCTCGGCAGAGTTAGCGATTAATAGTGGGGTTAATCGCGCAACTTACCCGGGCCTAGACGAATCCGCTCCTTCGTTGGTGGTTAGCGTGAACCCGTTTCCCATGGACCGGTCTATCCCGCATGTAACGGGAGAACTTTCGCAGAGTTGGGAGAATAGCCAGACGTTAAAGGAGGAAGAATTCTCGCGCGCAGTCGCGCTTGGCCTCTTTGACTACCTACGTAAATCTCGTGCGCAGGGATTTGCCTTGAGTCTTAGCGGTGGCGTTGATTCCAGTTCCTGTGCGGCGCTCGTACGACTAATGGTTGAGTTGGGCATTCATGCAATTGGAATAAAGGAGTTCCTAGCAGCACTACCAGATATTGACTCCCTGCGTGAGCTCAAGGAGCCCAATCTCAATCTGATAGTTCATAATCTGCTAACCTGTGCCTACCAAGGCACCCAAAATAATAGTCCAGCGGCAATTGATTCGGCGCGGAGTATCGCTTCGGCTATCAATGCAACATTTTATGAATTGCAGATCGACCCGCTAGTTACTTGCTATACCCATCTGATCGAGGGCGCTATAGGGCGAAAACTTGAGTGGGAGCGCGACGATCTAGCATTGCAGAATATCCAGGCTCGCACACGCTCACCAAGTATCTGGCTACTAGCAAACATTGAACGAAAATTACTTCTTGCCACCAGCAATCGCAGTGAGGCTACACTTGGTTACTCGACCATGGACGGTGACACAAGTGGCGGGCTGAGCCCCTTAGCTGGAGTTGATAAATCATTTTTAATGCGCTGGTTAAAGTGGCTTGAGACTGAGGGGCCGATCGGTGCTAGCCCAATTCCAGCGCTGGCTACCGCTAATTCACTCACCCCAGGTCCCGAACTGCGGCCCCTATCTGCTAATCAGTCAGGAGAGGATGATCTGATGCCATTTACTATCTCAAGTGCACTACAACGAATTGCCCTTGTTGAGAGAAAGGATCCTCGGGCGGCGTACGCGACACTTGTTTCACAGTTTGTGCCGCAGTTTGAATCCCAACAGCTCCGCAGCTGGGTCTGCCGCTTCTACCGCCTCTGGTCAGCAAACCAATGGAAGCGCGAACGTCTCGCTCCATCTTTTCATTTAGATGATTTCAATATTGATCCCAAGACCTGGTGCCGATTCCCAATTCTTTCGGGCGGATTTGAACAGGAGTTGATCGCCCTGCAGAACGAGGAGCAGTTATGAGCCTGCGCGTAGCGCTCTTTGGTGGAGCATTTGATCCTCCCCATTTTGGTCACACCTTGATCATCAATACCCTGCTCAATAGCGGACTAATAGACCATGTCTGGGTACTTCCGAGCGGAGCACGTAACGACAAGCAATACCATACAAGCGAGATTCACCGTATCCGCATGGTCGAACTCATGGTTCAAGAGTTTTTTAAGGATGGTCGTGTTATTGTAAGTAGCGCAGATCAACTTCACTCCGATCCCACGCGCGGAACAATCGACCTACTGACAGAATTGAGGCGGGATTTTCCTCATCATGATTTTTCATTTGTAATTGGCAATGAGCTATTATCTAACCTTCCAGGTTGGCGCGATCCTGAGAGATTGAAACGTGAGGCTAGTTTCTTGGCTTTACCACGTGCTGGAGTAGCAAAGGTTCAGAATCCTGTGGGATTTCGGGTACAGAATATTGTGATTGATAATCAGTTAGGGGTTTCAATTTCAAGCACCGTACTGCGTTCATTCTGCGCTTCAGGGCTTTCAATTGAGGGTCTTGTTCCGTCCTCTGTCGCTCAGTACATCCTTTTGCAAAAGCTGTATAGAAGGAATGAATAGGCGCGAACTGGGTTGACACTCCCACTTCGCGCCTAACACAATCGCTCGAGTGCTAAGTTTAACTTCCTTGGGCTTTGGAGGTGTCGTGACCTGCCAACATTGCGCGCTTTACGGACTGTGCTTTAATAGCAATCCGAACTAGCTTAATGTCGGTTAGTAGATTCACTGGGGGTGATGAAGATTTTTTTTCAACTATTATCATGTAACGACCTCCTTATCATTTGAATGATCCACCATCAATGGTTGACCATGCGAATCCAAATCTGAATCCAACATTGGATACATCATTCTTCGCACAGGGAGAGTATTCGTCACGAGGTTTCGAATGCTTGCGGATGCGGCGCTAAAAATCTGGAGTTAGTGAAATCTCATGGCCTATCAAGTAATCTACCTATTGAGTAACTAGTTGATATTAATGATAGATATGCAAGTTTGGACAGCTGTTGTAAGCGTTCAGGGGCTTCGTTGGTCTCCCCTCTGCGTACCCCTGCGTCCTCTGCGGTAAAAACTAAACTTTACAAAATTGCTTAGGGTGCATTTTAACCACGGTGGACGCTGAGGTACGCAGAGGGTCTGAACGGTTACCAGCTGTTGCTAATGCAGTGTCGGGAATCCAGCGTCAGCCTCCGGCAAATCGCGCTCCCTGCGTTCGCCCGTTATCAGTCGCGATGTCAAATTCGCGGTCTGACTTACGTAGCTTTTCTAACGCTCGTTCGGCAATGTTATCGGCCTTAACTAAATCAATAGTTGGGTCTTCAGCTACTGCCTTGCGTATGGCGTCACAAACCTGCTGATGATCCTTCGCAATCATCGCAACATGCTCGCGCTCGTGCATTCCTATCGCCTTGGTGAATCGGCGCCACTCCTGTTGTAATGCGCGCGACTGTACGGTTGAATCAAGCGGTTGAACTGGCACCCAGCGAGGAAGTGTAACAACGACGGCATACAAACAACGCAACGTACTCCAATCGGTCTTTGTTCCCTTACTGCCGGCACTCCAGCGCCATTTTACCTTCCAAAACGTTGATGCATCACGACGATGACCAAGAAAATCAGTCGGGCCCCGCTCGCGCAACTGCTGCTTCAATGCTTCGGGAGTTACAGCATCCAGATAGTAATAGCTAACTGAGGTGTATGGCTGACTAAGTATGCCTGACTCGTGATACCCGTCCTGTATCGGTTCAGGAATTGACCACGTAATCTCTCGCATCAATTCAATAATGAGTAGCTGCGCCAGCAAAAAACCAATGCCTCGCCGTACCATCGCTTACTGTACAATAAACTCAGTGAAATAGATCGCTGTTACCGGAGCATCATCAAACCCAATAGCGTCGTTAATTGCCTCAAGTAGCTCTTCCTTAAGTGTCTCCTTCCCAGGGATCGACAGAACATCGGCAGCTTTCTTGCTGGATAGAACTTGAATTACAGAATCTTTGATCATCGGTTCACGCTCCTTAATCGCAGGTGGTAATCCACCTGGTGGTGGTGCAGCCTCTCCACCGGCACCGCCGCCACCATGAGCCTCGCCGTGACCCTCGCCGTGATGGGCAACTTTACTCAAGATAGTGTTATCATACTCAATGAGTATCGATAACTTAATGAAGCTCGCGCTATCGGAAAGGTTAACGATGAATTGCCCTAGCTCAGCAGTTTTGAGCTCAGGTGGCTTCTCCACCTCTTGCGGCGGCGCCTTCTCTTTGCCACCCATCATCATCATGGCTGCACCGCCTCCGCCACCGAGCACTACAACTGCTGCTACAATAATGATAATCAGCTTCTTTTTGCCCTTTGGCTTAGTTTCGGCTGCGGCTTCTTCACCCTCCGGTTTCTTCTCTTCCTTAGCTGCCATAGGAGATCTCGTTCAAGTTGAATACGTATGCTTGTATCGTAGATGCAATTTTTCTAGTTAAGGATTAGATTCCTCGTCACAACCCAGCGATTCGAGTCTTAGTAAGGTTATTTCGAAATAAGACGCCGTTGCATTACACGACTAAGCAGATATAACGTACCAGACCCAATGAAGATCCTCTTTCTAGCGCCGCAGCCATTTTTTCAGGAACGAGGCACCCCAATTGCTGTACGTTTAGCACTAAGCGTCTTATCACAACGCAACACCGAGTCAGTTACCCTACTTTCGTATCACGAGGGTGCATCAGTACCTCTGGACAGAGTAGATCATCGACGGATCGTCATCCCACGCCTCTTACAAGGTTGGATAAGGGCAGTTGGGCCGGGGATCTCGATAAAAAAACTCGTATGCGACCTACTATTTCTACTATCTAGTCTCAGGCTAGTCGCGGCTGCGAAACGTCAAGGAACACCGTTTCAGCTCGTTCACGCTGTTGAAGAGTCAGTCTTCATCGCATATCTGATCAAGCTGTTATGGCGAATCCCTTACATCTATGACATGGATTCCTCCCTAGCTATGCAGCTCACTGAGAAATGGCCAGTTTTATCGCCTTTACGTTTTTTACTCGAACGTCTCGAACGACTGGCCGTGCGGGGAAGCATTGCTGTCGTCCCTGTGTGTGATTCGCTTGCCGCGATTGCGCATGCCCACGGTTCACCTGATACTCATATTTTGCGTGATATCTCTCTGCTTGATCTTCCAAGTGATTCTCCTGGGTCTACCATTGATGAGGTAGATCTGCGTTCTGAATGTGGAGCCCGCGAGGGTGAGGTACTCGCGTTATATATTGGCAACCTTGAGCCCTATCAAGGGATCAATTTATTAATTGATTCAGCCGCCCGCATTGCCAACCTTGCATTTCGAATCGTAGTAATTGGAGGTGCACCTGATCATATCACTGTACTGCGCGAACGGGTTGCCACACTGGCTCTTGCGGATCGTGTCACACTACTTGGCCCAAGACCGGTCTCGCTTCTAAGCACGTACCTCGCACAGTCTGACATTCTAGTTTCGCCACGTATTCGCGGCAATAATACTCCGATGAAGATCTACTCCTACCTACACGCCGGAAGAGCAATTTTAGCAACAGACTTAGCAACCCATAATCAGGTCCTTGATTCAGAAGTTTCCATTCTCACAGCTCCAGATCCGGATGCCTTTGCTGCTGGAATGCGCAAGTTAATTATTGATCCTGAACTTAGGGAGCGCCTCGGTCAACGGTCTCGCGAACGCGCTCAGTCGCAATATACCTTTCCGGTTTTTGCCCAAAGCCTGAACGAACTGTATGATCGCGTACTGAAAAACAGGTCTAAATCCGAACCTTCAACGCCGTAATTATCGATAGATCGTTAGGTTTCTTACCTTCGGCTGGAACGTTATCAAACTGATTCGATACGGTCAGTACTAACGCCAGGGTCGTCGTTAAGGCAGCTTCGACACCAGCATCAGCATTGATTAGAACGTTCTGGCTGTCATCAATCGAAAACAGAACCTCAGCACTCTGAAAGAATTTAGACGTCTTGCTAAGTGCCCACTCAAATCGCTCAGCCACACGTGGGCTTAGGTAATTATCTGTCTCATCTCCGACCTTCTCAAATACATATGAAGGACCAGCCTCAGTACTGAACTTCATCTCAGCATCCTTAAGCCAGAAATATCCTAGAAAAGGATTGACCGGAACGCGGTAGCGAATACTTGCGATATCATCATAGAGCACCCAGGAACCGATACCAACATAGTAGCGTTCATCGAGAAGATACTTATAACTCCCCTCTACCTTTGCCGAGTCATTAGTCTTGTCCCCCTCGCGTTCGCCATTTTGAACGTTTGCGGCAAAGCGGTAGATATTTGAATCAATCTCACGATCACCCTCTAGATCGATGTTCAATAGGGTCGTATCAGTGTTGCCACTGGCGTAGTTAAATCCTAGCGCCAACCCGATATCCCAAAGGGTCTTATCCTTTGCTGGTATTAGAGTACAGTCAGAAGAACAAGTCAGTTCCGGCGTTGTGGTTGGCGCTGCGGCTGCGTCAGCGTTACCTTCGGCATTAGCCACTTCGCTAAAACTTACAACTGTTAGCATTAGAACTGCGAGCATTAGAATCGTTAGGAGAGTCCCAAGTTGATTCGCGTGCTTTCTCATAACGGATCCAAATAATAAGAATTGAGGCGCCTGGATTTACCAGCCTGGCAATAGGAGTAACCGTTCACATCAGGGCCTTTCCTTGAAGCCCATAATTACCCTGCAAGCTTGAGAGAAGTCAGCATATCAGGGGCGTATATTTTCATGACAGCGAATGTATCCGGTAAGGATTGGAGTTTAAGAAGGTTTGAG
>Ga0163144_10013966_pt1 | contig 16702 bp, 11 predicted proteins | sample OliLak19BULKMAT1_FD_123175 | JGI IMG/M metagenome (GOLD analysis project Ga0163144, IMG submission 123175) | Freshwater microbial mat bacterial communities from Lake Vanda, McMurdo Dry Valleys, Antarctica - Oligotrophic Lake LV.19.BULKMAT1 | ecosystem: Environmental > Aquatic > Freshwater >... | reverse complement strand
CGATGGCGCATCCAACACCTGCCCGGCGCCATCCTCGCCTTCACCACCCCCACCGGACACATCCACATCACCCAACCCCCCACCTGGACCAGCCCACCCCCAACGCAGGCACCCCCACCACCGGCACAACCGTCACCCACCGGAGGTGACCCACCCGACGACGACCCGCCGCCTTTCTAACCCGGAGCAGAGCAGCTCAGCGCGCCGCGGTGCCTTCGACGTAGTCACTGTCGCTGGCACCGTCGCCGATCCAGGGCATGAGACGCCGCAGTTCGCGCCCCACGGTCTCGATGGGGTGCACCTCCTGCTCGGCGCGCAGGCGCTTGAATTCCAGCGCACCCGCGTCCTGGTCGGCGATGAACCTGGCCGCGAAAGAACCGCTCGTGACGTCACCCAACACGTCGCGCATCCGCTGCTTGACGCTGTCGTCGATGATCCGTGGGCCGGAGACGTAGTCGCCATACTCCGCCGTGTCGGACACACTCCAGCGCTGCTTGGCGATGCCGCCCTCGTACATGAGGTCGACGATGAGCTTCAACTCGTGCAGGCATTCGAAGTAGGCCACCTCGGGCTGGTAGCCCGCCTCCACGAGCACCTCGAAGCCGGATTGGATGAGCCGGCTCGCTCCGCCGCACAGCACTGCCTGCTCACCGAACAGGTCGGTCTCGGTCTCCTCGGTGAAGGTCGTCTTGATGCCGCCGGCGCGCAGGCCACCGATCGCCTTGGCGTAGGACAGCGCCAGTTCCCACGCACCCCCAGTGGCATCCTTCTCGACCGCAACCAACACCGGAACACCACGGCCCGCTTCGTACTCCCGGCGCACCAGGTGACCGGGTCCCTTGGGGGCGACCATGGCGACGTCGACCCCCTCCGGCGGCGTGATGTAGCCGAAACGGATGTTGAACCCGTGAGCGAAGAACAGCGCCTTGCCGGGCGTCAGGTGCGGCTCGATCGCCTCGGCGTAGACGGTGCGCTGCACGTGATCGGGCACCAGCACCATGATCACGTCAGCCTCCTCGGCCGCCTGCGCGATGGGTACCACCGCCAGCCCCTGCTCGCCGGCCTTCGCAGCACTCTTGCTGCCCTGCGCCAAGCCCACCCGGACGTCGACGCCTGAATCCCGCAGGCTGAGCGCGTGCGCGTGCCCCTGGCTGCCGTAGCCGACGACGGCGACCTTGCGCCCCGCGATGATCGACAGGTCGGCTTCGTGGTCGGTGTAGATGTGGGCCATGACGCGGGACTCCTCAGCAGGTCGGTAGCGGGTGATCAAGCGGAGCGTAGTGCGCGATCGGTGATGGCCCGCCCGCCTCTGTTCAGCCCGACGATGCCGGATTGGACCAGCTCCCGGATCCCGAAGGGGGTCAGCACGTCCAGCAGGGCGGCGTTCTTCTCGGGCCGGCCGGTGGACTCGATCGTGACTGCGTCGGTGGCGACGTCGACGACCCGGGCGCGGAACAGCTGGGCGGTCTCCAGCACTGCCGAGCGGGTTGTCGCATCCGCCCGCACCTTGACCAGCAGCAACTCACGCTGCACGGCGTGCTCCGGCTCCAGCTCCACGATCTTCAGGACGTTGATGAGCTTGTTGAGCTGTTTGGTTACCTGCTCCAGCGGCAGTTCGTCGACATCGACGACCACGGTGATCCGCGAGACGTCAGGGGACTCGGTGGGTCCCACCGCCAGGGAGTGGATGTTGAAGCTGCGGCGGGAGAACAGTCCCGCCACTCGTGCCAGCACACCGGGCCGGTTCTCGACCAGCACGGCGAGCGTATGCCGGCTCACTGCACCCCACCCGTCCGTGAACCCGCATTCATACCGGCCGCCGCGTCCGCTCCGATGGACGGGCCGTCGGTCTCCTCCCGGTCCCATTGCGGTGCGATGCCGCGAGCGACCTGAATGTCGTCGTTGCTGACGCCGGAGGCGACCATCGGCCACACCATGGCGTCGCGGTGGACGACGAAGTCGATGACGACAGGCGCGTCGTCGATGGCGAGCGCCTTCTCGATGGTGGCGTCGACCTCCTCGGCACGCTCGCACCGCAGGCCGATGCAGCCGTAGGCCTCGGCAAGGCGGACGAAGTCCGGGATGCGGTGCGAATGCAGGTCGGTGTTGGAGTAGCGGGACCCGTAGAACAGCGTCTGCCACTGCCGGACCATGCCGAGGGAACTGTTGTTGATCACCGCGACCTTGATCGGGATGTCATTGATCGCGCAGGTCGCGAGTTCCTGATTGGTCATCTGGAAGCAGCCGTCGCCATCGACCGCCCACACTGTGGTGTCCGGGCAGCCGACCTTGGCGCCCATCGCCGCCGGCACCGCGTAACCCATCGTGCCCAGCCCACCGGAGTTCAGCCAGGTACGCGGCTTCTCGTACCGGATGAACTGAGCCGCCCACATCTGGTGCTGGCCGACCCCGGCCGCATAGATCGACTCCGGCCCGCTGATGATGCCCAGCCGCTCGATGACGTACTGCGGCGACAGAGTCCCGTCATCTGGCTGGCTGTAGCCGAGCGGGTAGGTGTCGCGCCAGGAGTCGACCTGCCGCCACCAGCCGGCCAGGTCGGTGACGTGGCCGGCCTCGTGCTCCGCCTTGACCGCCGCGGCGAGGTCGACGAGCACCTCCCGGATGTCGCCGACGATCGGCACGTCCGCGTAGCGGTTCTTGCCGATCTCGGCCGGGTCGATGTCGGCATGGATGATCTTGGCATGCGGGGCGAACGAGTCGAGCTTGCCGGTCACGCGGTCGTCGAAGCGGGCCCCCAACGTGATCAGCAGGTCGGCCTTCTGCAGCGCGGTGACCGCCGCGACGTTGCCGTGCATCCCCGGCATCTTCAAGTTGGCGGGATGACTGTCCGGCAGCGCACCTCGGGCCATCAGCGTCGTGACCACCGGCACGCCCAGCAGATCGACGATGCGCCGGAGCTCCTCGCAGGCGCCGGCCCGGATCACCCCGCCGCCCACGTAGAGCACGGGTCGCCGCGACTCCATGATCAGCCGGGCCGCCTCCTTGACCCGCTTGTGGTGCGGCTTGGTCACCGGTCGGTAGCCGGGCAGGTCGAGCCGGTCGGGCCACGCCCACGGCGCGCTGGCCTGCAGCGCGTCCTTGGCGATGTCCACCAGCACGGGACCCTGACGTCCGGTCGAGGCGATATGGAAGGCCTCGGCGATCGCCCGCGGGATGTCAGCGGCCTTGGTCACCAGATAGTTGTGCTTGGTGATCGGAAACGTCATTCCGGTGATGTCCGCCTCCTGGAAGGCGTCCGTACCGATCGCCCGGCTTGACACCTGCCCGGTGACAGCAACCATCGGCACGGAGTCCATGTGGGCATCGGCCAGTGCGGTGACGAGGTTCGTGGCCCCGGGTCCCGACGTGGCCATGCACACCCCGACCCTCCCGGTCGCCGAGGCGTATCCCTCAGCCGCATGCCCCGCGCCCTGCTCGTGGCGGACGAGGATGTGACGGACTTTCGTGGAGTCCATCAGCGGGTCGTAAGCGGGGAGGATCGCCCCCCCGGGGATGCCGAAGACGACCTCAACGCCTGCATGCTCCAAGGCGCGAACCAGTGACTGCGCGCCGGTGATGACGTCACCGGCAGTCCTGTCGGCGGTCCCGGTCGCGGGTGCCGGATGCATCGTTGTCATGTCGTCTCCTCGGGCCTCGTGCTCAGTGTGCGTGTAGCTGCCGGACGTGAAACGACCCCCCTGCCCGGTGGGCCAGAGGGGTCGCGCGTCGCGTGCCGACGGAAAACTGTCGGTCAGGCGGCGCGCCTGCCGATTACTACGAGTCGACCGTCGATGGGAGGGCCGAACCATGTGGTCACCCGCGCAGGTTAGCGGCACATCTGCCGATGATCGACCACGCGATCCGGCCTCGTCTCGCATGTCGAGACTGGCGTCTCACAACGGCCGTCACGCGGAGCGGACCTGTGATCGTCGGCGAGTCCTGGACGGCGCTCAGCCGGTGACTGCGCCGTGACTGGCACTGCCGACCAGCTTGGCGTACTTGGCCAGCACGCCTCGGGTGTAGCGCGGCGGCAGCGGCTCCCAGCCCTGGCGACGCCCGGCCAGCTCCGCCTCATCGACCAGCAGGTCGAGCCGGCCGTTGGCGACGTCGAGCCTGATCCGGTCGCCGTCTCGGATGAACGCGATCGGCCCGCCGTCGACGGCCTCCGGGGCGATGTGACCCGCGCACAGCCCGGTGGTGCCACCCGAGAAGCGGCCATCGGTCAGCAGCAGGACGTCCTTACCCAGGCCCGCCCCCTTGATGGCTCCCGTGATGGCCAGCATCTCCCGCATGCCCGGACCGCCCTTGGGGCCCTCGTAACGGATGACGACGACGTCGCCCGCGGCGATTGCGCCGTTCTCCAGGGCGTCGAGCCCGGCCCGCTCGCGCTCGAAGACCCGCGCGGTGCCCTCGAAGACGCTGGTATCGAAGCCCGCGCTCTTGACCACGGCCCCGCCCGGCGCCAGCGACCCGTGCAGGATGGTGATGCCACCGGTGGCGTGGATCGGCTGGCTGAAAGCCCGGATGACCTTGCCGTCGGGGGCCGGCACCGCCAGCTCGGCGAGGTTCTCGGCCATTGTCCTCCCCGTCACGGTCAGCGCGTCGCCGTTCAGGTGCCCGGCGTGCAGCAGCGCATTGAGCACGACGGGCACCCCGCCGATCCGGTCGACGTCGGTCATGACATGGCGGCCGAACGGCTTGAGATCAGCCACGTGGGGCACCTTGGCACCGATCCTGGTGAAATCCGCGAGTTCCAGCGGCACCTCGGCCTCGTAGGCGATCGCCAGCAGGTGAAGCACCGCATTGGTAGAACCGCCGAAGGCCATGAGGACGGCGATGGCGTTCTCGAACGCCTCCCGGGTCAGGATCTGGCGCGCGGTGATGCCGCGCTCCAGCATCGCGACCACGGCCCTGCCGGAGCGGCGGGCATAGCCGTCACGCCGCCGGTCGGTCGCCGGTGGCGCCGCCGAACCCGGCAGCGACAGCCCGAGCGCCTCGCCGATACTCGCCATGGTGTTGGCGGTGTACATCCCGCCGCAGGCGCCCTCGCCGGGGCAGATGGCCCGCTCGATGGCGTCGACGTCGGCCCGGCTCATCAGCCCTCGCGCGCACGCCCCGACCGCCTCGAAGGCGTCGATGATCGTCACCTCGCGCTCGGAGCCGTCGGACATCCTGGCCATCCCCGGCAGAATGGATCCGGCGTAGAGGAACACCGCTGACACGTCCAGCCGGGCGGCGGCCATCATCATCCCCGGCAGGGACTTGTCGCAGCCTGCCAGCAGGACCGCACCGTCGAGGCGCTCGGCCTGCATCACGGTCTCGACGCTGTCGGCGATGACCTCCCGGCTGACCAGCGAGAAGTGCATCCCCTCGTGGCCCATCGCGATGCCGTCGGAGACACTGATCGTGCCGAACTCCAGCGGGTAACCGCCCGCGGCGTGAACCCCGTCCTTGGCGGACTTCGCCAGCCGGTCCAGCGACAGGTTGCACGGCGTGATCTCGTTCCAGCTCGACGCGATCCCGATCTGCGGCTTGGACCAGTCCTCGTCCCCCATTCCGACAGCGCGCAGCATCCCGCGCGACGCAGTGGCTTCGAGTCCGTCAGTGACGACCCGGGAACGGGGCTTGATGTCGGCCATGGACGCGCAGCCTAGCCGGGGCCGTGATCACCCCGCGCCGGCGGAGACGCGGGCTACGAGCAGCTCGCGGACCCGGGCGGCGTCCGCCGAGCCCTTCATCTCCTTCATCACCGCCCCGATGAGGGCGCCGGCGGCCTGCACCTTGCCACCGGCGATCTTTGCCACCACGTCGGGGTTGGCGGCGATGGCCCGGTCGATCGCGGCGGTCAGGGCGGTGTCGTCGCTGACGACCTCAAGACCTCGGGCGACCAGCACGGCCTCGGGCTCACCCTCGCCGGCCAGCACCCCGTCCAGCACGTCACGGGCCAGCCGGTCGGTCAGCCTGCCGGCGTCCACCAAGGCCTGCACAGCGGCGACCTGCGCGGGCGTCACGGGCAGGTCCGCCAAGAGCACCTCGGCCGCCTTGGCCCGGCGGGACAGCTCGCCCAGCCACCATTTGCGCGCCGCCGTCGGGGACGCGCCGGCGGAAACGGTCTGGCTGACGAGGCCGGACGCGCCGGCGTTGAGCACGTCACGCATCTCGGCATCGCTGAAACCCCACTCCGCCAGCTGCCGGCGGCGGCGCGCTGCGGGCGATTCAGGCAGGGCGGCCCGCAGTCCCTCGACCCAGGCCGGATCGGGCGCCACCGGCAGCAGGTCCGGCTCGGGGAAGTAGCGGTAGTCCTCGGCGCCTTCCTTGCTACGGCCCGCGGTCGTCATCCCGGTGTCCTCATGCCAGTGCCGGGTCTCTTGCACGACGCGGTGTCCTGCGCTCAGCCGGGCCGCCTGGCGGCGGATCTCGTACGCCACCGCCCGTTCGACACTGCGCAGCGAGTTCACGTTCTTGGTCTCCGACCGGATGCCCAGCGGGGACTCCGGTGTCGGCCGTAACGAGACGTTGGCGTCGCACCGCAGCGACCCCTCCTCCATCTTGACGTCAGACACGCCGAGCCCCGCAAGCACGTCACGCAGCGCGCCGACGTAGGCCCGGGCGATCTGGGCGGCCCTGGCCCCCGTCCCGGTGATCGGCTTGGTGACGATCTCGATGAGCGGGATCCCGGCCCGGTTGTAATCGACCAGGGAGTAGTCGGCGCCATGGATCCGCCCGGTCGCCCCGCCCACGTGCGTGGACTTGCCGGTGTCCTCCTCCATGTGGGCGCGCTCGACCGGCACCCGGACCACCTCGCCGTCGGTCAGCTCGACGTCCAGCCAGCCGTCGTAGGCGATCGGCTCGTCGTACTGCGAGGTCTGGAAGTCCTTCGGCATGTCGGGGTAGAAGTAGTTCTTGCGGGCGAACCGGCACCGCTGCGCGATGGTGCAATTCAGCGCCAGGCCGATCCGGATCGCCGAGGTCACCGCTTCGGCGTTGACCACCGGCAGCGAGCCGGGCAGGCCCAGGCAGGTCGGGCAGGTCTGCGTGTTCGGGTCGGCGGCGAAGGAGTGCGCGCAACCGCAGAACATCTTGGTCCGGGTGTTGAGCTCGACATGCACCTCGAAGCCGAGCACCGGGTCGTACCGCGCGACCGCGTCGGCATAGGACGGCAGGTCGAGCCGGGTGTCGTCGACGCCGTCGATGTCAGGACGGCGCGATGTCGTGAGCGTCATGCGGTCACCTTCTCGGGACTGGCGTGCACGGATGGAACCGCCCGCATCGCCGCAAGCAGCGGCCCGCCCCACTGGGCCAGCAGCCGGGCCTCCAGCGCGGCGCCGACCCGGTACAGCCGCTCGTCGGCCTGTGCCGGGGCGAGGATCTGGATGCCCGCCGGCAGGCCGCCGGCGAGGCCGCTGGGCAGCGACATACCCGGCACCCCGGCCAGGTTGGCCGGGATCGTGGCGACGTCGTTGAGGTACATGGCCATCGGGTCGGACAGCTTCTCGCCGAGCCGGAAGGCCGGGGTCGGCGCGGTGGGCGAGACCAGCACGTCCGCCACCTCGAAGGCGGCGGCGAAGTCCCGTTGCACCAGTGTGCGGACCTTCTGGGCGCTGCCGTAGAACGCCTCGTAGTACCCGGCGGACAGCGCATACGTGCCGAGGATAATGCGTCGCTTGACCTCGGCGCCGAACCCCGCGGCCCGGGTCGCCGACATCACCCGTTCGGCGGTGGCCGCGGGGTCACCATCGCCGACCCGCAGCCCGTAGCGCATCGCGTCGAAGCGGGCGAGGTTGCTGCTGGCCTCGCTGGGCAGGATGAGATAGTAGGCCGCCAGCGCGTACTCGAAGTGGGGGCACTCGACCTCGACGATCTCGGCCCCGGCAGCGGTGAGGTGGGCGACCGACTCGGTGAACCGGGCCAGCACCTCGGGGTCGTAACCGTCGGCGTGACCGGACCCGCCGAGTTCGCGGACCAGGCCCACTCGCACCCCGGTCAGGTCACCGCCGGCACCGGCGCGGGCCGCCGCCACCACATCCGGAGCGGGACCGGCCAATGACGTGGAGTCCAGCGGATCGTGCCCTCCGATCAGTTGGTGCAGCAGGGCGGCGTCCAGCACCGTCCGTGTGCACGGTCCGGCCTGGTCCAGGCTGCTTGCCAGCGCGACCAGGCCGTAGCGGGACACGCCGCCGTAGGTCGGCTTGACCCCGACCGTCCCGGTGACGGCCGCAGGCTGCCGGATGCTGCCGCCCGTGTCGGTGCCGATGGCCAGCGGTGCCTCGAAGCTCGCAACGGCGGCCGCGGAGCCACCGCCAGACCCGCCGGGGATCCGGGCGAGGTCCCAGGGATTGCGCGTGGCGCCGTAGGCGGAGTGCTCGGTCGAGGAGCCCATGGCGAACTCGTCCATGTTGGTCTTGCCCAGGATCGGCAGCCGGGCCGCGCGCAGCCGGGTCACCAGGGTGGCGTCGTACGGCGGTACCCAGCCGCGCAGGATCGCGGAGCCGCAGGTGGTGGGCATGCCCCGGGTCGCCACGACGTCCTTGACGGCGATCGGCACACCGGCGAGCGGATGCACGTCCTTCCCGGCGACGCGGGCGGTGTCGACGTCCCTCGCCGTGGCCAGTGCACCATCGGAGTCAAGGTGAAGGAACGCGTGCAGTCCGGCCGTGGCATCCCCGTCGACCTCGGCTATGCGGTCGAGGTGTGCCTGGGTCACCTCGACCGCCGAGACCACACGGTCGGCGAGCAGCGAGGCGAGCTCGGCGGCGCTGCTGCGGATCAGCTCGGCGCCTGACAACTCGGCCATCAGTCCTCCTCCAGGATGCGCGGCACCCGGAACCGGTCGCCCTCGCGAGCGGGCGCGGCCGCGAGGGCATCGTCGGCGCGGAGGCTGGGGCGCGGCTCGTCAGGTCGCATGACGTTGACCAACGGCAGTGGGTGGCTGGTTGCCGGTACGTCCGGACCGGCCACCTCCTGGACCTTGGCGACCGCCGCGAGAATGCCCGACAGCTGCCCCGCCATCACGTCGCGCTCAGCCTTGTCGAGGTCGATCCGGGCAAGTCGCGCGAGATGGACCACCGCGTCCCCGGTCAGCGCAGCAGGGGTGGGAGCAGGAGTTGGGGACACGGGGGTCGAGTCTAGGAGACACGGCAGCCATCGTGTTCTGTCCGCTGCTCTCAAAGAGATCCTCACCAGCTCATGGAGATCCCACCAGAAGGGCCGATAGAGGCGCTAGCTCGGCTTCGGTGGCCGCATCGACCGTCTGCGATTCAGGCAGTCCAGTGCGATGATGACAATAGAAGCTCCGTGGAGCGCCCCTTTCCAGACCATTCACGTTGGCCTCGTTTACAGGGTCGAAGGGGCATATGCCGTGTTGTTCGCCCCTGGTATCGCGTGAACGATCGCTACGAGACGACGCGCAACCGGGGAGGCGTGTGGCGCCGCGCCCACCGCACCACGTCGGTCGCCTTCAGCGGTTCGGCCAGCAGATACCCCTGGACGACATCACAGCCGATGTCACGCAGCCGCGCCAGCGTGGAGGGTCGCTCCACACCCTCGGCGACCATCGTCAGATTCAGCCGGCGCGACAGCTCGACGACAGCTTGTACGACGGCGGTGTCAGCGCTGTCGCCGTCAACTCCGTCGACGAAGGCCCGGTCCAGCTTCACCTCAGCCACCGGCAGGCGACGCAGCAGCAGCAGCGACGACCAGCCGGTCCCGAAATCGTCGAGGCTCATCCGCACGCCGATCCGCTGCAGGCGTTCCATGCTGCGGATCACGGCGGACAGGTCACCAGTCAGTACCCGCTCGGTGATCTCCAAGGTGAGCAGCGATCCGGGGACACCGGCACGAAGCAGCCCGGCCGAGGTCCGGTCGGCGAAATCAGGGTCTTCCAGGTCGCGCAGGCTCACGTTGACCGCCACCGGGATCCGCTCACCGCTCTGCAGCCAACTGGCCACCTGTTCCAACGCCAGTTCGAGCACCGCGGTGGTCAGCCGGCCCATCAGTCCGCTCTGCTCGACCAACGGGATGAAGTAGCCGGGGGCGACCTGGCCCCGGCCCGGATCGTCCCAGCGCAACAAAGCCTCGACGCCCGCCAGCCGGTCCCCCTCCGGGCTGAGGGCGACCTTCGGCTGATAGGCCAGACGGAGCTCACCGTCGTCCAGTGCCTTGCGCAGGGACGCCAGCAGGCCCAGTCGCTCGGCGGAGGCAAGATCGGTCCGCTGGTCGTAGACGCGGACGCCGGTGGCGGTGTCCTTGGCGGCGTACATCGCCAGATCGGCGCGCTCCAGCAGTTGGGCAGCGCTGGACGCGTGGTCGGGCGCCAGCGCGACCCCGATGCTGGCGCCCGGGCCGAACAGCGGGCCCGTGCCGTCGATGACGTCGGAGAGTGACGCTCGCAGCCGCCTGGCCAGGTCGATCAGCCCTTCGATATCGCCGACACCCGGCACCAGCACGGCGAACTCGTCGCCACCCAACCGCGCCACGACGTCGACCGGCCGCGTCGCGGCCCGGAGTCTGGCCGCGACCACCCGGAGCACCCGATCTCCCGTCAGCTCTCCGTGACCGCTGTTCAGCTCGGTGAACCTATCGAGGTCGATCACCAGCAGGGCCGATGGCACCCCACCAGCGATGGCGGCCCGAATACTGATCTCCAGCTCGGCCAGCAGCCCCTGCCGGGTGATCAAACCGGTCAGCGGGTCGTGGCGCCCCGCCAGCGAACGATCCCGGTTACCGCGCGCGAGGATCTCGATCGCGCTCACGGCTGTGACGACCCCGATCCCCAGCCACGCCGACGCGTGGAGCAACACGGCGATACCAGGACCGAGCAGGATAAGAGCGCCGATGGCGACCCCGGTTGTTCGCAACCGTTCGATCAGAGTGCCCCGTATGGTTCCCGCTCTGCCGACGGCATCCAGCAACGACATCAGGGTGATGTGGGCCGCGAACACTCCCACCACGACAAGCGCTGCCCGGAACACGCCGATTGTCCCCGCTTCGGACAGCGACTGCGGCGGTACGCCACCGCTGCCGGTGATCACCATGAGCAGGCCACCGACCAATAGGGACCCGACATCAGCGATGGCACGCGCGGCTCGACGCTCGCTGCGGCGGCGATCGACGATCAGCCCGGCCAGCGCGGCGATGCAGGCGCACAGGACAGCGGCCAGCGGTCCGGCGACGAACACCACCGCCACCGACACCGAGGTGGACCAGCCCTGGGTGGGAATGTCCCCGAGCCGGCCAGGCAAGGCCACCCAGACCTGACCGATGATCATCAAGCCCAGGGCGACGGCGACATCGGCCAGCACCTGGTCGGATGGCACGCCCAGCCGCGACAACGAATGCGCCGTGTCGGCGGCCAGCACGACCAGCGCCAGGCCGGCGAGCGTGACAACGCCGACGAACGGCGCGAGAGGAGTGACTTTTCGGTGGGCGATCGCCGGTCGAGCATGCGAACTGGCCGAGCCCACCCGATCTCCTCACGGTCACACTTACGGTCACACTCACCGTGGCAGGTGGTGGCCGGGTCATCATGTTGCTCCAGTCGGGTCATGCGCAAGCATTTCAGTAACAATGGCATTACTGGGGGTATCGACTGTCTGAATAGTCGCGATTAACCCACCTATGTGTCGGCGGCCCTGCTCACTCAGGGTCAGCGGGAACCGCTGTCGGCAAGGTGAGACCCGCCGCGACGGGGCCGTCGGCGAGCAGTGAGAGGAAGGCGGCTTCCTCGAGCACGGGGACTGCCAACTCCACGGCCCGGTCGAACTTGGTTCCGGGGCTGTCACCGGCCACGACCGCGCTGGTCTTACGGGAGACCGATGACGACACCCTGCCTCCCCTGGCCAGAATCGCCTCCCGTGCCTCGTCGCGGCTGAATCGTGACAACGTGCCGGTGACGACCAGGGTCAACCCCAAAAGGCTTTGAGTAGCCGCGTCCGCGTCCTGCTCCGCCATGACCACCCCGGCCCGACGCCAGTTCTCGACGATCCCGGCGTGCCAGTCGACGGCGAACCAGGCCACCACCGCGGCGGCGATCGTGGGCCCCACCCCGTCGGTCGCCGACAGGTCCGTCTCGTCCGCCGCGGCGATCGCGTCCAGGCAGCGATAACGGGTCGCCAGCGCTCGCGCCGCAGTGGGCCCGACGTGGCGGATCGACAGGGCGACGAGCACCCGCCACAGGGGCCGCGTCCGTGCCTCGGCAAGATTCTCCAGCAACCGACGACCGTTGGCGGAGAGCTCTCCGTCCTTGTTGGTGAAGAGCTCGACGCCACCGAGGGTCTGTGCGCTCAGGTCGAAGAGGTCACCCTCGTCGGTGAGGACCCCGGCCTGCAGCAGCGCGCCTGCCGCCTCCCACCCCAACGCCTCGATGTCGAACGCCCCCCGACCCGCCACGTGGAACAGTCGCTCGCGCAGCTGCGACGGGCATGACCGGGTGTTGGGGCAGCGCAGGTCGACGGCAGCCTCGGTGTCGCGCCGCAACTCGGTGCCGCAGGCGGGACAGTGAGTCGGCATGACGAACTCACGTTCGCTGCCGTCGCGGGCTTCCACGACGGGCCCCAGAACCTCCGGGATGACGTCCCCGGCCTTGCGCAGCCAGACCTCGTCCCCGATCAGCACGCCCTTGCGCCTGACCTCGTCGGCGTTGTGCAGGGTTGCCATGGACACCGTCGAGCCGGCGACGAGCACCGGAGTCATCACAGCGAAGGGTGTCACCCGCCCGGTCCGGCCGACGTTGACGTCGATGTCGAGCAGGGTGGTACGGACCTGCTCGGGTGGGTACTTGTAGGCGATCGCCCAGCGCGGCGCCCGACTGGTGGCGCCTAGACGGCGCTGCAGCGAGAAGTCGTCCACCTTGATGACGACGCCGTCGATGTCGTGCTCGACAGCGTGCCGGTGCTCGGCGTAGTGCGAAACGTAGGCCAGGACACCGTCGTCGCCGTCGATGCCGGCGACCACCTTGACCGCCGGCGACGTCGGTAGGCCCCAGCGACCGAGCAGCTGATACGCCTCGGACTGTGAGCGGACCGGATGGCCTGCATCGTCGAGACCCTCGGCCAGCCCGATGCCGTGCACCCGCATCGACAGCGGCCGGGTCGCGGTCACCCGGGGGTCCTTCTGCCGCAACGAGCCGGCTGCCGCGTTCCGCGGGTTGGCGAACGGCGCCTTGCCAGCCGCCACCAGCGAGGCGTTGAGGTCGGCGAACGCCTGCAGCGGGAAGAACACCTCACCACGCACCTCCAGCCTGCTGGGCGGGCGGCCGGCCGCCGGGTCCAGCCGGTACGGGACCGCGGCGATGGTCCGGACGTTGTTGGTCACGTCCTCGCCGGTACGACCGTCACCGCGGGTGGCGGCCCGCACCAGTAGCCCGTCGTCGTAGCGCAGGTTGACCGCCAACCCGTCGATCTTGGGTTCGCAGAGCCAGCGGATGTCCGGCCCGGCGTCGGCCGTCACCCGCGCTACCCAGGTCCGGAGCTCGTCCGCGCTGAACACGTTGTCCAGGCTCATCATCCGGACCAGGTGGTCCACGGGCGCGAAGTCGGTCGAGAAGGTCCCCCCCACGGCCTGGGTGGGGCTGTCGGGTCGCTGCAGTTCGAGATGGGCGGCCTCCAGGGCCACCAGCTGCTGCCACAGCTCGTCGTACTCGGCATCACTGAGCACGGGCGCGTCGCGGACGTAGTAGGCGAACTGCGCCGCCCGAATCTGGTCGGCCATGTCCACCCAGCGCCGCGCCGGTTCAGTTATGGCGGCTGCCGGTTCGGCTATGGCAGCTGCCGGTTCGGCTATGGCGGCTGCCGGGTCCGCTGCCTGGGAGCGGGATGCCGTGGTCACGGGGCGTCCTCGGAGAACTCGGCCAGCGCCTCGGCTGCGGCGACCACTCGGCGCAGGACAGCCACCGCCGCGCCGGGTGACGAACCGGCGAGGCCGCAGACGGGGGTGACACCCAGGCCGCTCATCGCGGCCGGGGGCAGCCCGATCCGGCGCCATGCGGCGGCGATGGCTCGGGCATCCGCCCGTCCGGCGTCCACCGGGGACAGGCCGGTGGCAGGGTCACGGGCATCGACGACCCCCAACGCCAACCGCCTGCCGGCTTCGACGGCGGCCGCCAGGGCCTCCCAGTGCCGACTGGCGGTGTCGCCCTGCCCGGGGCGGCCGTCGGCGCCCACCACCTCTGCGCCACTGGCGGCCATGAAACCAACGGGGGCGTCCGGGTGGCAGCAGTGCAGGGCAACCGCCACCGCACCGGCCTCGCGGGCCCGATCGGCGACATGGCTGATGCCGAGCCGCACCTCCGGCGACTCCACTGCCGGTAGCCGGCCGAATCCCGAGGCGGTGGAGATGCCGCCTCGGAGTACATCCGGCAGCGAGGGCTCGTCCAGCTGAACCAGCCAGGCCGCGCCGGGGACCGCCCGGGACAGCTGGCCGAGCAGGTCCACGACGCCCTGCGCGAAGGATTGCCCGATGTCGCGCCTGGCCCCGGGGTCGGCCAGCGCCACCTCCCCGCGGCTGCGCTGCAGCGAAGCCGCCAGTGTCCAGGGTCCGGCCAGCGCGATCGTGAACAACCCGGTGTAGCCGTCGGCTCGCTCGGCCAGGGTGTCGACGTCCTGGCGCCAGAAGGAGCCGGCCCGGGACTGGTCGCGACCGGGAGCGTCCACCAACCGCCAGCCGGACGGCTGCAGGTCGACGGGCAGGTCGACCAGTACCGCAGCGGCACGACCGATCATGTCCGCGCCTGGGCCGCGGGCCGGGAGTTCGGGCACGAAGGGCACGTGCTGCCCTCCGAGAACCTCCAGCACGGCACCCAGCGCCCATACGGGGTCGGTGCCCGGCATCGAGCCCACCCCACCCGCCCAGGGACGCATGGGGAGCTCGCCGGTGGCGCCGCTCATGTCGCGCTCCCCTCACAGGAGACGAGGGTGGCGCCGCACAGCACGCGCGCCCCCTCGTACAGCGCCACCGTCTGACCGGGGGCCACCGCCGGGATGGGGTGTTCGAGGTCCAGGGTGATCCCCGCCTCGCCGAGTGCGGTGACGACGGCCTGCTGCGGCCGGCCGTGGGCGCGGGTCTGGACCAGCACGCCCGAGCCGCGCTGCGGCGGCGGCGCGAGCCACGACGGCGACCCGGTGACGAGCCGGGTCACCTGCATCTCCTCGACCCCACCGACCGTCACCGTTCGCGTCACCGGCTCGATCGACAGCACGTACCGCGGCCGGCCGTCGTGGGCGGGACGGTCCAGCGCCAGACCGCGACGCTGGCCGACGGTGAACGCGTACGCACCGTGGTGACGGCCCACCTCGCGGCCGGCGGTGTCCACGACCGGGCCGGGCGCCGCGCCGATCCGGCCGGTCAGCCACTGCGCGGTGTCGCCGTCGGGGATGAAACAGATGTCATTGCTGTCAGGCTTGGCCGCCACCGACAGGCCCCGGGCAGCCGCCTCAGCCCGAACGTCGTCCTTGTCGTGACTGTCACCGATCGGGAACAGGGCGCGGGCCAGCCGGTCACGGCGCACGGTGGACAGCACGTAGGACTGGTCTTTGGCTAGGTCTGCGGCCCGATGCAGCGCGGGGCCGTCCGGGGCATCGACGCGCCGCGCGTAGTGACCCGTCACCAGCGCGTCGAAACCGAGGGCCAGAGCTCGGTCCAGCAAGGCCGAGAACTTGATCCGCTCGTTGCACCGGATGCACGGGTTGGGGGTGCGCCCGGCGGCGTAGGAGGCGGTGAAGTCCTCGATCACGTCGACGGCGAACCGCTCGGCCATGTCCCAGATGTAGAACGGGACGCCGAGGGCATCGCAGGCACGCCGGGCGTCATGGGCATCCGCCACCGAACAGCACCCGCGGGAACCGGAGCCGCGGCCGGCCGGGTCCCGCGACAGCGCCAGGTGAACCCCGGTGACGTCGTGGCCGGAATCGACCGCGCGAGCCGCCGCAACCGCCGAGTCCACTCCCCCACTCATCGCGGCCAGCACCCTCACGCGGCATCACGCACAGCTGCCGCCCGGGCACGGCGTGCCGTGGCGACCACGCCTGGCATCACGTCGACGACCCTGCTGATGTCGGCCTTCGTCGTGGTGTGGCCGAGGGAGAACCGCACCGCACCCAGCGCCCGCTGCAGCGGCATGCCCATCGCCGCCAGCACCGGGCTGGGCTCCAGCACCCCCGACCGACAGGCCGACCCGGTCGACGCGGCGACCCCCGCGCGATCAAGCAGCACCAGCAGCGATTCGCTGTCGCATCCGGTGAAGGTCAGGTGGGCGATGGTGGGCAGCCGCCGCGATCCGTCCGTCGGGCCGCTGAGCATCACGTCCGGGACCCCCGCCCGGATGCCGGCGACCAGGGCGTCGTGCAGCCCCGCGAGCCGCGCAGCCGCCAGCGGCCGGGCCGCCACCGCCTCGGTCAGCGCCGCCGCCGTAGCGACCACCAGCGGCACCGCGACAGTGCCCGGCCGCAGCCCCGCCTCCTGGCCGCCGCCATGCATCACCGGCGCCACGCCGGTCCCCCGCCGCACCACCAGGACGCCGCAGCCGATGGGGCCGCCGACCTTGTGGCCCGAAACCGCCACCGTGGCCGCCCCGGACGCTGCCGCGTCGACCTCGAGGGTGCCCACGGCCTGCACCGCGTCGACGTGCAGGGGAATCCCGTACTCGGCGGCCCGCCCTGCCAGCCACCCGACCGGCTGCACCGCCCCCACCTCGTTGTTGGCCCACATG
>Ga0163144_10013965_pt1 | contig 16702 bp, 14 predicted proteins | sample OliLak19BULKMAT1_FD_123175 | JGI IMG/M metagenome (GOLD analysis project Ga0163144, IMG submission 123175) | Freshwater microbial mat bacterial communities from Lake Vanda, McMurdo Dry Valleys, Antarctica - Oligotrophic Lake LV.19.BULKMAT1 | ecosystem: Environmental > Aquatic > Freshwater >... | reverse complement strand
CTTGCATTGAGGCTAACACGAAGCTCAAGTGGGAAGCTGAAGATGTTGGAAAGTAAACGAAGAAATCCCCCAATAACGGGAGAGTCGGAATGAAGAATATACAAATTTGGCCGAATTTGGTTTTTTCTCATTTTTTTAGAAGCTTTTGAATTTGTTACAACACGTGTTTTTGATCTGAAACGAGTATAGCATATAAAATGTATAGCGCAAGTTTCTCTAAAAAATATTTATAAACCTATCTTAAATATTTGCATACATTTATGACAAAAATGAAAAATATTTGTTACAATTTTGAAAAATAGATTAAATTTAAATTTTTTTACCATGAAAATCTCATAAATTTCATTTTTATCATACGCATTAACACCACATTATTTCTGAAATAATTCCGCTGCGGTACATAGAAATACCACAAAACACCGACATTGGTTCACATTAACGATTCACCGTTCAAGTATAACACAAAAGAAATGTCCAATCTGAAGAGTTTTCAGATTGGACATTATATAATAAACCCCAAAGAGCCCGTTAAATAGTTGCGGCCTATTACTTTGCTCCGCCACCCATTCCACCACCCATTTCGGCCATGGGGTTAGTTTCAACGAACTGCAGCAAAATCGGTCCGGCAACCAAAATACCGACAACGGGGAAAATAAACAACAGCAAGGGAATTAGGAGCTTTAGCGGGGCTTTCATGGCGATCTGCTCACCGCGGCGAAAACGGGCCAAACGCATATCTTCCGACAAACGATTGAGTGCTTCCGAAACCGAGGTCCCCATTTTATCAGCCTGAATCAAGGTTCTTGAGAACGAGGCAATTTCTGGCAAATCATACTTATGGGATAAATCGCGCAAAGCATCGCGCCGGGTCTTACCCACATTGATTTCCTGCAATAAAACGTTCAACTCGCTGACCATAACGGATGGCGGCGACTTTTCAACAACCCACTTGAGCGCCAACATAAAATCCAACCCCGCATTAACGCAAAGGCCAAGAAGATCGATGGCATCCGGCATTTCTTTGGTGAGGACCGTCTTGACTCTTTTAATTTTTCCTTTCAACCAATATTCAGGCAACATATAACCAAAAACAAACGACATCATTAACCAGAAAGTAATCATGTCGGGTTTGATCATCGGAAACGTCAGCACCAGGATCGCCACAATAATAACTTCTTTCGCCAGAAAGAATTCTTCCGGCGTAATAGGGACGTGGGCCACAGCCAAATCTCTGGTAATTCTAACCCGCAACGGCCCTTGACAGAGCGGCTTATTGATCATGGCAATGACGCGCACAATCGAGAACCTGGCTTTCTTCGTTGCTTTGGGAGCTTCATAACCAAACGCTTGCAGCGTCGGGCGACTCTCCCGTTCCAGAGGAAAAACCCCCAGAATGAAAGCAAACCCAGAAAGAAAACAAAGCGTGAGAATAAAATAAACCATATTTTAAAAATCCCTAAAGCTGCTGATTTTCCAGATCAAGATCCCGCCGACGATTTCGGAAAGCAGGGCATAACCAAGCAACGCTTTGCCCATCGGAGAGTGAAACATATGATCAAAGAATCCTGGATTAGAAGTATAAATTGTCAAAAAGAAACCGACCGGTAAAAGCGACATGACGACCCCCTGAATTCTTCCCTGAATCGTCAAGGTATCGATTTGTCCCTGGATACGTCTTTGTTCACGGACAACGTCAATGATACGCTGAAGAATAACCGGTAAGTTACCGCCGGTTTCACGCGCTAAAAGGATCGCCGTAATCAACTGTTGGAGCGCCGACGAGGGCATGCGATTATACAAATGGTTTAAAGCCTCGTCGAGCGAAACGCCCATTTTGTTTTCGCCCAATACCGTCGAGATTTCCTGATTGATTGGATCGGGCATTTCATCGACAACCGCTTCCATAGCCTGAATAAGACTTAAACCACCGCGAAAAGAACTCGACATAATCATCAACGCATCGACGAGTTGATCGTCAAATTTTTTCTTATTTTGTGACAAAAGCATTTTGGTATAAAACCCGGGAAGCATGAGGCCGACAACGACTCCGACGGCAACACCAAAGAACTTCATTGTGGCATTATCAAAAGCGAAATACATCAACGCGGCGGCGGCGAGAGGAGCCCAAATATAAAGCTGGAGAATATTTTTAATCTGAGTGCGCGGCATCATGCGATCCAAGCGATTGGATAAAACATAAGCGCGTTTTTGGCCCAAAGCAAGCGACGTGGTGTACGCCATGGGAATGACCGCAAAACCGATCAAGGCGGCCGTCATAAAAACGAGGATCATCACAAGCGTCATTTTAAAACCTCACAAATAATTTCTAAGCACGGCTTTAGCTTGGCGGTAAAACACAGCTACTAAGCACTTTACAGGCGATGCACTTCGCCGCATATTCCGGCAAGGGTGTGCCATCGGTTTTGATTCCGGTGCAATCACAATTATTGCTGCGGTATAAATCTTCGTCGACCCATCTATTGCTGGCTTGATCAAAAAAACAATCCATCGTCCCGCCATTTTCTCCGACTAACCCAAAACCTCGGGGATCGTATTGCTTGCCTTGTCCAAAGGCATCCCCGGTGCTTTTCCAACGCCCGGCCAAGGCCCGCTGAAGATATCCGCCAAAAATCAGCAGCGCCGAGAGAATAAGAATAATCACCGTCGCAATTTCAATTGAAGAGATGGCCCTTTTTGATTTTAATATTTTCATAATAGCGCACTACCAATTGTCGCACGGAACAAATTTGACACGGAATCCCTGTCCTTCAACAAAGTAATATTGCGCGCACGACTCGCTCATAATCCCGTGGGACAAAAGTTGATTATGTACTCTGTTCCAGCAAACCGTGTAGGGATCGGCTGGATTGCCCAAATTAGGAATTTTATTAAGCATAAACGCCGCGCCTAAATGCCGGCGGTCGTCCGCACCGCCGAGCCATCCGGCCAAATCATTATCGATTAAAGCCGCGCAATCCGCTCGCAAACCACCCGGGTTAGGGTCCGTACTAAACGTGGGATTAGATAAGCGGGGCTTCCAAATTTGTCCGCCGCCGGGAAACATCAATCCGGTCATGTCTTTATCCTGATCATAACGGATGACGCGCGCTTTGGTCATGCCTTCGCGATTGATAAGCTTGTAACAAACTTTTTTGCTCAAAAATCCACCACTGGTACGGCTGTCAATTTTAGGCCAATCATTATTGAGGCAATTCCCGGCGCAACGGCGGGGAATACGAACTTCCGCTTTTACCGCGTGCCAATATCCCTGACCGGTTCCCCAGCGCGGTTGCCCAGCAGGGTTAGTGAGTATCGGATCTTTATCCTGCCAAACGTAAATGGCAAAGGACGGCAAATCGCGAGTTGTATTTTGGATCGGGGCCAAGCGGTTCTGGATAAATCTTTCGGCGGGTGAATCACCAAGATTGTTGGGCGTATTATTGTCGAGGAATGCACTCAAGCTATTGATCGCGATTGTCAGGCTGTTAACAATCGAGGTCGCTTCATCAAAGCGTCCTTTTAAAAATTTGTACCGTTGGCGGAATTTTTCCACCTGGACACTGGCCTCTGTCGCGCTTTGCTGCAAAGTAATTTTGAAGGCCACCGACTGCGCATTCCCGCACGAACCTTTGGAAATCGGAAGCGCCAGCGTAACTTGGTCGCAAAACGAATTAGCCACAGCACAGCTAGTTCTTGCGCATTCCAGGGAAAGCGTACAATCATTGGCCCATGAACAGCGGCAAGAAGTTTGGTTAGCGCCCGGATTTCCATTACAAATTAAAGGGGCCGCGAAGTTACAGGCATTGTTCAGTGGTGCACCACCCGCACCGCCTCCGCCACACCAAGCGGCAATATCAAGGAGCCTGGCATTGTTGGGAGGAATAAAAGGCGGCGCTATACTGTAGGGCGATGCGGTCGGAACAATAGCGCATCTGGCGCTACAGGTTCCGATATCCAGGGAGTTTAAACAATCGTTAATTTTCGTTTCGTCTCCCGGATAAAACTGAAGCGGAAGATGGGTATAAAAATCAGGGAATAGCGACCTGGGTAAATTAGAACAATTACCACTATTGCAATCGGCAAAACATTTCTGAAATTTCTGCGCATTCCCGGTGGCCGTTGAGAAATCGGGATAGGTAAAAACATTATTCGTATTCCAGTTCAGGCAAGCCATAACGTCGGCAACGTCTCCGCGTTGACCATTACCGTTGAAATCAAATGTTTCTGCTTCCCCTCCCACCGGTGGCACAAGCGGCATACCCGGACAAGTCGCACTTTGCACGCACCACGAGGCCTCGGAACCCAAGCAGGTCGGACTGACATATTTGGGATTAGTGGCATTACCCGGCGGAATGAGCCATTCATTGATCACCTGCCGCATCGCTCTAAACTGCTCGCGCCAAACATAAAGTCTTCCGGGTCTTGCTAATTTCGTATAACTTCCAGGACAATTCGTGGGATTAAGGCAGGGCGGCTCAATCCAGTCGGCCATCCCGTCGGCGGCGCGTGTTCCCCCAGGAGGAACTTCTCCGTACCAAGTCTCTAATTCTTTAGCTAATTGCTTTAAACCTTCCGGAGTACTTGCGGACTTAAAAAGAGTTCTCTCGAAGTTAAAAAAATGCGGCATGTCGCCATAAATTATTTCATCAAGAATGTCATCGGGCCAATCAGCGCTATTAAACGGTCCATTAGGACAAATCGCTTCGGGATTACCGCTATTTTTAGGACAATACATATTATAATCCGTGTCGGCCGCATTACTGCAATAACGATCAGCTCCGGCTTTCCATCCGCCGATATATTTACTAATATCGGAAGCGGGCGACTGAGACGGCATGGCACAATTGGGTGTTGGAACAAATATTTGCGGAATGCCCGGAACAGCCAGAAGATTTCTAACACTGTCCGGAACCACCGGCGGATCGTCGACGCCGCCCTTATTGTTTTTATTAACACACCAACCCTGCGTGTTGTTATAGGGAACACCAACCGGATCGAAAGGTAAGGCCAAACGTCCAATTTCTGGGGAAGCATCCGCCGGACAAATTATTCCTGAACCGGCATCGCACAAATGACATTCATAATTAGCATATGTTGCCGCGGACAAATCCGGGCCCCAATCGCGCATTTTATAAAGGAAGGGATAGAGTCGCGGCGTTGCCGGATCATTGCCGAAAAAAAGCGGCTTGGGCAAAACCCATCGGTCGGTATTCGCCGGGTATCCCGTTCCGGTGTAATATCCTACGACATCGCGCAAGAAAAAGCCCGTTGGCGACGGAGCGATGATCAAATTTTGCGGTTCGGTGACCGGGTCCTCATGCCAATTCGGAACCGCTTGCACAACCTGATATCGCTGATGCTCGTCATCACGGCCCAATTGTTCGCGCAACGACATAAAATTGTTGGTCGAGTCTTCATAAAGCGCCGTAAAATCACCGCCCGTCAGGTCTTCGAAAGCGGGATAATAAACATATTGATAAACATTTCCGGCGATACGAAATGGACTCCGCTGTGAACAGGTCGCACGGTTGCCAAGCTGCGCGTCACCGGCGGAAGCGTCACATCCTTCAATCGGTGTTTCACTTTGCCGACAGCAAGGATCACATTCCGCAGGACGGTTAGTATATCCGGGATTAAGATTAGTGGTTGCGGGAATAAAATAGGGCTCATAACAAAGATGATTTGCGTTGTGGGCCGTTTCCGTGTTTCTTGTCTTGCCATCGGGATAATGGACCGGATCGAACAAAGCAAAATTATCCACACCAGGCAACATGGTCAGCTCATGCAAAGCATCAATAAAGGCCCGTACCGCCGCCGTGTCCGGACCACCCAACTCCAAGTATCGTTTTGTAATGTAATGGGAAAATCTTCCAATCTCGTCATTGGGTGGCAGCGCCTGATTATTGCCCGGATAACCATAGTTTCCATCGGCGTCTTGGTCATAGAGATCGGGAATTTTAACCGAATCAGTGACGGCCCCTTGCAACGCCAACAACACCCCGCGCTCGACAAATTGTCCGGTCGTCGAGAGATTGGCTTCTTGCATTTTATTCCAGGCCTCGCTGATTCCCGGGTCCGTTGAAGCGGCAACAATAATCGACATGCCTTGCATAACCGCGCCGATGGTTGCACTTACAGAGACGGCTGATGTTGATGCCGCGGTCCCAAACGCCGTGGGATCCACGTATCCCGTATAAACCGCAATAACGATCAAAATAATCAGGACAATGAGTGCTATCAAACCGCCGCTGCTCTTTTTACAATATTCGGCGGGACTCCGGCTACCCAAAGTTTCAACCCATTGCTTTTGTCCATAACTAGCGATGGTTGAGGCCATGAGTGAGGCGGACGAACTCGCGGCTTTCATCGTGAACGTTTTGGACTGTGAGACCATCGTCAAGTTGATCGATGCGGCAAACAGAACAATTCCGATCGCGATAGCCACGATCATAATAACCGCGACTTGACCTCGACGAGCGGAAAATTTTTCCACGCGAGGAGACCCCCCTAGATTTGTTTTCTTTTGGCTATTCAAAAGAAAACATAGGGGGGCGAGCTTTCTGTCACAAAGCGCTTTAAACTTTTTCATTAAATCCATAGTTGAATTTATCTCATCCTGTTCGCGCCAAATATTTCACTATTAACCGTCGCCGCATCAATCGGGGTCCCCTCATAGAAACTAGGGCGAATCTGCCGATAAACATCATTGGGGTCTGCGCCAGGCACCGGACTCACCAAGGTTTGCTCATGAGCCCCGCGACGGCTAGAAAGATCCCTACCTACCCAAGAAAAAACTCTGATCATCGCTAATATCAATGCAACTAGCACCACAAGACTAAATGTGACTTCGATCATGGCTTGGCCATGAGACTTGATTGTAACAAAAAAATTTCGGCTGTCGCTAGCTTTAATTCTTAATATTTTTAATTTTCTCGTGAACATATCTTTTCTGTTAAGGCCTTTTTTCGGTCTGAGTAAACCAGCTACGCCCGCCCTTGTTTACGATACGGCTGCGAACAAAAAGTTTTCCTGAATCGAGGTGTAAACATGTTTTTTGAATATTTAAGGCGTTAAAACAATCATTGCTGCATGCTTCCACCGGATTAAAGGTGCCGTCCACCAGCGGCTTAGGGCCGCCCACATCACAAAAACGCCCGGTATTATTGCTCAACTGAATAACCCGCTGCACAACGTCGACCTGATCATTTCTGTTGACGTTGCGAATATATCGATCGTTGCGCGGATTATACAACTTTCCTTCACGGACCTCATAAACTGTTCCGTTACTTGTATACGAAAACATCTGACTGTCATCGAGAAGCCCGGATCTCGCCGTCGGACGCCGTCCATCAATGGTAAAGTCAATGTCGCCGGCCTGTCGGTCGATAACCAAAACCCTCACGACCCTGTTATTGACATCAATATCAGTGTCTAAAATCCTTTCTTCATAAAAATCTCCATCCACATCCAGAGAACCTTTCTCCGTTAAATCTCCGACAGCATCAACCTGAGCCCATTGCCACATAAACCGAAGCGGGGGCACGCCAGCCAGTATCGCCGGACGCATTACAGCAGGAACGTAATTATTATCAAATTTCGGATCGAACGCATTATTCGCGGCGCCGGCAATGTACTCGCCGCCTGGATAATTTTGTACTTGGGTATGCAACGCAACACATCCTCCAGGAGCAGCACAAGCCGGATTCCAGCAGCGCGTGTCAGTCGGATGGGGAGTTCCACAGTTTGCTATTGTTCCCTGGGCAACCGGAAGATCAATAACTCTAAAATTTTCCGTTGTAAAAGAAAATTTTTGCCCATTAATCACAACATCGTAACGATTTAAAACTTGGTCATCGCAAGCGGCAATTCCTGCAACTTTCCAATTGCCCGGCTCGCAATCAGTTTTATCTTTCGGGTAAAAAAGTTGATTGGTGAGCGTTCCACCGCCGCCGGCAATCAAAGGCGTACGGTCGCGAGTCCCGAATTTATTGATAAAGTCGCCACCTAACCGATCCTCGATAATCAAAACGGAGGCGTTGTTGCGGCCCGGTTTTCCGGTCTGGGATGTTTCGAAAGATTTACTTAACGCGTAGCGCGTAGCCTTAAGCTGCGTGTTCATATAATTTCCGCCGTTTAAACCTTGACGGAAAATCATTGCCACAACAAACATCAAAATAGAACCAAAAATCGCTAACTCAACCGCGGATTGGCCTTTTTCTGGTAAGAAAGATTTCTTCCGAAAAATAAAATTAAATTTATGAAAGGAACTCAGCATAACTCCTCAGGTCGGCGATTACTCAGCATCAACTCTCGTATAACCGTCTTTCGTCTCAATCAACGTGGCCTTGTCGGAACGCAACGTCTTAATACCGCCAGCAAAATTTTGTGTCACGATGTTAGTTATCGTATTTCCTCTGACCCGCTGTGTGACGCTGGCTTCGGTAAACATCGGATCATACTGCTCACCGACACCGTCGGCCGAACTACGCCAGCGACCCTGCACGCCGCGCTTAAAATAATTTTGCATGGCGATCAAGGCGCCGATGACAATAATGACCATTGTTACGTATTCAAGCGACGACTGAGCTTGTTTTCTAAAAATTTTCAGCATTTTTCTTCCTCAAATCTTTAATTTTTATTTATCGCGTGTTCCTAAATCAGATTCGGATAATGTTTCTGTAGTCGTAGCGTCTCTATAATTTGTCTGTACAGAATGGGTTGTACCGCTTCTCCACTGAGATTTGACTTGCTCCTGATCCATATCGACCGTTATGTCCGTACTGAGCAATCTGCCTCTTTCAATCTGTTGAACATTCGCCTGGACGCCTTCTGCGGCATTTTGAATTCCCACTTCGTCAGCAACAAGTTTCACCATACCCTGCGTGACGCGCTTGGCCATAGGCGAAAAAACAATGGCCACCGAAATAACAATTCCAATCAGAAGAGAATATTCAACAACGGATTGACCCAAAACACCGGTGTGTTTGCGAGAGAGTGAAGAGGTGAAATTTTTTTGCGAAATCTTTTTATTCATAAAGCGCTTAATTGGCATTGACGGCGGGGGCAACATTTGAAGTTGTACGGGAAGTGACGGTGGATGCAATTCCTGTTCCAAACTTCCCTTCGTGTCCGGCCCACGGCGTCTGGTTTTCGGTCGTCTGCGTTAATTCATTTTTGTCGGTCGTTGTTTGCGTGTAATACGGCTCATATTCAAAATAAAATTGGCTATTTGTGCGGCCATTAGCGTAAGCCGGTTCGACCTGCCTGACGACATAGTTGCGCGCATCTCGAACGCGCCCCTGAATAGCCCGCTTAGCATACGTTGACATCGCCGTGATCGCCGCAATCACAATAAAAAAAAGTACGGCATATTCAACGGTAACCCCTTGTCCTCGACGATTTTTCAAATTTAAAAAAGCCATATTTTTCTCTAAAATGCAGCATGGCTTACCCAGAAATTTGTACCCAAACTCCAAGTAAGCCATGCTCCATTTTTTATTTATGAAACCAGAACCTTACTTTTTACCCCAATATTCGTACTCAAGGTTAACAATGTTCTGCGTTCTGTTTGTCGTCGTAACTTCCGGCACGTTCATCACGGTTGATTGTGTACCGCCATTTAGCGTTTCTTGTGTGTTGCTGGTAACAGTCACAACTTTACGCACGTTGGTGTTCCCAGTTGAGTATTGATCACCCACGTCATCAGCGGCGCTACGTAAACGGCCCTGCACCCCTCTCTTGATATAGACTTGAATCGAGAGAAGAGCGGCAATAACTATAATAATGACAATAGCAAGCTCAAGGCTGCTTTGCCCTTTTCTTTTTCTTAAATACTTAAACATTTCGGATTCCTCCTCATTATATGATACAAAAAACGATTAAATACCGTTATTAAGACCAACCGTATTGTAGCTTGTCCCGCTTCTACCATCGCGCGCTCTACGTTCTTGTTGATCTAAAGAGATCGTTGTATTGTCATGAACGGATGTGTCGGTAGATGTACGGCCGATCTCATACTCGCTGCTTTGGTAATATGCTTCGTACTGGTTGGTGGTACCCAATGCGTTAGTTTGTTGTGTCATGTATTGCGCGGCATCGCGAATTCTTGACTGAATCGCACGTTGCGCGTAGGTTTGCATGGCTATGACAGCCGCAACAACCAAGGAGATCAATAGCGCGTATTCCGCCATTGTCTGCGCTAATTTATTTTTTAATAATTTCTTAAACATTGTTAGGACCTCCGTATATTTGAGATTATGTTTAATGCGATTTGTTTAATCTGTTGGCCATGGCATCCATCCCATTGGTGCCGTAGGTCATGGTGTTGTTGTAGGCCGTGCGGAATGGACCGCCGGGACCAAAGAAGATAATGATAACTGCAATAACCCCTGTGACAACAATGATATACTCAATTGTTGTTTGTCCCTTTTTTTTACGTTGCTGAAGGTTCTTAAACATTATTTTTCCTCCTAAATAACTACTTTAATAACGTGGTTTGTGTTCCTAGCGCTTAACTTGATTTAACAGCGCTAATCTGTGTATCCTTCTTGGATCGCCTGCTGAGTTGCCTGCACCGAACGAAACACATAAGTGCTCATGGCTATCATTGCTGAAGCCACAACTGCCACGATGATGGCATATTCTATGAGATTCTGACCTTTTTGATTCTGGGTTAGCCACATCGTGCTGCACCGTTTGTGTTACAGGTGATCCTTGCCCCCACTCTAAGCAACTAAAGAGCGGATACTTTTATGGGCTGTATTAGAAAACCCCGTTTCGCAACGGGATAAAAAACAATGTAAATAGGCATACACACATTCTCGCATATACATAAGTTTTTAAAATATAGCATACAAATTAGATAGGTGTCAAGGTGCAGAGCCTTTATTTATATAATACCTACAATATAAACTACTTTAAAAAGGTGCGGAGACTTTCATGAAGATGCGGCGCCCGGAAGAGTCGCGAAACATGCGGGCATTAAAACGGTGGGTGGCGCTTTTTAGCTGATCTAGATAGGCATAAGCCGCCGGGACTTCCAAAGTCACAATCGCCGCACGGTCGTTTTCATCCCGAACATGCCCCGGAAGCCGATAAAACTGCTCTTGCATTGTTTCTGCGTCAAGAAAGTTATCTTTAACAGCAAAAAAATATTGTTGCGCCCAGATATCGAAAGCTTTTCTCAGGCGAGTAAGACTTTGCGGAAGACTGAATTCAGGTTCCAAATCCTTCAAAGCGTTAGAAAAGACGTCTTTTTTACCGGTTTTCGGGATCGTAAAAACCGGGCCGGTTTCTTCACCAAAACCAGGCCACGAGTATAGAAAATCAAGCACTGCGTTTTGATTCGCGTGGTCATCTCCGCCGACATTTATCAATAAAACAACCAGAGGTTCTTCTGTTGGTTGCGGGGAAGAACTGACAAGAATCACTCCGGGTAATGCTTTTTTAGTGTCAAAAAGGCCTGATCCGGAGATCTCTTTGTAATAAAATGTTTTTCCCAAAACCGGCATCGCTTTAAAAACAGCGCCACTGCCCGCTAAATTCAAAATTCTCGGCCAGCGCTCTTTCCAAGCCCAATCCGCGAGAACAAAATTACGCTTTTTAACTGGGAAATATGTATATTTTACTAATTCGATTTCGCTGGCATCATGGCAGGCGACCTCTTTAATCCCGCCTTCTTGTCCGTCTCCAAAAGCCGAGAAGAGAAAATTAAGCAGTAGATTGATCTTGTTAGCTTTTGAATAGTATTGAAATACAGCAGAATGGACATTCTTTGAAATATCTATGTTAATTCCCCTAACGGCCTCGGCGACAGAAACTTCTTCGGTGACTTCAGATTGGACATTATCGAAATCAATCATTTTATTACTGCTCTTGAATATGGCCGTATTCCCGCTATTATTTACTATTTTAACGGTCGCAACCCCGCGTAATAAAACTTCCATTTCAATAGAAAGCTTTACTCCGCAGTCCTGAATATTATTGACCGCGGCCATCACCGATGAATAAATCTGCGGATTGAGAATGTCATTTTTTTCGTCTTCGCTAAATAATCTTTCTATCTCTCGAGAATCGCCGTTCGGATACGTTTTTTGATTAAATAACTCGGGAAAAATCAGCAAATCGGCCAACAGTTCGCAGTTGACATCAAACCGTCCGCGAAGCTCATCCTTAAAAATCTTTGCCAAGACCGATCCACCGGCAAAATCCCATTCCGCAGCTTTCAAAAATATCATACCGGCATTATCGAAAGAATTTTTAACCGGTTTAGGTGCGATTTTTTTCTCAATCTGCAGATTGGACATTACCGGTGCGGGTTTTTCTTCCTCACCTTCGGCCGGAAGTGACTCTACTATAATGTTTGTCTTACTTTCGCGGGGCGGTAATTTTACAATAGGTTTCTGTTCTATTTTAACAACTTTCGAAGGAGCTGGCGGTGGTGCAGGTGGGTTAATTTTATGTGGAATAAAAATCTGTTTTTTCTTTTGTTCGGGAATCGCAAATTTTCCGGCCGTTTTCTTTGCTGACCCCAATTCTTCATCGACGGAATATCCGTGTCTTCCAATCGGGCTATTCAAATTAGCATTTTTTAAAACAGACCCGACCGATGATTTAGAAACAACAACTTGAAATTCCCTGAAGACAACATCGCTGAGCTTACGGACGCTAATATCCGGCCGCGCTTTTTTTTGTACTAAAATAAAATCAACAACATCGTCTCTAAGCTTGTGAACAACGCCCATGAAGCCTCATGATTTTCAAATTGGACATTTATTGCTAAAACACTATACCACACTGTTATTCTGAAAAATAGAATTAAATGTCCAATTTGAAGGGACATCATAAAATTTAGGGATTTTTTTTATTTTCGGAAATAAAGAGTGTATAATTTGATCAAAGCGAGGGAAATAAAATGTTAACATGCCCCTATTGTTATGAAAAATTAACCGACAAGGTCGTAAAATGTCCGCACTGTGAACAGTTTTTATTAGACCCCATCCTTAATTTAGGCTTTGTGCCTCTAGACAAAAAAAATTGCACCTTCTGCGACAAAAAAGTTCTACGCGAAGCTAAAATCTGCCGCTTCTGCCATCGCTGGTTAGACGAAGTCGATCGGATTGCTCGAGATATCGATCTCGATGACTTGGTTTAATCCATCCCGCGCTTTAATAAATAATCTGATCGTTGTGTTGAGTTTGTGTTTGATTAATCGTTCCGGCAGGAAGTTCGATAACGGCGCTCGCACGCCAAAAGTAAGGACTCAGCTGGAAAGGTTTAATATTTCTAACTAGCCCGACAACAACATTGTTGCGATCGATAAAAATCGCATCGATTGCGAATTTCATAAAAAACATATGGATTGAATGCGCGGGGGCAATCAACATGCCTTCGCCTTGGGGCAAAGAGGTGTGTTTGAGAAGACCGACCATTCCGGAAAGAATTGTATTTGCGAGGATGGCGTTTTGCGCCAAGACGGTATTGCGTGTTTGATTGAGGATGCGCACGGAAAAATTTATGGACGGCTAAACATCGACTTATCGATCTTCATGCCCATCTGAGTCAACTCATCAAAACATTTAGGAATATATCCGGTCGGACGATACTCGCCGAGAACAACACCGTTTTCTCCCAGACCTTTTTGATCATAAACAAAAACGTCGCGCATGTCTAATTGATGGTCCTGGATAAGACCGACGACTTCGGTGATTCCGGTGATTTTACGGGTCCCGTCGGAGAAACGCGAAATTTGCACAATAACGTCGATCGCCGAAGAAATCATTTCATTAATTGCACGCATCGGAAGTTCGATCCCGCTTAAAAGGATCATGGAACTCATGCGGACCATAACGTCGCGGGTCGAGTTAGCGTGCAGTGTCGTCATCGATCCATCGTGACCGGTATTCATGGCCTGCAACATATCGAGAACTTCCGGACCACGACACTCACCGACAATAATACGGTCAGGCCGCATACGAAGCGTGTTAATAAAAAGATCGCGTATAGTGATCGTTCCTTTTCCTTCGACGTTGGAAGGACGTGATTCGAGACGGGCCCAATGACTTTTTTTCAAACGAAGTTCTGCCGCGTCTTCCAATGTAATAATACGTTCGTTGTCAGGAATAAATTGCGAAATGACGTTTAGCAATGTCGTTTTACCAGAACCGGTACCGCCGGAAACAATAATATTTTTACGACCAAGAACGCACGCTTCCAGAAAATCGTGCATCGGTTTTGAGAAGCTGTGAAATCTTTCGAGAAGATCATCCGCGGTTAATCGCTCAACGCCAAATTTACGAATCGTCACCATCGGCCCGTTCAAAGACAATGGCGGAATGATCGCGTTGAAACGTGACCCGTCGGGAAGACGAGCATCAACCATCGGAACGGATTCGTCGATACGGCGACCGAGTGGAGCAATAATGCGGTCGATAATCGAGCGGACCTGTTGATCGGACACAAATTTTCGGTTCGTTAAAATCAACTTACCTCTTTTTTCAACATAGATAACATCTTTGCTGTTAACCATAATGTCGGAGACTTCCGGATCAGCCAAAAATTCTTCTAAAGGCCCCAATCCCAACGCCTCATCGACAATTTCTTTGACGATGCGAGAACGTTCTTCATGCGAGGAGAGAACGCCGCCTTTTTCTTCTAATAAAAGATTACTGACAAGTTTGCGGGCCGATTCTTTAAGTTCCTGCGCTTTTTGCGGATTACTCAAATTTTCCGGGGTCATGTCTTCAACGTGCAGGCGGGCAACTAGTTTTTCATGGATCCTTTTTTTAAGCGCGATAACTTCGTCTTCTTCTTTACTATAGGAAGTCGTGGCAACGCTCGATGTGACCTGCTGCGAAACGCCAAACTTTTCCCAAAAATTTCCCGGTTTATCCATACCGCTTTCAGTGGTCGTCCGCTCACGGGCAACTTCCGCTGGTAAAATATAAATGTCTTCTTTCTTCAAATCCTGGACCATCTTCACAAAAGCGTCAGCAATCGGCCCTTTTGGAGTATCGATAACGCATGGGACGCCACGATTCAAGGCTCTTCCCACCGCATTGCCGTCGGAAGGAATGCGTCCGAGAATCTCACAAGACAAAGCCGTACGCACTTCCTGCCAAGCAACACCACCGCGGCTTTCAGCTCGATTTAGAATCAGGCGCACCATTTTCAAAGGATAGTGCAAGCTTTGCAAAAGCTCGATACACCACTTGACCTGATAGACGGCAAGAATGTCGGGGGTAACAACTAAAAGAATAATGTTGGAATGATCTAATACGCTTAACAACGTTTCGCTAAAAGAATTTCCAGCGTCGACGATAATATAATCGTAGACCTGTGCGGCTTTACGGAAAAACGGCTTAATATTTTCTGGAGTAATGTGTCCGGCTTGCTTCGACTGAAGAACAGCCGGTAGAAAATCTAATCCGCAGTTATGCGAAATGACAAATTTCTTTATAACGGAAGGGTCTTCACTTTTTTCAATTTCGGCAAGAAGATTGACGAGGGCAAAGCGAGGGGCAAGATTGAGCATCCTGGCCATATCGTGGACGCCCTGAAAATCGATATCAACTAATAAAACACGTTTTCCCGAGAGAGCGAGCGAAGTTGCAAGATTGACGGCAACAAAGGTCTTTCCGACCCCGCCCTTATTTCCAAAAATTGCTATTGTACGCGATTCCATTCGTCTCCCCGGCAATAAATGATTTTATTCTGGGCAATGACACTTATTATACTGCGCACAATTATAAAATGCGAGCGGATTTTTTATTTTAGAAAATAAAAAACCCCATACATAACCTGTATGAGGTTTTTTAAATACTGCAATTATTTGTTAGGCGATACGCCGCCTAAAATCGCTTTCTCGCTATACTCGACCGGAACTGAAATAATTACTTCTTTCATATTCTTTGCCGGCGCAAACTTATCAAATGGCGAAAGAATCTCTGCAGTATTGACCGCGTCTTTATCAAACACCGCGTAACCAGATGACTGACTTATGGCAACATCTTTAACGTTACCGTCGGGTAATATCGTGATTTTCAAAGTCGCTGTTCCTTCCCAGCGGGAGGCTTTAGCTTCATAGGGATATGAGATTGTCTCGGCCATTTCGCTCTTGATTTTTTTTGTATACTTATCTTTAACCGCTGCAATTTGTTCATCGCTCAGCATATTCTGGGGATCTTGTATGCGCGGATCATCGAGCGACATATTTAAACTCGGATCTTCGGCCTTCACGGTTGCTTTAAGCGGAGCTTCTGCCGACATTTTTGCCGATGCTGGTTCTTTAACCTTTACGGTCTTTATTGCCTTTGATTTGACATTTTTATTCTTATTAGCCTTGGCTTCTTTCGCGGCTTCGGCCTTTTCTTCTTTTTCACGTTTGGCTTTTTCGGCTTTTTCTTTTTTTACTTTCAAAGCGTCAGCTTTAGCTTTCTTTGTAGCAAGGGCAGCGTCAGCTTTAGCTTTCTTTTGTACGGCCAATTTTTCTGACTTTATTTGCGCTGGGGTCTTTACCGTTTCCTTGGCATTTTTTTTCATCGGAACAATATCTGCAGCGGGTTTTTCTACAACCGCCGTTTTAACATCTGCGACTTTGGATACTTCTTTTGCGACCTTAGGTTCTTCTTTCGCGACTTTAGGTTCTTCTTTTACAACTATATCGACCGGTAAAACATCTTTCTTGCTTTCTTCGGTTTTCATT
>Ga0163144_10013963_pt1 | contig 16702 bp, 14 predicted proteins | sample OliLak19BULKMAT1_FD_123175 | JGI IMG/M metagenome (GOLD analysis project Ga0163144, IMG submission 123175) | Freshwater microbial mat bacterial communities from Lake Vanda, McMurdo Dry Valleys, Antarctica - Oligotrophic Lake LV.19.BULKMAT1 | ecosystem: Environmental > Aquatic > Freshwater >... | reverse complement strand
CGAGCATTTCTTTTTCAAACTCTCCGACAAGAAATGCGTCCAGTTTCTGCAGGAATGGACGAAGCAAACACCGCTACAGTCGGAGGTGGTGAACAAGCTGGCCGAGTGGCTGGGCGACGGTGGGAAAAATCTTAACGATTGGGATGTGTCTCGCGACGCGCCTTATTTCGGCATTGAAATTCCCGACGCGCCCGGCAAATATTTTTATGTCTGGTTGGATGCGCCGGTAGGTTATCTGGCCAGCCTGAAAGCATATTTTGAATCCGGCAAAGCCAAAGCTAATGGCGAGAAGCGCTCGTTCGATGAATTTATGGCCGATGATGAAGTCGAGCAGTATCATTTCATTGGCAAAGACATCGTTTATTTCCACACGCTGTTCTGGCCCGCGATGCTCAAATTTGCGGGCCGCAAAGTGCCTAATAACGTATTCGTGCACGGCTTCATCACGTTCAATAGCGAGAAGATGTCCAAGTCGCGAGGCACTGGAGTCTCGCCGCAGCAGTACATCAAACTCGGCCTCAATCCGGAATGGATGCGTTATTACATCGCAGCCAAACTCAACGACAAAGTTGAAGATCTCGATTTCAATCCTGACGACTTCATTGCGCGCGTGAACAGTGACCTGATTGGCAAGTACGTCAATATTGCAAGCCGCGCGGCGGGCTTTATCGCCAAAAAATTTGATGGCAACCTGGGCAAGCCACAGTTGCCCAAAGAAATTGCAATCGAGTTTGCCGGTGCGGGCGACGAGATTGGCGGCTATTACGATGGCCGCGAATACGGCAAAGCCATCCGCAAGATCATGGCCCTTGCGGACTTGGCCAATCAGTATGTCGACGCAAACAAGCCGTGGGAACTCGCCAAGCGCGAAGGGTGCGAGGCTGAATTACTGACGGTGTGTTCGACAGCGGTGACAATGTTCCGCGATCTGACGGTGTATCTCGCACCGGTATTGCCACAACTCGCCGCGACAGCGGGCGAGATGTTTAATTTCGATGCGTTCGACTGGAAATCCGCAGCAAAGCCCTTGAGAGAAGGGCACGGGATCAAGCCATACAAACATCTGATGGCCCGCGTTGATCCAAAGCAGATTGACGCATTGCTTGCGCCGCCCGCAAGCGAGGGCACCAGGAAAGCTGACGCCATCACAGCCGACGTGAAGCCAGCCATTGCCGAAGCGCATGTAGCGTCGCCGAGCGAATTCGCACTGGTTCCACCTGAGCTGCCCAGACCTGTCGTTATCCAGCCCATTGCAGAGACGATTTCAATCGACGACTTTGCCCGTCTCGACTTACGCGTCGCCAGAATTCTCGATGCCGAACTGGTCGTGGAAGCCGATAAGCTGTTGCGTCTGACGCTGGACCTGGGGATCGAACAACGCACCGTATTCGCCGGGATTCGCAGCGCATACCAACCAAAGGATCTGGTCGGTCGATATACGGTGATGGTTGCCAATCTTGCCCCGCGCAAGATGCGTTTCGGTGAATCACAGGGGATGGTGCTGGCGGCCGGTGACGGCACGGGCATCTATTTGCTGGCCCCGGACGCTGGCGCCGTGCCGGGAATGCGGATCAAATGATGGATCGCGATCTGCCGCTGCGGCTGCCGCCGTACGCGGTGGACCGGGAAACGCTCGAGTTGGAGATCCGTCTCGACACCTACCGCGCGTCGGGGCCCGGCGGGCAACACGTCAACAAGACCAACTCCGCTATCCGCCTTACACACCTGCCCTCCGGCGTGGTGGTGATCGCACAGGATTCGCCCTCTCAGTTTCGCAACAAAGAAACCGCTTTTGAGCGTCTGATCGCACGTCTTACCAAGCTCAACCACGTGCCGAAAGCGCGTCTTGCCACCAAGCCTACGCGCGCTTCAAAAGAGCGCCGCATCGAAGCAAAGAAAACCCGCGCGACCGTCAAATCTGTCCGCAGCAAGAAGATCGGTCACGACGAGTGAGCGGGTACGGCCAAACTGTTACGGTCAAGGTCTCGATCACAGGCCGTGTGCAAGGTGTTGGCTTTCGTGAATCGATGCGCATCGTCGCACAAGCACTGGAAATCAATGGCTGGGTGCGAAATTGTGATGACGGCAGCGTGGAAGCCATCGCGCAAGGTGACGAATACGCAATCGAGCAACTGGTGGCGTGGTGCCAGAGCGGGCCGCCTGGTGCAAACGTAAAATTCGTTACCGCCGATTTGGTAGAAAGCAGCGAAACGTTCATCGCATTTACTCGCTGGCCAACTTACAATGAATAAATTGGCAAACTCATCTATTGGCGCGGGCTTCAGCCTATTTTTGGTCTACAAGGCCGGTCAGCTCTCGCGTTTGCCAAATTTTCGATAGAGAAACCATGCCCCCGAACGCACGAATTTGTCATTACGTCGCAATCGCCACCCTCATTGGGCTAATCGTACTCTGTCTGGCATGGGAAACCGTGCTCGCGCCCTTGAGGCCCGGCGGCTCATGGCTAATGCTCAAGGCCGTGCCGCTACTCCTGCCACTGTTTGGAATACTTCGCGGCAATCGCTACACCTATCAATGGGCGTCGATGTTTGTCTTGTTCTATTTTACTGAAGGCGTGGTACGCGCATGGTCCGATCCCTGGCCCTCCAACGCGATCGCCGTTACCGAAGTTTTTCTCTCGGTCGGTTTTTTTGTCGCCGCAATTTTTTTTGCGCGTTTTACAGCGCCTTCCAAGACTACTTCTGCGCGCTGAAATTAGACTTTAACGCTGCAAACAGAATCGGCAACAGGCTCAGCCCGACAATTGCAACGACGAGCAATCCCTGATTTTGTTTAATCCATGGGAAGTTGCCAAAGAAAAAGCCGAGATATACGAGCGAGCCGACCCACATGACCGCACCGAAAACGGTGTAAGCGGTGTACTTTCCCCGCGTCATGACCGACATGCCCGCCACAAAGGGGACATATGTTCTTAGGAACGGCACAAAGCGCGCCAGCACAACAGCAATGGCACCCCAACGCTCAAAGAACTCGTGGGTGCGCTGCAGATGCTTCGGATTGAGAATTTTCGCCTTGTCGTTGACGAAGAACTTCGCGCCAAAGTAACGGCCAACTTCGTAATTGCAGATGTTGCCGAGCACGGCCGCGCATAACAGTAGCAGTACCAGCAAATGCACATCCATCGATCCTAAAGCGGCCAGCGATCCGGCGATGAACAGCAATGAGTCACCAGGCAAAAACGGGGCTACGACCAGACCTGTTTCTGCAAAAACAATAGTGAACAGAATGGCATAAATCCAAGCGCCGTATGCCGCTATCCAGACGACGAGGTGGCGGTCGAGATGCAGGATGATGTCGAAAGCAGCGGTCAGCAACTCCAAAAGCGTGGTCCGGATGGCCGACGACTATTGACTTGCAGAAATGACATCCGGCTCGCCGTCTTTCTTCACCGGCTTGACAAAATCCTCGCGAGACACGCCAAGATAGTATGCAATCGGGCAGGCGACCAGTACGGACGAATAAATGCCGAAACAAATCCCGATCGTCAGTGCTAGCGCGAAATAGAAAAGACTTGGGCCGCCAAAAATCAGCATGGCGAGCACCATCATCTGCGTCGTTCCGTGGGTAATGATCGTTCGCGAAATTGTCCCCGTAATAGCCGCATCAAAAATCTCAGACGTCGTTGCCTTGCGCATCTTGCGGAAGTTCTCACGCGCTCGATCAAACACGACCACCGACTCATTCACCGAATAGCCCAGGACCGCAAGTACGGCCGCAAGTACTGGCAGGGAAAACTCCCACTGAAAAAAAGCAAAGAACCCCAGGATGATCACTACGTCGTGCAAGTTGGCGATGATGGTGGCAACGGCAAAGCGCCACTCGAAACGAATAGCCAGATAGATCAGAATGCCGATACACACAGCCAGTAGAGCCAGACTGCCGTCATAAGCGAGTTCCTTGCCAACTTGCCCGCCAACAAACTCCGCGCGAAGTTTGTTCGCTTTGGGATCCGTTTTGGCCAACTCAACGTCGTAGTCCAGCCCCAATGGAATCAGTGTCTGAATGATGGTATTTTTCTGTGCTTCCATCGCGGCGTTCTGGTCCCCGGCGCTCGCCTTGAGTGGCAAGCGGATCAGAACATCTTTTGCCGAACCGAAATTTTGCACCGTGATATCGAGTAAACCTTTGTTTCTAAGCTCGGCGCGGATTTTTTCCAGGTCTGCAACCTGCTTGAATGGCGCCTCAATAACGGTACCGCCGGTAAATTCAATGGAAAAGTGAAGACCCTTGGTCACCAGAAAAAAGACAGCAAGCAGAAAGGTAATGATCGAAATCACGTTGAACACCAGCGCATGCCGCATGAACGGGATTGGCTTCTTGATTCTGAAAAACTCCATGTTGCTTCCTATCTGTTTCGGGTTTCGGGCGAACGCGTATCGAACGTTAACTACGCTTTGGCGGGAGTCTGGTTGGCAGCCTTATGCCAATTCACGTTGCCAATCGACAACGTTGCAACTTTCTTTCTGCCCCCGTAGATCAGATTTACCAGACCGCGGGAGACCATCACTGCGCTAAACACTGAAGTAAGAATGCCGAGACAATGAACCACGGCAAAGCCACGTACCTGGCCCGAGCCCCAGATGAGCAGGGCCAAGCCGACAATCAAGGTCGTAATGTTCGAGTCGATGATCGTGTCGAGCGCACGATCGTAACCAGCTTGTATGGCCATTTGCGGTGACATGCCATTGCGAAGCTCTTCACGAATGCGCTCCGTAATGAGCACGTTGGCATCGATCGCCATTCCTAGCGCGAGCGCCATCGCCGCAACGCCTGGCAGGGTCAACGTAGCCTGCAGCATCGATAGCAAGGCGACCAGAAAAAACAGGTTACAGCCCAGTGCCACCACCGAAACCACGCCGAACAACATGTAATAGGCAATCATGAAAACCGCAATCAGTGCAAAACCGAGAAGAAGCGAGTTCTTGCCCTTTTCGATATTGTCCGCGCCGAGACTTGGCCCGATCATGCGCTTTTCGATGATCTCCATCTCAGCCGCCAGCGCGCCAGCGCGTAAAAGCAATGCGAGGTTTTTTGCTTCCTGGGTGTTAGGCATACCGGAAATGTAGAAGCGCGCACCCAATTCGCTATTGATGTTGGGCCAGGTAAGTACCTCAGGCTTGCCCTTTTCAATCATGATTACGGCCATACGCTTGCCCACATTTCCGCGGGTTGTCATCGTCATTGCGCGACCACCAGCGGCATTCAACGTAACGTTAACGATGGAGCCGCCACCGGCTTGCTGGTCAAAGCCGGCTTGTGCGTCGGAGATTTTGTCACCGGTGAACGCGACCGACTTGTACACAAGTACGGGAAAGCCTTTTTCATCGATGATCTTTTCAGTGCCAAACGGCGCAGGTTCATTCCGGTAGCGCTCAAAGGCATCGATACTGCGCGAGGCGGCATGCTCTTCCGCGACCAGGCGAACTTCGAGAGCCGCGGTCCGCCCGATCATATCCTCGGCCTGCGCGGGATCCTGCACACCGGCAAGCTCCACCAGAATACGATCGGCACCCTGCTGCTGCACGATAGGCTCCGCAACGCCCAGCTCATTCACGCGTCGGCGAAGCGCCGTGATATTTTGCTGGATCGCGTTCTCCCTTAGCTTCTGAATCGTCTCCGGCTTCAACAGTACAGTCAATACAAATTCACCGTTGACTTCGGTGTCCTTAAGCAACAACTCCGGCAGCAGCGTCGAGATTTCCGTCTTTGCACGGGCGAGTTCGGGCTTCTCTTTGAACTTCGCAACAACACGATCACCATCACGCGAGATGCCGGTGTAGAAAATCTTCTTGTCGCGCAGCAGGGCCCGCACATCACCGACATAGCGGTCGACTGCCTTGTCGAAGACGGACTTCATATCCACCTGTAGCAGAAAATGCACGCCACCGCGAAGATCGAGACCGAGATACATCGGCAACGCGTTGATCTTGGACAGCCATGCGGGCGAATTCGAAATCAACTGCAGCGCTACGATGTAGCCCCCGCCCAGCTTGGCCTGAATTGCTGCCTGCCCATTCTTCTGGCTTTCGCCATCCTTGAAGCGCACCTTGATGGATTCTTTTTCGATCAAACTGCTGGTCACGTCCACTTTCGCGGCTTTCAGCGCTTCGTCAACTTGCTTTAGCGTATCTGCGTCCGCTTTGTTGGCACGCAATCCGGAAACCTGTACTGCCGGCACTTCACCAAAAAAGTTCGGCAGCGTGTAAAGAAAACCAACGATCAGGGCCGCAATAATGACGGCGTACTTCCAGACTGGATATTTGTTCATAGGTGTAGGCTGAGGCTCAGAGAAATCTATCGGCTACAAAGACGATTAGCGGCGAATAGCGACGTACAACCGCGAAATTGTTACTTCGTTACGTCGTTGAAAGTACCTTTGGGCAGCAGAGTCGTTACCGCCTGTCTCTGCATGTGGATGATTTTGCCGTCGGCGACTTCGAGCCCAATGTACCCATCACCAATTTTTGTGATCCGCCCGATGATACCCATCGCGATCACTTCATCACCCTTTTGCAAGGCATCCAGCATCAGCTTCTGCTCTTTGGACTTCTTCATCTGCGGCCGAATCATGAGGAAGTACAACAAGATAAACATCGCAAAAATCGGCAACATGCCGATCAGCGAGTCGCTGCCAGAAGGCGCAGCCGCGGCTTGGGCGTAGGCGTTGGTAATCATTAAGTTCGGGCTCCGGGTTTGAAATTGGGATACGCGGCGTAGAAGTTCCGACTGCGCAATGCTTCGACGGCATTGTCGTGAGTTGGAAGCTTTTTCCTAGAATTCAATAGCTTGTATTGAAAACAGGCAAGCAAATAAGCCAAAAATTATACCACTTCAGTGCGGGCCACCGGCACGATCCGCATGGAACTTCGTGACAAACGGCGCAAACAGCTGCGTCTCAATGGCCGCACGCATTTCACGCATCAGTTGCTGGTAATAAAATAAGTTGTGAATGGTATTGAGCCTGGCACCCAGAATTTCGTTGGTGCGTTGTAGATGATGCAGGTAAGCGCGAGTAAAGTTGGCGCAGGTATAGCAAGTACAACTGCTGTCGAGAGGAGCGGTGTCGTCTTTGTAGCGCGCGTTGCGTATCTTGACGTCACCATGCCTCGTGAACAACCAGCCATTGCGGGCATTTCTTGTCGGCATGACGCAGTCGAACATGTCCACGCCTGCCCCGACGGCAGCGACCAAGTCCTCGGGTGTGCCGACGCCCATCAGGTAACGCGGACTATCGGCGGGCAGTTTCGGGGCCGTATGCGCAAGCACACGCATCATGTCCTCCTTCGGCTCACCCACCGATAGTCCACCAATGGCGTAACCTTGAAATCCGATCTCGACCAGGCCAGCGAGCGATTCATTGCGCAAGTCCTCATACATGCCGCCCTGAACGATGCCGAACAATGCATTTGGATTATTCAATTGTGAAAATTCACTCTTGCAGCGTTGCGCCCAACGCAACGAAAGCCGCATGGATTCTGCCGCTTCGACATGCGTGGAAGGATGTGCGGTGCATTCGTCAAAAACCATCACCACATCGGAGTTCAGCACCCTTTGAATCCGCATGGACTCTTCGGGCGACAGGAAACACTTGTCCCCGTTGATCGGCGACTGAAAAGCCACACCTTCCTCGGTGATTTTTCGCAGGTCGCCTAAACTCCAAACCTGAAAACCGCCAGAGTCAGTCAGAATCGGTGCATTCCAGGCCATGAACTTGTGCAGGCCACCATGTTTGGCGATCACGTCCAGCCCCGGCCTCAGCCACAGGTGAAAAGTATTGCCGAGTACGATTTTGGCACCTATCTCGTGGAGTTCAAGCGGACTCATGCCCTTCACGGTCCCATACGTACCCACAGGCATAAAAACCGGCGTTTCAACGACGCCATGATTGAGCGTAAGGCGACCGCGTCGTGCGGCACCATCGGTGGCGAGCAATTGAAATTTCACGGTGGTTGAATTCTGGTGGTTTGTAGAACGGCGGAGGATAAGCTTAATCAGCGAACTTGCCAAACGACAGTTGTGTGTTTTTTGCGCGCCAAAGAAACAGATTCGACACAATTAAGCACATTTTCATTCGCAACGGTCGAATCGTAAATGTTATATTATTCATTGCTAATGGCTCGATTTAGATTCTCGTCGAGCGCGCCTTTTCCCTCCGGTTGAACATAGCCCGCATGCATCAAAAGATCGCCACCAAGAACCTCAAGACAGGGATGTTTGTCGCCGATCTGGATCGGCCATGGATTGACACACCCTTTTTGTTGCAAGGCTTTTTACTTGAGGACAACGAACAGTTGCAGCAACTTCGCCAGCACTGCGAATGGGTCATGATCGATCCGCAACGCTCGATTGGTTCGGAATACGAGAAACCGGCGAAGAAGGCTGCATTCGCGCCGCGCGACCCGAGCAGTGAGCCGAGAGTCATCATTAACCGGTCTCAAACTCCGGCCAAGCCAGTTGTTCTGGAATCGACGAAAGCCGCCTCAACAGCGTGGGCGCGACCAGTCGCGGCGCGGAATACAGCACCAGTAACGCCAGGCGAAAGCCGAAACAGCAGTCCGGCGCGCAGTTCAGGAAAACTCGCTCCCCCCGCCGCGTCGAGAAACGCTCGCTCGACCAACAGCGCAAACGAAACGCCAAAGCGCGGGCTGCGCAGTCTGTGGGGAGATCTCCGCGAAGGTGTCAGCAGCATGTTTGGCCGAAAGGAAACAGACGAGCAAAATTTCGACAACGTTCCTGAATCCGTAGAAGCACCCGACGTGTATTTGCGACCAGCATTCATACCAGAGACGGTCCAGCTGACTATTTACGAAGACACGGCGACGGTCGAATCTGAAATCACTGCCGCGGCGGAATCGTTCAAGCGCACCAATGACTTGCTGAATAACATCGCTGAAGATATTCGCGGTGGCGAAGGTTTGAAGCTCGAGAACATAGAATCGGTGATTGTCGATATGGTCGACAGCATGATTCGCAATCCGGATGCACTGATGTGGGTAGCGCGCATGCGCGAGCAGGATTTGAACATTTACAGTCACGGCATCAGCGTGGCAGTCAATCTGGTGGCGTTCGGCAGGCACCTCGGTTACCCAAAAGAGCAACTCACGCAACTTGGAACGCTTGGACTGCTGCTAGACGTGGGCAAAATCAAGATACCCCGCGAATTATTGGAAAAGATTCAGCGCCTGACGGCCGACGAGTTCGAACAGATTAAGGAGCATGTCGATCTTGGTCTCGACATTTTGCGTGAAACGCCAAATCTTCACCCCGATGTCCTCGAAGGGATTGCGCAGCATCATGAAAGGATGAACGGCAGCGGCTACCCAAATAATCTGATTGGTAACAAAATCAGCACGTTTGGTCGTATGAGCGCGATCGCGGACACCTACGCGGCGGTGACGAAACCACGCCCTTATGCCGAAGTGATTTCACCGCATCAGGCGTTACAAATGCTCTCCAGTTGGAGTGGCAGCCAATTCCAGGCCGATATGGTCGAACAGTTCATTCAGTCCATTGGCGTGTTTCCGGTCGGCAGCATGGTGGAACTTTCTACAGGGGAAGTCGCAGTCGTGGTCACGCATAGCAAATACAAGCGGCTGCGGCCGGTGGTGTTGGTGCTAACCGAAGCCGACAAGACGATACGAACCAATCCGAGCACGCGGGACCTTCTGTACGACACTTCGGATACCCCGGTATATATCAAGCGTGGATTGCCTAGCAAGTCTTATGGGCTGGATCCTCGTGATTACTACGCCGCCTAACCAAACACCCTGACAGTCCGCGTAGAGATGACTGACATCCCCCGCCCACCTGCGCCAGCCAGTTCGTTGCGGGCACTTTCGGGGGAAGTCCAACCGTCGCAGGAGATTGACCGCAAGCTCCTGAGAACGACGCTCACCAATGCAATCAACCATGCGCGTATGGCTCAGCGCGTAGTCGCCGTCCTGATCGTGTCACTTTCACGTGCGGATCGCCTGGACGCAATGTTGGGTGTGCCTACCCGCCAAATCATGCAGCTTGCCATGCGCCGCGTTGCCGACGCGTTGCGCCCGGATGATCGCATTGTGCAACTCACCGACGAGAAGCTCTGTGTCATGCTGCCTAATCTTCGCAGCGAGGCACTGCCGCTGCTGGCGGCAGGCAAGATTCAGCAGGCGTTTGAGGTGCCATTCAGCTTCGAGGAAAATAGCGTCACCATTCGGCCTTCCATTGGCATCGCCACCTTTCCAGCCCAGGCGGCGAATGGAGAAGAACTTCTCGTGCACGCCGATATCGCGAAGGATATCGCCCGCAACCGGGATGTACTCCATTACGTATTCCACGCCGATGATCGCCGCGTTGCAGACACCCCCACAGGTCTCAGCGATGAGTTGCGCGAGGCGATCCGCACGAATCAACTTGAAGTGCACTATCAGCCAAAGGTTGATCTGAAATCCGGCCAGTGCCGCAGTGTTGAAGCGCTATTGCGCTGGACTTTGCCGGACCATGGCGTCATCCCGCCTCCGTCGATCATCCGAATCGCGGAAGGCAACGGCATGATAGGTGCGCTTACGGAATGGGTGCTGAATACGTCGCTACGTCACCAGTCGGAATGGAAACATCTGGGCACCAGTGTTGATGTCGCTGTCAACCTTTCAACCATTACGCTAGGCGACGGCCAGCTTCCCGGCATGATCGGCCAGGCGCTGGGCATCTGGCAGGCCGACCCGGCGCAGCTCACACTTGAGATTACCGAAGACGCTACCATCAACGATATGGAATACTCGTTGACGATCATGAATCAGCTTAAGAAAATGGGAGCCAAGCTGTCAGTTGATGACTTTGGCACTGGTTACTCATCGCTTTCCTACGTAAAGCGATTCCCGCTTAGCGAATTGAAAATCGACAGGCTGTTCGTCCAGCATATGCGTGATAACAAAGGCGACCAGCAAATCGTGCGCTCGGTGATCGATCTGGCACACAATTTCGACCTCACGGTTGTCGCTGAAGGCGTTGAAGACAACGCCACGCTCAAGGAACTCAAACGCATGGGCTGCGATCTGGCGCAAGGATTCGTCATCAGTCCCGCCATGCCGGCTGGTGTGTTGCTCAATTGGCTTAAACGGCACAACTGAAGAATATGGATTGGTGCGAATTGCTCGCGATTACCTTACACCTCCAGGGAACCATGCGTGCTAATCTGTTTTGGTAGCGTTGGTAATCCGGTTAAACACTTTTGGTGCGCGTTGCAGGTGATTCGCGCACCTACTGCTCACGTGCTGCAACCAAAAAGCGCAAAAAGACTCCATTCATCAAACTTGTCATTTCGACCGAAGGGAGAAATTTGCTGTTTTGCATTTATTAGAGCAAAAGCAGATTTCTCCCTTCGGTTGAAATGACAATACTTGCAACAAATTCTCGGGTAATTGCCATGAACCTCAATGTCGAACAAATAGCGGAACTACTTGCCGGTATCGCGCGCTCGCAGCAGGCGATTGTTGACGCGATTGAAAGTGAGAATGGTGGCTGGCGAAATACCCACTTGCTGCCAAAGCTGAATACGGCCTCGAACATGCGTCTGGCCACGCCTCGCTTGATCGACATTCCCTCGCGCATTTTGTTGCGCTCGCAGGGCCGGGTGCCGATGGATGTTCCGACCATCGTACGCGTGATCCATGAGGCACTAGGGCCATCTGCGACGGCAACTCCCGCGCCGCAGCCCCCGCCGACGCCCGCAACCGCCGCGGGCGGAACCGCCGCCTCAGTGTCAGCGGTCCCGGCCGACAATGACCTCGGTAATTTCTTCGATAACTGAAGAGTCTATTGCCGACAATCGCGGCAACTCCCGACAGCCGACAACTCGCCGGATGAAAGTGCCGCTATGACGCGCCATGAAATAGCGAAGCAGCCGTGACCCCACTGTTTCCTTTTTCGCGCGTTGCGCATCGGCCATGGCTTGCCACAGCGCTCGCCTTGACCCTCCTAACGTGCGCGGCAACCAACACTTCATTTGCCGCAGAAGCATTTCCTGCAAATACGTCAACCGGGCTGAAGGGTCGACTGATTGTGGGCTACCAAGGCTGGTTTGGATGCCCTCAAGATGCCGCCGACAATGTGCAATGGGTACACTGGTTCCACAAAAGCAATCCAGTTGAAGAAAATCTCTCGGTTGATCTTTTGCCGTCGGTACGGCAATTCAGCGAAGGCGATTTATGTCCGACAAAGCTGCGTCGCCGGGACGGTTCTACCATCAGTGTTTTCTCCTCGCAGAACTCGCGCGTGGTAGCGACGCATTTTCGCTGGATGCGCGACCACGGTATTGATGGCGCCGCTGTACAGCGTTTTGTCGGCCCGTTGGCCGCGCCGGTTTTGAAACAGCGCAGTGATCGCGTTTTGCAGAATGCCATGGCGGCAGCGGAAGCCAATGCGCGCGTGTTTTACCTGACCTATGACATTTCCGGCGCAGATGCCAAGACGGTAGTGGCCGACATTCGACGTGACTGGCAATATCTCGTTCAGCAACTCAAGATCACCAGCAGCCCAAGCTATTTACGCGCGGACGGCAAGCCGGTATTGCAACTCTGGGGCTTCGGATTCAAAGACCGGCCGGGCTCGCCCTCGGAAGTTTCGGCATTGATCGGCGACCTCAAGAATGGTCGCAACAATCTGACCGGTGTAACACTTATCGGCGGCGTTCCCTCGAATTGGCGAACGCTGGACGGAGACTCGCAATCAGACCGGCGCTGGGCAGACGTGTATCGCAGTTACGATGTGTTAAGTCCCTGGTCCGTCGGGCGCTTTCGCGATGACACGGGCGCAGACAAATTCATTCGTGAGCGCGTCATGCCGGACCTCGAAGAATCGAGGCGCCTCGGTATTGGTTACATGCCGGTGATTTTCCCTGGCTTTTCCTGGTACAACCTGCAAAAAGGACGCGGCGAAAAGAAACTGGCGATCCTCAATCAGATTCCAAGGCGCTGCGGGAATTTTTATTGGCGCCAGATCTCAGGTCTGCTTGCCGCCCGCGCTGACATGCTTTACGCGGCCATGTTCGACGAAGTCGATGAAGGCACGGCTTTATTTCCGACCGAAACACGCGAAGACCGACTGCCCAAAGATGCAAAGATGGCATTCCTCAATCAAGACGGCTGTGTACTTGCCGACGACTGGTACCTGCAAATAACCGGTAAGGCAGCAAATTATCTGCGCCGAAACGAGTTGGCGCCAACATCGCTTGACGCTGCAATGCGCCCCTGATTTTCAGTTTGCCTGCGCATCCTGCCAATCGTGAAACCATTGGAGCGTCTCCGCGGTGCTGCGTCCCACGCTCGGCCGATACTCTGCGCTCACCCAGCCGGCATATCTTCCACTGGCAGCTATCCGATCAATTTCCGCAAATAGATGCCGATAGTCAATCGTTCCGGTGCCCGGCTCGTTGCGCCCCGGCGCGTCGGCAAACTGGATGTGGCCGATGCGTGGTAACAACCGCTTGATCGTCGCCGCGAGACCGACTGCACCGCCGCCCTCCATGATCTGCATGTGATAACAATCGTATTGCAGCATGAGATTCGCAGCACCCACAATATCCATCACGCGAACCGCATCGGTTGTGTTGCTGACAAGGTAACCCGGCACATCCCGCGTATTGATCGGCTCAAGATTAAGTGCCAGATTGGCGAGCCGGCACTGGGTTGCCGCATAGCGCAAGTTGGAAATCAATGTCATCTCGCAAAGACCCCGATCAGTATCGGGCGGCGGCACACCTGCCAGACAATTGAGTTGCGATACGCCAATAGCCAGCGCATATTTGATCGCTTCAGCCACGCAAAACTGAAACGACTCTTCGCGACCAGGAACACCCGCGAATCCCCATTCTCCCAGCGATGGTGAACCGGCACGGATATTGATCAACACCGGCGTGAGCCGATATTGCTTTAGCCGATCAATCACCTCTTTCGAGTCATGATCGTAGGGATAGTGGAATTCGACGGCACTGAAACCGGCTTCGGCCGCGGCAGCGAAGCGGTCGAGGAACGGTACCTCGGTAAACAGGAACGAGATATTGGCGGCGAAGCGTGGCATTTGGTTGGGGCAATCTGTGGACAGTGACGAGTATGATAGTTAATTGTCAGCAACTGCACATCAAGAGCGGTAATGCCGCCCCGAGCAACTTAGAAAACAATACGAATTCTGGAAAGTAAAAACATGGCCGGACAACCCGAAATCACCAACATGGCGCTGTTCTGCGATTTTGAAAACGTCGCCATTGGCGTGCGCGATGCAAAGTACCCCGAATTCGACATCAAAAAAGTGCTGGCGCGTTTGTTGGTCAAGGGCAGTATCGTCGTCAAGAAAGCCTACTGCGACTGGGACCGCTACAAGGAATTCAAAAAGACCATGCACGAGGCAGCGTTCGAGTTGATTGAAATCCCGCACGTGCGCCAATCCGGCAAGAATTCTGCAGATATCCGCTTGGTGGTCGATGCGCTAGACCTTTGCTACACGAAGGCGCACGTGGATACGTTTGTCATTATTAGCGGTGACTCTGATTTCTCACCGCTCGTCGCGAAGCTAAAGGAGAACAACAAGCGTGTCATCGGCGTCGGCGTGAAGGATTCAACGTCCGATCTGTTGAGTGGCGCGTGTCACGAGTTTATCTACTACGACGATCTCATACGTGCGCAGGAAGCGAAGAAGCAGGCCAATCGCCATGCCACCGCCAAGCCCGCCACGCAGGCAAAAAAGGCCGCGCAGAAACCGGAAGACGACAAGCGCATTGAAGTGTTGGAGTTTCTGGTCGATACCGTAGAAGACCTGATCAACGAGCGCGGCTCGGATGAAAAACTCTGGGGCTCGATGGTGAAGCCGACGATGCAGCGGCGCAGACCAGGTTTCAATGAATCGTCCTATGGCTATCGCAGCTTCAAGGAACTGGTTGAGGATGCCGACAAGCGCAAGATGGTCGTGATGGTGCGCGATGAAAAGTCGGGGCAGTACACCATTCAGTTGCCGGCGAACCCCTGAATTGACGCGCCTCACAGACCGAAAATGCTCTGAACACCCCGCCAGTGCTAGAGTTTCAACAAATCACGCCACTTTCCCCATCCGCCGCCGCTGCCCAAATATGACCAGCGCCAGCAACAAGAACGCCGGCAATGCAAACCACTCCTTGGCAGGCTGCTGGTTCCTCACTTCAATACCCAGCAGCCGATTTTTGTCGCCGACATCTAGCCGCGCGCGTTCGGCTTTGCTGTCCACGCCGATATCGACGATGTCGAGTTTGCCGTCCTTCGGTGTGGCATCGAATTCGAGACCGACACGCTTCAGGCGGTCTTCATTGTTGCCTTTGGTCACCGGCAGGATGAAGGTGCGTTGCTCGATGCTGACCTTGCCACTCTTGTCCTTTTCCTCGACCTCGATGCGCAGACGCATGTTCTGGTCCACTTTCAGTTCGTTGATGACGCTTTGCATCTCGGTCATCGGCGCCACGCGATACGGCGTGTAGAACCAGTCACGATAAATGTCCGGACGGAACAGCGAGAACGCCACCACGATCAGCGCCGCGGTTTCCCAGGCGCGATTGCGCACGAAGAAAAAACCTTGCGTGACCGCCGCGAAGACTAAGCACGCGGTCAACGCCGTGAGCACGACCCAGCCGAAATGCCACCAGGAATCGATGCCAATCATCAGCAACTCAGTATTGAAGATGAACATGAAGGGCAGGATGGCAGTGCGAATTTCGTAGATGAATCCCTGGATGCCGGTCTCGAGCGGATCGGCGCCGGAAAGCCCCGCAGCCGCATACGCCGCCAGCGCGACCGGTGGCGTCGCGTCGGCCATGACGCCGAAATAAAACACGAACAAATGCACCGCGATCAGCGGCACTTCCAACCCGTGCGATGCCGCGAGTGCCACGATCACGGGTGCCAGCAGCGTGGCGACCACGATGTAGTTTGCGGTGGTCGGCAGACCCATGCCGAGGATCAGTGAAAACAACGCCGTCAGTACCAGCACACCCATCAACGAGCCGAACGAAAGCTCCTCAACGACATTGGCCAGCACCTGGCCGATGCCAGTGAGGCTGACCGTGCCGACGATAATGCCGGCCACCGCAGTAGCGATGGCGATGCCGATCATGTTGCGGCCGCCCAACTCCAGGCTCTCGAACAAGTCCATGAATCCGTGCTTCACGGAGCCAGCCAGCGAACGCTTCCGGAAGAAGGCGATCATCGGCCTCTGCGTGACCAGCATTAGCGCCATGAAGGTACAAGCGTAGAACGCCGCGAGTCCCGGCGATTGCTCCAATACCATCAGGCACCATACCAGGATAAACAGGGGAAGAATGTAGAAGAGTCCGGCCAGCAGCGTCGGCATGGTTTCGGGCAATTCGGTCATTGATTCTGGTGTGAGTCCTTCGGTGGCGTTATCCGGCCAGCGCGCGGAATACCACACCAGTCCCACGTAAATGATGCTCACCATTGCACCCACCACCACGCTGGCAGCCTCGCCGAATAGTTGTGGAATCAGTTCGGTGAGCCAGAGTGAAAACTGCACCACGATCAAGGTGCCGACAATGGTGCCGGTCCATCCCAGCAGGCGGCCTTTCAGCGGTGACAGGCGACGAGGCAACCCCACCATGCCGGCCTTGAGCGCTTCCAGATGAACGATGTACAGCAGCGAGAGATACGCGAGGATCGCCGGCAGG
>Ga0163144_10013961_pt1 | contig 16703 bp, 15 predicted proteins | sample OliLak19BULKMAT1_FD_123175 | JGI IMG/M metagenome (GOLD analysis project Ga0163144, IMG submission 123175) | Freshwater microbial mat bacterial communities from Lake Vanda, McMurdo Dry Valleys, Antarctica - Oligotrophic Lake LV.19.BULKMAT1 | ecosystem: Environmental > Aquatic > Freshwater >... | reverse complement strand
TTCCGGTATTCGCCCTTGGCCATGCGGCCGTCTTCGCACACGACGAGTGAGGCCACCGTCTCGCTGCCCTGGAGGGTAGAGATGTCGATGCACTCGATGCGCCGCGGCAGGGCCGGCAGGGCCAGCGCCTGCTGCAGGTCTTCGAGGGCCTGCAGGCCGGGACCGCCCGTGTCGGCGCGCCCGCGCGCGAACACCTCGGCGTTGCGCGTCGCGAGGTCGACGAGGCGGCGCCGGTCGCCGCGTTGCGGCACGACCAGCTTCACCTTGCGGCCGCTGCGCTCCGACAGCCATGCCTCCATCACATCGGGGTCGTCGATGGCCACCGGGATGAAGACCTCGCGCGGCGCGTCGTGTTCGTCGTAGAACTGCTGCAACGCCGCCGTGACCACGGCCCCTTCCCCACCCAACACGTCGGTGGCCCGACTGTGCAGGGTGACGCGCTCCACGACGCGCCCGCGCCGCATCTGGAACACCTGGATCACGGCGCCGCCCTCGTCGATGGCCAACCCGAAGGCATCGCGATCGCCGAGTTCCGCGGTGGCCATCTTCTGCTGGCGCGCGCCGAGCGCCTGCACCACGCGCATCGCATCGCGGTGCTGGGCCGCCTCTTCGAAGCGTTCGTCACCCGCCGCCTCGGTCATGCGGCGCTCGAGGTCAACGGCCAGTTCCTCCACGCGGCCTTCGAGCAGCAGCCGCGTGTCGTCGACCGCCTGGCCGTAGCGCTCGGGACCGCACAGCTCCGCCACGCACGGCGCCAGGCAGCGCTTGATGTCGTACTCCAGGCACGGGCGCGGCCGCCGGCCGGTGATCACCTCGTTGCAGGAGCGCAGGCCGAACAGCTTGTGACTGAGCGTGATGGTGCGGCGCGCAAGTGAGGCCGGCAGGAACGGCCCGGCGTAGAGGTCGCCGTCCTTGGCCACCTGGCGGGCCACGACCACGCGCGGAAACGGCTCGGTGACGGTCAGCCGCAGGTAGGGGTAGCTCTTGTCGTCGCGCAGCAGGATGTTGAACTTGGGCGCGCGCGCCTTGATCAGGTTGTTCTCGAGGGCCAGCGCCTCGACGACCGAGTCGGTCACGATCACCTCGAGGGTCGTGACCTCGTCGAGCAGCGCGTCGGTCTTGGGGCCGGTGCCGTAGGCGCCGAGATACGACCGCACCCGGTCGCGCAGCGATCGCGCCTTGCCCACATAGATGGTCTGCCCCTCGGGATTGCCATAGAGATAGACTCCCGGCTGCTCCGGCAGCCGAGCGATCTGTTCCTTGAGATCCTGAATGGCCATGGACTACGCTAGAGCCGCTCGTCGCGGACTCCTACCACTCTCCATTCTAGCGAATGACCTTCACCGGCTTCATCGGCGCCGCCTGCATGTTCCCGCTGCGGCTGATCATCAGTGCCAGCGTGGCGTTGGGGATCCATCCCAACGTGCTCACCCTGATTGGCGTGATCGTGAACGTGGCGGCGGCCTGGGCCCTGGCCCTCGACCAGTTCGTGCTGGCCGGCTTCATCATGATTGCCGCCAACGTCTTCGACTTCATCGACGGCAAGGTGGCACACATCACCGGCAAGCAGTCGGAGTTCGGCGCCTTCTGGGATTCGACGCTCGACCGCTTCTCGGACCTGGCGCTCTTCACCGGCCTGATCTGGCTCTATTCGTCGCTCGGCCGCGAGGGCTACGTGCTGGTGGCCACGTCGGCCCTGATCTTCTCGATCATGACGAGCTATGCGCGGGCGCGCGCCGAGTGCCTGATCGAGAAGTGCAAGGTCGGGTTCATGGAGCGCCCCGAGCGTATCGTGCTCTTCATGATCGGCGCCTTCACCGATCGCATGGCCGGCGTGCTGTGGGTGATTCTGAGCCTGGCGGTCATCACGGTGGCCAACCGCATCTACTACACGTATCTGGCGCTGAACACACTGCCGATGCCCGCGACCGACGGCGCGGTGGGCACGTTCTGGCGATTCTTCTTCTGGCGGGACGATCGCGCCACCGTGCCCTACGACATCTGGGTGATTGCGATCCTGGCGTTCGTGTGGCTGGTGCCACCCGACTGGCTGCACGACCCCACGGCCTCGGGCCTCGGCCTGCTCGGCGTTCTGCTGCGTTAGGCGCGGACCGTGCAGGTCCACACCACCTTGCGCGCTTCCTGACTGATCACGACGCCCTCCGTTTCCGCACGACGGCCTTCGGCCCGGTGGCTGACTTGGTGGTCCTCTTCGCCACCGGTTCCTGCGCCTCTGCCACCTTGGCGGTGGGCTTGCGACCCGCGCTCACCTGGTCGAGGCTGCGGCGCAGGGCTTCCATGAGGTCGATCACTTTGGGCGGCGCTTCTTCCTTGGCGGCGACCACCTCTTCGCCGGCGATCTTCGCGTCGATGATCGCGCGCAGGCTCGCCTGGTACTCGTCGGTGTAGGTCTTCAGATCGAGCGGCGCCTCGTAGCTGGCGATCACCTGCTGGGCCAGCCTGGCCTCGGCCGGCGTGACCGTGCCGCGCACTTCACGCAGTTCGTCGATCTGATCGATGGTGCGGATCTCGGCGGCGTGGTGCAGGGTGTACATCACCAGGCCTTGCTTGTGCGGCTTCACCGCCACCAGATACTCGCGCCCGTGAATCGCCACCTTGCCGATGCCGGCCTTGCCCTTCATGCCCTCGCGCATCACCGCGTAGGCATCAGCCGCAATCGGCCCTTCGGGCGCCAGGTAGTAGGCCTTGTCGACGTACATCGGGTCGATCTCACTGGCGTCGGCGAACTGCTCGAGGTTGATGACCTTGGTGGACTCGGACTTGACCTTGGCGAGGTCGTCGTCGCCGACCACCACCCAGCGGCCTTTCTCGAACTCGTAGCCCTTGACCAGCTCGGCGCTGGTCACCTCACGCTCACACGACGGGCACCACTTCTTCTGCTGGATGCGCGTCTGGCACTCGTCGTGGAGCTGGTTGAACGAGATGGTCGCGCTCGACTCGGTGGCGGGATAGACCCGCACCGGAATCGTGACCAGGCTGACCTTGAGATAGCCCTTCCAGGTTGGACGCGCGGCCATGTCGGCAACTCCCGGGACCCCCGTCTGGGCGTCCAGCAAGGGAGGTATCGGTCGCTGCACCCAGACCGGTTAGGGGCCCCGGCAATCCCTCGAATTCCCCTTATCATCGAGGATCTACACCCATGGCGACGTCACGGCTCCGGTCAAGCCTGCTTCGAACGGCCCAGGTCCTCATGGGCCTGGCCGTCGTGTTCATGACCGGCTGGAACGCCTACATCGCCCTGCGGCTCCGCCCCGATCTGCCGACCGTCGTCATCAACCTGGCGTTCTGGTGGGTGCCGACCCTGGTGGTGCTGGCCGTGAGCGGGCGGCTGTGGCGTAGCCTGGCACTCGGCGCGGCCCTCACCTTCGTGTTGCAGCGCCTGCATTGGCTCAAGTGGCGGTATCTCGAGCACACCTGGACGGCAGCCGATTTTCGCTTCGCCGCAGACCGGGACAACTGGGTGGTTCTGCGGCAGTACCCCGAGATCCTGGCGTTTGCGGTGGTGTGCGGGTCGCTCGTGGTCCTGGCGTGGCTGCTCATGCCCCGCGGCCCGCGCGTCGCCTGGAAGACGAGAGCCGCGTCGGCACTGGTCGCCGCCAGCCTCGTGGGCGGCGTGTTCCACTGGCACGCGGCACATACCTTCGACCCGTTCGGGTTCAATGTCTACGGCCACTTCGCCAATCTGGTGTTCTCGGCATCCACGCTCACCTACCATCCGCCCGTGACCGAGGGCTCGAGCGCCACCTTCCTCGCGCGCGCGGCGGCACTCCCGCTCGAGAGCGCGACGGGAACTGGCTCGCCACCGTCAGTTCCGGCCGCCCCCGCCACTCCCGATCTCGTCGTCTGGCTGCAGGAATCGGCCATGGACCTGCGCCTGCTCGACCTGCCCGGTGCTCGCCTGCCGGCCCTGGCCATGTACACCCCCGATGCCGACACGCGCGCGCATGGCCGGCTGCGCGTGCCCTCGTGGGGCGGCAGCACGTGGCTGAGCGAGTTCGCGCTGCTCACGGGGCTGTCGCATGAGGACTTCGGCCCCTCGGGCAACGGCGTCTACTACAGCGTCACGCCCCATGTGCAGTACCCGCTGCCCACGCTGCTGAAACAGCATGGCTATCGATCGGTGGCCCTCTCGGGCTCCCCCAAGGCCTTCTACAACATGGAGACCGGGCAGCGTGACCTGGGCTTCGACGAGGTGCTGAACCCGCTCGACTTCCCCGAATGGGGCGGCAAGTCGCTGGCCACGCACGCAATCAGCGACGAAGAACTCGCCCGCTACGCGCTCGCGATCCTGTCGCGTCCTCGCGAGCAACCGCTGCTGCTGTTCGTGCTCTCCATCATGCAGCACGGGCCGTACGACGCGGGCCACCCGATCACCCATGGCCTCGGTCGCGCCGGGCTCGACCGCAGCAACGCCGCACGCCTGTCCGACTACGTGGCACGCATGACGGCAACGAGCACGGCCAACGTGGCGTTCGGCGCGCAGGTGCTCAGTGGACCACGGCCCGTGGTGTTCGCCTACTTTGGCGACCACCAGCCGAACCTCGGCGGCCCCGTGCCGTACCTCACGGGTGTGGCCAACGCGCGCTACGTCACGTCGTACGCCATCAAGTCGAACTTCCCCGTGCCGGCCTCGGCCACCCAGGCCACGCCGCTCGACATCTCGTTTCTTGGCGGGCTGATCCTGCAACATGCGGGCCTTCCACTCGGGCCGCTCTTCGGCGCGAACCAGGCCATGCGGCGGCTCTGCGACGGCGCACTGACCGACTGCCCAGACCTGACGCTGACCAACAGCTACCGGTCGCACCTGTATCGCGATCTGCAGGCCGCCCGGTCCCCAGTCCCCCATCCCTAGTGCCTGCCCTACACGTCCTGACGGGCGTCGTGGCCGCCCAGATGAAGCCCCGGCCCGGCCTCGATGTCGATGGCGTGCTCGGCGATCTTCTGGTGCAGCAGGTGCCGCACCTCGCCCATGCGCGGCCCGGGCACCGGCAGGCGGCGCGCCAGTGTTCGCAGCCGGGACGCCACGACCAGGGTGGGCGATTCCCCTTCCTGCCAGCGCAGGCCGCCGATCTGGCCGTAGGGCATGAAGCCCGACTCGGCCCAGATGCCATCCGCGTAGAGGCCGCGGGTGATGCGGGCGCTGAGCGGCACGGCGGCCGCGTAGTAGACAAACATCATCAGCTCGCCGAACACGGCCGGGAACGGCCGCGGCACGAACACCGCCGAGAGCAGCAGGCAGCCCATGGCGGCACCGATGGCCAGACTCATCGCGTAGAACGGCGGCTTCGGCACGGGCCAGACCACGAGCGCCCCCGACCGGCGCCGCACCCAACGGGCCAGGTCGAGGCCGATTCGCACATTCGCCACGAGGAAACCAACGCCCAGCAGGAACAGCACCTGGGGCAACAGGTCGACGAGCGCCACAGTGCGATTCTGCCCGGGCCGCCGGGCGGCCGTCAATTGCCGGCGGGCGGCGGGTCGGCTTTTGCCAGCGTCGGGTCGAAGCACCGGCGGCACCGGGCCTCGTAGGTGCCGTGCGCACCGAGCAGCACGCGGTCGGCGTTGTGCACGAGCCGCTGTGTGTGATTCGCCGGGTTGCCGCACACCACGCAGATCGCGCGCGTCTTGGTGATGAACTCGGCAATCGCCAGCAGGTTGGGCATGGGCTCGAACGGCCGGCCCAGGTAGTCCTGATCCAGGCCGGCCACGATCACCCGCATGCCGCGATCCGCCAGCTCCGTGCAGGCGGCCGGCAGCGCCGCGTCGAAGAACTGCCCTTCGTCGATGCCCACCACCTCGGTGTCGGGCCGCACCTTGTTCAGCAGATCGGCCGAGGACGACGCCGGCTCAGCCTCGAGCCGCAGTTCGCTGTGCGACACGATGTGGCCTTCGGCGTAGCGCACGTCGACGGCGGGCTTGAAGATCTGCACCCGCTGCCGCGCGATCTGGGCCCGGCGCACGCGGCGGATGAGCTCTTCGCTCTTGCCGCTGAACATGCTGCCGACGATGACTTCGAGCCAGCCCTGGCTGGCCGCGCGCACGACGTCCATGCGACTCGCTCGCTCCCGGGGGAACGCGCCTAGGCGCGCGACTGGTATTCGCCAGTCTCAGTGCTCACGCGAATGACGTCGCCCTCACCGATGAACGGCGGCACGTTCACCACCATGCCGGTTTCGGTCGTGGCCGGCTTGAGCTGGTTGGTGGCGGTGGCGCCCTTGATGGCGGGCACGGTCGAGACGATCTTCATGTCCACCATGGGGGGCAGTTCGATGCCCACCGGCTCGGCGCCGTAGAACTCCACGCTGATGGTCATTTCCGGCTTGAGGAAACCCACCGAGTCGCCCAGGACCTCATCGCTGAGGCGGGTCTGCTCGTAGGTCTCGGTGTCCATGAAGTGATGGCCTTCCGAGTCGCTGTAGAGGAACTGCATCTTCTTCTCGTCGAGCACCGCGCGCTCGACCGAGTCATCCGACCGCAGCCGCTGCTCGCTCGTGCCGCCGTTGCGCAGGTTCTTGACCTTGATGCGCACGAAGCCCCGCAGGTTGCCCGGGGTCTTGTGCTCGAGGTCGAGAACGCGCAGGAGCTCGCCATCCTGCTTGATGATCATGCCGCGCTTGAGGCGCGTTGCCGAAAGGTTGTCTGCCATGTGGGCCCTGGTCCGCTACCGCTCTAGAACCGTCGGATGTTACCACGCGGCTCCCGTGCTACCATCGAACCGTGGCGTTCGCCCGCTGGGATCCGGTTCGCGATCTGCTGGCCATCCAACTCAAGATGGAGCGCCTGCCCGCACCTGCGCAGCAGGGCTGGGTGCCGGCCGCCGACCTGTGCGAAACCGCCGACGCCTACATCGTCACGGCCGAGCTCCCGGGTGTGGCCCGCGCCCAGATTCGGGTCGACATCCACGACGGCCACCTCACCCTGCACGGCCGGCGCGATGCGCGCGTGGCGTGTGAACAGTACCACCAGGTGGAGCGCGGTCACGGCGAGTTCAGCCGTACCTTCCGCCTGCCCAGCGACGTCGCCGCCGACCGGGTATCGGCCGAACTCAGCGACGGCCTACTCACCATCGTGGTGCCCAAGCTCGCCGGACCCGCGCCCCGGCGCGTCGACGTCGGATGACCACCGTGCGCAACGTCACCCTCGCCGTGCTGCTCGTGGCCGCCGGTCTCACGGCCGGACTCATCGTGTCGGGGCGCATGCGCGCCACCGCCGCCGCCGACCAGGCTGCCGTCCCCGCCGTCCCCGCCGTCCCCGCCGCGCCCGCCGCGTCCCGGCCCGTGCGGCCTGACGCTGCGCCGGTCGCCACCGCTGGTCCCGACTTCACCCGCGTCGCCGAGCTCACGACCGGCGCCGTTACCAACATCGCCTCGCTGCAGGTCGTACGCCGAACGGCCTCGCCCTTCGCCAACGACCCGTTCTTCCAGTACTTCTTCGGCGACGCCGACCAGATGTTCGGCAGCCGCAACCGCTACGAGTCGAGCCTGGGCTCGGGCGTGGTCATCTCAAGCGACGGCTACGTGCTCACGAACAGCCATGTGGTGGGCGAAGGCGAAGTGGAAGTCACCGTCGGCCTGGCCGACAAGCGCGAGCTGCGGGCCAAGGTGATTGGCGTGGACCCCGCCACCGACCTGGCCCTGCTCAAGGTCGATGCCGTGGGCTTGTCCACCATCCCCTGGGGCGATTCGGGCAGGCTCAAGGTGGCTGAGTGGGTGCTCGCCATCGGCAACCCGTTCCAGTTGAGTTCCACCGTCACGCTCGGCATCGTGAGCGCGCTCGGCCGCGCCAACGTCGGCATCGCCGCCTACGAAGACTTCATCCAGACCGACGCGGCCATCAACCCGGGCAACTCGGGCGGCGCGCTCATCAACGCGCGCGGCGAACTCGTCGGCATCAACACCGCGATCTTCTCGCAGAGCGGCGGCTATCAGGGCATCGGCTTCGCCGTGCCGAGCAACCTGGCGCGGCGGGTCGTGGACGACCTGACGAAGTACGGCGTGGTACGGCGCGGGTCGATCGGCTACTTCGAGGCCTCGCCTCTCACCTCGTCGGTCGCCAGCGAACTGCGCGCGCCCAGCAACGACGGCCTGGTCGTGATGCGCATCAGCCAGCGCAGTGCCGTCTACGAAGCCGGCCTGCGACCCGGCGACGTGATCCTCGGCTTGAACGGCCGCGCCATCACCGATGCGGCAGCCTTCATGCGCACCATCGCCGACGCGCCCGTGGGCAGCGCCGTGACGCTCGAGATTCTACGCGAGGCACGGCGCCAGACATTGAAGGTCGCCGTGCAGCAGGAACCGCCGCGTCAGCGCGGACGTTGAGGGCTGGGACTCGGGAGCGGCGTGGGCGACGGGAGGCCTTCAGCCAGCCAGCGCCGCACGCCTGACACCGCCTGACCGTCGCGCGCCGCACAGCGCCAATACCGATCAGCGCCCACGCTGACGCCAATGCGCGGCGTCCACACCACGTCGAGTTCGCCGCCCCCGTCGTCCTGAATCGTGAGTGCACCCGCCGTGAGCGCACACCGGTTGGCGGCCATCGTGATGCCCATGGCGCGCCCCAGATTGCCCGGCCCGCGGCACAGTGCATGTGCCGCCTGCGGCGAGGTGGGCGTGCCGAACCGGCGCAGGCGCATCAGCATCTCCCCTTCCACCGGAGCCAGCGCCCGCAGCAGCACGGCGGCGGGCCGCCCTTCCGCCTCGGTCACGGCGTTGAGCAGCAGGTGCATGCCGTAGTTGAGATACACGTAGGCGCGGCCGGGTGGCCCGTAGAGCGGCGCCGTGCGCGTGGTGAGGCCGGCGGCGGCGTGACACGCCGGGTCGCCTTCGCCGATGTAGGCCTCCACCTCGACGATGCGTCCGGCCGTGCGGCCGTCGGGCGTGTCGTGCACGAGCAGCTTGCCGACGAGCGCCCGCGCGACGCTCAGCGTGGGCTGCGCGTAGAACGACGTCGGCAGCACGCGGCGCGCCCGGGCGATGATCTACTCCGCGTCGAGCCGTTCGGTGGCGACGAAGCGCACGGCCCGGTGGTCGTCGAGGAACACGCCGTTCGACACGGCCACGTCGGCCTGCGCCGGCACCTGAATCACGGTCTGCGTCGGCGTAATCATCACGAGGGTGCCGGTGTGCTCCCCCACCGCTACGGTATCGCCCGGCCGCAGCAGCTTGCGCGCGTAGAAGCCGGCGATCATGTTGCGCGTGACGTCGCCGCTGCCCAGGCCGAGCGAGCGACCGAAGGCCAGCGCGATGCCCGAGAGCGCGCAGATCGTGACCACGCGAATCAGCTCGGTGTCGATGCTGAGCTGCGCCAGCGCCATGATGCCGGCCACGAACAGCACCAGCGCCGAGGCTACGCCGCCCAGCGTGCCGGCCAGGTCGATGCCCGAGTTCTCGGCGGCGCGCCGCACCGCGCGGCCCGCGAAGTCGGCCGCGGCCGTGCCACCGAGCAGCACGGCAATGGCCGCTACCACATTGGGCAGGTAGCCGAAGAAGGCGCGGATCGAATCGGCAATCGGCGTGAGACCCAGCACCGTGGCGGCGGTCTGCGCAAAGAGCATCAGCAGCGCCACGTAGACGATTCGCGGCAGCCACACGCTGGCCGGATCGCTTGCGCCGATGCGCGCCAGCATGCCGGTGAGGCCGAGGCTGGCACTGAGGCGGTCGACGTGCAGGCGGCGGCCCCCGAGCGCGGTCAGCCGCGTGAGCAGCTTGGCCAACAGCACCAGGCCCACCGCCACCATCACGCCTACGACGGCGCGCGGCACGCCGCGCGTGATCATCTCGACCAGGTCGCGGTAGGCCGTCCACAGTTGCTCAGTCAGCACGATTCCGTCCTCCAGATCCCGGCGTGAACGACGCGATCGCCTTCAGATATTCCACGAGCGCTCCGGCCAGTGCCCCCATCGAGAACTCCACCGCCTGGCCCGACAGCTCGCGCCGCTCGATCGACCGGTGCACTCGCCCCATCGGGCGATGCCACTCGGCCTCTTCGTCGAGGATGCCAGCCAGGCCCAGCGGACGCTCGCCGTCGGGCGGCGTGTCAGCCACGGGGCTGCGCCTCGAGCGTCACGCGCAGTTCCTGGCGGGCGCGCAGAATCCGCATCTTCACCGCCGACAGCGAGATCTCGAGCGCCTGGGCGATGTCGTCGTAGCTCATCTCGTCGAGCTCGCGCATCACGAGCGGCACGCGCAGCGTGTCCGAGAGCGAGGCCACCGCGGCACGCACGCGCGCCACGTCGGCCTTGCGGGTGATCTCAACCTCGGCCTCGGGCGCCACCTGCAGCTCGACGGCATCCGGCACCACGTCGTCGATGGCCACATCCGCCCCGCGCTTCCGCTCGGCGCGACGCTGATTCAGGCAGTGGTTGACCTTGATGCGATACAGCCAGGTCGAGAACTTCGAGCGGCGTTCGTAGTGCGTGAGGGCGAAGTAGGCCTTGACCAGCACTTCTTGCGCGAGGTCTTCGGCCTGATTCCCCGAGGTGGCCAGGTAGCGACAGTTGGCTACCACTCGGCCTCGGTGCCGCACCGTGAGTTCGTCGAAGGCGCGGGTGTCGCCTTGCACGGCGCGGCGTGCGCGGTCCACCAGGGCGGCGTCGGGATCCTCGTCGGGGATGGGCAGGTGAGACATGCGCAGCTACGCCAGCCCAGCCATTCTACCGGGTGTGCCGCCGGAGCCACGCAACGAGAACGCGCTGTCATGCAGAGTCGACACCGGGTGAGACACGGCCGCCGAACGACAAGTCACGAGCGCCTCCCGGCCTCGAGCAGTGGCCGCAGATACCGCGCGGTGTGCGACTCGGCGTTCTGCACGATCTGCTCGGGCGTGCCCATGGCCAGCAGCCGGCCCCCGGCGACGCCGCCGTCGGGCCCCAGGTCGATAATCCAGTCGGCCGTCTTGATCACGTCGAGGTTGTGCTCGATCACCACCAGCGTGCTGCCGGCATCGAGCAGCTTGCGGAACGCCGACAGGAGCTTCGCGATGTCGTCGAAGTGCAGCCCGGTCGTGGGCTCGTCGAGGATGTAGAGCATGCGGTCGCCGCCGGCCGACACGAGATGCGACGCGATCTTCACGCGCTGCGCTTCCCCGCCCGACAAGGTGGTGGCCGGCTGCCCCAGGCGAATGTAGCCGAGCCCGATTTCGTCGAGCACCTGCAGGCGGCGCAGCACCTTGGCCGAGCCACTGAAGAACTGCAGGGCTTCGCGCACCGTGAGGCCGAGAATCTGCGTGACGTTCTTGCCCTTGTAGCGCACGTCGAGCACGGTCTGCTTGAAGCGCTTGCCGTCGCACTGCTCGCACGGCACCGCCACGTCGGCCAGGAACTGCATTTCGACCGTGACTTCGCCTTCGCCCTGGCACGCCTCGCAGCGGCCACCCGGCACGTTGAACGAGAAGTGGCTGGCCGACATGCCCTTGGCGCGGGCGTCTTTGGTGCTGGCGAGCAGCTCGCGGATCGGATCGAACGCCTTCAGATAGGTGACGGGATTGGAGCGCGGCGTGCGTCCGATTGGCGTCTGGTCGACCAGCACCACGCCTGTGAGCAGCTCCGCGCCCTCGAGCCGGCGATGGAAGCCCACCTTGCGATCCCAGTCGCCTTTGGCGCGTTTGAGCGCCGCGTAGAGCACGTCGTGCACCAGCGTGGACTTGCCCGAGCCGCTCACGCCGGTGACACAGGTGAGCGTGTTGAACGGGATGTCGATATCCACATCCTGCAGGTTGTGCTCGCGCGCGCCGACGAGCCGCAGGCGTTGCGGCGTGCCCTTGCGCCGCGTCATCGGCACGTGAATCTTCAGTTCGCCGCGCAGGTACTTGGCGGTGAGCGAGCGCGGCTCGGCCGCGAGACCTGCCAGCGGCCCGTTGAAGATCACGCGCCCACCCTGTTCGCCGGCGCCAAGGCCCATGTCCACCACATGATCGGCCACCGCGATCATGTCGGCGTCGTGTTCCACGACCAGCACCGAGTTGCCCTGGTCGCGCAACTGGCGCAGGATGGCGATGAGCCGCTGGTTGTCGCGCGGGTGCAGGCCGATCGACGGCTCGTCGAGCACGTAGAGCGTGCCGACGAGCGATGCCCCCAGCGACGTCGCCAGGTTGATGCGCTGCGCCTCGCCGCCCGAGAGCGTGGACGACAGGCGGTCGAGCGTGAGGTAGTCGAGCCCGACGTCGCTGAGGAAGCCCAGGCGCCGCCGCACCTCGACCAGCACCTTGTCGGCGATGGCGGCTTCCTGCGGGCTGAGCGCGAGCCCCTGGAAGAAGGTCTGCGCCTGCTGCGTGGTGAGCGCCGACACCTGGTCGATGGTCTGCCCACCCACGCGCACGGCGCGCGCTTCACGCCGCAACCGCGTGCCGGCGCAATCCGGACAGGACTGATAGCCGCGGTAGCGGCTCAGGAACACGCGCACGTGCACCTTGTATTTCTTGCGCTCGAGGTAGGCGAAGAAGCCGCGGATGCCCGTCCAGTCCTTGCCGTCGCCCTCCACCACCAGATGCCGCTGCTCCGCCGTGAGATCGCTCCACGGCGTGTCGAGCGGCATGTCGAGCGTTTTCGCGGCCTTCTTGAGGTCGGCGAGGTAGGTCCGATAGTGCGGCTTGGTCCAGGGCTCGATCGCCCCCTGCGCAATGGACTTGGCCGGGTCGGGCACGACCAGATCGAGATCCAGCTCGATGATGTTGCCGAAGCCGTGGCAGGTAGGGCACGCGCCAAACGGGTTGTTGAACGAGAACAGGCGCGGCTGCGGATCTTCGTAGGGCAGGCTGCACGCGCGGCACTCGAAGCGCTCGCTGAACAGATGCCGTGTGTCGGCCGCGCCGTTCTCGCCGAGCTGCACCACCCACGCGGCGCCGCCCCCTTCCTGATAGGCGATCTCCACCGAATCGGTGATGCGGGTGCGCTGATCCGCCGCCGTGCGCAGCCGGTCGATCACGACCGACAGCACCGCGCGGCCCTCCACGTGGGCCGGCGTGAGATCCTCGAACGCCACGGCCGTGCCGTCGACCAGCAGGCGGCCGAAGCCCTTGCGGCGCAGCGCGTCTACCGCGGCCGCCCCCGGCGTCTTCGCGGCGCCAGCCGGCGCGGCGTCGGCGGCGTCGTCAGCCGGGTCGTCTCGCCCGCCGGCATCGTCGCCCTCGTCATCGGCCGACGGCGTGGCGGCCATCGTGGCCGACGCCGCCAGCACCGGCATGTCGAAGCCCACGAGCAGGCGCGCCCCCTCTGGCAGTTGCAGCAGGCGGTTGGTGACCACCTCGGCCGTTTCGCGCACCACCTCGACGCCGCAGTTGGTGCAGTAGGTACGGCCGACGCGGGCAAACAGCAGCCGCATGTAGTCGTGCACCTCGGTGACCGTGCCCACCGTGGAGCGTGGATTACGCACGCTGTTCTTCTGCCGGATGGCGATGGCCGGCGCGATGCCCTCGATGCGGTCGACGTCGGGCTTCTCCATCCGCTCCAGGAACTGGCGGGCGTAGGCCGACAGCGACTCGACGTAACGCCGCTGCCCTTCGGCGTAGATCGTGTCGAAGGCGAGCGACGACTTGCCCGACCCGCTCACCCCGGTGAGCACCACCAGCTTGCCGGTGGGGATGGTGAGGTCGATGTTCTTGAGGTTGTGGGTACGAGCCCCGCGTATGACGATGGACTCGGGCGACCGGGGGGATGCCATGGCGCGGGTGACGGCGCCCTGAGGCGCGCCGTCGTCAGTCTCCAAACCACTCATCGTAGCGCACCAGAGGCGTTGCCTGCGCATTCCGGCAATGGCCGGCCTTCCGGCCGTCTGGCGGTCGGAAAAGTGTCACGCCCGCGCGCCGTGTTCCCGCAAATCTCGTCGCTGGCAGAACCAATCGGTCGCACCTTTGACCACCCCGGCACGCCGCTGCCCCCAATTTCGCCCCCGGCCAACTGGCACGAATCCTGAAGAGGCAGGGATCGTCGTGTCAGTCCTCGGTGAACGCACCATGCTCGGCAGCCGCGGTAGCGTGCTGATCGTCAACGATCAGGTGCCGGTGCGCGACGCCGTGATGAAGCTGCTGCAGCAGCGCGGCTTCCGCACCCGCGCCGCAGACACCGGCCGGAAAGCGCTCGAGTTCGCGCGCTCCGACCGCCCCGACCTGATCCTGATCGACATGGACCCGCCGTCGGTGGACGGCTGGGAATCGGCGCGGCGCCTCAAGGCGGACCCGGTGACGAAGAACATTCTGGTCGTGGCCATGTCGGAAGACGCCGTAACCGACCGCCGCAACCTGGCGATGCGCATGGGCTGCGACGCGTTTGCCGTCAAGCCCTGTGACGTAGACCGTCTGGTGGAGAGCGTGGAGCAACTGCTCCCCGCTTAGCGTGCAATCCTTCTCGCCTTCGGGAGCGCCCGGCGGCTACCATCGCTGAACGTGTCGCCGTGGCCTTGCCGCGGTCTGGCCCGCCCAGGCTCATGTCAGGCATGCATCCCGAACTCCGGCCCGCTCCGCCGGCTCCCTCCGCCGCCACGTGGGACTGGCGCGTGGATTCCGACCGCGTGGCCTTCTCGGCCGCCTGGCACGCCCTGCTCGGCGACACCAAGGCCGACACGACCGAATCCCTGCACGCCTGGCTGGGACGCATCCATCCCGACGACGTCTCGGCTCTGACGACCGCCCTCGACAAGCACCTGGTCGGCGACACGACCGAGTTCGTGTGCGAGCACCGGCTGCGCTCCACGCAGGGCCCGTTCCACTGGGTGCTGGCGCGCGGCGTGGCCGAACGTGCGGCCGACGGCACGGCCGTGCGGCTCGCCGGCACGCTGGCCGAGCTGCCTGAACGCAACCGCACCGATCCGCTCGTGGGCCTGCCGAGCCTGTTTGCCCTACGGGCGCACCTGGAGCGGCTGGCGGTGGCGTCGCAGCGCGACCCCGCCAAACGCTACGCGTTGCTGCTCGTGGACGTGGACAAGTTCGGCGCCGTCAACGCCCTGCTCGGCCACGACGGCGGCGACGTGCTCTTGCGCGAGGCGCTGAAGCGCGTGGCGCGCTGCCTGCGCGAGGGCGACCTGGTGGCCCGCATCGGCGCGCATTCGAGCGGCGACACCTCCGGCGTGGCCTTGCCGCCGCTCGGCGGTGACGAGTGCACGGTGGCGCTGTCGAACCTGACCGACGCGCGCGACGCGCAGCGGGTGGCGGCCCGTATCCACGACGCGCTGGCCGCGCCCTTCCCCATAGCCGGCCATCGGTTGTTCGTGTCGGCCAGCATCGGCATCGCGGTGAACAGCGCCGCCCACGACTCCACCGAAGACCTGATCCGCGACGCCTACTCGGCGCTGGTGCGTGCGCAGGCGCGCGGCCCCGCGGAAACGCAGGTGTTCGACGACTCGGCCCGGGCGTCAGCGTCGGAGTTCATGGAGTTCGCCTCGGACCTGAGCGCGGCCATCCAAGAAGGCCAGTTCGAGATGTGGTTCCAGCCCACGGTGGACCTGGGCGACGGATCGATCGTGCGCGCGGAAGGCCTCTTGCGCTGGCGGCACCCCGCGCGCGGGCTGCTGCGGCCGAACATCTTCGTGCCGCTGCTCGACGACACCGGCACGATCGTGCCGCTCGGCTGGAAGACGATTGCTGAGGCCTGCCGCGCGCTCGCCGGCTGGCGCGAGTCCACGCCGCACGCGCACGGGGTGCGCCTGTCGGTGAATCTGCTCGCCCGGCAGTTCCTGTCGCCCGACCTGGTGCCGCGCCTCACCGACGCGGTGGCCGCCGCGGGGCTGCACCCGGGCGACCTCGAGCTGGAGGTGTCAGAGCTCGAGGCCATGACGCACTTCGACCGCATGGTGGAGGTATCGCAGGCGCTGCGCGCGGCGGAGTTCAAGCTGGCGCTCGACGATTTCGGTATGGGCCTGGCCACCACCGAACACATCCGCGGGCTGGCCGTGCACACGCTCAAGATCGACCGCGCCTACATCGGCGGCGGCCATCAGCAGGGCGGCAGCTCGGCGATCGTGCAGTACGCCGTGGAACTGGCCGCCATCCTGGGCATCGACGTGGTGGCCGAGGGCGTGGAGACGCCCACGGAACTCGACATCCTGAAGCGCCTCGGCTGCCCAATGGGCCAGGGCTTCCTGTTCTCGCGAGCGGTGGCGGCGACGGAGTTCCTGAACCTGCTGAAGCTCGACGCATCCGCCAAGGGCGCCGACTGGTGGGCCGGACCGCAGCCGCAATCGGCACGCCGGCGACGCGGGTCGGACGCCGCCGCGCCGGGGGTTCAGGCCTGACGACCGGCCCAGCGCCTGCCACTGCCGGGGCCGGGGCCGGAGGGCGTGCTAGAATCGAAAGCCTGTGCGGGGCTCTTCGGAGTGCCGTGCGCGCACACACCGGGCCGGTGTAGCTCAGTTGGTAGAGCAGCTGATTCGTAATCAGCAGGTCGTAGGTTCGAGCCCTATCGCCGGCTCCAGTTTCCTTAGACAATTTGATGTTTTCGACCAGATACGAGGCGAAGCGTCTCGGCCGGCTACCACATGGCTACCAGCAGCGGAGCGAACCGCCCCTTACAGCGCGAGCGGCGCGCCCGTGGTGGCACGCGCCGACGTCCCCGTTGTGTAGACTTGCCGCCATGTCCTGGACACCGTCCTAGTGCCAGATCGGAGTGGTGGCCTTCGTCGATGGACGCATCGCCAGGCAGTGGCAGTCGCTCGTCGATCCCGAGGACGAGTTTGACGGGATCAACATCGCGATTC
>Ga0163144_10013960_pt1 | contig 16704 bp, 6 predicted proteins | sample OliLak19BULKMAT1_FD_123175 | JGI IMG/M metagenome (GOLD analysis project Ga0163144, IMG submission 123175) | Freshwater microbial mat bacterial communities from Lake Vanda, McMurdo Dry Valleys, Antarctica - Oligotrophic Lake LV.19.BULKMAT1 | ecosystem: Environmental > Aquatic > Freshwater > Lake... | reverse complement strand
AGATCGCGATGCACGAACTGCGCGCCGGTGATTCCGACATGGTGCTTACGGGCGGCGTCGATGCGTTGAACGACATTCTCATGTTCATGTGCTTTTCGAAAACGCCTGCCTTGTCTCCGACCGGCGATTGTCGTCCGTTCTCGAACAATTCCGACGGCACCATGCTCGGCGAAGGCATCGGTATGATTGCCTTGCGCCGGCTTGATGATGCCGAACGAGACGGCAACCAGATCCATGCCGTCATTCGCGGGATTGGCGGCGGATCCGATGGCAAGGGTACGGCAATCTACACGCCTCTGCCTTCCGGCCAGGCCCGCGCGCTTCGCCGTGCGTATGAGCAAGCCGGATATGGTCCGGAAACGGTCGATCTTGTCGAAGCCCATGGAACGGGAACCAAAGCCGGCGACCGGGCGGAAATTGAAGGCCTCCATATCGTCTTTGGAGAAGCAGATTCTGGCCAAGGGCCCTGGTGCGCTGTGGGTTCGGTAAAATCCCAGATCGGACATACCAAAGCCGCGGCGGGTGCTGCCAGCATGCTCAAGGCGGTCGAATCCCTTCGCCGTAAAGTTCTACCGCCGACGATCAAGATCGAAGAGCCTGCCGAGGCCATCCGGGACAGCGCTTGCTTCTATGTAAATACGGAAGCACGCCCGTGGATTACGGCCGACACACGACCGCGCCGCGCATCGGTAAGTTCGTTCGGTTTCGGTGGATCGAACTTTCATGTGACGCTGGAAGAGTACACGGGCCCGACGGCTGCCAAACCGGCGCGTGTTCATCCGGCAGAGCTTTTCCTGATCAGCGCTTCTGATGCATCGGTCCTGGCTGATGAGCTGTCCCAACTCGCGAAGGCTCCGCCGCCAGAGGATGCATTTGCCTGGCGGGCGGGTGCGTCGCATATGACCTTCGACCCGCAATCACCTGCTCGCGCAGCGATCGTTGCCTCGGACCCGGAAGATTTGACGGCGAAAGCGGCCAAGCTTTCAGCGCAATTGGTAGACGGTACCTTTGGAACGGCGCCGTTGCCGCAGGGTTGCTCGGCATCGCTGACGGTGGCCGCCACGGGTAAGATCGCGTTCCTCTTTTCCGGTCAGGGTAGTCAGTACCCTGGCATGGGTTCGGATCTGGCCATTGCATTTCCGGCTGCGCGCGCGCTGTGGGATTATGCGGCGAGCCATACCGTGACCGGGCCGCTGAAATTACACAAGCTGTCCTTCCCGCCCGCTGCGTTCGATCAGGTCGAATTTGGCAACCAGCAACAGCTGTTGACCCAAATGCAGCACGCCCAGCCGTCGATAGCAGCTGTATCTCTCGCGCATCTTGCCCTGCTCGAAGCGCTGGGCGTTGAAGCCGACATGACCGGTGGGCATAGTTTCGGTGAAATCATGGCGCTGCACTATGCTGGCGCTTTTGACCGCGACGCGGCGCTCACCATCGCAGCGGCTCGCGGACGGGAAATGGCAAAGGCGGCGGAAACGACCGAAGGCGCCATGCTGGCGGTCCAGTGCCCTGCAAGCCGCATTGCCCCACTTGTCAAGGAAATCGGCGGAGGCCTGGTCATTGCGAATGACAATGGTCCAAGCCAGGTCGTGCTGTCTGGCCCCGTGAGTGTTGTTCAGCAGGCGGAGCAACGGTGCAGCGCAGACGGCATCAGGGCCCGCCGCCTGCCGGTGGCCACAGCTTTCCATTCAAGCATTGTCGAGCCAGCTGTTGCACCTTTCCGCGAGGCGCTCGAAGGTTTGAAGTTGAAGCGCCCTGCCCTCCCCGTCTACGCAAACGCCACTGCGCAGCCGTACAAGTCGACCGCCAAGGATCTGGCCAGCGCACTTTCATCGCAGATTGCATCGCCTGTGCTTTTCCGGGAGCAGGTCGAGGCCATGTACGCTGCAGGCGCGCGTGTTTTCGTCGAGGTCGGGCCGGGAAATGTCGTCGCCGGCCTGGTCGCCGACACACTTGGCGCGCGCGGCTACACGGTCCTTTCATTGGACAATAAACGTACAAACGGCGTGGCTCAATTCTTGAGCAGCATCGGCGCCCTTGCCGTCGCAGGGCTCCAGCTCGACCTTGGATCGCTCTATGGCGGCGCGCCGCCGCCCATCCCGAAGTCTACGCCTTCAAAGCACGCGGTTTTCCTGACCGGCGCAAACTATGACCGTCCGTACCCGCCTAAGGATGGAGCTGCCGGACGTGCTCCTCCCAATGCAGTCTCCGCCGTAACCTTCGCCTCAACTCCACAATCTCCACCGCCCTCTCAAAGGACTGAACCTCCCATGCCCGATCAGAATGGCCGGCAAGCCGTCGCAGCTCCTCAGACAGCTGTCGCTCAACCAGCAGGTCGCGTGGAAATCACGTCGCCGGTAGAGCGTATCTGGCAGGAAGTTTCGAACCAGCATCAGAACTACCTCAGTGCGATAGCAGAGGGCCATAAGGCCTATCTGAACGCCGCCGCCCTTCTTCTCGGTCAGGCGGGCGGCATTCAGTCAGAGGTGCAACTCTTGTCCGCCCCGCGCGCGGCTGCGCCGCAGCCAGCGCCGCAGCCCGTCTTTACGTCTCCGCCAGTCGCGGCGCCCGCGGAGCCCCCCAAACCGAAAGCCAACGGTTCGGGAGGCGCGCACGCCTTTGTCGCTGCGCCTGTAAGAGCCCCTGCCGGAGCTGTTCCGGAACAGGCTGAAGTGCCGCAAAAGCCTATGGCCGCAGCGGCGACGGGAATGGACTCCGCTGCCATTGTCCGCGGTATCGTTTCGGAAAAAACCGGTTATCCGCCTGACATGCTCGACGCAGATATGGACCTTGAAGGTGAACTGGGCGTCGACTCGATCAAGCAGGTCGAAATCCTCTCCTCGCTGCGCGACCGGCTGCCGCATCTGCCTGAAATCGAGCCAGAACGGCTTGTCGAGCTTCGCACCATCGCGGCCATCGCGGCGATGATCGACGCGGCCGCGCCCGGTGGCGGCACAGCGCCGGCGCCTGCAGCTTCGGCTCTTACAGAACCAAAGGCCGTCCCGATGCCTGTTGCTTCAAGCCTGCAGGTTTCTCCGGACGTCATCCGTGCCCTGATTGCCGAAAAAACCGGTTATCCGCCTGACATGCTCGAGGATGACATGGACCTTGAAGGCGAGCTCGGTGTGGATTCCATCAAGCAGGTTGAGATCCTGTCGTCCCTTCGCGACCAGTATCCGTCGTTGCCGGAAGTAGATCCAGAGCACCTTGCGGAACTGCGCACGATCCGGAAGATCGCTGATTTTTTCGGCTGAGGGATGGCGGGGAGGCACGGGCTTCCCACCGTCCCCACCTGCCCCAGGCTGACGTCGCGCCTTACCGGTGCGATGTTCGCCCTGTTGTGTGGCGCAAACCCGATTCAAATCCCGCATTCCATGTGCGCCCGGGTGCGCTGGTGGAAGTCTCGGATGCCGAACCCGGCATGGCTGCTGCGATTGTGGATGCCTTGGCGGCACTTGGCTACAACGCGCGTCAGGTAACGCAGCCTTCAGGATCCGCTGACGCTGTAGTCTTAACCGAAGGCACCACCTCGCTCACCGCCGAAGTTCGCCACTGGAATGCGCTGCAGGCTTCCAAAGCGGCACGCCGCGATGGCAGCGTGATCATTCTACTGCAGAGTGCCGGTTGTTACTCCGGCCTTGACGGATTGAGCCGAACGCTTCGCAAGGAATGGCCGGACACAGGGATTTTTGCCTGGACAATTCCTGATGGCCAAACCGCATTGGCCGCCCACGGACTCCATCAAGGCTACGCCGATGGCGAGATAGATGCTTCGGGAGACTTGCTGACAGCTGACACCGGCCCTTTGCTCGCGCCCTCCTCTTCTCTGCCGACAGCAAATTCCTCCGTTTGGCTCGTTACCGGCGGCGCACGCGGCGTGACGGCAGCCTGTGCCATTGAACTTGCGAAAGCGTCGGCCGGAACCATTCTGCTCGCGGGGCGGTCAGCCGAAACGCCGTGGCCCGCCGATCTGCCGCCTACAGATGAACTGAAATCACTACGCGGGCTGCTCGTGGCGCGAAGCCGCGAGCGGAATGAGCGGGTCTCGCCTTCAGAAATAGACCGGACCGCCCGAAACCTCCTTGCTGGCGCCGAAATCCGGCAAACGTTGGCGGCAATCCGCGCCACCGGAGTTTCCGCAGCCTATGTCCAGCTCGACGCTGGAGACGCTGCTGCAGTTTCCGGTGTGCTTCGCGACGTGCAGCAACACTTTGGCCTCATCACAGGCTGGGCCCACGGTGCCGGTGTGCTGGCTGACAAGTTGGCCATCGACAAGACTGAAGCAGAGTTGCAGCGCGTGTTCGCTCCAAAAGTTGGGGGACTGATGAATATCCTCGCTGCGCTTGAGCCAGGGCAACTTCGTCATATCGCGTTCTTCTCGTCTGCAGCGGCCTTCTTTGGCAACAAGGGCCAGTCGGATTACGCCATGGCCAATGCCTTGCTCGCCAGTGCGGGTCGTTCGCTGGCCCGATCAGTGCCGGGTGCCCGAGTCAAGGTGTTCCACTGGGGTCCGTGGGCAGGCGGCATGGTTGATGGTGCGCTCGCCAGCCATTTCGAAGCGCAGGGAATACCGCTGATCCCGGTTGCTGAAGGCGCCCGTATTTTCGTCAACGAACTACTTGGAGGCGCGCCGGACCAGATTGAACTCGTTGTCGGCGAAGCCTGGGCCACGTCATGAAATTGTTTGAACCGATAGCCATCCTCTCTGAAGCTTGTGTCCTCCCTGGCGCTGCGAACCCGGCGGAACTGTGGAATGTTATCCTCACAAAGAAGATTGTGACCCGCCCCGTCACCACAGAGGAACTAGGTCTTGGGAATTCACCCCATCATCAAAGCCGTTATGTTTCAGGACGGATTGATCAAGCCCCGCTTGAGCATGCAGGCCTGAAGCGCTTGCAGGGGATAGATACAGCTGCACTTGATCCGGCCTATCGCTGGCCGTTGCAAACTGCATGGGAGGCCTGGGCGGCCGTCTCCGATACCGCCATGATTCATCCGTCACGGCGCGGCGTGTTCCTCGCCAACTTGTGCTATCCGAGCCGCGCCAAGGTGGACTATGCCGACGATATCTGGCGATGCGGCGGCACACAGCGGCCGCTGACAGATACGCTGAATTCCGGTATGCCTTCCCGCCTCATCGCCCAGATGATTGGCGCAGAAGGCCCTGCGTTTGCGCTGGATGCGGCTTGCGCGTCGTCTCTGTATGCGCTGGAAATCGCCTGCCGGAAGCTGGCGGCGCGTCAGCTCGACATTGCACTGGTGGGCGCCGTCAATGCGGCCGACAATCTTATCCTCCACATCGGTTTCGACGCGTTGAGGGCGCTCAGCCCTACAGGCCGCTCAAGGCCTTTTATTCAAGGGGCGGATGGCCTGGTACCTTCGGAAGGCGCTGCTGCTGTTGTGTTGAAACGCCTGTCGGATGTCCGCAAGACGGATACTGTGAGGGGCGTCATTCGTGGTATTGGCCTTTCGAATGATGGCAAGCGAAAGGGCTTTCTGGCGCCTGACTCCGGCGGGCAGGTTGAAGCCATGCACCGGGCATATGCGATTTCGGGAATTTACCCCGATACGATCGGCTATCTCGAATGCCATGCAACGGGGACGCCTGTCGGCGATGCCGTCGAAGTTCAATCCGCTGCTGCCGTCTTCGGGAAAGACCGCGAACTAGCAATCGGCTCACTCAAGGCCAACACGGGACACCTGATCACAGTTGCCGGGCTGGCAAGCCTGCTCAAGCTTACGGCCTCAATGGAAGCAGAAACGCTTGCCCCAACGCCGCTGGACGGCGCCTTGATCAGGCCTCTTGCGGAGACCGGCCTCTTGCCTGTTGCCGAAGCGCGTCCCTGGGGCCGCGAAGGACACGCGCCCCGCCGCGCAGCCATCAGCAATTTTGGCTTCGGCGGAAACAATTCGCATCTGATCCTGGAAGCGCACGAGCCTACGCGCGGATACGTCAATGGCCATGCTTCAATCGCCCCAGTCGCTGAACACGAGATCGTCGTGGTCGGCATCGGCCTTCTGGCGGGTGCGGACCGGGGGGAACGCAGCGTCATCCGGCGACTGATGAATTCGCCTGCGTCGCCCGTCTTCAACGCGGGCGTCATCGGCGCCGATCCCGTCAAGGCACGTATTCCGCCATCGGACCTTCTACGCGCCGAGGCTCAGCACCTCGCTATCCTGGATGTCTCGCAGATGGCGCTCGAAGGCGTCTCACGCCCGTCATCCGAGAAGTGCGGCGTGTTCGCTGGCATTCGCTGCGCGGACGATTCCGCACGCTGGCCCATCCGGGAGCGTATCAAAGCCGAACTCCTCGCTGCAGGTCGCAATGATATCGACGCGGTGCTCGATGCTATAGCTCCGCCGCTGGCTGCAGCAGATGTCCTCGGCGCCATGGCCAACATGGCTGCCAACCGCATCACTTCGAGCGAAGACTTCCGGGGTCAGGGATTTGCCATCGCCGCCGAAGAGAGCTCAAGTCTCGCCGCACTGGATGTCGCGATAGCGGCGCTGGCCGCCCGCACGCTTGATCTCGCAGTCGTCACGGCCGCAGGTTTTTCAGGCTCGGCACATCCCGAAACGGACGCGGCGGACCATGCCGTCGCTCTTATCCTGAAGCGCAAATCCGACGCCGAAGCTGCAGGCGATCAAATCTATGGGACCGTGAACACGGTGGAGTGGTCCGCCTCCCCGGTTTCAGAATCCAGCTCCGCCTTGAAATCCGTATACGGCGAAACAGCCGCCACGTCGGGATTGTTTGATCTCGCTGTCTCTCTCAGCCTCGCCGCCAGGTCTCACACGCTCAATGCTGATGGCGCGGCGGTGTCGCTCGGCAACTCGGCGGCGCCAGTTACCGTCTCCGTAGGCGCAACCGATACAGCGCAGGGCGTCGTCGTCACCGCACAGGCCGCCGCGCCGCGCATTACGCCGGACATGCTTCGCCCCGTGCCCCATCTCTTCTTCTCGGCAGCCGCATCACGTCCCGCTCTCGCCAGCCGCCTCAAGGCCGGAAAGACGGGCGGTAATGGAAAGGTGCGAATTGCCATCCTGGGCAAAGACGCAGACGACCTTGCAAAAAAATGTGCCGCCGCTGCGGCGCAATTGGAAAACAAGGCTTCGCCGGCCGCCTCTGATATCTTGTATGGCGAAGGCGTGCCCGAAGGTGAATTGGCCTTTGCCTTCACAGGCTCTGCAGCTTCGTATCCACGTATGGGCCGCGGGCTGCTGATGGCTTTCCCGGAAGTCGCCAACGCGCTCGGCAAGATACCCAAGGCGCAAGCCATGACATCGCTGCTCGCGAAGTCGGCATTGTCCGAATACGAACAGCTCTGTGCCGTTTCCCTTGTCACGCAGGCTCACGCCATTCTGCTGCGTGATGTTCTTGAGCTCTCACCGGATGCCGCCATTGGTCTCTCGCTGGGTGAAAGCAATGCGCTGTTTGCTTTCGATTTCTGGAAAGACATGGGCGGCCTGCTCGACGATATAGAAGCCGCCGCAATGTATGAGCGCCATCTTGGCGGAGCATTCGAAACGGCCGGTGAGGCGTGGGGGCCGAACGTACCGACCGACTGGACCAATTGGCGCGTTCGCGCGCCCGTTGCCCACGTGCGCGCAGAAATTGGCGCCGGATCGAATGTCGAAATCACTATTATCTACACAGATGACGATCTGATGATCGGCGGCCCCGCCGACGCCTGCCGTGCGCTTTGCCAGCGAATTGGTCCGGGCACGGGCACACTGATGCACCAGCATCTCGTCGTCCATGCCAACGCCATGAAACCGTTCGAGGAAAAGTGGCGCGAACTCCACACACGGCCTGTTTCGCGTGGCAGCACAGTGCGTCTCTACGCCAACGCCATCAATGCCGCCTACGTGCCAACCAAGGCACGTGTTGCAGACATGCTGACGCGCCAGGCCGTCGCGACTGTCGATTTCCCGGCGACGATCCGGCAAGCTTGGGAAGACGGTGTCCGGACATTCGTCGAACTTGGCCCCCGCGATACGCTGACACAGAGCATCACCCAGATTCTGGCCGGCAAACCGCATCAGGCCGTCGCGACGGACCGGGTCGAAAAAGCTGAACTGACGCAAATTGCCGAACTCGCAGCCACCTTGTTCGCGTGCGGTTACGCTGTCCGGATTGATCGCATTGCAGCGCGGCTGGATGAGGCCCGCGCGAATCCCTGGCGACATGCTTCGCCTTACAAAGTGGCCCGCCCGGCGCATATACCGGCTCCGGTCATGCCGGCAGGCAAGATGCTGCAAACCGGCTTGCCTGCTGCGCCCCCACTGCCGCCGCCCCGCTATGCGCCACAAGTCCGCGAGGCCGCGCCAACGGGTATGACAGCCTTCCCGCCCCCACCGGGTGCAGCGGCGACAAGAGGGCCGCGTCCAACGGGCGTCCTGTCGGGCCGCACGCCGCTCGCGGCCAGGTCGCCAATTGGCAAGGCGTGGGGCCGAAAAGCTGTCGAAGCCTCTACGCGCGGGGAAATGTCGGCCTTCTTCGGAGAAACTTTCCGTGGGCAGGACCAGTATGCGCGCCAGGTGCGGCTGCCAGCTGCCCCGCTTCTCCTCGTTGATCGCATAACCGGCATTGATGCCGACGCGGGGATTGAAGGCGCCGGTGTGATCTGGACAGAGACCGATATCGCCCCCGGCGGATGGTACACTCACGGCGGACGCGTGCGCCCCGGCCCGCTGATCGAATGCGGACAAGCTGACCTCACGCTTATCGGTTGGATGGGCGCTGACCTCAAAAACCAGAGCGAACGCGTTTACCGCCTTCTGGGCTGCGAAATCACATTCCATGAGGGCGGCCTGCCACTGGCCGGAGACACGCTTCAGTTCCAGATCGAGATCACCCAGCACGCCACGTTCGCGGGTGTGCGGATGTTCTTCTTTCAATATGATTGCACCACAAACGGCCGCCCGGCATTTTCCGTGCGCCAGGGACAAGCAGGTTTCTTTACGGACGGAGAACTTGCCTCAGGCAAGGGCGTCGCCTGGGACGCCGAAACCTCTCCGCCGCCTACCAAAGATATTGCCGCCATCGACGTCGGCCGAGCCAGCGCAAAACGCGCCTTCAGCGCAGCAGACATTCTCGCCTTCCGCGCCGGCGACGCCTTTTCCTGCTTCGGCAAGGGGTTCGAGCTTTGCGCCGCTCAGTCATTTCCCGCGCACCTGCCCGCCGGTAAGCTGAACTTCTTCGAGACTGTTTCCGCATTTGATCCTTTGGGCGGTCCGTGGAAGCGCGGCTATCTGTGCGCAAATTCGCGCGTGGAGACCGGGGCCTGGTTCTACGAAGGCCATTTCCACAACGACCCCTGCATGCCGGGTACCTTGATGGCAGAGGCAGCCGTGCAGGCACTTGAATTCTACGCTGCCGCGCTCGGCCTTACACAGGAACGCGATGGCTACGTGTTCGAACCTGTCCCAGGTGAAACCGCCAAGTTCATCTGCCGGGGCCAGGTGATCCCTGACAAGGATCATGACATCACGTATGAAGTCTTCATCGATGAAGTGATCCTCGGCGAGACGCCGCGCGTCTTCGCCTCGCTGCTTGCCCGTTCAGATGGCCGCAAGGTGTTTTACTGCCCGCGCTTTGGTATCCAGCTTCGCCGCAACTGGCCCGCGCCGCGAGTCGCCGCCGCGCCGATCCGCGTCGGACCCCAGCGCGAAAGCCGGGGCGACCAGGAAGCCTTGCTGGACTGCGCCAACGGTCCACCCTCAGCGGCCTTCGGCGCGATGTATGATCGTTTCGACGTTGGTGGCCGCGTGCCCCGCCTGCCCCAGCCCCCCTATCATGTCATGTCACGCGTCACCGAAGTCTCCACGCGCCCCGGCGTGCAGGAAACCGGCGCACACATCACCGCAGAGTACGACATTCCGCCAGACGCCTGGTATTTTGCCGACAACCGTTCCGGCTCCATGCCCTTCGCGGTTCTCAACGAGATCATCCTCCAGCCTTGCGGCTGGCTCGCCAGCCATTGCGGCTTCGCGCTGGAAGGCGGCGACCGGTTCCGAAATCTCGAAGGCGACGGGAAGATTCACCGGATGATCGGCCCGGATGATGGAACCCTCCGTGTCGGGACGACCCTTTCGAGTTTCTCCAAGGTCGGGCCGATGACGATCGTCGCCTTTGATGTCGCCGCGCGCCTCAAAACCGGCGAGCCGGTGATGGACCTTACGACGCGGTTCGGCTTTTTCCCGGCGGCGGCACTTGTGCGTCAGGCCGGATTGCCGATAACCGAAACGGATCGAAGCTATCTTGCCCTGCCAACCTCAGCCACAGACCTGTCGCCTGCAGACGGCCGTCTCGCTTCTGGTCAGTTACGGATGCTCGACCGGGCAGACTACTTTGACCCCGCCGGCGGCGCCGCAGGTCTCGGCCTGATCCGCGGGCGCCAGGCCGTCGATCCATCAGCCTGGTACTTCAAGGCGCACTTCTTCAATGATCCGGTGCAGCCCGGCTCACTCGGCCTCGACGCGCTGGAGCAACTCCTGATGCGCGCGGTGTTGCTGAAAGTTCCGGCGGCGGAACTCAAAGGCATGGTTGCTGAAACGCCTGCCATCGGAGAACGCGTGAAGTGGTCCTATCGCGGACAGGTCACACCGGAAAAGCGGGAGGTGAGGACCGTGATCGAACTGCTGAGCCTCGAGAAAACCCCATCGCGTGTTCTCGCTGTTGCCAGGGGTTCGTTGTGGTGCGATGGCCTGCGGATCTACGAAGCCAACCCGCTCTCCATTGCCTTCCGCAAGCCGGACTAAAGCCGTTTCCGCGCAAGGCTGACTACCGCGTCGTCTACATCTGCGGTCCAGAAGTCAAAACGGTCACCGAACGCCTGCAATTGACCGGTGCCAGGTGATTGCAGGATCGGCCAGGGGGTTTCCACGGCTTTCGGTCCGGCCCTGAAACCGCGACCCGTCGTCTTGAGTACAGCTTCTTTCAATGTCCACATTCGGTAGAAGGCTCTGAGATTCGAAACCGGGTCACTTTGTGCCCCGTCTATTTCCGCGCGCTCCCTTTCGCTGCAAGTCATTGAAAGCGCCGGTCTCCAATCCATCTCGCGCACCACTTCGATATCGACACCAATCTCACCGGGCGCTTCAGCGAGCGCCACAACAGTGTAGGCCTCCTTGTTCGCAAGAGACACTGACCAGCCCGCAGGATGCAGCAGCAGGGGCGCTCCTTCTTCCGACGCCGCCAACGTGACCAACTCCCCCGACACGCCGATCATCTCAGCAACCAACCGCCGCCGAAGAGCAAATGAACCCATCATCTCAGCCTTTCTCGTCCGAGATTTCATGCGGTCCAGTCGCTCTGCCTCATGCGGCGTCAAGGCAACTTCTGCTTCGGCGCCATCCTGCATCCACGCAGCCATGCGGCATAACGGATGTCCCGACAGGCCGGTCTCCGCAAACGGGTCGATTGGGTTGGCGAGTTTGAAGTTCGGGTCTCCGCGCATGCCTGAATGTGCAGGCCTTGCCACCTTGTCCGCAAGACCAAACGGGTTGCACAAATGCTGAAAAACGAAGTTGAGCGCCATTACTCGCGCCTGAAGCGAGTAATTCTTACGAATACAAATTTGGACAACGCAAACGGCCCGCCGGAGCACCACAAATTGGCCAGCACATTCCCCTCGCAGAACACCGTCCGGCGCCTCGCTACTGCCAATCAATGAAGGGAAATACAAAGGAAAACCAAAGCGGTGCGTACTTGAACAGAGACAACGCGCGACGTTTTTGCGCGCAACGCGAAGGCATTAGACAACCGGCTGGGGCGAAGTATTGCTGCACCGGTTCTATTATGGCTTTACTTTACTCACCCAATGGAGCGTCCCTTGGGCCAGAGATGCCGCCTTGAAAAGGAATTGGAATGAGCCTGGGCTCGGAGGTTTCGGCGGTGAAGGCGGTGCGCAGCGTTCGCCGCTTCCGCGCCGCGTCCGGCGATGGCCTGCCCTTCCTGCCTTACGGCCTACTGCCGCTTCTGGGACTTGCCCTTCTCCTACTCACCGCCTGGACCAGTTTTGCACGCCACAGCATCGAATCCGTCGTCCGGACAACGGCCGAACAAGCCACAAATGACGCCGGCGCAAGTTGGGCCAGTGTGAGTGTGTCCGGCCAATGGGTTACGGTTGCGGGCGCGCCGCCCACGCCGGAAGCCGGTGAGCGCTTGTTGAACGCCATCAGGACCGCGCGCGCGCCAACCTGGCTCGGCCTCGCGAGGCCCGCCACCAGGGTGACCGGAACCTTCGGCACGGATACGCTTCGCCCCGATCAGGCATTGGTCGCACCGCCCGCTTCGCCGCTTCTCTCGACGGATTCCGACACGCCGGAATACCTGTTCCGGCTGTCAGGCCCCAAGCTTACTCTCGATGGCCGCGTTCCGGACATTGCCATCCGGGACGCGGTCATCAAGGCCGCCAACACGAACAGGCCGGCGCGTATCGAACTTGTCGAGAGCAATCTGGAGACGATCGGCATTGCTGCGCCTGAAGGCTTTCGGGAAGCCGCGCTGCGCGGTGTCGAAACGCTGAAACTCTGCAGTTCCGGAACAGCAAGCCTGACGGCGCTGCACTTTGACCTGCGCTGCGAGCTGCCTGAAAGCGAAGCAGACCGGGTACGTGCGTTGGCCAGTGCGCCGCTCAGCTATGGCTCGGTGGGCGACATTCAGATCCTCGCGCAGGAGGTCGTCGAATCGTGTGAGGAAGAGCTTGCACGCCTGCTGGAAGCGTCGCGCATCGAGTTTGATCCCGGTAGCGACCGGATTGCGAGCTCAAAGGCGGCCTTGCTGGACCTGACCGCCCGCGCCGCCGCAGACTGTCCCGGCACCCTTCGGGTCGAAGGGCATACGGATACGACAGGCGGGGCCGCGATCAATGAAAGCCTCAGTCGCCGCCGCGCCGAAGCGGTACGCGCGGCGCTTATCCAGCGCGGAGTGACGCCTGATCGCATCATTGCGGTGGGTTACGGTCCGGCAAAGCCGGTTGGCGACAACGCGACTGAGGAGGGCCGCGCCCTCAACCGCCGCATCGAAATCCGTATCGTGAGGGCCGACGAATGATCCCGCCTGGCGCACACGCCTTCACACTTCTTGTTTCCGGAGCCTGACCATGTGGTTTCTCCTCGTCAAAATTTTTATCCTGCTTTGCCTCGCGGCCCTTATGGGCGCGGCGTTTGCCTGGTGGTGGATGCGCCGCAAGTTTGTGGACGTGACGGAGTCGCACACGGAACTGAACCGGCAGGTCGACGCCTTCCTCGCGCAGGGAAAGGCCCTGACGCGGGAGGATGTGGAATATTCGCTGAAGATGGCGCTGGCGAGCTATCGTCCGCCCCAACCAGATTTCATGCCGGTTGAGCAGAAACTGGTGGACCTGGAACGCGCCGTCTCGGCGCCAGATCAGAATGTTGCCGCCCTGCACGAACGCCTCGTCGGCGTGGAGCAATCCGTGTCCGCCATTTCCGCCGCGATCGCATCCATGCGCACGGTGCATCTCGAAGCCATCGACCAGCACCTGCGCGGCGTGTCTGCCCGGATCGACAACCTGCGCATGCCGGACATCGAGAGCGTCAACACGCGTCTCACAGCGCTGACATCGCATGTCAGCGACTCCCGTCTGCCGGAGCTTCGCGCCGCAATCGAGCCACGTCTCCAGCACCTTGAGTTGCTGATCTCGGAGATCCAACTGCCCGAGATCAACCTTGGGCCCGTCCATAGCGGAATTGCTGCAATCCAGGTGGCGGTGGAGAACCTCGAACTGCCCGCGCCAGACCTCGCGCCGCTGCAGCAGCGCATCGAAGAACTCTCCGTCCGCCCTGAGCTCCAGCATCTGTGCAGCGAGATAGAGGCTCTGTCGGTCGCAGCAAAATCCCGGGAGCCTGACCTCGACATCGTGCTCCAACGCGTCAGCGCGCTCGAAATGGCCGTGCGTGATGTTCAGATACCGGAGCCCGATCTGGCACCCATTGTCGAACGTCTCGCGCTGCTTGAGGCCCGCCTCGCAGCCGGCCCCTCTTCCGAAACACTGATCGGCACCCTCGCCGGCATCGAGAGCGATCTTGATGTGCTGTCGCGCCGCCCTGTGGATCTGGAGCCGGTCTACAGCCAGCTCGGCGCGCTCGATGCCTCGCTGGCCGCCATTCGCACGGAACTTCGCGGCCAGAACCGGACGGAATCGCTTGAGCGCCGCCTTGTCGCCCTTCAGGATGCGGTCCTGAATGCTCCGCAGCCGGACTATACCCGTATTGATCTGGCGCTTCGCTCCATCGAGTCAACATTTGATCTCGGCGCGCTGGAAGACCGGCTGACCGCCATTGAGTATGGCCTGACAGCGGTTCATCACATGCTGCGCAATCGCAGCGAGCCACCCCGCGCCGAACTCGAACCGCGCATCCGCCCTGAACCCGCCGCCACCTTCGAACCACGCCCCGTACCGAGGCCCGCCCGCATCGTCCCTGCTCCGCCGCCGGAACCGCCGCCGCGTCCTGCCCGCCGCCTTGATCCCATTACGCTGGCACGACGCGTGGACGACGAAGCCAACCTTCTGACCCATGCCGCCTTCGGCACCAGCGACGATCTTGAGCTGATTGTCGGCGTCGGCCCGATGCTTACGGAACTGCTGCACGAGGTTGGCGTGTTCTATTTCTGGCAGATTGCCGAATGGAGCAGCGCGGATGTCGAATATGTGGATGGCAAACTGCTGCATTTCAAAGGCCGCATCGAGCGCGATGACTGGGTCGGCCAGTCACGCCAACTCGCGCTCCTGCCCACATCGGCCAAGCGCCCCGAGGCCGACTGAAGCTGCCGCCGCGATAAGTCTTGGCAATCGGGGCTGAGCGCGCCACACCCTTCCTGAAACAAAAGGAGGAACGCGCATGCTGGAAGGCATCAAGGTCGTCGAATACGCGACGTACATGGCCGCGCCGGGCGCTGGCTGCATCCTGCGGGACTGGGGCGCGGACGTCACCAAGATCGAGCCGCCAGGCGGCGATCCCATCCGGCTCTTTTTCCGCACCATCGGCACGGACCTTCAGGACAACCCGGTCTTCGATTTCGACAATCGCGGCAAGAAATCCGTGGTCATCGACACCAGCAAGACAGAGGGCCAGGCTCTGATCCGGGAGATGGTGAAAGACGCTGATGTCTTCCTCACCAACGTTCGTCCCGGTGGCCTCACGCGTTCAGGTCTGGACTACGAGTCCCTGAAATCGCTCAATCCGAAACTCGTCTATTGCTCACTCACCGGCTATGGCCTCGAAGGTCCGGATGCGGATCGTCCGGGCTTCGACATAGCCAGCTTCTGGAGCCGCACGGGCGTCGCCAACCTCACCATTCCGAAAGGCGGCGAGCCCTTCCCGCTGCGCACCGCATTCGGCGACCACACGACCTCCATCGCCGCAGCTGCCGGCATCTGCGCCGCGCTGGTGGAAGCGGCGCGTACCGGCAAAGGCCGGCTCGTCGAAGCGTCTCTTTTCCGCACGGGGCTCTACGCCATGGGCTCCGATCTCGCGATCCAGCTTTTCTTTGGCCGGGTCGCCTCCACCAAGGGCCGGGGCGAGCAGAACGTTCCGATTTCGAATTTCTTTCAGACAAAAGACGACAAGTGGTTCTGCATCGTCGCGCGTCAGGGCGAAACGGATTGGGCGCCCCTCTGCCGCGTCGTCAGCCGCGAGGAGCTGATCAACGATCCGCGCTTCAACAATGCCAAAGGGCGCCGCGCGAATGCAGGTGAAGTCGTTGCTATCCTCGATGCCGGGTTCGGTGCATATGACATGCCTGAGCTGGCCGCCCGCCTGGATTTGGAATCCATCGCCTGGGCGCCCGTGCAGACGCTTGCTGATGTCGCCAGGGATCCACAAGCTTTTGCCGCTGGCGCCATTGTGCAGACGCCCAGCGCCAAAGGCGATGGCACAACCTATGCGTCGCCGGCGTCTCCTGTGAGATTTCCGGGTGCGGATGATGGCCCGAAAGGCCCTTCGCCTACCCCCGGTCAGCATACGGCTGAAGTGCTTGCCTCGCTCGGCCGCAGCGAAGGCGAGATCAAGGCGCTGTTTGCCTCCGGAATCGTCGCCTGACGCCCGTAAATGCGTGCACAGGAACGTGCTTGCGCAGCAGGTTTTCCCTGTCGCTGCTACAAGAGTGGCCGCGCGAGTCCGGCTGGGTCGGATTCGGAGTTATACTATTCGCTGAAAGCCGGAATCAGACCAGGTCCCTGTGCACCGGGCTGGCGGAATACCTCAACTGGATACGCTGGTTCATGCCCTGACCGGCGTCTGGCTTTTGCTAGTTGCCTTTGAACACGGGCGTGCGCTTCTCGAGGATCGCATTGACGCCTTCTACGTGATCATTCGTCTCGTGCATCAGCGCCTGCGCTGCGGCCGACATTTCCATGATCGTGTCATAGGACGCGGTTGTGCCGTGCCGCATCAGTGTCTTGGCGAGGCGCAGCGCCTGCGGCGGCTGCTGGGCGATCCTGGTCGCCAGTGCCATCGCCTCGTACATCAGCTTGTCCGCCGGGACGACGCGCGAAACGAGGCCCCACTCGGCGGCGGTCTTCGCGTCGATCACGTCGCCGGTGAACAGAAGCTCGGCGGCGCGCGAGGCACCGATCAGGCGCGGCAGCAACCAGGCGCCGCCGTCCCCGGGGATCAGGCCGAGCTTCAGAAAGGTGACGCCCATCTTCGCCGTGTCGGCGGCGATCCGGATGT
>Ga0163144_10013958_pt1 | contig 16705 bp, 19 predicted proteins | sample OliLak19BULKMAT1_FD_123175 | JGI IMG/M metagenome (GOLD analysis project Ga0163144, IMG submission 123175) | Freshwater microbial mat bacterial communities from Lake Vanda, McMurdo Dry Valleys, Antarctica - Oligotrophic Lake LV.19.BULKMAT1 | ecosystem: Environmental > Aquatic > Freshwater >... | reverse complement strand
GGCGGTTCGGCGGTTCAGATCAGTCTTCCATCCGCCACGCCCGCCTACTCCCTGCCGCCCACCGCCTACCTGAGTTCCCGAATCCGAATGTCCCGGTACGCCACTTCGTCGCCATGATCCTGCAGGGCGATATGGCCGCGCACCGCTTTTCCGTAGCCGGGCCACTGGGCAAACTTGCTCCTGGCCACCTTCGAGAGCCACTCCGGATTGCCGAGGGTGTAGTCGACCACCTTCACGCCATTGAGCCAGTGCTCCACGTGACTGCCCGCCACCATGATCCGCACGCGGTTCCATTCTCCCGCGGGCTTCACAACACCAGCGGGACTGGGATAGAGCCCATAGCAGGCGCCGGCAGCGGTGAGGCGAGAGGCACCGTCGGGATGCCTGGCGTCGTCCAGCACCTGCATCTCGGGGCCGCTCTCGTACGTCGCTTCATTGTCTTCCGTCACCCGGTACATGATGCCGCTATTGCCGCCAGGGGAGATCTTCCACTCGAGCGTCAGCTCGAAGTTGCCGTAGGTCGTGCGGGTGACGATATCGCCGCCCGGTCCGGTGCGGGTAAGCCCGCCATCGACCACACTCCACCCCGCCGGCAACGTGCCCGCCTTATAGCCCCGCCAGGCCGCGGCACTCGACCCGTCGAACAGCATGACCCAGCCGGCGGCCTGGTCGACGCTGCTCAAGGCGGCACCGGGCGCAGGCTCCTGGGCGCGCGCGGCACGCGGGACCCCGGCAAGGGCAAGGAAAAGTGCCGCGTTCGCGAGCGAGAGGCGAATCTGCATGGGACCGAACGTTTGAGGTGGCAGATAGGATGGCACGAGGGAGCGATCATGTCCAGCAGCGGTGAGGGGGGATCATCCGCGCGGAGGCTGGAATAGAATACCATGTCGCGTGGATCAGGGGCAGCCATCACCCGCCTGCTGGACGCGTTCCCCGTCACGCCGTACCTTCTCTCCGTCCCCCCCGCTGAACGGATCATGCGACGCCGAGACCTGCTCCGCCTCCTTGGCGCCACGACCGCCCTCCCCCTCCTTCCCGGCCGCGGCGATATCGTGCAGCTTGGTCGTGCGCTCCACGCCGGGCTCCGCCAGAACGCCGACCTGCAGCTGCTCACCGCCGACCAGGCGGCACTCGTCACCCTGCTCGCTGAGATGGTCATCCCGCGTACCGACACGCCGGGGGCGTCGGATGTCGGCGTGACGGCATTCATCGATCATCTGCTGGCGGAGTGGTTTCAGCCCGACGAGGTCCAGCCGCTGCTGGCCGGACTCGCCGCGATCGACACCAGGGCCCGGCTGGACTATGGCAGCAGCCTCGTGGAGCTGCCGGAGCCAGACCGGGTCAGCCTGTTGACCTCGATCGATGATCGCAAAGGCGCGGCCGACTCCGCGGAAGCGGCCTTTGCCAGGATCAAATCGCTGACGGTGTACGGCTACTTCACCTCCGAGCGGGTGATGACGGAAGTGACCCGGGAGCCGATTATTCCGGGGCGGTTTGATGGCTGTGTGAGGATGTAGCTGGCAGGTGGCAGGTGGCAGCTGGCAGGGAGTAGGGAATCAGCACAACTGGAGGACTGACCCCAGTCGCCCAACCGCCCAACCATGGAGTCTCACTTGTCCCAGTTGTATGACGCCATCGTCATCGGCTCCGGCATCACCGGTGGCTGGGCCGCGAAGGAACTGACCGAGCGCGGCCTGCGGACCCTGGTGCTGGAGGCCGGGGGACCGGTCGATCCCGCCACCGACTACGTCGAGCATGTCCAGCCGTGGCAGCTCCCGTTCCGGGGCTGGGGCGATCGCGCGCTGCTCAACCGGACCCAGGCGGTCCAGCAGCAGTGTTATGCCTGCGACGAATGGTCCGGGAAGTTCTTCGTCAATGACCTCGAGAATCCCTACACCACTCCCGATGACAAGCCGTTCGCCTGGATCCGCGGGCGCCAGGTCGGCGGGCGTTCGATCATGTGGGGCCGGCAGGTGTACCGCTGGAGCGATCTCGACTTCGAAGCCAACGCGCGCGACGGCCACGGCGTCGACTGGCCAATCCGCTATCGCGACCTCGCGCCGTGGTACGACCACGTCGAACGCTTCATCGGCGTGTGCGGCCAGGCCGAGGGGCTGGCCCAACTCCCGGACAGCATCTTCCTGCCGCCGATGGCGCTCAACTGCGTCGAGGCGGCGGCCCGTGAGCGGCTGCATGCGGCGTTCGGCGGCGAACGAGTACTGACCATCGGCCGCGCGGCGATCCTCACCCGGGATCATGGAGGCCGAAAGGCCTGCCACTACTGCGGACCATGCGAGCGCGGCTGCATCACCGGCAGCTACTTCTCCAGCCTCAGCGCCACTCTGCCTGCCGCGCGCGCGACCGGTCGCCTCACCCTCCGGCCCTACAGCGTCGTCTCCGCTGTGCTGCGGGATCCGGTCACCGGCCGGGCCAGCGGCGTCAGGGTGATCGACGCACAGTCGCTCGAAGTGCGGGAATTCCGCACCCGCCTCGTCTTTGTCTGCGCCTCCGCGCTCGAGTCGGCCCGGCTGCTGCTCCTCTCCGGCATCGGGCAGGACAGCGGCGAGCTCGGCCACAACCTGATGGACCATCACATGGGCGCTGGTGCGCGCGCCACGATGCCGGGCTTCGAGGATCACGTCACCTTTGGCGACCGGCCAAACGGCATCTACATCCCCCGCTATCGCAATGTGAACGACGCGCATCCCGACTTCGTCCGCGGCTACGCCTTCCAGGGTGGTGCCGGCCGTGGCGGATGGGACCGGTCCCTGCCTGGATTCGGCGCCGGCTTCAAGCATGCGCTGCTGCATGAGCGCGGGCCCTGGGGCCTCAGCTTCTACGGTTTCGGTGAATGCCTCCCGCGCCACGACAACCAGGTGGAGCTGGATGCCTCGCTGACCGACCGCTGGGGCATCCCGGCACTCCGCATCAGCTGCACCTACGGCGACAACGAGCGGGCCCAGCGCAAGGACATGCAGGTCACCGCCGCCGAAATGCTCGAGGCCTCGGGCGCGGTCGATATTCAGCCCTACGACGATGAGGCACTCCCTGGGCTCGTCATCCATGAGATGGGAACCGCGCGGATGGGACGAGACCCGAGTACATCCGTGGTGAACGGCTGGAACCAGGTGTGGGACACGCCGAACGTCTATGTTACCGACGGTGCCTGCATGGCGTCGTCGGCCAACCAGAATCCTTCGCTCACCTACATGGCGCTCACCGCAAGAGCGGCCGCGCATGCGGTCGAGGCGATGAAGCGGAGGGAACTGTGAGGCGGACGGGCGGACGGGCGGACGGGCGGAAAATCGGAGAAGGGATTACGAATGAATAGGCGTTCCTTCCTTGCAGCGGTCGGCGCTCTCAGCCTCGTCCATCGTGGTGATGCACCCGCTCACGCCCTCGGCATACCCATGGCGCTTCCTGGTCCCCATGCCTCGTTCCCCGGTTCCCCCCGGCTCGGCATCCAGCTCTACGCCGTCCGTGACGCCCTCAAGCAGGATTTCGCGGGAACCCTCACCGCGCTGGCGACGATCGGCTACCGCGAGGTCGAATTCGCCGGCCTGCACGGCCAGTCGGCGGCGGACGGGCGGGCCCTGCTCGACCGGCTCGGGCTCGCCGCGCCATCGGGTCACATCGGCCTTGACGACCTCGAGCAGAAGTTCACCAGCGTCGTGGCCGACGCAAAGGCGCTGGGCCATCGCTGGATCGTCGTTCCGTGGCTGCCTGAGGAGCTGCGCAATGTTTCTGGCTACACCCAGGTCGCCGAACGAATGAGCCGACTGGCGCCACGCCTCAGGCGGGCGGGGTTCACGCTGGGCTACCACAATCACTCCTTCGAGTTCGATCGGCTGGGGGATGGCTCCACCTGCGGCTACGACATCCTGCTGCAGGGGACCGCCGCCGCCGGAGTCGTGATGGAGCTGGATCTCTTCTGGATCAAGCAGGGCGGGGCCGACGCCGCCGACTACTTCCGCCGCTTTCCCGGCCGTTTCCGTCTGGTCCACGTCAAGGACATGGGCGCCGATGGCAGCCAGGTGAATGTCGGCGACGGCGTCATCCCGTGGCCGGCGCTGCTGCACACCGCCAGGCGGGCTGGTGTCGAACACTTCTTCCTCGAGCATGACGAGCCACGCGACCAGCTCGCATTCGCCCGGGAGAGCTACGCCTACCTCTCCCGCCAGAAGTTCTAGGCCAGGTCGACCGGCACCTCACTCATCATGGCCCGCTTCAACCCGCTGCGGTTCCCGCCCGGATACTTCGATCTCCCCGCCGACGCCGGGCGCACGCTCCCGCTCGACATCATCGCGGCATGGACCCGGAGCCCCCAGACCCGCGAATTCGCCCGCGAGCTGCTGGGCCCGTTCACCATGCGCGGCATCGTGGTCAGCTCCGACACTGCGGGGCTCACCCGGCTCTCCCAGGAGCGATCGCTGATCGAGATCCTGGCGATGGTCAGTCGCCCCAAGGAGCTGGTACACGCCTACGGCAAGGCCGTCGGCGGCATCGCGCTGGGCACCTGGGCGGCGGACAACAGCCAGATGTTCTATGCCGACGGTATCCCGCCGGGAGATGTGCTCGGCATGCTGCTCACCCTGCAGGACCGTATCGCGGCGGAGTGCGAGGTCGGCATTGGCATCTGCGCGCATGCGGGCGAGTTCTACGAGCTGGGGAATGCCGTCTACGGCCCCGATGCCGACCTGGTCGAGAGCGTGGCGGAAGACGAGACCACGGCCGGCGAGCTGGTCATCACCGAAGCCCTCCGGCGCCAACTCGAGCAGGATTCCGCGCTGCAACTGACGCCGCGGAACGATTTGCGCGAGCAATGCGGCGGGATCTGGCGCGTGGTACAGGGCCCGCGGCTCGGCAGCATCCTGGCAACGGATTTCCGCTACCCGTTGCCGTTCACCGACGAGTTCTACACCGGACTCGGCAAGTACCAGCGTACCCGGCGCACCTCGATCGTGCCGCGACCGGCGTTTTGCGAATCCACCGTGGTGGTGATCGATCGAGAGCGGGAAGATGGGGACGAGCCCGATGTCGCCGCACTCAACAACCTCGCCCTCGCGGCGGCGGTCCGGCGGCTCGGTGGCGAACTCGTCCTCGATCTCGCGGGCCAGGAGATCAAGACGACCGGGCAGGTCAGCATCTACCTCTTCGATGATGCCGGCCATGCGCTCGCCTTTGCCCGGAAGCTCCGCGCCGAGCTGGCCTCACAGCGGGTGGAGCTGCGGATCGGGATTGACAGCGGGCGGGTACTGCTCTTCGAGCTGGCACCTGAGACCTTCGACATTGCCGGCTCCCCGGTGAACGTCGCCTCGAAGCTGGCGCAGGACACCGGCCGTTTTGGAGCCATTCACCTCTCCCGAAGCGCGGCCCGTCAGGCAGGAATTCCCGATTCCGTTCCGGTCAGCATCGTACAGGTGGGCGGAGTCGCGATTGAAATGGTCGTCGTCTGAATAAGGCGAACGGCATCAGCGAAGCGGCGGTGGTCACCGAATCCGCTCCGGGCCTGCGTCCGTAGGGCGTTCCCGCCAGAGCTTGGGCCTCGCCCATCGCTCATCGCCGCTCGAACTTCACCGCCTGCTCGGCCCTGGAGCCCCCCATGCCCCGCCCCATCCACTTTGAGATTCACAGCGCCGAGCCCGAGCGCGCCATACAGTTTTACCGTGAGCTGTTCGGCTGGACCTTCACCAAGTGGGATGGGCCGCGGCCCTACTGGCTCATCGTCGACACCACCTCGGCGATGCCCTTGTGACGAAGATCCAGGCGCTGGGGAGAATGCCCGCGGCTTTTGACCCCGCGACGTCGCCGGCCTAGCTTTTCCCTCGCGCGGGGTCATCGCCCTCGCGGGAACCAGCCCGCTCCCGCCGAACCCTGGACGACACGACCGGAAAGGATGCGAGATCATGACCACGATCACCGTCATCGGCGCGACCGGACATATCGGGCAGCAGCTCGTCCCTCGACTGCTTGCGCAAGGCGTGAAGGTCCGCGCCGTCGGTCGCGATGCGGGCCGGCTCCAGCCGCTGGTGGAGGCGGGAGCGGAAGCGTGGATCGGTACGGTCGACAGTGCCCGGTCGATGGCCGAGGCGTTTCGTGGCGCGGATGCCGCCTTTGCGATGATCCCGCCGGACTATGGGCACCCGCAACCCGCCGCACGCGCCAAGGCGGTGGCGGAAGCACTTGCCGCCGGCGCACAGGTGGCGCGAGTGACCCATGTCGTCACCCTCAGCAGTGTCGGCGCGCACTTGCCCACGGGGGTTGGTCCAGTCAACGGACTGCGCGGCCTGGAGGAGCGCTTCAACCAGGTGCCCGGCATGAACGTGCTCCATCTCCGGGCCGGCTATTTCATGGAGAATCTGTTGAACGGCATCGGCGTCATCGAAGCCATGCGGGTCAATGGCGGTGCCCTGAAGGCGGACCTGCCGGTGGCGATGATCACGACCGGCGACATTGCCGGGGTGGCCGCCGCGCGGCTCACCCAGCGGAACTTCTCCGGCCATGGCGCCCGCGAACTGCTGGGGCCGCGCAACTACACCCACCAGGAGGCGAGCCTCATCATCGGCGAGGCGATCGGGATGCCGGGACTGGGGTATGTGGAGTTCTCCTACGACGACACCCGGAAGGCGCTGCTCACCTTCGGCTTCTCCGAGGCCAGTGCCAACGAATTCATCGAGATGTACGATGCGCTGAACACCGGACGCATGCAGCCGAGCCAGCCCCGGACCGCGCTGACGACGACACCGACCACGCTGGAGGAGTTTGCGCGGACGGTGTTCGCGGTGGCGTATGGGGAGTAAGGAGTGAGGAGGTGAGGAGTGAGGGGTGAAGAGGAACGGCTCTTCCTCCCCACTCCTCACTCCTTAATCTTTACCACCCAGCGCCTGGCGCGGACCAGTGGGTCCGCGCTACCAGCCACTCCGCCCGGTGCAATCCTTCGCGTGAGTCCCGCCGGCGCCGTATAACGCCCACGCCAGAAACCGCTCCACCTCTGCCAGCGCCAGCTGGGCGCTCGGGCCGGCAGAGATTGCATCGAAGGCATGTTCGGCCCAGGGAATCTCCAGCAGCGCTGCAGTCGTTCCGCCAGCCTGCAGCCGGTCGTGCAGCAGCCGGCCGAAACGCGGCAGCACCACATTGTCCCGGCCGGCATAGATCAGGAGCGTGGGCGGCTGCCGTGCCGCCGCGTAAGTCACCGGTGAGGCGGCGCGGTACCGCTCCGGCTGCTCAGCCGGTGTGCCGCCGAGATAGGAGACTTCCAGCGACTGGACGTTCAGTGGATCGGGAACCGGCGGATGGTCGTAGCCGTCGACCAGATCCACTGGCCCGTAGTAGCTGATCACCGCCCGGATCGGCAGCGTGTCGGTGTAGGCCGCCACCAGCGCCAGCTGGGCACCGGAGGAACGGCCGATCAGCGCGAGCCGACCGGCATCACCGTCGAATTGCGCCACGTTCATCCGCACCCACGTCAGCGCGGTACGCACATCCACCAGCTGGGCGGGCCACTGCCAGCGGGGCGCGTGACGATAGTCGATCGCCACCACGACATAGTTGCGTGCGGCAAGATGCGCTGCGAACGCCCCATCATCCGCCGGCGCGCCGCGCTGCCAGGCGCCACCGTAGATCTGGACCACGACGGGGAATGTGCCCGAGTCCGCGGGCTGGTAGAGATCGGCCCGGAGGGGAATACCCTCCACCTGCCCCACCGGCACGCCGCGGGTGATGCGCACGCTGCCTGACTGGAGCCCGGTGAACAGCTCGGTCAGCTGGAGCGACCGGGGACGCAGCGAGTCGCGTATCGGAGCCGGCACGGCGCAGAGGTAACTCCCGCCCAGAGCCGCGCGCATCTCGGCATCGAAGCGGCGTGCGGTGGCAGGAAAGCGGAACAGCGGCAGGAGCGAGAGCAGCGTGGTGGCAGCGGCACAGAGCAGCGTCGCCCACCGGAGCCGGCCCCGGGCCGCCGCGAGCGCAACCATCGCAGCGGCCAATGAAACCACGACCAGCCACACCCCCGCCTCCGGCGCCCCGACGCTGAGCGCGAGCAGCGGGTAGGTTGGAGGTGGCAGGAAGCCCCAGAGGGCGACGAACACGGTTCCCGCGGCAATGAGTGCGACGATTCGGGAGAGCGTCATGAGACTCGTTGGCCATTAGCCGTGGGCCGTTGGTAGCCAACCATCAGCTGTGAGTATACTGTCATCCTGAGGGAGCGCGGCGACCGAAGGATCTCTTGAGGCCGAAGCCGGACCCGCTCCGCCCCTACCCAACAACTCACTACTCGCCATGCCCATGCGCCTGCTCCTTGCCCTCACCCTGCTCGCTTCTCCCCTTGCCGCGCAACACCAGGCCAGCTTCGACTGGCCCGCGCTGCAACAGGAGGCGACCCAGCTGCTGTCGCAGTATCTCCGGATCAACAGCAGCAATCCACCGGGCAACGAGATCGCCACCGCCCGCTGGCTCAAGTCCGTGCTCGACCGGGAGGGGATCGAGAATCAGATCCTCGACACTGTCGAGCTTGGACCGGGGCGGGCCAATTTCTACGCCCGGCTGCGCGGCAGCGGGACCCGCTCCGGCGCCCGCACCGCGATCGCGCTGGCCCACCACATGGACGTGGTCCCGGTGACGCGAGAGCAGTGGACCTTCGACCCCTTCGCCGGCGAAATCAGGGACGGCTATGTCCGGGGCCGGGGCGCGATCGACATGAAGGGCCACGGCATCATCCAGCTCATGGCGCTGATTGCCATCAAGCGCTCCGGCATCCCGCTGCAGCGCGACCTCGTCTACCTCGCCAACGCCGATGAAGAGTCCGACGGCACCGGCGCCATCCGGATGGTCGACCACCATGGCGATCTCATCCGGGACGTCGAGTACCTGCTGACCGAGGGGGCCGATACCCGGGTCGAGAACGGCAAGGTGCGCTGGTTCGGCATCGACGTCGGCGAGAAGCGGCCCTACTGGACCCGGATGGTGGCCGCAGGCACGACCAGTCATGGCTCGGTCCCGATTGGCGACGAGAATCCGGTGCCCCGCCTCGCCCGCGCCATTGCCCGCGTCTCCGCCTGGCAGACGCCGCTGCAGCTTTCGCCCGCGGTCGAGCGCTTCTTTCAGGCCCAGGCCAGGGACGCGACCGGAGTCGGCCGCCGCTGGCTGACCAATCCCCGGGCGGCGCTGGCCAGCCCAGCCGGCCGCGCCTGGCTGCTGGCCGAACCGGAGCGCAACGCGCTGCTGCGGAACACCATCTCTCCCACCGTGCTGATCGGATCCAACAAGACCAACACGATTCCGCAGCAGGCCTCGGTCGAGCTCGACATCCGGCTGCTGCCCGATCAGGACCCGGACCTGTTTCGCGCCGAGCTGGTACGGATCATCGCGGACCCCCGGATTCACCTCGAGGAGATCGCCCCGATCACACCGCGCTACGATGCGCCGCTCGGCACGCCGCTCTTCCATGCCATCGAGCGGGCCGCCGGAGAGCTGCTGCCGGGGATCCCGGTGGCAACCCCGGTCAGTGCGGGGGCATCGGACCGACCCACCTATACCCGCGCCGGGATCATCTGCTATGGCCTCGATCCCTACCTGATTCCCATCGAGGAGAACCGCTACGAAGTGCACGGCAACGATGAACGGCTGTCGGAGGCAAATATCGGCTGGGGTGTCCGGCTGTACATCCGCCTGCTGCAGGAGGCGGATCGGGAGGCTTCCTGAAAAGCCAGCCGCACATCCTCCAGACGCGCATCCACTTCCATCCAGCGCCGCCCCTGCCCATCTTCCCGCCCCGCAGGAATTAGTGTGCGGCACAACGAGGAGATGAATTCATGGCGAAAGTCAGCAAGACCAGGAAGGCCGGGGCTGGACGTGCCAGGACGGCGCGCCCCTCGGCCAAGGCAAATAAGGCGAAGGCGACCACGCCCAAGGCGAAGGTACGACTTCCCGCCAAACGAGCCCGCAGCCGCGCCTATGCCGGGCTGCCGCCCGGTATCTGCCGGGTGGAGCTGGAGAGCACCCGGACCTTCGGGTATGTCGTTCGGGTCGGCCACCGCCGGTCGCCCAGGGGCTGGCGGCCCAAGTTCACCGCCTACTTTGGCGACTTCTCCCATGGGGGGAAGAAGCCGGCACTCGCCGCCGCCACCCGCTGGCTCAAGACCCTCGAGCGGACCGGCAAGGCTCCGGAGAAGAAGTAGGCCGACCGCCCGGCACGGCGTCCGACGCTGGCGCTACCCGCAGGGGTGGCGCCGGGCGTGGCGCCGTGGCATAATCGTCCCCAACATTCCCGCATCTTCTCAACCGCACGGAGCCCTCATGTCCGCATCCATCCGCTGGTCACTCGCGGCGGCACTGACCCTCGCCGCCGCCTGTGCCCCCGCCGCACCCAAGGTCGATCTCGCCGCCGAAGAGACCGCCATCCGGGACAAAGTGACCGAGTGGAATGGGTTCCTGCAGTCGAAGAACGACTCCGCCATCACCGCGCTCTACGGCGACCGGGGCGCACTCCTGCCCGCAGGGATGCCAAAGATCGCCGGTGCCGCGGCGATGCGCCCCTTCTGGGCCCAGCTCTGGGCGCTCAACGTCAACCTCGTGCTCAGCACTGTAAGTGTTACTGTCGCCCAGTCCGGCGATCTTGCGGTGGAGGAGGGGACCTACACCTTCGACGTTCCCAATACTCCCACGGACAAGGGCAAGTATCTCGTCGTCTGGTACAAGCAGAACGGAAAGTGGCTCGTCGCCCAGGATGTCTGGAACAGCGACATGACGCCGCCGGCGGCCCCGGCAGCGATGACTCACTAGGTCACCTTTCGGGGAGGAAAGCCCCATGCTCTACACGCTCCTCATCGGTCTGATCATCGGTGCGGTCGCCAAGTTCCTCATGCCGGGGAAAGATCCGGGCGGCTTCATCATCACGATCCTGCTGGGCATCGCCGGCTCCTTCGTTGCCGGTTTCCTCGGCCGGGGGCTCGGCTGGTACGCGCCGGATGAGGCCTCCGGTTTCATCGCCTCGACCATCGGCGCCATGCTCCTGCTGTTTATCTACCGCAAGACGCGGAAGGCCTAGCACGACGGCCCGCATGCCGGACTCCGTCTTTCTGCGGAGTGAGCCCGATCTCTCCACCTCGTTCGAGCCGCTGCACGAGCGGCTCGCCGAGACGGTCTCGTGGTGTTCCCGTCGCCTGACGACGAGCCTGCCGGGTCAGGCGCTCAGGTCCAGCCCGCTCGCCCCTCCACCCAGTCATCCATGGGCCGATACCGTCCGGATCGTCGCGGAGTCACGGCTGCAGCAGCTCGGCCGAAGCTGGCGCCGCGCGCTCAAGCCCCTGGGCGACGGCCGTCTGCTGGTCTACTTCCCGACACCACCGCATTCGAAGGGACGTGCCCAGGCCGTGACCGACGGATTCTTCGATGCGCGGGACACACCGCCGTGGGACACCTGGGTGGCGTACCTCGAAGAGGCGGAGCGGAGTTACCTCGTCTCATGGGTGCCACCCACAGCTGCTGCCGCAGTGACCGAGGCGCTGGCACGACCGATGGGTTCGATCGCCTGGCTGGAGGAATCGGGGGTGGGATTGGTGGGGAAGTATGTCGTCGGGTAGGGTGCAGGGACCGAGATTCCAGAGCGTCTGGTGCAGGGGTTTGGCATGTAGAGGCCGACCGCCGGTCAGCCCGCCCCCGAGATGTCAGGACGCAGGGAGGGGGGGGTCATTCCGAGCGTAGCGAGGAATCCTGTTCGGTGTAATCGACACCAGTCAGACACCACTGCCTCTCATGTCAGACCTCCCATTCGCGGTTCCCGGCTCCCCTTCAGTCATCGTCCCCGCCAGTTCGCCAGTAGATCTCGCCGACATCCGCCTACTGTTTATCGAATACGCCGCCTGGCTCGGCGATCATCTCGACCGGGAACGATTCGCCATCGAGCTCGCGGCGTTGCCCGGCTATTATGCCCCGCCGACGGGTGGGCTCTTTCTGGCACGGCTCGGAGATGAAGCGGTGGGATGCGTCGGCATACGGCCGCTGATGGGTGACAACTGCGAACTCAAGCGACTGTACACTCGCGTGCCGTACCGGGGTTGCGGCGTGGGGCGTCAGTTGCTGGAGGCCGCGGTCGCGGCCGCCCGAACCGCCGGCTATGCGGCGATACGGCTCGATACCCTCGCCTCGATGAAAGAAGCTCAGGCACTCTATCAGCGGCTGGGCTTCCGGGACATTCCGGCGTACTGGGAAGATCCCATCTCGGATATGCGATATCTGGAATTGCGGCTGTGATCTGCCTCGACTGAGGCAGGCGCCGTTCCACCCGCCCGCCCGCCCGCGTCACATCCAGCGCTACCTCGTCCTGCGCCAGCACCACATGGCCCAGCGTGATCGCCGCGATCGACATCGGCGCATACGCCCGGCGGAGCACCGGACCGAGCGGACCACCGCACGCCTCCACCACGCCATCGCGGAGTGCCATACGCGCTCCGAACAGCCGCGCAACTCCGGCGCACAACGCGCCGAACAGCGTCACCGGGAGTGGCCAGAGCAATCGCGCGAGGCTGCTCACCGGACCTCGCTCATCAGGCCGAGGGTATTGCCTTCGGAATCTTCCAGAAAGGCCATCCACAGTTCGTGATCCGGCATCTTCGCGATCAGGTGCGGTTCACTGGTGAAGTGCGCCCCGCGCCCGGCGAGGGCCGCCGCCGCCGCGCTGATGTCGCCCACCCGATAATAGAGGATGGATCCGGGATGGTCGACCCTGGGATCTTCCGCGACGGCAAGCATCAACCGCACGCCACCGGCGTCGAAGAAGGCGAGGGTTGGCACCTCGAAAAGGAGGGGCAGCTGCAGCACCTCCCGATAGAACCTGGTCGCCCGCGCCAGGTCCTTGACGTTGATGACGATCTGGCCGATGCCCTGCAACCGGGTGCCGTCCGCGGCACTCATCATGGGGTCAGCTCCGTCGCGGCGAGCGGAAGCCCGCGCGCGCGTGGCTGCCGTCGCACCAGGGGTCATTCTTCGTCTGGCCGCAGCGGCAGACGGCGACCGAGCCCTCACGTCGCTCCTTCACCCCAGTGGGCAGTTCGAGATCGAGCATGCCCCGGATGCGGACGGGCCCATCGCTGGTGAAAGTGACGCTGACCGCCTCGCCCCCGCCAGTTGCCTTCGGCGGCGGATGGCCGGCCCGCACTGCCTGCAGCGCACCGCTCGGGCAGCGCGCGACGAGCGCCTGCACTTCGTCGCTCGACGCCGCGCCTGGGTGCACCCAATCTGCCCGGGAGACATCGAACACCGCCGGCAGCCCGCGGATGCAGACCGCCGAGTGAATGCAGATGCTGGGATCGAAGGTGATGGCGATGTCGGGTGTGTGATATACCTGCAGCTTCTGGCTCATCGTGACTCCCTCACGTGGATGACACCGCTCGCACAGGCGGGCTCGGCCCCGCCTGAGGCAGCGATGGCGACGCTCCGACCGGTGCATGAGTGACCTGGGCGACACTGCGCCGCCAGCGGAAGCCCGGGGCGTGAGACGGTTGGCGGGTCAGGGAACAATCTGCATGTCGACTCGGTCCAGGTCGGGGCCCCAGCCGTGTCGAACCGTTGCCGTCGCCCGCGCCCCGAATCGGGCGAAGAAGGGCGCCGATTTGTGACTGGCGGCCATATGGAGCAGGCCAGCACCCGTGGTGCGGCAGACGTCCAACGCGCGGGCCATTATCGCCGAGCCGATCCCCCGGCCCTGCACATCGGGGGCGATCAGAATCCAGCGAATCACCAGCTCATCAGGGGCATGGGTCCGAAGCCCGCAGGCTCCGACCATGCGGGTACCGTCGAGGCAGATCTCGTAGCCGTCGGGCGTGCGCTGGAGAAACTGGACGTAGCCCGCGCGCTCGCCTGGGTCAAAGAACGCCGGGCAATTGGCATCGAACAGTGCCAGGCACGCCGGTTGGTCACCGGCCTGGTACGGGCGAAAAGAGAGGTGTGGGCTCACCAGCGATCCTTTTCGGATGCGGGGCAGGTCGGCTTCGCCGACCGACTGGAGTTCCCTACGGCACCATCAGCGTCGAGTCGGTCCATACCGGGTTCCCCTCCAGCAGCGTCAGAACCACCCGGGCCGTGTGAATCTCGGTCACCGGCAGCGTGAAGAGATTCCGGTCAATGACGATCAGGTCACCGAGCTTTCCCGGCGCCAGGCTGCCGGTCTCGCGCTCCATGTGGGTCGCGTAGGCCGCATTGATGGTATACGCCGCCAGCATCGGCGCGAGATCGACCCGCTCCTCCGGAATCCATGCCGGCCCGAGCGGAGTCTCGAGCGGGCGGCGGGTGATGGCGACCTGAATCGCATCCAGCGGGTTGAGACTCGAGACCGTCCAGTCACTTCCGCCCACGACAATGGCTCCGCTCCGCAGCATGCTGCCGATCGGATAGAGCCAGCGGGAGCGCGCCGGCCCGAGCGCCGGTTCGGTGAGTTGCGTGATGTACTCGTCGGCCTGGGCCCAGTACGGCTGAAAGCTCGCGATCACGCCAAGTTCGCGGAACCGGGCGATGTCGGAGGGCTCGAACAGCTCCAGGTGCGCGATGACCGGCCGACGATCTTTCTCGCCGTTGACCTCGCGCGCATGCTGCAGCGCATCCAGCGTTTCCCGGATGGCGCGGTCGCCGATCCCATGCACATGAATCTGGAAGCCGTCACGGTCGAACGCGGCGATCCGTGCCGTGAAGTCCTCCGGCGCATAGTTCAGGCTGCCACGGTCGCCCGGCTTGTCGAGATAGGGCGCCAACACCGCCGCCGTCCGTGCTTCCAGCACGCCGTCTGCGTAGAGCTTGACGGTGTTGACCGTGAGCCGGCTCCCCCGGCGATACTGCTCCCGCAGCCCGCGGAGCCGTACCGCCTCCGCCTCGACCGGCCCGACTTCGCTGTGCAACGCCGCCGTGACCCGTGCCGTCAGCTCCCCCCGTGCATCCAGCGCATGATATGCCGTGAGATACTCTGGGCCTGCGTCGGCATCAGTGATGCTGGTGATGCCCAGCCGATTCGCCTCCTTCAACGCACGACGCACCGCCCCCAGTCGCTCCTCCGACGTGTACGGCGCCAGATGCTGTGTGATCAGTGCGACGGCCGACTCGCGCAGCGTCCCGCTTGGCTCACCGGTACGGGCATCGCGCTCGATCCGCCCATTCGGCGGATCCTTCGTCTCGCGGGTAATCCCGGCGAGCGCGAACGCGGCGGAATTGGCCCAGCCGGAGTGCCCGTCGGCGGCGTAGAAGAACGCCGGGCGCGTCGGCACGATCCGGTCGAGCAGCTCACGCGACGGATTGGCCCCGGGAAAGACCGGAAGCTGCCAGCCGTTGCCCCGAATCCACGCGGCATCGGGGTTGGCCGCGGCATACGCGCGAATGATCCCTTCCACCTCCGCAGGCGTCTTGGCATCGTAGAGATTGCACTCGCCCAGCTCAAGCCCGCCGGAGAGCGGATGGGCATGGGTATCCTGGAACCCGGGCAATGCCATGCGGCCCGCCAGATCGACGACCCGCGTGCTCGCGGTGATGTAGGGCAGCACCCCGGCATCGTCGCCCACATACGAAATGTGTCCCTCGCGTATCGCGATCGCCTCGGCCCAGGGCCGCTCCGGCCACATGGTGTAGATCGCACCCCCGCGCAGCACCAGGTCCGCAGGCAGGACCGGGGCGCGCCGCTCGAGATGACATCCGAGACCGGCGCCCGTGAGGGCGAGGAAGAACAGGGATCGTCGCATGATGTCCGGTTCGGAAGGGAGAACGGGCACGCGTTACCGCATCAGAACGCAAGTCGGGAATTTGCTTACCAGCTGGAGCGACTCACCACGCATCCTCCCAGCCGACGGGCGGCCGCCGTGGTCTGGGCCGTGTGTCGAAGCAGAGGGCCGGCGCAGCAGCAATGAGCCAATCGAACACCAGACTGACATGGTCGCAATAGCTGCGCGCCACGTCGAATTCTCCCGTTCCCCGTTCCCTGTCGGCCGCTCCCTGTGCCCCATTCCCTGCCGCCGACTCCCTGCCGGCAATCGCCAGCTCAGCCCAGGTACTTCTCCTGCAGCACCCGCACATGATGCAGCTCATGTCCCGCCGTGATCCACGCGAGCGCCCGCGCCGACACCGGCTTGTTGCTGGCGATGCCCCGCCGCTCGAGGCGTGCGGGGTCCAGGCTTCGGAGCAGGGAGAGTGTCGCATCACGCACCGTGGCGAACTCGGCCGCGACATCGGCAATCGAGCGCTCCTCGAAGCGGCCCTCCGGCACGTAGACATTCTCGTCGAAGCTGGCGAGCGGTGTCATGTCACCCCGTGCGATGCGCAGCAGCCGGTAGCAGAAAATACGCTCTGTATCGGAAAGGTGCCCCACGACTTCGCGCACGGTCCACTTCCCCGCGGCGTAGCGGTAGCCTGCCTTGGCGGCGGGAATGGCGGCCAGCAGCGCGGCAGTCGTGGCGCGGGAGGCGCTCAGCACGGAAAGCGCATCGTCCCCCGGTGCCTCAGAAATGTACTGGCCATAGTACGGTGCGTACTCGTCGGGAGCGGGAGGGGCAATCAGCATGGGAGGATCAGGGAGTGGGGGAACGACCAGGCTGCGGGCATGCTCGAAAATGTCTCGCTTTTGCGATAATACAACCCGGCGACAAGGAGGGGCTGTCAGCCGTCAGCGCCCGGTGGTTACCTGCTCCTCCCTACTCCCCACTCCCCACTCCCCACTCCCCACTCCCCAATCGCC
>Ga0163144_10013957_pt1 | contig 16707 bp, 12 predicted proteins | sample OliLak19BULKMAT1_FD_123175 | JGI IMG/M metagenome (GOLD analysis project Ga0163144, IMG submission 123175) | Freshwater microbial mat bacterial communities from Lake Vanda, McMurdo Dry Valleys, Antarctica - Oligotrophic Lake LV.19.BULKMAT1 | ecosystem: Environmental > Aquatic > Freshwater >... | reverse complement strand
GGGGGGGGGGGGGGGGGGGGGGGGGGGGGGGGGGGGGGGGGGGGGGGGGGGGGGGGGGGGGGGGGGGGGGGGGGGGGGGGGGGGGGGGGGGGGGGGGCAAGGAGCAGGCATGAAGGCTGAGACGTTGCTGGCGGAACTGGATCGATTGCGGAAAGACGTCCCCAAGGACGAGACTGATCCGGAGTGGGTCACGCTGCATCACGTATTCTGCTTCGTGTCGTACAAGATGACCGACTTCCGCAAGTATGTGGACGAGGCGGAGAAGCGCGGCGAGTTCCGCGAGATCGATGACTCCAAGGAGGCCCCCCCGGCCTGATAACCGCGCGGGCGGCGTCTGGGGGCGTCTGGGGGGGTCTGGCGACGTGAGCGGCTGGCGGGTGGGCGGCACCAGATTGATCCGGGCTTGAGGCGGCGGGGTGGTGGGTCGATCTGGGTAGGGTGAGGACAGCGCGGTCATATCGGTCTTGCTCGGCCCGCGGGTTCACGCTCGTGGAGGCGGTGGTGGCGTCGGCGCTGGCCGCGGTGGTGCTGCTGAGTCTGAACGGCGTCTTGCTGATGGCGGCGCGGGCGATGCCCGGGCGGACGGATTCGGGGCAGTCCGCCGCACTCGCGCGGGCGGGGCGGTGGCTGGCGGATGATTTGCGTTATGCGACCGAGGTGACCTCGTTTGGTCCATCAACGATCACTGTGAAAGTACCCGATCGCGATGGCGATGGCGTCGCGGATTCGATTCAGTATTCGTGGTCGGGCGTGACCGGCGGCCCGGTGCTGCGGCAGGTAAACGGTTCGACGGGCGAGGTGATGTTTGTGGCCGGGGCGAACGGCATCAGCGGCGGGCTGGCGCTCACGCGTGAGTTGGAGTCGGTCACGAGTGCGGCGACGACCACGACGACCAGCACGGTGACGACGCTGGCGTCGTTCGTCCCGACGATCGCGGGGCCGCCGGCGCTTGTAGCGACGAGCAACTGGTTCGGCCAGCACGTGCCGGTGGCGTTGTCGGCGTCGGCCATTGGCTACACCGTTGATCGGGCCGAACTGCTGTTGGCGCGGAGTGGCGTTGCGACCGGCGTTACGCGGGTGCAGATCCGCGAGGCGAGGTCGGGGTTGCCGACGGCGCGGGTGATTGCCGAGGCGTTGATCGCGGAGACCAACCTGCCGACGGTCGCGGTGTGGACGAACGTGGTGTTCTCTCCGCCAGTGAGCGTGGACGCGGGGCAGCCGCTGTGCGTAGTGCTAACGCTCGGATCTACGTCGCCCAGCGCAGCGTGGACGCAGCAGATGTTGCTGGCGCCCACTTCGGCGGGGGCCGCGCTGACCTCGGTTGATGGCGGCTCATCGTGGTCGAGCACGAGTGGTCGGGCGTTCGGCTATCGGCTATTCGGTCGCGTGACGAGCGCGAGTGTTTCGGCGAACGTCACAACGCAACGCTACTTGTCGGTGGCGGCCACGTTGGGCGGGCGGCGGACGGTTGTAGAGATGTTCAATCGGCCAACCGTGATCGGCCAGGCGGTGGCACCGCCGCCTGTGACGGGCCCGGGATTGGACTTGCAACCATGATGGGCGGGCGTGCGCGGGGCACGACCATCGTGGAGTGCGTGGTGTCGCTGCTGGTGGTCGCGTTCATGCTGGTCGCGGGGCTCGGCGCGGCGGGGTCTTCGAGGAAGACCATCGCGATCGCCGACCGGCGTGCGACGGCGTGGTGGATGGCCGACGACATGATGACGGCGGTGCTGGCGAAGCGATATCGCGAAGGCAGCGGATCGGCGACTCTGGGCGTCGACGGCGGCGAGCGAGCGAACTTCAAAGCGGACTTCGATGACGTAGACGACTTCAACGGTTGGGGGGAGCAAATCGGCACCCAATGGGCCGTGGCGGTGGGGGTCGTTTGGTCGAATCCGCAAGCGCCTAGCAATCATGCCGACCGCGAGTCGGGGTTGAAGCGAGTGACCGTGACGGTGCGCTGGCGCGGGGGTGAACTGGCTAGGTTGGTGGGGATGAAGGCGAACGTCGCGGATGGAGGTGGATGATGGGCTATGCGAAGGGCCAGTATGGCGAACGCAGGACGCTCATTCGGCGCGGCGGGGTGTATGTGGCCGTGCTGGGCGTGGCTGTGATGGTGACGGTGATGGGGATGGGCGGCTTGGCGGCTTCCCGTGCGATTGCGACTGGGCTGGAGGCTGGGGCGGAGCAGATCAAGGCTCGGCGTGCGGCCGAAGCGGGGTTGGCGATGGCGCGGGTAATCATGGAGACGGACCCGGCATGGCGGACGAGCCGCGGGAGCGGAGTTTGGTTTCACAATATGGGCACGGGTGGCGGCCAGGCGAGCGTGGAGGTGAGTGGTGAAAACGATGAAGGTGATCCCGTCGAGTTGGTGGTGGTGGGTGCGAGCGGGACCTCCCGGCATGTGATGAAGCTGGAACTGGAGGCCAGGGTGGCGGCGGCCGAGTGCTTGCAGTATGCGGTTTTTGCGGGAGGGAACGTGAGCATCACGGGGGCGACCGTCATGCCGAGTGCCGCGGCGATTGGGGCGAACGGGTCGGTGTCGGCGGTGCTGTCGACGGTGAGCGCGGCGGTGGACGCGGGTGGGATCGTGACCGGCGGTGTGTATCTGTCGACGACGAGAGCGGGTGTTGCGGCCAAGACGGTGCCGGAAGCCGTGCGGATGGTGGGGGAGTATGTACAGCGGGGAACGGCGATCGCGGTATCGTCGATACCGAGGTCGAGCGGGCGCCGGCTGATGCGCCGGGTGCTGCTAGGGCCGGGTCACAACCCCTTTGGCGCAGCGAATGCGGAGGGGATCTATGTGGTGCACGCGCAGGGCGAGGTTATCGAGATATGCGACGTGCGGATTGTGGGGACGCTGGTGTTGCTCGATCCGGGGGCCGGTTCGCTGGTGTCGGGATCGGTGGCGTGGGAGCCGATGGAGAACACGATGCCGGCGCTGGTGGTGCGGGGTGACCTCCGGTTGGAGCTGTCAGCGAGCGCGATCGAAGAGGGGAAGAAGGGCATCGGGAATCTGAATCCTTCGGGTGTGGGGTATCCCTACCCGCTCGGTGCATCGAACTCCACCACGAGTGATTTGTTCGCTTCGAGAATTGACGGGCTGGTGATGGTGACGGGACGGTTGAGCGTCAAGACCTCGCTTACAGCGAGGGCGCTGCTCGCGCTGGGGGACATTGACATCGAGGAAAGCCTGACGCTGGCATACGACCCCGTGCTTCGGACCAGCCCGCCGCCGGGAACGATGCGGGAGCTGATGACGCCGGCGGTTGGGGGCTATTCGCAGGCGCTGGTGGGGGGAAACCCGTGAGAAAAGCCGGAAGAGACGCGCGGCGTGCGGGGTTCTCGCTGGTGGAACTGACGCTGGTGATGGCGATCATGGCGGTGCTGGCGGCGTTGGCGGTGCCGCGGTGGTCGCAGGCGACGGCGCGGTATCGCTTGGAGTTAGCCGCGGAGCGGGTGGAGCGCGATCTGCGGATGGCGCGGGATGTGGCGCGTGCGCGGGGAGCGAGCGTGTCTGTAGTGTTTAGCGACGAGGGGATGGTGTACGAGATCGCCGGTCTGGCGGACCCGGAGCGGCGTAGTACGGCCTATTCCGTTCGCCTTTTCGACGAGCCGTATGGGTTGACCAAGGTGGAGTTGACGCTCGGCAATGCCTCAGTGGTGGCGTTCGATGGCTTTGGGGTGCCGTCGGCGTCTGGAAGGATCACGCTGCGTAACGGCTGGGGAGATCGCGTAGTAGAGGTGGAAGCGAAGACGGGCGCGGTGCGGCGCGGCGGCTGAGCGTGATCAGGCGAACGCGGGTTCGGGCGCAGCGTCAGTTCGCGACGGCGTCGAGGCCGGGAGGCCCATGCGGTCGGCGAGCAGGCGGGCGGTGATCTGTGAGGAGAGGAAGATGACGGGGAGGCCCGAGCCGGGGTGGGTGCCGCCGCCGACGAGCCAGACGTTGTCGGTGCAGGGGAGTTGGTGTTGAGGACGGAGGAAGAGCATCTGGGTGAGGTTGTGGGCGAGGTTGAAAGTGGCACCGAAGTTGATGTTGGAGGCCTGCCAGTCTTGAGGCGTGATGACTTTTTCGGCGGCGATGAGCGGACGGATGTCGCGGCCCGCGAGGGAGGAGACGGCGTCGAGCGTCTGTTCGCGGACGTGGCCGGTGTTGTTGGCCCAGTCGATGGCGCCGGATTTGAGGTTGGGTGTGGGGACGAGGACGTAGAGCGAGGACATGCCCGGCGGGGCGAGTGAGGAATCAGTGGCGGCTGAGTTACAGAGGTAAAAGGAAGGTTCGGTGGAGAGGCGGCCTTGGGCGATGTCGTCGAGATTTTCGCGGTAGCGGCTGCTGACGCGGATGGTGTGGTGCGGCAGATCGAGCCGATCGCGGAGGCCGAGATAGAGCATGAAGGTGCTGCAGGAGTACTTCATGGCGTCGAGCTTCTGGTCGGATTCGCGGGTGCCCTGACGGAGTGATTCTGGGATCAGCGACTTGATGGCCCAGGAGGCGTCGGCGTTCATGACGATGTGATCGTGTTGGTGCATGCCGGCTGGCGTCTCGACGGCGACGGCGCGGCGGTCCTGAAAATGAAGGCGGGACACGGGCGACGAGGTATGGATCTGAACGCCGAGGTCGCTGGCGACGGCGGCCATGGCGGTCATGAGGGCGTTGCACCCGCCGTGGGGATGCCAGACGCCGTACTCGTACTCGATGAAAGGGAGGATGGAAAAGAGGCTGGGGCAGTCGTAGGGGGACATGCCTAAGTACTTCGCCTGAAAGCTCATGGCGAGTTCGATGGAAGGGTCTTTAAAGTAGCCTTGGAGTAGGTCGTGTAGAGATTGGTGCGGGCGGAGCCACGGCAGGGCCTTGATCATGTCGAGCGAGGCGAGGTCGGCCGGGGAGCGGAAGGGACTGCGGAGGACTGGGGTAAAGACTTCGAGCTTGCGGCGGTGGTCGGCGATGAAGCGGTCGAAGCCGTGCGCGTCGTGTGGGCTGATGGCGGCGAGGCGGCGGTGCATCTCGGCGAGGTCTTGGGTGGTGTCGAGGGTGAGGGGGCTAGTGCCGGGGCGGCCGATGACGAGGCGGTACATCGGATCGAGGCGGGTGAGCTGGGCGTAGTCGGTGAGTTTGCGGCCGGCGGCGTGGAAGATTTCTTCCAGTACGTAGGGCATGAGGAAGAAGGTGGGGCCGCGGTCGAAGTGAAAGTCGCCCATCGGGGAAGGAAGGGAGAGGCGGGAGGTGCGACCGCCGACTCGTGCGAGCGATTCGTAGATGTGAACGCGGGCCCCGCGCGAGGCGAGGAGGATGGCGGCGGCGAGGCCGCCGGGGCCTGCACCGATGATGGCGACGGAGTGGGGATGATTGATCATGGCGACTATGGCTTTGCGACGGTCGGGAACCTCGTGAGCATATCGTCTGGCGCGCAGGGACAGCCCGAGAAAGATTCGGGCGATATCGTGCGTTGGATGTACGATTTGTGGGAGTTCTGCTCGTAGGGCGGCGCGGCCCGACGGGTATAGTCTCCTGATGCCGACTTTGGAAGGAGATCGCTGGGCAAATTCGGATGTGTGGGAACGGGTGGCTTGGGCCGCTCGCTTTCGCAAGGCCGTGGCGTGGGCACGAGACGAGCTTGCCGAGATCGTGCACGAGGAAGTTGGCAAGCCTGTACATGAGGCGCTCACCGGTGACGTGATGCCGCTGCTGATGGCTTGCCGGTGGCACGAGCGCCACGCGGCGCGGGTGTTGGCAGAGCGGCGTGTGGGCGGTCGGCCGCTGCTGATGATGGCCACTGGCGCGCGGGTGTGTCGCGTGGCTCTGGGGCGAGTGGGGGTGATCGCGACGTGGAACTATCCGGTGCAGCTCCTCGGCATCCAGGTTCTCTCGGCGCTCGTCGCGGGGAATCGGGTTGTGGTCAAGCCTTCGGAGCGGGCGGCGCGCTCGCAGCGGCGGTTGCTGGAGCTTGCGGCCGGGGCGGGGCTCCCCGCAGGCGTGCTTGAGTGGACGGACGCGACGCGTGAGGCCGGGCCGGCGTTGCTGCGGGCCGGCGGGCTGGATCACTTGGTGTTCACGGGGTCGACGGGGGTGGGGCGCGAGATCGCGGCACTGGCTGGCGGGATGCTGTTACCGACGACTTTGGAGTTATCGGGTTGCGATAGTGCGTTGGTGCTGGAGGACGCGGATCCGGCGTTGGCCGCGCGGTCGATTTGGAACGGCGTGGTGATGAACGCGGGTCAAACGTGCATGGCCCCGCGGCGGGTACTGGTGACGGCGAGGGTGTACGAGCGGTTTGTGTACGCGTTGGCACCGCTGGCGGCGGGCGCGAGGCCCGTGATGCTGATTGATGATGCGGCCGCACGAAAGTGTGCCGACCTGGCGGCGTCGGCGATTGAAGCGGGAGGCCGGAGTGTGTCGGGTGTGATCGAGCGGTCGGCGGGGCGCCGGATGACGCCGGTGGCGGTGGTTGATTGCCCGGCCTGGGCGGCGCTGGTGCGTGGTGAGCACTTTGGCCCGGCGTTGGCGGTGGTGCGTGTGGCGGATGAGGCGGCGGCGCTGGCCGTGCATCGCGGGGTGGCCCAGCACCTGTCGGCGTCGGTGTTCACGCGGGACGAATCGCGGGCGAAGCGATTGGCGGTGGAGTTGGGGTGTACGCAGGTCAACATCAACGATTGCGTGATGCCGACGGCTCATCCGGGGGCATCGATCGGGGGCGTAGGGGCGTCGGGATGGGGGCTCTCTCGCGGCGAGGAAGGGCTTCTCGCGATGACGAGGCCGGTTTTTGTGACACGGACGGGGAAGGTCGGGCGGGCCCCGACGGGCACGGTTTCGGCGAAGATGCTCGGCCAGCTTTCGGGGCTGATGGGTTGGTGGTACGGCGGGCGGAAGCAGGGCGAGCCTGCGGCCAAAAGTGGGGTGCCGGGCATCGTTGAAGTGGCAACCGAAGAGGCAGGGCGGGGTGGGGTTGAGCGTTCCGACGCACATTCAGCACGGGCACATTCATGAAGACGCAAGACTCGGTGGTGATCGTGGGCGGCGGGTTGGCTGGTCTAGCTTCGGCGGTGGAGCTGGCTTCGCGGGGTGCGGCCGTGACGTTGATCGAGCGGAACCAGCACTTGGGCGGGAAGATGAATGTGCTGCGGGAGGCGGGGTTTTCGTTCGACATGGGGCCGACGATCATCACGTTGCCGCAGGTCCTCCAGGGGATCATCGAGCGGGCCGGGCGGCGTCCGGAGGACTATCTCGATCTGCGGGAGTGTGTGCCGCAGTGGCGGTGCTGGTACGAGGACAAGACGGTGATCGACCTGGTGGGAAATGTTGGGCGGATGGCGGAGGCTCTTGAGAAGCAGTTTCCAGGAACCGACGCGGGCGCGGGCTACGCGAAGTTTCTCGAGTTTGCGAGGCGGATGTATCGCCTGAGCGAGAAGGTTTTTTTCTATAAGGACGTGGGTTCAGCGCTGGACTTGATGCGGCGGTCGCCGATGGGTGAGCCGGGGCTCTTGGGTGATGTACTGAATATGCGGATGCACTCGACGGTGGGGGCGACGGTGCACGGGATGATCCGGGAGCCGCACGTGCGGCAGATGGTGGAGCACTATCTACAGTATGTGGGATCGTCGCCGTTCCTGGCGCCGGCGATTCTGTCACTGATCGCGGCGGCGCAGAGCGACCACGGCTGCTGGTATCCGATGGGCGGGACGCGGATGGTCGCCAAGTCGCTGGAGCGGCTCGCGATCGAGTTGGGCGTTGAAGTGATGACGGGCGTCGGGGTGAAGGCGATCAACATCAAAGGCGAGCGAGTCACGGGAGTGACCTTGGACGACGGGCGGGTGGTGAACGCCGCGGCGGTGGTGTCGAACTGCGATGTGCAGCGGACGTATCGCGGGCTTCTCGGCGGGGCCAAGGGTGCGGCGGAACAGAAGTCGATCGGCGGGGTGTACACGCCGGCGTGCTCGGGACTGGTTCTGTATCTGGGGTTGTCGCGGCGTTACGAGCATCTGGCGCACCACAACTTCATGTTCTCTTCGGACAGTCACGCTGAGTTTGCGGATATTTATTCTCGCGGCGTGCCAGCAGCGGATCCGACGCTGTACGTGGCGGCCCCGTCTCGGACAGACGAGACGCAGGCGCCGCCGGGATGCGAATCGCTCTATGTGCTGATCCACACGCCGTACGTGCGGGCAGATCAGGGTGCGGCGCTTTGGGGCACGCCCGGGTCGGGCGGGCTGCTGGATCAGTACAAGCCGGTGGTCATGGCGAAGTTGCGGCGGTTCGGGATGGAGGACATCGATCGGCACATAGTGGTGGATCGGTATCTGCACCCGAACCTGATCGACTCTATGTACAACGCCGAGGGCGGGGCGATTTATGGGTTGGCATCGCACGGCAGACTGCGCGGCGGGTTCAAGCCGCGGAATCGGTCGCGGGTGTTTGGGAACCTGTATCTGGCGGGCGGGTCGGCGAACCCCGGGCCGGGCGTGCCGATGGTATTGATGTCGGGTGTAACGGCGGCGGACGCGGTGGCCGAGGATTTGGGGTTGGGGCCGACACGTGGCGGGGCGGAGGCTGTCGTAGCGAGGCGAGTCGTTGCCGGGAGCGCGGTCTGAGCCTGGGGGTGGCTTAGCGAACGGGCATGGAGAGTTCCTCGGTGCGGCGTCGGCGCTGGGCCTGGTCGAAGGCGGCGTAGAGCAAGTCGAGCTCTGGCGTGGGGCCGGTGACAAGCATTTTGGGGAACGAGCCGGCGCGCTGGAACTTGAGTCGGTAGGTGACGCCGCCGTCGTCTGCTTCGATCTCCTTGGCGGACGCGAGCGCGTTCAACAAATTGGAGACGCTGGCGATTTCGGCGTCGTCGAGCGGGCCGCGCCATGTTGGGCGGAGTGCGGATGGATCGGTCGAAGCGGCCGCGGGGCCGGCGAGGTAGGTGAGTTGGCCGTCGCGGCGGAGTTCGAAGTACGTGAACTGGCGCGTGGTGGGTTGGCTGCGACGCAGGACGGCGGACCAGCCGTGCGTGGGGCCGTGGGTGGAGGCGCAGGCGGAGAGCAGCGCGAGCGGCAACACGAGCAACGCGAGGCGGAGGAGCATGCGGGGCTGTCCTATTGGATCCAAGCGAGCTTGGTCAGGCGATCGACGAGCGCTCGCGGGGCCGTTTCGTTGGGCTTGGCGACGATGGTGCGGCGGCGGCCGTCGGCGGTGAAGGTGACGAGGTAGGCGGTGCTGCCGGGGTTGGGGCGGTAGGTCTGTGAAGAACTGACGCGGGCGGGACTCTCGGTGGTGAGCCAACCGGTGGTGCGCAGGTCGTTGTAGAGGGAGGCGAGCTGTTCGGTCGTCAGCGGACGGACAGCGGGGGGATAGGTGGTGTCGCCGGTGCCTGGGCCGAGGGCTACGCGGAGGAGGCCGTTGGCTTCGACGAGATAGCGGGCCGGGCGGCGGTTGGGCGCGATGTCGGGCCGAGCGTGGGTGGAGGGGGGTGCGAAGACGGTGACGGCCAGCGTGAAGTCAGGCGGTGGAGAGGCGGAAACGGGTGCGGCTTGCTGCGTTGGGCGAGGCTTGGCGGCGCAGGCCGAGAGCAGCAGGAGCGCGGCGATGGACGCGGCAGCAGCGAAGCGGGTGATCATCACGGTGTCGAGTGTAGCGGAAGGGCCGAACAGCGGAGCGTTTCGCGGTGGGCCTTGACGAGGCGGATGGTTTCGTAGGGGACTTCGCCGAGGAGGGCGTCGAAGATCGGGCGTAAGAGGCCGACAGGGTGGGAGCGGATGGCGTCGGTGACGCGGCCGTAGGTGGATTGGTCGACCCAGGGCGTGATCTCCGCGGGGCGCTCGGCGCGGATGAACTCTTCGAGGTAGTCGGCGACGGTGCGGGGCTTGACGGCGAGGGCCGTGCTGACGTCTTCGATGGATGCGCCGCGGCGGAACATGGGGAAGGCGGCGACGGCGTTGGCGCGGGGGACCTTGGGGACGGCTTCGGTATTGGGGAGCGTGTCGCTGGGGCGGCGTGGGCGCGAACCGGGCTGGGCATCGAGGGCGAGGCCTTGCTCGCGGGAGACGGTGGCGATCGTCGAGAGCAGATCGAGGCCGAAGGACTCGGTTTTGCGGGGGCCGAGGCCGTGGACGCAGATGAGGGTGTCAAGCGAAGCCGGGCGGACGCGGCAGAGCTCTTCAAGCGTAACGTCGTTGAAGATGGTGAACGGTGGGACGCCGCGGTGGGAGGCGAGGGCTTTACGGGCTTCGCGGAGTGATTCGCGGAGGAGGAGTTCGACGGGGCTGAGCGGGGAAGCAGACTGTTGCTGCGACTCGCGGCGTTGTTCGCCGGAGGCAGCGATGAACTTGGGATCGACAAGCTGTGCCTGGCGCTGGTTGCGGAGAACGGCGGCCGAGTGCTCGGAGAGCGTGACGACCGGGTATTGGTCTTCAGTGCGGGCGAGGTCGCCCGCGTCGACGAGTTGGTGGACGTAGCCGACGACGCGGTCGCGGTCGAGATGAGAGAGGAGGCCGAAGGTGGTGAGCTGGTCGTGCCTGCGGTCAAGGACTTGTTTGGCGCGGCTGCCGGTGAGGATTGCAGCGTGGTGGCCGGCGCCGAAGCGGCCGCCGGCTTGTTCGCAGCGGGCGACGCAGGAGATGATCTTGCGGGCGATCTCGTGGCCGTCGGCGCGGAGGTTGAGTTCGCCGAGGCAGACGTCGCAGGCGCCGCAGCTCGGGACTTGGGCCGGGGGCGTGTAGGGCTGGCCGAAGTACTCTGACAGCGCTCGGTGTCGGCAGCGCGAGCCTGTGACAAGCCGCTGCATGGTGTTGAGCAGATCGAGCTGGGCGGCGAGGATGGCGGGATCTGGCGCAGATGGCGGGTCTTGCTCGTCGCCGGGGCGAACCTGGGGGTTGGTCATGATCTGCTTCCGGATCGTGACGTCGGCCCCGGAGTAGAGCAGCAGGCACTCGGCGGGGCGGCCGTCGCGGCCGGCGCGGCCGGTTTCTTGCTGGTAGTGCTCGATCGACTTGGGCATGGTGGCGTGGATCACGCAGCGGACATCGCCGCGGTCGATGCCCATGCCGAAGGCGACGGTGGCGACGACGACGTCGAGCTTCTCATCGCGGAACGCGTCGCTGACGCGGGAGCGCTCGGCGGCGGGAAGGCCGGCGTGGTAGGCGGCGGCGTTGAAGCGGGCGGCGCGGAGAGAGGTCGCGATCCGCTCGGTTTCCTTCCGCGAGAGGCAGTAGACGATCGCGGCTTGAACGTCGGCCCCGGAGCCGTGGACGTGGCGACGGAGGCAGAGGGCGATTTGATTGAGCGCGTCGGAGCGGGGCTGGACGCGATAGGTCAGGTTCGGGCGATCAAAGCAGCCGACTAGCTCGGCGTGATCGGTGAGGCCGAGTTGCACGGCGATGTCGGCGCGGACGCGGGGCGTTGCGGTGGCGGTGTAGGCCCCGATGGGGACGCCGGGGAGGATGTTGCGGAGGTTGGCGAGGCGGCGGTATTCAGGGCGGAAGTCGTGGCCCCATTGGCTGATGCAGTGGGCCTCGTCGATCGCGATATTGCCGGGATTGAGCTTGCGGACGAACTCGGTGAATCGAGGCTGGAGGAGTCGCTCGGGGGCGACGTAGAGCAGTCGAAGTGTGCCGTCGAGGAGGAGCTTGCGGGTGCGGGCGGCCTGGCCCTCGGTGGTGTGGCCGTGGATGGCGCCGCAGTGGACGCCGGCGAGTTCGAGCGCGGCGGCCTGATCTTGCATCAGCGCGATGAGCGGCGAGACCACGATGGTGAGTCGGCTGGAAACGAGTGGGGGGATTTGGAAACAGAGGGACTTGCCGCCGCCGGTGGGCATGACGGTGACGACGTCGCGGCCGGAGAGTGTGGCGGCGATAGACTCGGCCTGAAGCGGGCGGAAGGCGTCATAACCCCAATGGCGGCGTAGCGCGGCCAGGGCGGATTCGGCGTGATCGGTCGCGGTGGAGTGGTCGAGTTGGTTCACGGTTCGGGCGCGGCTACGTCTGCTTGGTGATTCGCCAGCAGCGGTGGATGCGGGTGTTGCGGTACTCGGGCGGGATGGTCTGCTTGGAAATCTCGCGGGCGACGAGGCCAGCCGCGGCGACGGCGATTTCGTCGAGCTTGAAGCGGCGGAAGTTGTTGGAGAAGTAGATCACGCCGCCCGTTGTGAGGAGCGGCGCGAGCAGGCGGAGCATGTCGGCGTGGGCGGTACCAACTTCCCAGTCCATCTCCGTGCTCTTGCTATTAGAGAATGTGGGTGGGTCGGCGATAACCAGGTCGAAGGCTGGCGTGGGGGGTTGTTCGCGGAGGAAGTCGAGCACGTCGGCGCGGACGAGCGTTTGGGTTTTGCTCCAGAGGCGATTGAGGCCGAGGTTGCGTTCGGTCCAGGCGAGGTAGGTATTGGAGAGATCGACGCTGGTGACGGTCTTGGCCCCGCCGGCGGCGGCATAGACGCTGAACGAGCCGGTGTAGCAGAAGAGGTTCAAGACCCGCTTATCTGCGGCTTGTTCACGAACCATCTCGCGGGTGAGGCGTTGATCGAGGAACAGGCCGGTGTCGACGTAATCGGTGAGATTGACCTCGAAGGTCAGGGCCGGGTCGCCCTCTCGGACGAGGAGTGTGTGGCGGGCGTCGGCGAGCTTCTCGTGCTGCGAGAGGCCGCGCTGGCGGTGCTTTTCTTTGAGGTGAATGTGATCGAGCGGCACCTCGGCGACTTGAGCGAGCGTGCGGCGCATCAGGTCAAACCAGTCGGCCTGCTGGGTGGCGGTGCGGGCGTGAGGGCGCTCGTACTCGACGGCGTGGTAGTGGTCGTGGTAGCGGTCGATGATGAGGGGGACGTCGGGAACATCGCGCTCGTAAACGCGGAAGCAGTGGATGCCGCGGGTGGGGTAGCGGCGGAGGTGGCGCAGGTTTTTGGCGATGCAGCGGCCGAAGTCCTCGGCGTCGCGGCGCTCGCGGTCGGTGAGGCCGCCGAAAGCGGGGCCGGGGGAGGAGCAGAGAAGTGGCGGAGAGGCGGAGTGGCGGGGTGGAGGAGTGGGGGGCGCGGGAGGCGCGTCGCCGATGAGCTTGGCGTCGCCCGGTGCGAACGCTTCGAGGCCGTCGAGAACCATGTCCTCGAACACCTTGTTCGCTTCCCGATCCAGAAGGGTGAGATCATCGGGGGTGATATCGACGTTCTCGCCGGTGATGTGGTCGGGTGGATTGGGTAGGTCTGAGCTGATGCCCTCCCTGACGGTCGGGCTGCTTGTTACCGGGCTGCTTATTGCCGGGCTGCTTGTTGCCGGGCTGCTTGTTGCCGGGCTGCTTGTTGGTGGTCTGACGGTTGGCGGGTTGCTGGTCGGTTTGGGGCCGAGGAAGGAGAAGTAGGTGCATTCGAGGGTCGAGTTGTAGAGCTTTCGGCGTTTGGCGGCGGGTTGGCCGAAGAGCGACTCGAGGTCGAGGCGGCCCGTGAAGACGTGGAATGACCACGTCGGCAGGTTGCGGAAGACCATCGGCATAGAGCGGTAGAGCTGGTCGAGGGTGGCGGTGCCTTGGGTATCGAGGCGGACACCGTAGGGTGGGTTGGTGATCACCACGCCGTAGGGGATGCGGCTGGCGAGCTCGGCAAAAGGGCGTTTGAGGAACTGGATGTCTTGTTCGACGCCAGCGTTGCGGGCGGCCACGCGGGCGAGGCGGAGCGCGTCATCGCTGGTGTCGGAGGCGTGGATAATGGGGTCGAGTCGGTCGGGGACGATGGCCGCGCGGGCTTCTTCGCGGGCATCTTCCCACACGCGCGGGTCGATGAGGGCGGGGGTGGTTGGGCCATCGGCGGAGGAGCGGGGGGCCCACCAGTACTGAGCGTCGAAATCGCGGAGGAGGCCGGGGGCGATGGCGCGGGCGAGCATGGCGGCTTCGATGGCGATGGTGCCGCTGCCGCAGAATGGATCTACGAGCGGTCGGCCGGGCCGCCAGACGCTCAGGAGGACGAGGCCGGCGGCCAGTGTTTCCTTGAGGGCGGCTTCGCCGACGAGCCCGGCGCGATAGCCGCGTTTGTGCAGGCCGATGCCGGAGGTGTCGATGGTGAGCGTGGCGTGGTCGTTGAGGATGGAGATTTCGATTGCGACGCGGGGGCCGATCTCGGGGAGCGGCACGCCAGGCGAGAGAGCGTGGGCTTTGCGGAGGCGTTCGACTATGGCTCGCTTGACGGTGCGCTGGAGCGCCGGCTCCGACGAGAGGAGCGAGCGGACGGAGCGGCCCGCAACGGGGAACGTCGCGGAGGGGTGGATCCAGTCCTCCCAGGGGAGGCTCATAGTGGTTTGATAGAGGGTTTCGAAGCCTTCGTCGCCGCCGCCGACGGGAAAGTCGGCCAGCCGGATCAGGACTCGGTCGGCGGCGCGGAGCCAGAGGTTGGCGTCGACGATGGCGCGGAGCAACTGCTCGCGGTTCTCGGTTGAGAAGAGGATGCGACCCGTGCCGATGGGCTTGGCGTCGAAGCCGAGCTGATCGAGTTCGCGTGCCACGACGGCTTCGAGGCCGAACGCGCACGTGGCGAGCAGATTGGGAGTTGGCGTGCTAGAGATGGTGAGATCGTTGGCAGGCCGACGCGGCCGTGCGGGAGGCGGGCGGCTTCAAGCGTGGGCTGGGGCGTGGGCGGGTGACTTGCTCTCGGCGAGCAGCTTGCGGAGAACGGTGTGGAGGATACCGCCGTTGCGGAAGTAGTTGATCTCGACGGCGGAGTCGAGCCGGCAGACGACAGCGAAGTTGATCTTCTCTCCCGTGCGGGTGCCTTCGGTGATGGTCGCGGTGACCTGGATCTCGCCGCGGGGCGAGAACTCGTCGGGGAGTTGGATGTCGAGGATGTCGGTGCCGCAGAGGCCGAGGGATTCGGCCGTTTGCCCGGGCTTAAAGGTGAGTGGCAGTACGCCCATGCCGACGAGGTTGGAGCGGTGGATGCGCTCGAAGCTCTCGGCCATGACAGCCTTGACGCCGAGGAGCATCGTGCCCTTGGCGGCCCAGTCGCGGGAGGAGCCCATGCCGTAGTCCTTGCCGGCGAGCACCACCAGCGGAATGCTGGCCTTCTTGTAGTTCAATGCGGCGTCGAAGATGGTGGCGAGCGGGCCGTCGGGCTGGGTGAAGTCGCGGGTCCACCAGCCTTCGCGGATCTTGCCACCGGCGGCGGAGTCGATGGCGATCTTGTTTTTGACGCGGACGTTGGCGAAGGTGCCGCGGGTCATGATGCGATCGTTGCCGCGGCGCGAGCCGTAGGAGTTGAACTGCGAGCGAGGGACGCCCAAGCCCTTGAGATACTCGCCGGCGGGGGACTTTTCGGCGATGTCACCCGCGGGCGAGATGTGGTCGGTCGTGACACTGTCGGCCACGCTGACGAGCACGCGGGCGGACTTGATGCTCGGCATCGGGCCCTGGTGCGGCTGGGCGCTCATGCCCTGGAAGTAGGGCGGGTGCTGGATGTAGGTGCTCTTGTCGCTCCAGGAATAGAGCTCACTTTTGGAGACCGGGACGGCGTTCCAAGTGGGGTTGCCCGTGAAAACGTCGGCGTACTTGCTGGAGAACTGCTCGCTGGTGAGGGCCTGGGCCTTGATGGCCTGAACCTCGGCGTGCGTGGGCCAGATGTCCTTGAGGAACACGGGCTGGCCGTCGGAGCCCGTGCCGAGCGGCTCGGTGGCGAGGTCGATGGCGACGGAGCCAGCGATCGCGTAAGCGACGACCAGCGGCGGCGACGCGAGGTAGTTGGCCTTCACGTTGGGGTGAACACGGCCCTCGAAGTTGCGGTTGCCCGAGAGCACCGACGCGGCGACGAGATCGCCTTCTTTGATGAAAGCTTCGACCTCATCGGGGAGCGGGCCGGAGTTGCCGATGCAGGTGGTGCAGCCATAGCCGACGGTTTGGAAGCCGAGGGCGTCGAGGTCGGCTGTGAGGCCGGCGCGATCGAAGTACTCGGTAACGACCTGCGAGCCGGGCGCGAGCGAAGTCTTGACCCAAGGCTTGCTGGTGAGGCCTTTCAGGTGCGCTTTGCGAGCCACCAAACCCGCGGCGATCATGACGTCGGGGTTGGAGGTGTTGGTACAGGAGGTGATGGCGGCGATGACGACCGTGCCGTGGGAGAGTTTGTGATCCACGGGTCCATGGCCCTGGGCGGCCAGGGCTTTGAAGGTGCCGAAGGAACCGAAGATCTTGTCTTGGCTGAGGCCGAAGGCGGTGTTGCCGACGGGCGCGCCAAGGCTTTTGAGGAACTCGGCCTTGACGGACTTGAGATCGACACGATCCTGCGGGCGCTTGGGGCCGGCAAGTGAGGGCTGGATCGTGGCGAGGTCGAGTTCCACCACGTCGGAGAATACGGGGTCGGGGGTCGAAGTGTCCCACCAGAGGTGGTTGGCCTTGGCGTAGGCCTCGGTGAGCGCGGCTTGCGCGGCGCGGCCCGTGAACTTGAGAAACGCGATGCTCTGCTCGTCGACGGGGAAGAAGCCCATTGTCGCGCCGTATTCGGGGGCCATGTTGGCGATGGTGGCGCGGTCTGGGACGGCGAGAGCGGCGACGCCTGGGCCAAAGAACTCGACGAACTTGTCGACGACGCCCTTCTTGCGGAGGATCTGCGTGACGGTGAGGACGAGGTCGGTGGCGGTGGCACCCTCGGGGAGCTTGCCCACGAGCCTGAAGCCAACGACCTCGGGCGGGAGCATGTAATAGGGCTGACCGAGCATGACTGCCTCGGCCTCGATCCCGCCCACGCCCCAGCCGACTACACCCAGGCCGTTGAT
>Ga0163144_10013956_pt1 | contig 16707 bp, 13 predicted proteins | sample OliLak19BULKMAT1_FD_123175 | JGI IMG/M metagenome (GOLD analysis project Ga0163144, IMG submission 123175) | Freshwater microbial mat bacterial communities from Lake Vanda, McMurdo Dry Valleys, Antarctica - Oligotrophic Lake LV.19.BULKMAT1 | ecosystem: Environmental > Aquatic > Freshwater >... | reverse complement strand
CAATATTACCGAGATCCACGCCCATACTATTCCCGACACACTCGGGAGAGATCCTGAAGATGGCGGCAAGCCCAAGGGCGTCATCCATTGGGTGTCGGTGTCACGGGGAAAACAGGCGCAAGTGCGCCTGTACGAGCGCCTGTTTAATCACGAAGCGCCTGACAAGGGCGACAACGCGTTCATGGACCACATCAATCCGAACTCCCTCAAGGTAATCATGAGTGCCTGGATCGAACCCTCCCTGGCAGGAGCACGCCCGGAGCAGAGTTTCCAGTTCGAGCGCGAGGGTTACTTCGTGGCCGACCGCTACGACCACAGCCCTGATCAGCCGGTGTTTAACAGAACCATAGGCTTGCGCGATAGCTGGAATGAGAGTTGAGCGTCGAGAAATGAGCCTTACACTTTACAATACCATGAGTGCCAGTAAGGAGATCTTCGAGCCGCTCGTTGCCGATACCGTCACCATGTACGTCTGCGGCCCGACTGTGTATAACCTGGCGCATATTGGGAATGCCCGACCGGTGGTGGTTTTCGACACCTTGTTTCGCCTGCTGCAGACCCACTATGAGAGAGTAATCTACGCTCGCAATATTACCGACATAGATGACAAGATCATCATTGCCGCGCGGGAAGGGCAGCGCAGTATTGCATCGGTCACCGATGAATATACCGCCAAATATCGCGAGGACATGGCCCGGCTCAACGCACTGCCGCCAACCCTGGAACCCCATGCAACGCATCACATCGACGCCATGATCGCGCTTGCCCGAACACTGCTGGAAAAAGGTCATGCCTACGAGTCCCAGGGCCATGTGCTGTTTGCGGTGCAGTCAATGCAAGACTACGGGAAGCTGTCCAAGCGCGCGCTGGACGACATGTTGGCCGGCGCCCGGGTGGAGGTGGCAGACTACAAACGCCACCCTGGGGATTTCGTGCTGTGGAAGCCTGCCGCCGATGAAGATCCCGGCTGGGACAGTCCCTGGGGCCGCGGCCGTCCGGGCTGGCACCTGGAGTGTTCGGCGATGATCCACGCACACCTCGGTGACACCATTGATATACACGGTGGTGGTCGCGACCTTATTTTTCCGCATCACGAGAACGAGATCGCCCAGAGTCGCTGTGCGCACGGTGGCGACTACGTGCGCTACTGGATGCACAATGCCTATCTGGATATTGACGGCGAGAAGATGTCCAAGTCCCTGGGCAATTTTCGCACCGTGCGCGACCTACTGCAGAGCTATCGCGGCGAAGTGCTGCGGTTCGCGCTGCTGTCGGCGCATTATCGCTCCCCCCTGAATTTCTCAGCTGAACTGCTCGACCAGGCCCAGGCCACGCTGGACAGCCTCTACAGCACACTGCGCGAGGTGCAGGACGTCGAGGTCAATATGGAGGTCTGTCTTGCTGCCGAGCCGTTTTACCAGGCGCTCAACGATGATCTTAATACCCCGATGGCGATAGCCGAGATACACGCACTGGCCAAGCAATTGCACAAAGCCGGGCCGCACGAGAAGGCAGCCTTGAAGGGACGCATGCTGGCAGCGGGGAAACTATTGGGTATCCTGGAGCAGGACGCTGCGGAGTGGCTGCAGGATGCCGCTTCGGCCGATGCTATTGCAGTGGCGGATATCGACGCGTTGATCCAGGAGCGGCAGGATGCGAAGTTGGCCAAAAATTACGCCCGCGCTGACGAGGTGCGTGCAGTCTTACTCGCACAGGGTGTCGTGCTCGAGGATTCCCGCGCGGGAACAAAGTGGAAGCGCAAAACTGACTGAGACTTCCTGCATACATCTGGGTTCATTGTCCGGCACAGCTAGAGACGGGGCCGCTCAGGACACGCAAAAGCGCCGTCCATGGCAGCTCGGCTTCGGCCCTCCATGGCCTCAGACGGTCCTGAACGGCCCCGTCTCTGCCTTTGCCTCACGTTGTACTGTTTTAAAAAAAATCGGGCAATCTATCTCAGGCTCTTCTCGCCAGACAGAACAGTTTGCATGATCAACGTGTTGATGGTCATCGGCCCAACGCCGCCTGGAACGGGTGTATAGGCAGAAACCTTGTCCAGCAGCGCGCCAAGCTCTATGTCGCCAACGCCGCCCGGGTGGTAGCCCGCATCGACCACAACGGCACCTTCCTTGACCCATGCAGCCTTGATGAACTCGGGCTTGCCTACGGCTCCCACCAGAATATCCGCCTGGGCGACGATGCCCGGCAAATCCCTTGTACGGGAGTGGCAGATAGTGACAGTTGCATTTTTTTGCAGCAACATCATTGCCATCGGTTTGCCGAGAATGGGGCTGCGCCCGACAACCACCGCGTGCTTGCCTTCGATTTCAATGCCGTAGTGTTCCAGGATACGCATGATGCCCTGTGGCGTGGCGCAGCCGTAGGCATCCTCACCCATCGCCATGCGGCCGAAACCCAGGCAGGTGACGCCGTCCACGTCCTTGTGCAAGGCGATCGCGTCGAAGCAGGCCCGTTCATCAATCTGCGCCGGTACCGGGTGTTGCAGCAGAATGCCGTGCACATTGGCGTCGTTGTTCAATTCTTCGATCTTTACCAATAGTTGTGCAGTAGTGGTCGAGGCGGGCATTTCCACAGCCAGGGATGCCATGCCCACCCGACGACAGGCATTGCCCTTCATTTTGACGTAAGTGGCTGAGGCCGGGTCATCACCCACCAGAATGGTAGCCAGAATAGGCGTTTTTCCGCCGGAATCGGCTTTCAGTCGATCTACCCGTGCCAATAGCTCAGCCTCAGTTTGTGCTGCCAGGGATTTGCCATCCAGGACGAGTGCAGACATGCGATTTGATCCTTCAGTGTAGGGCGGACATATAATGCGCCGTTTCGGCGGACAGCGTCCGACCACATTATAGGGCATCGCCCGGGGGAACTTGTACCAGTGCAATACCCGACGTACGTTTGGGCCATGGCTGCCGCCATTTTTGCGTTGACGCTCGCTATGCGGCTCAGTATCATGCCCCTCCTGAAATCAGGCCTTGGCGGCAGCGCCACAGTGATTACATCGGGGTATAGCGCAGTCTGGTAGCGCGCCTGCTTTGGGAGCAGGATGTCGGGAGTTCGAATCTCTCTACCCCGACCATTTTTTCTATTCTCTTTTCGAAATTTCTTTGTGTTTGCAAAATCCTGGGTGACTGACGGGCTTATTGATGTGCAACATGGGCGGGCTGCCATGATACAGGCGATAGTCAACGGGCAGGTGTTCGATGGTGAGTCCCTGCGGCAGGACCAGACCGTGCTCATCAGGGATGGGCGTATTCTCTCCTTGGTGGATCGTGCACCGATACCCGCCGATGTAACCGACGCGTATGACCTCCAGGGCGGTACCCTGGTGCCGGGTTTTATCGACCTGCAGGTCAACGGTGGCGGCGGGGTGTTGTTTACAGACGCACCAACAGTGGACAGCCTTCGCACTATCGGCGCTGCACATCGACATTACGGTACCACCGGTTTTTTACCCACCCTGATCACGGCAAGCTTCGAGGTCATGCGCCAGGCGGTGGCGGCCGTCGGTCAGGCGATTGCTGAGGGCGTACCTGGCATTCTCGGTATCCATTTGGAAGGTCCATTCCTCAACTCCGAGCGCAAGGGTATCCACGATGTGCGCAAGTTCTGTCAGCTCGACGAGGAGGGTTTTGAGATTGTCACCGCGCTGAATGTTGGCACGACCCTCGTCACACTGGCCCCTGAATTGACCACATCGGCCATGATACAGCGCTTGGTACAAAAGGGCGTTATAGTCAGTGTCGGCCATAGCGCCGCCACTTATGCACAGACGCGCGAGGCTCTGGCAGCGGGAGTCAGCGGCTTTACCCATTTGTACAATGCCATGACACCGCTGCAGAGCAGGGAGCCCGGCATGGTTGGAGCTGCCCTGGAAGATGACGAGAGCTGGTTCGGTATCATCGCTGATGGGTTCCACATGCACCCGGCAGCGTTTCACATTGCCGTGGCGGCCAAGAAAAGCGGCGGCGCGCTACTGGTAACTGATGCTATGCCAACGGTGGGCTCGCCGGAAAAGTCCTTTGTGCTCGACGGTGAAACCATGGTCGCCAGGGATGGCCGCGTCACCAACGCAGCGGGTACCCTGGCCGGCTCTGATCTAAATATGTTATCGGCCGTGAATAACGCCGCCGAGTTCGCCCGTATCGACTGGTTTGAGGCGGTACGTATGGCGACCCTGTACCCTGCCCGCGCTCTTGGCCTCGACGGGGAACTGGGTGCTATCAGACCGGGTTATCGGGCCAACCTCGTGGCGCTGGATCGCCAGCGCTCCATTCGCGCCACATGGATTGACGGTATCAGGGCCTGACCGCCACCCACTCGATGGCATTGAGCACCAGGTTTCGGGCATCGGCGTTTTCCCAGTTAGCGTGGAAATGGCCACCGGTGTACCCGACACCGCGACCACCTCCCGGACGCTCATAGGCCCAGGCGGTGACCTGGGGCACGCCATCCGCTACTAGCTGGCGCGCTGCATCATTGCCACTGTGCGGACCGTTCCAGCGCTGCATGGTGGATGGCGGCGCGATGGCGCTCAGGATGGGAGTCACACCACTATCGACGAAGCGCATATTGAAATACCACTCATCGTGCATACTGAACGGCTGCACGTTTTGTGTGATTGGGTGATTTGGCAGAATCGTATAGTTGGCAGTCCACTCGGGATTGACCGACCACCCCGTTTCGAAATACCCCCCGATGGCATTGAGCATGGATTGTGCCGAGGGGCTGCCTTTGGGTACCTCCACACAGTAATGCAGGGCGACGATACCCACACCTTTATCCAGCATTCGGTTCAAGGTCTCCAGATGATCGTTGATCAGGTGTGACTTGCCGCCGTCGCAATACATCACCACCGCGTCGGCGCCGTCAAACAGGGACTCATCCGCAGGCCAGCCGCCGAAGACGTTAATCGTCGCAAATGAGGGATGGCGCTGACGCAGGGCACTTGCCAGTAACTGCGTCCCCGCCTCGTGCTCGTGCGCACCGGGGAGGTGACTGTCCGGGCCCGCCAGAAAGATAATTTTTGTCTGGGGCACTCCACTGGCGGCTACGGGGTGTATCTGCACCGACACTTCCTGCGGCTGGCAGGCGGACAGCAGAAGCATGATCAGGCATGGCTTCAGCCAAAGTGAGATTCTGTGACTACACATACTCGTCCAGACGCAGGGGTTGGCGCATAACTTGACACCTATAGACAGCTAAAGCTACCATGCCCGCCGCGTGAACTGTGGTGCCCGGGTGTATCGGAAGAGTTCTGGAAGCGGTTAAAAATCTGCTTTTCCAGCAGTCTCCCGGGGCCATTGACCAGCATGGTCAAACCACTTTTCAGTACCGCACAATGGTGGCCGTAGCTCAACAGGTGGAGCACTGGATTGTGATTCCGGAGGTAGCGGGTTCAAGACCCGTCGGCCACCCCAATTATTTGCCTTTAATTCAATCACTTATTGACTCCCCATTGTGCGCCAGTGCGCTGTGCATAATGGGAGCAGCAATTAGCACCAGCGGCGCACCAAACAATAAGCCGCAGATGATAGTAACAGCCATTGGTGCGAGCAAGGCCGCACCTTCACCGAGTTTGAGGGCCAACGGAGCCAGCGCTAATATTGCAATGAGGGCGGACATAAAAATGGGTCGTAGACGTGCCCGGCCGGCTTCGATGCGATGAACGTGGTTGATAACAGTGTCCGGCAATTCGGCGAAATAGAACACACCCAACTCGGCAATAATACCGACCACCATGGTCAAACCCATCATGGCGGCGATATTCAATTCGGTACCTGTGATCACCAGCGCGCACAGTACCCCGGCGACTGTCAGACCCACCACCAGGATAATCGAGAGCGCCTGGGTAATGTCCCTGAACACAAACAGCAACAACAGGCCCACCAGCACCAAGGCGGCGGCGAATACAGTGAGCAAATCATGGAAGGATTTCTGTTGTTCCGCGTACAGCCCGCCAAACTCGTAGCGCACCCCGGCGGGTAGTGTCACTGCCTGCATAGCCTCGCTGACATCACGCATCGCAGAGCCCATGTCGCTGCCTTCCAGTCGGCCTGTGACCGCTGTCATCGGCTGCAGGTTTTCGCGACTGCTTTGGGCCTGCCCTTTGATCACATCCACTCGTGCGACACGGTGCAGTGGTAGCAGGTGGCCGTCCGGCGCGCGCAATTGCAAACCCTTGATCGCTTCTACTCGATCACGCAATTCTTCCGGTGTCCACACACGAATATTGATAGTGCGCTCGCCAGATTGTACCGACCCGGCAATACCTCCACCCACCAAGGGTTCAAGTTGCGCTGTGACCAGTGCCGGATCAAGCCCTTCCAGCGCGAGGTGTGCACGATCGAAGCTAACGACAACAGCATCGCCTGCGATACGATCGGATTTTCGTACCTCGACCACCCCGGAAATATTTTCCAGGGCCGTGACCGCGAGATCTGCGGCCGCGGATATGGCTGCTGGATCATTGGAGTAAAATTTGACTTCGATGGGCTGGGGCACTGCAGTAAGGTCACCGATAATATCCCCAATCAGCTGGATAGTTTCAGTCTCAAGCCCGGGCACGGAGGTCTCTATCCGCTCCCTGATTTCCCCCATGACCTCGTCTATGGCGCGGCGCGGCATCGGTTTCAAGCGAATAAACATGTCTCCCGTATTGACCTCGGTAAGTCCGCCGCCAAGTTGCAGGCCAGTGCGCCGGGAATAGCTGGCCACTTCCGGTACTGAGCGGACTATTTCCTCCAGTTGCGACAATAGTCGATCCGTTTCGGTGAGCGACAGGCCAGGCGGGGCAATGTAGTCGAGCACGAAGCCGCCCTCATCCATCTCGGGCATAAAACCGGACGCAACCTGGGTCGATGCAATGCCGCCAACAATGACTCCTGTCGCTATGAGACCAAGTGCGAGTGCCCGGGAATGCGGGAGCGCGCGGCGCAGTAGCTCCACGTAGAGATCAGTCAGCCAGGTCAACCAGGGGTTGGCACGCTCAGCGCGCTCAGCATCACTGCCCCGGGCCAGGCGGCGCGCCAAAAGGGGGACGACCGCCAGCGCGTAGACCATGGAGAACACCAGAGCTGAAGCCATGGTGATGGCGAGCGCTTTGAAGAAGCCCCCGGTCACGCCATCGAGGAAGGCCAGCGGGGTAAACACAATGATGGTGGCCAGCGAGGAGCCGAGCAGTGGCCTGGTCATCTCGCTCGCGGCTTCCAGCACTGTGGTGGTACTTTCCGTGAGTTTGCGTGTGATGTGTTCCAGCATGACCACCACGTCGTCTACCACCAGCCCTACGGCGGCCGCCATGCCGCCCAGTGTCATAATGTTGAGACTGAGTCCGAGTAGCATCAGCAGTAGTGCGGTAGAGGCGAGCACCGCCGGTAACAGGATCGCAACCACCAGCACAAATCGCAGGCTGCGCAGAAAAATGTACAGCACCAGTCCTGCCAGTAGTGTGCCCATCAGGATGGAGTCGCGTACGCTGGAAGCGGCCGAGCGCACCAGGTCCGACTGGTCATAGTAGGGTGTAATTACCATGCCGGGGGGAAAGCGTGGCGCTTCGCGAGCGAGAATATCCTTTAAGGTATCGGTCAACGCCAGGGAGTTCGCCTCGGGCGTCTGGCGTATATTGACCAGCACTGCAGGCTTGCCGTCTGCGGTCACTCGCGTCCAGTCCTGCGCTGTGGACAGCCGGATATCGGCGACGTCATTCAATGTCACGACCGTGCCATTGGCGGCTTTCAGTACCACTGAGCCGATGTCTTCCAGGCCGGTCAGGCGATCATCCACAATGGTCAAGAACAGGCGCGAGTGGTCTTCCAGACGACCGCTGGCAGAAACGGCATTGTCCGCACCCAGCACAGCGGCGACATCAGTTATTGCCAGGCCGTGTATTTGTAGGCGAACGGGATCGACGATGACGTGGAATTCAGCGTCACGACCCCCGAGCACAGACACCTCCGCCACTCCGTTAACGGATGCAAGCAGTGGTCTTAAGTCATACTGCGCGAAATTTTTGAGCGCGACCAGTGAGGCTTTTTCCGCTGTGACCGAATACCCCAGTACCGGAAAGATGGTCGGGTCCATGCGCCTGATCTCGAAGGCAAACCCCGCTGGCAGGTTGGGCGCTAGACGGGCAATCTCCGATTCTGCCTGCAAGGTCGCTGTCACCATATCCTGATCCCAGCCGAAGGTGATGGAGATTTCCGCTGAGCCGCGGCTGGTCTGGGAGCGGATGTCGCGGACACCAGGTATGGTGCGCAGCGCCTCTTCCGCAGGACGGGTGACCTTCACGACCATCTCATCCACAGGGCGATCCCCAGCTTCAAGGGATACGGCTATGCGCGGGAAATCAATGGCCGGAAACAAGCTGACGGGCAAGCGTGCCAGGGCAAACGCTCCTGCGATGGTAAGCACAATAAAAGCGGCCAGCGCGAAACGCCACTGGCTGGTCAGCCAGTCATTCATGTTGTAGAACCTGCAGCGACGGTCCTGATTTTCCTGCCATCCGACAAGGTGGATGCACCTTCGACGACAACTGACGTCCCTGCGGCGACACCCGTTAGTATCTCAGTTTTCTCACCACTGGTAAGGCCGACCTCGACGCGGGTAAGGACAGCCATGTCTTTATCCGCGACAAACACATAGGACCCGGTTTCATCCTCGAACACCGCTGCGCGGGGCACAACGACTGCAGCAGCGTGAGTGCTTGCGATGATCCGCGCCAGCACCGCTTCCCCGGCGAGCAAGCCCGTGCCAGCCGGTATGGTCACCAACGCGCTCGCCATTCGGGTTGTCGGATCGATGCGTGCGTCGATCACGCTGATAACCGCATCCACTTCGATCCCACTGTTATCCAGCGAGCGCAGGTGGGTTTGCATGCCCCTGTGTAGTCGTCTTGTGTCCTCGACCTCAATACCAAGTCGCGCCTGGACAGCTGCCTGGGAGGCCAGCCGCACGATCGTTGTACCCGGAGCGATCAGATCCCCCACCCCCGCGAACAAGCCATCCACCACAGTGTCAGCCGGCGCACGCAGGGCCACGATAGCGCCGGACCGAGCTTCGAGGCTGCTTGCCAACGCGGCCAGACCAGTAGCGGCAGTGTCAGCCGCCTCCACATCGGCATCGCTGGCCAGGCCATCGCCGCGCAGACGCCGGGTGCGTGCAGCGGTCGTGCGGGCCGCACTCGCATCCAGGCGCGCCTGTGCCACTTCGGTGCCCCCGGCGCTGGACGGCGCCAGTCGTACCAGGACCTGATCCCGTGTCACTGCTGCACCGGCCACCGCACCGAGTTCCAGTACCCGCGCCTCAATTTCGGTGGAGAGGGTGCGCATTTCAGCCGGATCGAATTCGACGCTGCCGTAGGTCTGCAGGATCACCGGGAGGTCACTGATTACGGCTGGCTCAATCGTAACCAGTGAGACCGGTTCAATCACGGTCTCCGGCTCCGGCCCACCACAGCCGACCAGTACCAGTAGGGACAGCCAGATAGCGCGTTGTAACGTTGTCATTGAATGCTCTCCAGTGGGCGACCGACAGAAACTTCCAGGGCGATTTCCAACTCAGCCAGTGACTCGGAGAGCGCGGCCTCAACCACCTGCTTGTCAAGCAGGGTCATACGGGCGGTATTGGCGGCGGCCGGCGAAAGATCGCCGCGGGCGGCGGCGCGATCATTGGCCTCCACCTGTGGCTGCAACGGCACCAATTCGCGCGCGACATCGGCGCGCTGCTGTTGCGTGATGTGCAGACTGGCTAGCGCAGTCGCTACATCGCCGCGGATGGCGGTGAGGCGTGCACTGTAGTCCGCCCGTAGCTGCGCCTGGCTGGCGCTGACCACGGCAAGCTCCCCCTGACCCCGGTTCCACAGCGGCAGCGCAAAACTAATACCGGGTCCGATGGTCTTGACCCTGCTGGTATCGCGCCCCGCATTAATATCCAGTGTTGGCAGCGGGTAGCGTCCCAGGGCAGCTGCTTCCAGCGCTGCCTGGGATCCCTCATACGCTGCGCGCAGACCCGCCAGGTCAGCCCGAGTCGCCAGCGCACATTGGTACAGCGCTTGTTCCGACGGCAGGGCCTCGACGAGAGCAGGCGGCGTTGCGAGTCGTAATTGCTGGCTCGGCTCAATACCGAGCAAGAGGTTGAGATCAAGTTCCGCCGTGCGCAATTGCAGCTCGACACTGCGGTCGCGGTCGGCGGCATCGGCAGCGGCAAGCCGACTCGCTTCCAGCGAGGCCGCGGACACATCACCACGCGATGCGGCACGCAGGTTGCGATCGAGCTCTGTGCTGGCCAGCTGCTGCAGCTGTGCGGTCAGGGTTTTTATCTGGCGCAGATGAGCAACACGTACCGCCAATAAGCGCGCCTGCTCGCCGGTTAACCACTCGCTCCAGGCGATATCAAGCCGGACTGCATCCAAATCCGCCTGTGCCCCGCGCAGGGCCGCGGGCCTGCGCGCCAGGGCGGCAAAGTCTATGCCCAAGCCGATAAGCAGCGCGGAGGAAACGTCAACTCCATTCAACGGATCATCCAGGCCAAAGCTAAAACTGGGATCGGGAAAAAGCCCTGCGGCAAATACCTGTGCCTCGGCCACCCCTTCCCCGGCGCGCAGTGCGATCAGGTCCGGGTTGGTGTAGACAGCGATGGCGGCGAGTGAGTCAACGCTCAGCGGCTGCGAGAGATCAATCGCCTGAGTCGCAGCGACCATCGTCAGCAGCGGCGCCTGTGGGAGTGCCAAGAGCAACGCCTCGGGCATGGCAGGTCCCGTCGCACAGGCACTCAACAGCAGCGCAACAACTGCGATCAGCCCTGGAAGTCGAGTCTTTCTGGCAGTCGTCACCACGGGCATCTAGACGTCGCCAGTTTGTGAGTACGGCTGGAACAACAGGCGCACTGTCAGCCCGGGGTGATTGTCCTCGAACTGCAGGCGCGCGCCGTGCAGTTCGGCGATTGCCTTGACCAGCGCCAGGCCGAGTCCCGATCCTGGAGTCTGACGGGATTTATCAAGACGGTAAAAGCGCCGGGTGACGTTTTCGTGTTCGTGGTGCGGTATGCCTGGGCCATCGTCAGCGACAGTCATCCATACTCCCTGGCTGTTCGAACCTACCTCAATACGGATATGTGTTCCTGCCGGGCAATAGTGGATGGCATTCTCCAGGAGGTTGGCGAGCTGCTGCGTCAGCAAATCCCGGTCACCATTGACCAGCGCCGTGGCGTCTGAGGCAAAGCTGAATGTCAGCGCATGGCCACTTTCCTCGGCTACAGGCAGGTAAGCGTCGTGCACGGCAATAGCGATCTCAGTCAGTGCCAGCGGCCGAAACCGCGATTTACTCGCGCCAGCTTCTATCTGCGCGATACGCAGCAACGAATCAAAGGTTGAAGCAATTTGTCTTGCTTGTGCCAAGGCGAATTCCAACCGTTCACTGATGGCAGGTTGATCGGTGGTCTCTGCCATCAGCTGTTCCAGTTGAAACCCGAGCCGACTGATGGGGGTTCGCAGGTCATGGGCGATATCCGTACTGACCTGCCTGATTCCCTCGACAGTAGTTTCGAGTTGCCCCAGCGCGTCGTTTATGCGACTTGACAGCTTATCGAGGTCGTCACCTGAACCTGATCGAGGCACCCGATTCCCCATGCTGCCCGCAGCGACGTATGCCAGGGTAGCGGAGATGCGATCCAGACGTTGTTGGCTACGCCATGCGAGTACCGCTGCGCCAAAACTGGCCAGCAATACCATCAAGAACGTGGCACCGCCGAATGCTCCCAGCACGGCCCGGCCAATGGCGTCCGATTCCTCATAGCTCTGGCCGGTGACCAGCCGTAAGTCGTCGAAATCCCGCACAGTGACCCGGAATCGATCGTCGGCGTCAGTACCCAATTGGGCTCCCGTAACATTTTCTGCGACCAGCGACTCGACACCCGCAGCACTGTGCCCCGCGACCCGCAACCCTTCCCGACTACCGAGCCAGATGAATTCGTCTTCGGCGTCGGCAATGCGGGTGCGCGCCTCGACCGCCGCGATCAAGTCCGCGCGACCTCCGGCAGCGAAGAAGATGTCCTCATAGCGTTCAGCCGACAGTTCGACCGACTGGATGACCCGATTGTCCAGGTCAGCGCTGACGGCGCGAAACGCGATCAAACCTGCCACCAGATAGGCGATCACGAAAGCCAGCGTCAACGCCAGGGCAAAGCGAAACGAGGTACTGCGGCTCAGTTCAGGCAGGCGCACGAAGGCTGTATCCAACATTCTTGATGGTGTGGAGTAGAAGTTTGTCGAACGGCTTGTCGATCTTGCTACGCAGTCGGCTGATGTGTGTTTCAACTACGGTACTCTGCGGGTCGAAATGGAAATCCCATACGTATTCCAGTAGCATGGTGCGACTCAGAACACGACCCTCGTTACGCATGAAATACTCCAGCAGAGAGAACTCCTTGGGCAGCAAATCAATGACCTGACCCTGGCGGGCCACCGTGTGGCGCAGCAGATCCATCTCCAGGTCATGTATTACCAGACGCGTCTGCTCGGCGATCGCCGCTGGCCGTCGACCCATGGCGGCAACCCGCGCGGCGAGTTCGGAAAAAGCAAACGGTTTAACAAGGTAATCATCGGCACCCGCTTCCAGGCCCTCGACCCGGTCATCGACCCCACCGATCGCGGTCAGAAACAGCACCGGGGTGGCAACTGCCGCAGCACGCAGTGCTTTCAACACGGCCAGCCCATCCATGCCCGGTAGCATGCGATCGAGCACTATGACTTCGTAGGCACCACGCAGCGCCATAGCGAGCCCATCTACCCCATCCGTCACCGCATCAGTGTTGTGCCCGGCGCCAATCAAACCGGTCAGGATATAGTCCGCCGTCACTGCATCGTCTTCAACCAGCAAAATTTTCGTAAGTCATCTCTCCCCAGCTATTTATCGACTGCCAGCAAGTTGTCCAGTGTGCAGTCTTGCCATTGGGCGCTGTGTCAAGTGAATTTAAGATACATCATGTGGATGAAGGGTGCTCGTCATGCGCTATACAGATTTGTAAACTTCGGACTCCCGTATTGATCCAAGCGGATGCAGAATCCCGGTCCCCAAATGTAACAAGCGACTTGTCACTATTGAATCAGACGCGCGTGGGGTTGCTGACTCTGTGAGTAAATCTTGTGCTGTAGTGTGTGCGGTAGTTGGTCTTTTACTGCCTTTCTGTGTACGCTTCTGCGCGCTAAGTCATTGAATTTCAGTGCAAGGGCGGCAGAGAAGGGCGGGCGAAGATTTCAAGACCGGTCGGCCATAGCATTTTTTGCCCTGTATAATCGAGCCACGACGGGGGTATGGCTCAGATGGATAGAGCACCGGCCTTCTAAGCACGTTAAGTCTCTTTCCTCCCAGCCCAATAATCACGCGGCTTTCAGTCAAAAAACACACAAAACCACTGTTTAAACAGCATATATTGCTTCCTGTTAGTCTCTCCCTGTGGTCATAATTTCCACGGGCGCGTACGAGTAATTACCCACAAGATTACCTGCAAGGGGGTGGTTATGGAGATTCGGTTATAACTCAGAAAACGACCCTGTCGCCGATGCGCTGGTGATGGCAAAAACCATAGCTGGGCGCAACCCCATGCAGTGCGCAGGGCCAAGCAAATGTTAAACAATTCCGGCCTGGTCAGTGTGCGTGAAGGTCTCATAGAAGAGAGCAATTGTTCCCGCAGCCTGATGGGCACACCCAACCAGCTCGAGGCGGTTATGTCGACGTTTGAAAAGCGCGAGCCGAAATTTGTCTATCCGCAATGAGGGAGGCTGTCAGGTTAACGGGGCAATTTGATGGATCAGTCACCCGTCCATGCACGGAAGATGATTTGTCAGACTCAGATAAATAAAGGTCCCGGAATAGTGAAAATGTTCCAGGGGCCCTTTACTTCAATTGTGCGCCCCGGGTTACGCTGGTCGCTAAAATAGAGTCTTCTTCCGGAGGGGTCAAACGCCGCTCCGCATATTTCCGAGCCTGGGTTTCCATTGATCTGTACAACAGGGAAGGTAGAGCCGTCCTGGCGAACCAGTACAATCTGCATATCGCCACCGTCTTCGCAAACATAGATAACGCCCTCGGGCGAAGTCTCGACATTGTCGACACCAGTCAGCACCCCATTAACACTGATTGCAGCATCGTACAAAACTGTCAGTGTGTTTGCGGTTGGATCATAGGACCACACACGGTTGTCGCCCTTCGTTGTGAATACCACATTGTTCCCCGATAGATCAATTCCTTCTCCACCGTCAAAACGCTTTGTATTGGCTACCTGATTCCTGCACGGTGTCGGGTTCCCGGTTGGATCGGGTACGTTCTCCCAAACCAGTTGGCCGATCACTGGCTCTGTTAACACTTGAAGTGTGCCAGTACTCAGGTCGCCCCACGCGACTGGTACGAATCGATACAACCCGCCATCGGGTAGGTCTTCAGTCAGGAATACGACCTCTTCTGCTGGATGACAGGCAGCGGCTTCGTGAAAAAACCGGCCCATTCCCGCTCGCTGGACTGCCGGGACAGCCCCAATGGGGTCGCACTCCCAAACTGATCCGGTGGCATGCTCTTCACAACTGAGCCAGGTACCCCAGGGCGTGATACCGCCGGAACAATTGCGCACAGTTCCGGTAAGAGTTCGTCCGGCACCCACGATATTCCCATTCGCGGCGAATCGAATGTAGCTGGCACCTGCTCCCGAGTCCCCGCTGAAAAACCACTCTGAATTCGAGACATAGGACCAGCCGCCATCGGGGAGGGGAAAGACGCCGCCACCATCAGGCCAAAGATGCCAGTTGTAGCCTGTATTGGCTACCTCCTGGCCTGTTGTCGCAACGACCCTTGCTGTAAATAATCCATGCACACGAATGCCGTTGGCGTCTGCGAATTGGAGTCCGACCGGATCACAGGCCGTGAGTAAGCTAGCTCCTCCAAAAACGAGTGCGCCGCTCCCCAGTGCGCTTACGCGCAAAAAGCCTCTTCGGCTCAGTTCCAGGGAAGTAGGTGTGCCAATGACTTTAGTACTCATGGTGTCGATCCTCTTTATTTTCGTCTACAGTATAGTGCTTCTTGAGAAAATGCGAGTTGAGTTATTGTCAAATCTGGCATTCAGGGTCCTGAATCAAGCGGCGACCTGGTTTGATTCTGTTACCTCGATTCCATATCTGAATTTCACCCCGGTGGTGGCTTTCGCCAGATAATCAAACCTTCTCTGGCGGCGCCAGTTTTTCTCGGCATATAAGCCCAACTCGAACATCATGTGCAGCATCCCGTCTCGCGTCAGGCAGCCCTTCGAACGTTTGGTCGGGTGGCGGATAGTGCCAAAGGTCGATTCAATCGGATTGCTGTTGCGGATATTTTGCCAGTGCTGAGCCGGGAAATTGTAAAAGGCCATCAGCTCCTCGCGGTCTTTTTCCAACGCCTAACCAGAAGCCTTGATTGTAGAACTCAGCAAGGTGCTTCTTGATGGTGGCTTGATTGTCCATTGGGTAAGGACAACAATACATCAAGTGGCGTGTCCGTATAAAATATAGTCATGCGCATGGTGCTGGGTTAGCATTCGCACCGAGCGCCCATAGCTCAGTTGGATAGAGCAGCAGCCTTCTAAGCTGCGGGTCGCAGGTTCGATTCCTGCTGGGCGCACCATATTCACCTACATAATTACCTACAATCCTTAAAACCCTTGCAATATAAGGCTAAGAACCGGCCTTCTAAGCCGATGGTCGCAGGTTCGAATCCTGCTACTCCCGCCACTAATATTTAGTAAAAAAACTGACTCAAGGAAAATATCGTTACTCTAAACAATCCTCGTAAGTGCAATGTAGGTGCAGTGGGAAATAAAAAGCCCGCACAGGGCGGGCCAAAACTACCTAGGAGATGCCGGGTCATAGAAGCAACCCAGCACTTTTAAAGTAAACCAGTGTGAAGCGTGCCGCCATTGGATAACTGGAATAGGGTGAAGCGCGTCTCACTCCTTATTATGAGAATTGCCCAGGTGTGATGTTGTTCATGATTGCACCCCCCTGTTTCGTGGCACGCTCCACATGGTACTGAATCAACTTGATTAACTCCTCTTGCACGTCAAGTGCGGGCGGCAGCTTCTTGCTGCTACGGCCCGATAGTAATTCCATATTTGTAGGCCTGACGTGTCAAGATTGTTTACAGTTGCTCCACCGCCGATACAGAACATCGCATAAATTCAATAAGTTATATGTATGGCACACTACTTGCTAAGTAACAATACATTGCCGTGCTGCCACTGCGGGAGGTTTTATGGAAATGTTCTACGGTCTTGCGGCTAGCGGGCTGGCTAGCATGATTTGCATCAGTCTGTATTGCTGGATGACAGATTACTAACAATACCTCGTCTGGCTTTATTCGGTGAATATTGGTCACAACGGTAGAGCATGGTTAAATAGGCAGGACGGTGGTCATACCACTGAGTCAGGGCACTGCACAAACCCGAAATTTGCAGGATGCTTAAATCGTTTTCTTCCATCTCTATCGCATCTGAGATCAACCCGGCAATATCACCAATATCGGCAGACGCATGCAGCGGCCCACTAGCCTGCCATAAGTAGACGTTGTTGCCAGCATAGTTGTCAGCATTCGGTGCCGGCAAAGCGGACACCTACGCGGCCGTGATAGAGACGGCATAAATTAGCGTTGCTGCGATCAAGTGTAGGGCTTT
>Ga0163144_10013954_pt1 | contig 16708 bp, 13 predicted proteins | sample OliLak19BULKMAT1_FD_123175 | JGI IMG/M metagenome (GOLD analysis project Ga0163144, IMG submission 123175) | Freshwater microbial mat bacterial communities from Lake Vanda, McMurdo Dry Valleys, Antarctica - Oligotrophic Lake LV.19.BULKMAT1 | ecosystem: Environmental > Aquatic > Freshwater >... | reverse complement strand
TGGTCGCCCCCTTCGACGGCATCGTCGACGTCGTCAACGTCGACCTGGGCGACGCCGTCCGCGAGACCGACCCCGTCGTCCGCGTCGTCGATCTCTCCGAGATCTGGATGGACGTGCCGACCTCGCCGCAGACGGTGGGCGTGCAGGGCCTGCACCCCGGCTCCTCCGCCTGGGCCCTGATCGACGTGGGCGACCAGCCCGTCGTCGTTCGCGGCACCATCATCTATATCTCCCCCACCGCGGACTTCGCCTCCGGCAAGCACACCGTCCGCGTCTCGGTCGCCAACACCGCCGCTTTCCCGTCGGGCCTGGCCGCCTGGGTCCGCTACACCGAGCCGAGCGCGGAGTGGATGTCCCGGATCGTCGCCGCGGGCCAGCAGGGGGGTGGGGTCTCCGACCCCGCCATCGACCGAGGCTTGGCGAGGTCGAGCCCTGACTCCCCGCGTGCCCAAGAGCACCGATCGCTCAAAGCCGCGATCGGTGGCCACCTCGCCGCTTCCGATGCGGCGGAAGTTCCGCCTGCCCCTTCCGTCGTCTCGCAGAGCCTTGCCGACACCTCTCCCGCACGCGGGGGAGGGGAGAACCCCGGTCGATGATCGACCTCCAACAACTCCGAGCCCCCGCCTGGCAGCGCGTCGTCGCGGAACTCTCCGCCGTCGCGCCCGATGACCGCACTTTCCTGGCGCGTCTGCTCTCGGTGGTCGCCCAAGTCGCGGGCGCACGCCAGGGTGTCCTCATGGCGGTTGGCACCGGCGCAGACTCCGAAGACGCCGCCATCGCCGAGCCGCGCATCCTCACCGTCTGGCCCGCCGACGCCAACCGGGCCGCCTCCGCCGCCGGCGGCCCCAACGCCCCCGGCGCGATCGAGTCTGAGACCGACGCCAAGTCCGCCGCACGCTCCGCCGCCTCCACCGGACGCATCGAGGTCCAAGGCTTCGACAACGAAACCGCCTTCTACGACGGCTCGCCCAAGGGCTACCTCGTGGCGGTCCCCGTCCCCCTGCACGAGGCCGGCACCACCGCCCCCACCGGCCAGCCCACCGTCGTCATGACCTTCCTGCTCGACCACCGCTCGAAGCAGGCCCTGCAAACCACCATCGCCCTGATCGAGGTCCTCGCGGGGTACGCCCACGCCCACGCGACCCGCAAGGTCCTGGCCCGCACCCGCATCTCCACCCAGGCCCTCGACATGGCCGCCCGCCTCATCGGCTCCATCAACTCCGCGCCCTCCTTCAAGGGCGCGTCCTTCCAGCTGGCCAACGACCTGCAGCGCCAGCTGGGTGTTGATCGCGTCGCCATCGGCTGGGTCAAGGGACTTCGCGGCGGCAAGGCCGGCTCCTCGGTCATCAAGGTCATCGCCCTGTCCGACACCGAGCACATCGATCAGCGCCTGGCGATGGTCAAGAAGCTCCGCGGCGCGATGGAAGAGTGCCTCGACCAGGAACAGGCCGTCGTCTATCCCCCGCCCCCCGAGTCTCCGCCCGCCGGCAGCAGCAACCAGGACGCCGACGTCCTGCTTGCCCAGGCCATCACCCACGAGCACCGCGAACTCTGCTCCTCCGACGCCCGCCTCAAGGCCGCGTCCCTCCCGCTCCGCGCCGACGAAGAAATGCTCGGCGTACTCACCCTCGAAACCACCACCGACGGCCCCATCGACATCTCCACGGTCGAACTTCTGCAATCCGCACTCGACCTGGTCTCCCCCGTCCTGCGCGTCCGCCGCAGTGATGACCGCCCGCTCGCCATTCGCGCCGCCGCGTCCAGCCTCAAAGCCGGATCGTGGTTCGTCGGCCCGCGGCACACGGCCTGGAAGCTCGCGGGCATCCTGCTGCTGGCCGCCCTCATCACCGTCACCTTTGTGAGGGTCGAGTACCGCATCACCTCGCCCATGACGATCCAGCCACGCGAGCGCCACGTTGTCTCGGCCCCGTTCGAGGCCATCCTCACCGAGGTCGCCCAGGGGATCCGCCCCGGCGCCAAGGTCACGGCGGGCCAGGTCCTTGCCACCCTCGAAACCACCGAACTCGCCCTGTCCCGCCTCGACGCCGAGGGCCAGCGGGCCGAGGCCCAGACCCGCGCCGACGACCTCCTGCGCCAGGGCAAGATGGCCGAGAGCGACCAGGCCCGCTCCCAGGCCGACCAGGCCCGCGCCCGCATCGCCCTTCTCGACCGCCGCATCGAGCAGTCCGTCATCCGCGCCCCGATCGACGGCACCATCCTCTCGGGCGACCCCCGCGACCGCGTGGGCTCCAGCCTCAAGCTCGGAGACGCCCTCTTCGAGGTCGCCACCCTCAACGACATGCTCGTGCTCGCCCGCGTCGACGACACCGACATCGCCCTGGTCCGCTCCCAGCAGACGGGCCAGATCGCCACCAAGGCCTTCCCCGCCCGCTACCTCGACTTCTCCGTCGACCAGATCGTCCCCCTCTCCAAGGCCGACGAGGGCCGCAACGCCTTCGAGGTCCGCGGCACGCTCGCTCAGGAGACCGAGTGGATGATGCCCGGCATGGAGGGCATCGCCAAGTTCAACACGGGCCGACGCACGCTGCTCGACATCGGCACCCGCCGCATCCGCGACACGCTGAGGCTGTGGCTGTGGTGGTGAGGAGGCAAGACGTGGCAGAGTGCGCGACAGCCCGCCCTCGCGCGCACGTCACGCCCCGTCGCGCTCCGTCACGTTGCCACTCTGCCACTGTGCCACTCCGCCACCTGCCTCCCCTCTTCTCCCCTCCGTCGCTGCCTCGCTCCGTCGCTTGACCCAATCCCCCATGGACCGCCCCACCTTCAGCCCGTTCTGGCACCGCGTCCGCGCCATGAAGCCGCGACTGCGCCCGCACGTCCAGATCACCCGCCAGCACTACCGCGGGCGACGCTGGCACGTCGTCCACGACCCCGCCACCAACCAGTTCTACCGACTCAACCCCATCGCCCACGAGTTCATCGGCCTGCTCGACGGGCACCGCTCGGTCGAGGACGTCTGGAAGGTCTCCCTCGAACGCCACGCCGACTCTGCCCCCACCCAGAACGAGGTCATCCAGCTCCTGAGCCAGATGTACCAGTCAATCCTCCTCTCCGGAGATGTGCCCCCCGAGACCGAGCAGCTGCTCCAGCGCGGCCAGCGCCGCCTCAAGCAGAAGGTCATCCAGCAGGCCGTGGGCGTCATGTACTTCCGGATCCGCCTCTTCAACCCCGACGCCATTCTCACCTGGATCGAGCCCATCCTCCGCCCCGCCCTCAACCGCTGGGGCTTCCTCGCCTGGCTCGCACTGGTGCTGTTCGTCGGCAGCCAACTCCTCCCGCACTGGGACCGCCTGGCCAGTGGCGTCGAGGGCGCCATCGCACCCTCCAACTGGGGCTGGATGTTCGCCATGTTCGTCCTGGCCAAAGCCTGGCACGAAACCGGCCACGGGGTCATCACGAAGCGCTTCGGCGGTCAGGTGCCCGAGTTCGGCGTCATGCTCCTGGTCCTGCTCCCCGCCCCCTACGTCGACGCGTCGGCCGCCTGGGCCTTTGAGAGCAAGTGGAAACGCATCGCCGTCGGCGCGGGCGGTATGCTCTTCGAGCTCTTCCTGGCCTCCATCGCCTCGCTCGTGTGGCTCAACACGCCCGACGGCCAACTCATCCACCAGCTCGCCTACAACCTCATGCTCACCGCCGGCGTCTCCACCGTCCTCTTCAACGCCAACCCGCTCATGAAGTTCGACGGGTACTACATGCTCTCGGACATGCTCGAGATCCCCAACCTCATGCAGCGCTCCCAGCAGATGCTGCACTACCTCGCCAAGGTCCACCTCTACCGACTCAAGAACGAGATGCCACCCACCACCCAGCCGGGCGAACGCTTCACGCTCATCGCCTACGGCATCGGGGCCATGGTCTACCGCCTCTTCCTCTTCCTCTCCATCACCATGTACGTCCTGGGCATGCTCTTCGCCCTCGGAGTCCTGCTGGCCATCTGGACCGGCGTCATGTGGTTCGTGCTCCCGCTCGGCAAGTTCGTCCACTGGCTCGCCAGCCACCAATCGCTGGCCGAGCACCGCGCCCGCGCCGTGCTCACCACCGTCGCCCTGGCGTCCGTCCTGCTCGTCGCGGTCGGCGCGATCCCCATGCCCGACCGACGCCGCGCTTCGGGCGTGGTCGTCAGCCTCACCGATCCCGGCGTGTTCTGCCGCGCCGACGGCTTCATCACCGCCGCCCACGTCCAGCCGGGCCAGTGGGTCCACGCCGGCGACCCCATCGTCACCCTCGAGAACCCCGAGTACCACTCGCGCCTCGAACTCCAGGAGGCCACCCTCCGCGAGAACCAGATCCTCCTCCGCCGCGCCACCCAGCAGAGCCCCGCCCAGGCCGACGTCGTCCGCCAACGCCTCGATGCCCTCGCCCAGCAGGGCGACTACCTCCGCCAGCGCCTCGAGCGCCTGGTCGTCCGCGCCCCACACGACGGCTTCGTCGTGGGCATGGACCCCTCAACCCTGATCGGCGCCTACGCACAGGAGGGCCAGGCGCTCTGCCAGATCGTCGACACCACCAACCTCCGCGTGGTCGCCAACCTCGCCCAGGACGAGGCCGCCTGGCACTTCGACATCGGGCGCGAGAACTACGACATCCAGATGCGGGTCTTCTCCGACCCCTTCCGCGTGTGGAAGGGCGCCGACACGCTGGTGATGCCCGCCGGGCAGTACCAGCTCCGCCACCCCGCACTCGGCTTCGCCGCCGGCGGCACCGTCCAGACCGACCCCCAGGACAACACCGGCACCCGCACCGTCCGCCCCCTCTTCGTCATGGAGGTCGCGCCCGAAATCGCCACCGACGAGCAGCGCGAGGCCTGGGCCGCCGTGCCCGGCCAGCGCGTCGCCCTCCGCTTCACGCTGCCCGACAGCCCCCTGCTCTTCCAGTGGATCGACCGCCTCCACAAGCTCATCCAGGGCAGGCCGCAGGTGTGAACCGGCGGCGGGACGCCCGGCCGGTTCGAGGGAGAATGCAGCGATGCTCCGCCTGCACGGGATCAACTTTGACCCCCACTCTGACCGAGCCCTACGCCCCCCGCCGCCTCGTGATCCGCTCGATCTCCCCGTCTCGATCCACCAGCACCTCATCCGCCTCGTGCAGAAACAGCCCGTGGTCAATCACCCCGGGCGTGTCGTTCAGCTCGCGGGCCAGCTCCTCCATGTCCCGCTCCTCCTCCAGCGTCACATCGATGATGATGTTCCCGTTGTCGGTGATGAACGGCTTGCCATCGATCTCGCGACGGCACACCCCCGTCAGCCCCATCTCCCGCAGCCGCGCCCGGATCGACGCGTACCCGAAGAACATGATCGCGATCGCCAACGAGTGGTTCTGCCCCAGGCGGTCCACCAGCTTGCTCTGGTCCACCATGTACACGCAGCGGTCGCTCGCCCACGCCACCATCCGCTCCCGCGTCATCGCCCCGCCCGCCCCCTTCAGCACGCGGCACTCCGGGTCCACCTCATCGGCCCCGTCGAACAGATAGTCCACCCGCTCCAGGTCCGCGAACTCGCCGATCGTCAGCCCGATCGACTGCGCGAACTTCGTCGTGTCCTCGCTGGTCGACACCAGCGCCACCTTCAGCCCCTCGGTCCTGATCCGCTCCCCCAGCGCGTGGATCACACGCTTGGACGTCCGACCCGTGCCCAGGCCCACCACCATCCCCGACTGGATCGGCCCGATCGTCGCCTGCGCCAGCGCGTCAGTCCCGTGGGCCGCCGGTCCATGCCTCGACGCGGGTTGTTGTGCCGAGCTACTCAAAGCGAATCCCCTGTGCCAGTGTGACCGTCTTGCCGAACCCGATCGTGCAGGTCTGCCGACGCATGTACGCCTTCCATGAATCCGATCCCGATTCCCGACCCCCGCCCGTGTCCTTCTCCCCCCCGAACGCCCCGCCGATCTCCGCCCCGCTCGTCCCCAGATTCACATACGCCAGCCCACAGTCCGAGCCCGCGCCCGACGGGTCCAGGAACCGCTCGCTCGACCGCACGCCGCCCGTGAAGATCGCGCTGCTCAGCCCCTGATCCACCCCGTTGTTCATCGCGATCGCCTCATCCAGATGGCTGTACGCGAACACATACAGGATCGGCGCGAACGTTTCCTCCTTCGCGATCGCCAGCTCGTTGCTCGCCGGCGCGCGGATGATCGTCGGCTGCGCGAAGTGCCCCCGCAGCCCTTTCGGATGGGTCTGCTCACCACCCGCCCGCCCGCCGCCCGCCACGATCGTCCCGCCCTGGCTCTTGGCCGCCCCCACCGCCGCCAGGAACTGCTCGACCGCGCGCGCGCTGATCAAGGGCCCCACCAGCACGCCCTCGCCCAGCGGATCGCCGATCTTGATCGTCGCGTACGCCCGCGCCAGCCGCCCGATCACGTCCTCCGCAATCGACCGATGCACGATCAGCCTTCTGGTCGTCGTGCACCGCTGCCCGGCGGTGCCCACCGCGCCGAACACGATGCTCTTGATCGCCACGTCCAGGTCCGCGTCCGGCTCCACGATGGCCGCGTTGTTCCCGCCCAGTTCCAGCAGACTCCTCCCCAGCCGCCTGGCCACCACCTCACCCACCCGGCGTCCCATGCGGCATGAGCCCGTCGCCGAGATCAAGGCCAACCGCCGATCCGCGATCAGCCTCTCCCCCACCTGCTCATCGTCCCCCATCACCAGCCCGAACACCCCGGGATGCCCCATCCCCGTCGCCACACGATCCGCCATCGCGTTGCTCGCGATCGCCGTCAGTGGCGCGAGCAGGCTGGGCTTCCACAGCACGCTGTCCCCGCACACCGCCGCCAGCATCGCGTTCCAGCCCCACACCGCGCACGGGAAGTTGAACGCCGAGATCACCCCCACCGGCCCCAGCGGAAGCCACTGCTCCATGATCCGGTGTTCGGGCCGCTCGCTTGGCATCGTCAGCCCATGCAACTGCCTCGACAGCCCGACCGCGAAGTCGGCGATGTCCACGACCTCCTGTACCTCGCCCTGCCCCTCGGCCGCGATCTTGCCGACCTCCAGCGAGATCAGCCTTCCCAGCGCGGCCTTGTGCTTCCGAAACTCGTCACCAATCGCCCGCACCACCTGCCCACGCACCGGCGCAGGCACCGCACGCCACTTCACGAACGCCTCGGCGCTCCCCGCGATCGCCCGCTCGCACGACTCACCATCATCCAGCCGCACACCCGCCAGCGCCTCGCCCGTCGCGGGGTTCGTCACGACCTGCATCGGCGTCTCAGGCTTGAACGCCGCCCCCGCCCCGCCCGTGCCCCGCGGCAACTCCGCGGGCGTGACAAGCCGAGCGCGATCACGCACGCCCATCGCGTCGAGCAAGTCTCCGACCTGCCAGCCCATGCAAAGACGATAGGCCGTACCCACAACAGGAGTGCGGGCCCTTCGGCCTCGCGCCTCACTCCGCCTCCGGCATCTCCTCGAGCATCCCCATCACCCGCTCCAGACTCGGGCTTCCCCCATCACGCACATAACACCCCGACGCCGCCGTCCCCACCGCCGCGCACAGCTCCAACTCCAACCCCACCACCTGCGCCGCCGCGAACCCCGCATTGAAGTGATCCCCCGCCCCCGTCGAGATTCGCGGCTCGCGCACCACGGGCCCCGCAAACCACACGCTCTCGCCCTCCGCGCCCGCCGCCCCGGCCCCCTGCCGCGGATGCACCACCACCGTGTCCAATCCCCCCGCATCACACACCCCGCGCGCCAGCGCCGCCGCCACACGATCAACCGTCGCCCCCTCATCCACCTCCACGCCCAGCACCGTCGCCACCCGCCGCGCTTCCGACAGATTCAGCCCCAGCGTCACCGCCATCATCCCGTTCATCCGCCGCAGCAACGCCAGACCACGCCGCACATCCTCATCGGGCCGCTTCGCCGGGTCCGACAGATCAACGAACACCCGCCGCCGCGCCCCGCTCCCCAGCCACCGCACATCAGGCAGCACATCCCGGCACAGCCCCTCCCAGATGCTCTCCACCCCGCCGCACAGCGACCAGTTCACCATCCCGATCAGCGACACCTCCCGCACGATCGCCCGCAGCGGATCAACACCGATCGCCCCCACCACCGCCTCCCACGTCGCCTTCTGCACCGGCGCCGTCTGGTTGAACATGATCTTCCCGTCCGCGAACTCCAGCGCATCGGTATGCCCCGGCGGCCCCAGCGCCACCGCCCGCCCGCACCTCCGCGCAAAGCCCTCAAACAACGGATGGATGCCTACGCCACCCGTCCCACCCGCCGTCGCCTCCACCGAACCCGACGACCCCGCCTGCCCGATGCACCCCACATACATCGTGGGCATCCCCAGCCCCAGCAGCCCCGACGCCAGCAACGGCCCATTGCCCCCGAACCGCGACTCCCGCCTCACCAACTCAATGTTCGTCGAGATACCCGCCGCCGCACGCACCCGATCCGCGAACTCCGTGATCGTTCCGATCCGCTCGTAATCCTCCATCGCCATCGAACGCCGCACCCGCACCGCATCCAGAATGTCATCCACGAACCCATCAAACCCCACCAGCGCGCCCAGCCTCGACAACTCCACCGCCTTCTCACGCAGCCCCGCCGCCGCGGCCCGCGCCACCTCGCGCCGCCGTGCCCCATCACGCCCTGTCACGCCTGTCTGCATCACCGCAGCGTATCGTCTTCGGACGACCAATCAGAGCCGAGTCCAACACCGAGACACAGAGACACGGAAAAGGCAACCCCGACAAGCCCACATCGCTCGGACCACCACCGCAGAGCGCAGACCCGGTCTCACTCCCCGCCTCCTCACCGCTCCGTGTCTCTGTGTTGAACCTCCTTCGGAACCACCGTGCCCACCCGCCCCCAACTCATCCTCGCCACCGCCAACCCCCACAAGGTCGAGGAACTCCGCGCCATCCTCGCCACCGCCCTGCCCGACCTGGAACTCCTGGGCCTCTCCGACCTCACCACACCCGCCCCCCTCCACGAGCCCGACGAGATCGGCCACACCTTCGAGCACAACGCCGCCATCAAGGCTCTCTCCTACGCGCACCAGACCAACCTCCCCTGCGTCGCCGACGACTCCGGCCTCGAGATCGACGCCCTCCAGGGCCGCCCGGGCGTCATCTCCAGCCACTACTTCAATGAAGGCCGCACCGACGGCCCCGCCCTCAACATGCCCCGCCTCCAGCGCGACCAACTCAACAACGCCCGCGTCCTTACCGAGCTCCAAGGCGTCGACTTCGAACACCGCACCGCCCGCTTCGTCTGCGTCATGGCGGTCGCCGCTCCCCACCTCCTCGCCACCTTCCGCTCCACCTTCGGAGGCCGCATCGGCTTGCCCTCCTCCCCCGACCCCACCCTCACCGTCCCCCGAGGCACGCACGGGTTCGGCTACGACCCCCTCTTCCTCGTCGCGCCAACCTTCACCCACACCGGCGCGGAACTCGCCCCCGATCTCAAGAACCGCCTCAGCCACCGCGCCGCCGCCGCCGCCCAACTCGTCCACTGGCTCGCCCACGGCGGCCTCGGCCTCCTCCATTCCCAGTAGACTCACCGCACCTCCAAACACCACCTGGAAAGGGACCCCATGCGCACCCCCTATCGTCTGCTCGCACTCTCCGCCCTCACGCTCGCCGCCGCCGCCCTCACCCTCGGCCTGGCCCCGCGCCCCGCACAGCCCGACGCCGCCACTATCACCGACGGCCAACTCACCGACACCGCCAACGTCAAGGCCGTCCTCGAATCGCTCGCCTACGCCCCCACCAGCGGCGGCGGCGACAACCTCATCATCACCCGCAAACTCGGCGAGTGGGAGGTCTCCTTCTACCTCACGCTCAACGCCGACCAGACCGTCCTCTGGATCAAGTGCTACCTCGGACGACTCGTCAGCCCCACCACCTACGACACTTCCCACTACCTCACCCTGCTCGAAGAACAGGGTCGCATCTCCCCACGCCTCTTCTTCACCCTCCCCGTCGAAGGCGGCGACGCCGACCTCTGGGTCTGCCGCGGCCTCGACAACCGCGCCCTCACTCCCGAACTCATCAATGGCGAGATCGCCGCCCTCCAGCAGACCATGGCCAACTGCGTCAACTCCTGGAACTTCATCGGCTGGACCCGCGCGGGCGAGCCCGAGGCCCAGCCCCCGGAGCCCAGCGCCCAGACCCAGCCCGCTGGCGAAACGCCACGGTAATCACGCGCGATCCCCATTCCGCGCCCCACACTCAACCCTGGGCCAAGGCCACCGAGGCACCCGAACGCGCGGTGCCCTCGTCCTCATCTCGCCTCCCCCTCTGCCTGGTCACCTCCGCTCCCACAAACAAGATGATGCACGAGTAATACACCCACACCAGCAGCGCGATCAGCCCACCGGCCGCCTCCCCATATCCCTCCGCCACCCCCGCCTTGTCCAGATACAACCCCAGCACGAACTTGCCCACGCTGAACAGCACGGACGTGAGCACCGCGCCCGTCCACACCTGCCGCCACGCGATGGACGTGTCCGGCAGCACCTTGAAGATCGCCGCGAACAGCAGCGTCGCCACCACGAACGACGCCACGAACATCCCCACCCGGGCCGCCCATCCCTCCCCCGTCGCCACCACGTTCTGGACCACCGACGACAGCACCAGCGACACCAGCAGGATGAACATCCCCACCACCACCATCCCCAGCGACAACAGGCGCCGTCTCACAAACTGCAACACCCCCGCTCCCGCCTTGGGCTTGACCTCCCAGATCCGGTTGAGCGACGACTGCAGCTGCGCGAACACCACGCTGGCCGACACCAGCAGCAGCCCTACCCCCAGCATCCCCCGCAGCGTCCCGATCTTCCGCGGCTCATCGTTTGCGCTCTCCACCACTGCCTCGGTCACCTCACCCGCCCGTGGCCCGAACTGATCCGAGAACGACCGGATCAACGCCCCCTGCCGCTCCTCCCCCATGAACGACCCCACCGTCACCAAGAGCAGCACCAGCGGCGCGAACGACAGCGCGGTATAGAACGCCACCGCCGCCGCCATCGACATGCAGTCGTGCTTCATGAACTCCCGCCCGACGCGCTCCACAAACCGCACACCACGCCGCTGCCTCAGAGCCTTCCAGTCCATGCTCCACCATAACCCCCCCACATGACCCCAGCGTGAAACCAGCCCCTTCCGCTCTGCCTCTACACTCCCCCCATGCCCCGCCTCACGGCCATCTGCCTCGCCCTGCTCCTCCTCCTCGCCGCCGTCCCGCTCATCCTGGGCGGGCGCTCGCCCACCGCACGCTCCGCCGAGCGCCGCCTCATCATCGTCACCCCGCACGTCCAGCAGATTCGCATCGAGTTCGCCCGCGCCTTTCGCGCGTGGCACGCCGCCAACTACCCAAGCGACCCCCCCGTCTATGTCGACTTCCGCTCACCCGGCGGCACCAGCGAGATCATCCGCCTCCTCCAGGCCCAGTACAACGCCGCCATCGCCGACGACCGCATCGCCCCCGACGGCTCCTGCCCACCCGGCACCATCGGCTACGACCTCTTCTTCGGCGGCGGCACCTTCGACCACGGCCGACTCGCCGCCGGCGAAGGCGTTCTCATCACACCACCCGCCACGCCTATCGACCCCCAGGCCGCGCCAGACACACCGGCGCCCGCATCCACAACAACACCCGCCCCCACGCCCGCCAAAGTCCCCCTCCCCATGTCCATCCCCGTCGCCTTCTCCCCCGAAGAACTCGCCGCCTACTTCCCCATCGACAGAGTCGGCGTCGTCCCCCTCTACCACCCCGAGCAGCTCTGGATCGGCACCGCCCTCTCCTCCTTCGGCATCGTCTACAACCGCCCCCTCATCCAGTCCCTCCTCGGCAAACCCCACCTCGAGTCCTTCGACGACCTTGCCGACCCACGCCTCTTCGGCTGGGTCGCCATGGCCGACCCACGCCAATCCGGCTCCATCTCCACCACCCTCGACGCCATCCTCTCCAAATACGGCTGGGACGCGGGCTGGAAACTCCTCCGCCGCATCGCCGCCAACTCGCGCACCTTCGTCGCCTCCTCCGCTCGCCCACCCCTCGACGTCTCCCAGGGCGAGGCCGCCGCCGCCCTCGCCATCGACTTCTACGGGCGCTCGCAGAGCCAGTCCATCCTCCAGCCCTTCCAGCTGCCCGCCGACTCCCGCGTCGGATACGTCGATCCCCCCGGCTCGGTCTCCATCGACCCCGACCCCATCTCCATCCTTCGCGGCGGCCCAGACCCCCAGCTCGCCCGACGCTTCGTTCAGTTCACCCTCTCCCCCGAGGGCCAGGCCCTCTGGAACTTCCGCTCCCAGAAAACCCTCGACGCCGACCCCACCCTGCCCCGCAACCCGACCACCCCCGACGGCCGCCCCCTCGGCCCGCTCGAATACGAACTCCGCCGACTCCCCGTCCTCCCCGCCATCTACCAGCAGGAGGGCGACGGCCCTTCCACCCCATCTCTCCACACCTTTCCCCTTTCCATGGTCGATCAGGTCAACCCGTACACCATCGCCACCGATGCCGCCCCCGCCGGCTGGCGCTCCGCGATCGGCCCCATGATGGGCGCCTTCGCCATCGACTCCGCCGACGATTGCCGTGCCGCGTGGCAGGCGATCATCCGAGTCAAGGCCGATGCCTCCGCCCCGCCCGACGTCCTCACCTCCATGGAAGCCCACTTCGACGCCATGCCCACCGCCGCCCAGGTCCGCTCGGCCTACCAAGCCATCTTCGGCATCCCCCTCCCCGACGCCTCCACCTGGCCCGCCGACGATGCCGGCCAACCCCTCCCCATCGCCCAGGCCTTCCCCAACGACGCCCCGTGGGACGCCTTCAACGACTTCACACCGCAGAACTTCCGTGCCATCCGCAACACCTGGCGCACCCCCCGCTGGAACTCCCGCCTCAAAGTCGTCTACACCCACGTCTTCCGCGAGAACTACCGCCGCGTCCTCGACATCGAACGCCGCTGGCGCGAGGGCGAGGACCACTCGCACTGAACCCCTTCCGACCGAGGCGAGGTGCGCGAGCCCCCGCATGTTGACCCAAGGGCGCTGCGCCCGTTTCTGGCCCGGAGGGCGCGCGACCGTAGCCGGGGGCTTCACCCTGGGGGGGCGCCAGAACATCTCCGCCCGCAGGGCGGACGAGAGCCGCCTCACCCAGATCGGTCAATGCCGGGGCGCCACCAGTCCGCGTGGGCTTTGAGACGCGCGACTGGTGCGTATCAACCACCACCACACCCACGCCCAACCCACCTTCTCGCCGTCGTCCCTCCCCTCCCCCTCCCCGCCAGCCGATAATCCTCCACAATGCCCCCCACCCCGCCCGGCACCTCGCTCATCGGCCAACCCACCACCACCCGCGTCCCACGCGCCCGCATCGTCGCCACCATTGGCCCCGCCTCCGAATCCCCCGCTTCCGTCGAACGACTCATCGCCGCTGGCGTCGACATCTTCCGCTTCAACTTCTCCCACGGCACCCTCGCCGACCACCAACGCCGACTCGAAACCGTCCGCTCCACCGCCACACGCCTCCAGAAATCCGTCGGATGCCTCGGCGACCTCTGCGGCCCCAAAATCCGCGTCGGAACCGTCCCCAACCTCCGCCCCGCCGATGCGCAGCCCGACTGCGCCCCCCGTCCCGACCTCCCCGGCGTCATCGTCAACCCCGGCGACGAGATCCTCATCGACCCCGCCGCACCCCACGCCTCGGTCCGCACAACAACCACCGGCCGCACCACTCTTCGCACCGTCACCCTCCCAACCTCCTACGCCCCCATCATCCGCGAAGCCCTCCCGGGCCATCGCGTGCTCATCAACGACGGCGCGATCCGCATGTTGGCCATCGACGCCTCCCCTGCCGCCCTCCGCTGCTCCGTCACCGTCGGCGGCCTCATCACCACCCGTAAGGGCATCAACCTCCCCGACTCCCGCCTCTCCGCACCCGCCATCACCGACGAAGACTGGACCGCCGTCGAGTGGGCCGTCGCCCACGGCCTCGACTTCCTCGCCCTCTCCTTCGTCCGCACCCCAGACGAGGTCCACCTGCTCAAAGACCGCCTCGCCGGCATGTGCCCCTCCAACAAGTCCAACTCCGAGCGCGTGCTGGGCGAGGGCACGCCCTCCATCATCCCCGTCATCGCCAAGATCGAGAAGCCCGAGGCCCTCGCCAACATCGACGCCATCCTCGACGCCGCCGACGCCATCATGGTCGCCCGCGGCGACCTTGGCGTCGAGATGGACATCGCCCAGGTCCCCATCGCCCAGAAGCGCATCCTGGCCGCCTGCGAGAACTGGGGCAAACCCAGCATCGTCGCCACCCAGATGCTCGAGACCATGATCGACAACGCCCAGCCCACCCGGGCCGAGGCCAGCGACGTCGCCAACGCCATCTTTGACGGTGCGGGCGCCGTCATGCTCTCGGGCGAGACCGCCACCGGCAAGCACCCCGCCCTGGTCGTCGAGACCATGCGCCGCATCATCCTCGCCGCCGAGACCCGTCTCGACGAGATGCCGATGGTCGACAGCCCGCCCAAGGTCCTCCAGGAACGCCGCTACTCCACCGCCGCACTCGCCCACGGCGCGTGGCACGTCGTCAGCGACGTCGGCGCCGTCGCCGTCGTCTGCTGGAGCGAGAACGGCGGCACCGCACGCTACCTCTCCCAGAACGACTTCCGCGTCCCCATCCTCGCCTACTCCTCAAACCCACGCGCCACCCGACGCATGTCCATCCTCCGAGGCGTCACCCCCATCCTCGCCGACCCCCCCGAATCCGGCCTGCTCTCCGAATGGAACGCCCGCGTCGAGCACGACCTGCTCACCATGGGACTGGCCAAACGCGACGACCCCATCGTCCTGCTCGCCGGCCGCCCCCTGGGCCGCGTCTACGCGACCAGCACGCTGGCCGTCCACCGCGTCGGCAGCCCCACCGGCGGCTACCGCGCGATCTGAGCCTCCTCCACCGCGTGCGGGGAAGGTGTCAACCAGGCTTTGCGAAGTTGGCGGAGGGGGCAAACGAGCGCCGTTTCTCCGTGGATTCCGCATTCGAGGGCCGTCGTCGCCGGATCATCCGCATCAAACCCCCGCCCACACTCCGGACACCGGCGCAGCATCACCCCCAGCAGCGACTGATCGCACGCGAGACAGAACCGCCCGCCGCACACCCCGGGCGTCCCGATCGGCTCGATCGCCTGTTCCCCCATGCCCCCTCCCTACTTCTTCCCCTTCCCCCCATCCTTCTTCCCGATCCCCTTCGCCCCCTTGTCCGCCTTCGCCGCCTCGTTCACATGCGACGGCTCCATCCGCGCCGCCCCGCGCGACGCCCCGCCCGCGTTGGCTCCCTCGGGCCCGCCCTTCATCTTCCCCTTCATCCCCGACTCCTGCGTCACCGGCTTCTTGCCCGCCATGTGCAATCCTCCTCGCGGCACTCGACCGCCCCTCCACCATACACCCGCGCCCCCGCCCCGCACAACCAACTCCCAACATTCACCCCGCGCCACACCCCCTCAAAGCCCACCCCCCTCACCCAGCCCCATCACGCCCCTCGCACGAACTCCCCCTCGCAAACCACGCCCCTGCAAGCCGCGCCCTCCCACCCGACATTCCTCTCCCACGCGACGTCGCCATTCTCGCGCGCCCGCCCCACCCCGCACACCGGGTGCCAACGCACCCTTCAAAGGAGAGCCTCATGCGCAATTCCGTCCTGTCAGCCGCCCTCATCACCGCGGCCCTCGCCTCCGCATCCCACGCCGACATCCTCAAGTACTGGGCCTTCCTCGACGGCCCCAGCGAGTTCCCCCCCATCCCCTCCAACGGCATCGGATACACCCGCGTCACCATCGACACCACCGCCGGCACCTACACCATCAACTCCCAGTGGACCGGCCTCACCGGAAACACCAGCAACTCACACATCCACGCCGCAACCGTCACCGCCTTCACCGGCCTGGCCTCCGTCGCCTCCCAGAGCCCCACCTTCCCGGGTTTCCCCTCGGGCGTCACCGCCGGCACCTTCAACGCCACCTACGACCTCAACCTCGCATCCTCCTACAACGCCTCCTTCGTCACCGCCAACGGCGGCACCGCCGCCAGCGCCAAGGCCGCCTACCTCGCCGCCATCGCCGCCGGAAAGGCCTACCACAACGTCCACTCCTCCTTCGCTGGCGGCGGCGAGATCCGCGGCTTCCTCCGCCCACAGTGCCCCGCCGACCTCACCACCGGCGCCCTCCCGGGCGCCATCGGCTACGGGTTCGCCAACGGCACCCTCAACAACGACGACTTCTTCTACTACCTCTCACAGTTCTCCGCAAACAACCTCGCCGTCGCAGACCTCACCACCGGCGCCGTCCCCGGCACCCCCGGCTACGGCGTCCCCAACGGCATCATCAACAACGACGACTTCTTCTACTACCTCTCCATCTTCTCCGCCGGCTGCTGAGAAGTAGCCCGACCGTGAGGCAAGGCCCCTCCCCTCGGCCCGAGCTCAACCAGAGAAGCCACACCGACAGAGAAGAGGGCACGCCGCGGGGCGGACATCACGTCCGCCCCGCGTCGTTGTTCAGACATCCAGTGTGACCACGAATAGCCCGGTGGTCTGAACGATGCTGGCGCGAGTGGCCGCCAAGACCTCGCGGCGCCTGTGGCCGATTGATTGGCTCGGGAATGGGTGCAAGCGTTGGCCCACGCCAGACCCGATGCACACAGGACCAGGTGTACCTCTTCGCCAAGGCGCCGCGCCCAACCC
>Ga0163144_10013953_pt1 | contig 16709 bp, 11 predicted proteins | sample OliLak19BULKMAT1_FD_123175 | JGI IMG/M metagenome (GOLD analysis project Ga0163144, IMG submission 123175) | Freshwater microbial mat bacterial communities from Lake Vanda, McMurdo Dry Valleys, Antarctica - Oligotrophic Lake LV.19.BULKMAT1 | ecosystem: Environmental > Aquatic > Freshwater >... | reverse complement strand
TAGTACTGGTCCTGGGTCCATCGCTCAAACGGATGGTCATGGCACTTGTTGCAGTTGAACCGAACGCCCAGAAACAAGTGCGTGGTATTCTCGAGAGTATCTTCGGGTGTGCGAAGGATCTTGTAGTACGATGCGGCTGGGTTCTCTCGATTGGAGCCAGAGGCCGTTACAATTTCGTGTACAAACTTGTCGTAGGGCTTGTTGCTAGCAACGCTTTCACGAATCCAATCTTTGAACTTCGTCGCACCTTCTTTCCCCAAGAACTTCGAGTTGACTTGCAACAAATCTGACCACTTGCTGGTCCAGTGGTCGACAAACGCTTCGCTTGCGATCAACTGGTCGATGAGCTTCTCACGCTTTTCTTGGGTCGGAGTCGTGTCGGCGAGAAACGCGCGTACTTGATCTGATGTCGGAGGCAACCCAGATAAATCCAAAGTCACACGTCTCAGGAAATCGGCATCGTTACAGAGTTCCGACGGCTGGATCTTCATTCGATCCCATTTGGCGGAAACAAGACGGTCGATTGGATTTTCGAAAGCTGTAGCCTGCCGATCGAAACCGGTTCGGTCACCCATGACGGTTAACGTCGTCGCGGAGTATGCACCTTCGTAGCGAGCCAAAATGGGAGCTTCACCGCGACGAATTGCTTGGATACGGCCACCCTCAATCACCGCTGCAACTTCGCCGTTTCCGGTCTCGATGTAAGCTTCACGCGTAACGTCTCTGGTCTTTCCGTCCGGGTAAGTTGCGACGACGCGCAACTGTTGAACCGCACCTGGCATCGGTGCGATCGGGTTCAACGGCGACAGTTCAATTTTTGCAACTTTGAGGTTGGCGGTGTCGACCTTCGCTCCCTCGGCAATCCACTGCCGAATGACGAGCGCAAAATTGTCCCCGGCATCAAATAGTTTCCCTCCCACATGAGGGACCAATCCTAGCGGCTTGGTCATGATCAGGCTATCCGTTGGCGAGGGGGGATTGATGCGTCTACCGGCCAAGTCATCTGCCAGAGCACGAACGTCATAAACCGGATCGTAGCCACGAAGCGAAAGCTTAAACCCGCTCTTGCCCGCTTGGGCACCGTGGCAAGTTCCTGAATTGCATCCGACGCGCGAAAGGACAGGGTTCACATCGCGAATGAAATCCATCGGTTTCTTTGTGTCCATGGCTACCGTTACCGGCAATGTCTTTTTGTGGCCGCCAATTTGGACTTCGATACTGTAAGTCCCGTTTTCCAAAGGTTGAACCCAACCGCGTCGCGAAAGCCAAATACTGGGCGAAGACGCTGTGAGCGAAGCCACTCGAGTTGCATCGCGGACGTCACCATTTTCCATCGTCGCGGACACAGTAATCTGCGCCGAAGCATTCCAGGAATCGAGTTCTAGAGAAGCGGGCTGAACGTCGATAGAAGCGACTCGCGAAATCAAAAAACCGTCGGCCTCCTGCAGAAACTCGGAGGTCGCGCGCTCATTTGAATGCGCAATTGCGATTTCTGAAAGCCGCTTGGTCCGAAGCTCTGCAAGATAGCCTGAATCCGTTGCCGCGGTTGTGGAGCTAGGCGTTGCATCGATATCAAATACAGACTCGCTGTTCGCACAATTCCAAACACGCAATCGACCATCCGAACCACCTGCTGCCAGCCGGCCATTCGAATCCAGAGCAATCGAGTAAATCGCGGACGTCGGTATCTTCCAAGTCGCAATCACTTGCGGTTGTGCTGTGACATACTCCTCAAGTTTCTTTTTCTCGTCGGGCTTGAGCGAGGCAACCCGTTTGGCTTGGATAGCTTTGATCTCATTTGGCAAAACGCCGTCGACATCGTACGACCAAACTTTGATTTCGCTCTTGTTGTCCAACGTCGCTGCCGCTGCGAGATAACGACCGTCAGGGCTGATCGCTACACTGAAGATCCGGCCAGGCATCGCTTCCAACTGACGAATCAAATTGGCATCGTCACCGATGACACGAGCCGTCTGACGAAACACGCGATAGATCTTGGGAGTGCCATCTGCACCGCCAACCAATATCTCGTTTCGCGTTGGGTGGCTTGCAAGTGCCTGAACTCCGCCACGCAATGCTCCCGGAGTGATGGAGGTAATGTTGTCCACGAAGCGTTCCGTGTCGACCTCGATCAACTTCACTGTCATGTCCCGGCTAGCGGAGATCAGATGTTTCCCCTCTGGAGTAAAAACGGTCGCGCGAGGCCAATCCTCATGTGAGCGCTGATAGAGCTTTTGTTCGCCTTCGAGATTAACCGCTCGAACCGTGTTGTCCGACATCCCAAACGAAATCAGCGATGAATCGGGTGACCAGCTCACGCCAAAGAGCGTATCGCTGCCGAGCTGAAAGCTACGATCAAGCTTGTTCGTTGCTAGATCCCAGATTTGCAATTCGCCACCAACGGCTTGTTCCCCCGCAGCGACCGCAAGCCACTTGCCGTCCGGCGAATATCCGATCGACTCAACGCGTGGACTGTGTCCAATCAGTCTTTGTTGCAGTTGACCGTTTTCGCTATTGAAGAGCAGTGTCTCATGGAAGCCGGATACCGCAATCTGCTTTCCATCTTTGGAGAAATCCAAACTGCTAATCGTGGGGGCGCGAGTATAGACCGGCGGCTGCAACAGTGAATAGCGAGGACCAACCGTTTTGGAGTCGTTGATCGCACCGGCATCGATCCAACGTTTGATCAAGTCGATTTCGACATTGCTCAGGGGTTTGCCTTTCTTGGGCATCAAAGCCTTGCCATCAACTGGGACGATCTCATGGATGAGATGACTTTCAGCCGACTTGCCTGGCACGATCGCTTTTGAACCCGATTCGCCGCCTTGCAGCATGCCTTGAAAATCCGTCATCAAGTACCCGCCAAGCTTTTTCGCATCCTGGTGGCAGCCGACGCAATTGGCTCGAAGGATCGGCAAAACGTCTTTTGCAAAACTGGGTGACGTTGCCTTGTTTGACTCGTCGCCGCGTGTCGCATTGGAGGAGGAAAAACAAATCAAAATCGCAATCAGTAGAAATGCAGTCGAAGCCGTCGTTGCAGTCGAAAGCAACACTCTGACCGAAGATACTGTGCGGCAAATGCCAAGCAACATAGATTAAAGTTCCTTAGTTTGAGGCCCGCGATCGAATACTTTAGAACGGGCAACGTTTTGAGGGACGCAATTCGGAGCCAAATAACGAAATCGGCTCGAAACACGCGATTTTGCAAAGGTGGGGGGATTGAAAGCGACCCTTTCAACCAAACATTAGCGTAACTGCAAGCGTCGTCGAAGTCAACGATCGTGAAAATGGCACCCATTAGTTGCACGACGCTCCGCGTCGTGATTTTACAGTACCGGTCACACTCGGTGTACTTTCTTCGGATGCGAAAATGTCACAGCCCTTTCCGCGTTGGCTTATTGAATCACGACGCGGAGCGTCGTGCAACTAAGGATTTCTTACTTCCCGCGATTCACGGGGCGCCATTGGGATTGGCTTTTCGGATCACCTTTTAAGTCCCTGGGGCCATTGCCGAGTGACAGCGGGTCGGAAAAATTGCCGGATGTCAATATTCCGCTGGTTGAGGGGAGAGCATCCGGAAGTCCGCCCCGGTTTATCTTGACCGGCCCCCGTGCTGTAGATCGCGATGACTTCGCATCGGAAAGCGAGCTGATTGAGTTGTCGCCCCGAGCATCGCCTATCATCAACTCGGAGTCGTTGCGACTTCGACTTGTATTGCCTGCCGTACTGCGACCATTAGATCCGCCTAGAATGCGTGCACTCAGTTTTTCGCTCTCGGCAAGCCGTTGTTCCAACTGACTATTGCGAACTTCGGATTCGTCAGCACGTTTTTTCTGAGCACGAAACTCAGCCAGTAATCGATCGTTCTCCAATTGATACTGTCGCATTGCCTGACTGCCAGGAAAACGCTGGCAACCCGTTGATACGAACAAACAAGAAACGACAAGCAAAATCAAGCCCGGTGCTGACCAACGAAGGGTTCCGTCGGTGAGGCTCATCGCGTCGGTTATCGATTTACGTCTTACCATGTTTACTTAACGGAATGCAATCAATAACTCATGGGATGTGAAAACGCACAGTTCGTTCCCTAACACAATCCATAACAAATCGACAGCGTTAGGCGATAGCCCAATCGCGAAACTGCCAATCGCGAAACGGTTAGTTCACACGCCGCAAAATGCTGTTCGACCCCCATGGCCCTTGGCCGTGGGTGAAGGAGTTTAGTAGCTAAAGCAATAGTCCCACCGCTCTCGCTATCCAAGCATCCCGCCTCCGGCGGGATGCGTGAATGGAGGATCTTTCAACTTCGCTATTTGGCTGCCAAGCTTATTCACCAACCAGACGAGCTGGCTGGGGTCTCAATCGCGGACACTGCAATTGGACGCCCTGCCACCTGCAAATCTGGCCCTCATGCTAGCTAGCGCACCCGAGGCTCAAAACCCACAAAGTGCGTGCCATTAGGCTTGCGTTGTTCCCCTAACAAACCCTGGACTGGCTTTGCCGCTCCATGATTGTTAAAGCGGAGGACTAAGAAGATTGATGGTGGCTTGACGGATGTCCGACTGACGCATCAGCGACTCACCGACCAACATCGCTTGAATATTGGCCAGATGTATTTTCTCGACATCCGCAGCCGTAAAAATACCGCTCTCCGCGACCACCGTAACGTCGGTAGGAATTTGCTTCCTCAAGTTGACGACGTGGTCCAACTCCACCGCAAAAGTGTGTAGGTCACGGTTATTCACGCCCACCAACTTGGTTCCCGTTGCTAGCACTCTTTCTAAATGCTGCGGGTCATACAACTCAATCAACGCACACATCCCCAACGCTTGCACTAGATCATAGAGGTACTTCAGTTCCTCGCCCTCAAGGCACTCGGCAATCAACAACACCGCATCCGCACCCGCAACTCGCGCCTCGTAGACTTGGTATTCGTCCAAGATAAAATCTTTTCGAAGTACCGGGATCGCTACCTTATTGCGAATCGAGGTCAAGTAATCTAATCGGCCTTGAAAGAAAGGCTCATCCGTTAAAACACTGATCGCAGCCGCACCCCCGGCCTCGTATGCTAAAGCGATCTCGATATGGTCAAACACCGGCCGAATGATGCCCTTGGACGGACTAGCGCGTTTGACCTCTGCGATCAATCGAACGTAGTCATGGCCCTGCAATGCTTGCAAAAAATCTCGTACTTCTGGACCATGCATCGCCCCATCCTTGAGCGATTGCAAATCGCGGCGCGACTTTGCGTAGGCAATCTCCTCGCGTTTGTTCGCCACGATTCGGTCTAAAACTGTTGGCATGCTATGAAACCGTTAAACTAGGTCAGAATCAAAAATACGAACTTGGCTCCAGTTGGACTTCTGCTCCGCAATGAACTCAAGATGACGAGGCGCTACCTGATATAGGTCATGCGATGCACGGCTATCAAAAACCACATTCAAAGTAACATGGTAACCTCGATCGTTGACCGGCCTAACAAGTTCTTGGTTCAACGTACCGATAGAAAAGTAAACGACGCCCGGATGGCCATCCAAGTATTTTTTGCTTGCATTCAACAAATCCGAAATCTTGGCCTCCGAATGGTCGTGGAGGGTGAAGTAAACCATGTGCGAAAGTTGGGGCATACGTTCTGCTTTACTTATGCGTTGAAAATGAAGAGTTTGTGATTTGCTGCCAATAGAAGTTATTGGAGTCCAGCAATTCTGGCAAGCCTCGCGCTTCAGTGGAATGATGGCAAACCATTTTAAAGGAATTTTCGTTGCAGACGGAAAAACCCGCAAGTCTTAACACCCCTTTGCCGAAAACACTATTGTTCGACGGGTCGTCGTCTCTGACACGAGAAGGGTTTATTCCGATGTTCTGCAAGCGTTTCCGAAAAGTTACTGGTCTCCTACTACTTGCCACGGTTGGCGCGCAGACTGGCTGTGTCAACCTATCCAATATCGCTCTCGGGCCTGTAGGCATTCCGATTCCGATTAGCCCAATCCTGCAGGACAACGAGGAAATCCAATTCCACGTTCACGAGCGATATGCCCGTGTTCCCATCATGGGGCCGTTGACTGCAGGCGGCCCTGTGGCTGCAATCGATCCTCCGAGCGATGACGAAGTCATTCACGCACTTGAAAAGGCGAGACCTGTTCGAGGCGGAATTCCACTTCTCTATGAAAAGCAACGCAATCGCGTTCGAATCGTCAAAGAGAAGATCGCTGACTATATTGATGACCCTCGGTTCATTCCGCTCATCGGATTCGCACAACTCCACCACGCTCACTACAAGTGTACCGTGTACTTCGAGGAACGAACGATCAACGGCTGGCCAGTGCCTTACACCCTGGATGACAAGGAAAGCGTAGAAGTACTCTACATCGACCATAACCACTTCCACATGGTTGGCGATCCAGACACCGGGTCTTCGAGCCCTTACTAAATCAGACCTGCCAAAAAGAAAAAGGGCGTATCGCAAATGCAATACGCCCTTTTTTCATCGAATTCAGTGTGTTTTGCTCCAAATGAACAAGACAATGTTAACGTCGACCGCCGCCACCGCCACCACCGCTTCGGCCACGACCACCACCACCGCCACCGCCGCCACCGCTGCGACCACCACCACCACCACCGCTGCTGCGACCACGGAATCCACCGCCACCACCGCCGCCTCCGCTGGGTCGTCCGCGACCACCGCCAGCTCCGCCGGACGAAGTGCGTTCTGGACGATCGCCACCGCGCTCTTCAAACGGACGGTCTGGATCAACTTCACCGTCTTCGGCTGGACCATCGCCACCCTCAGCACCCTCGGCACTTGCGAACTCGTCCTCAATACCCAGCTCTTCCAATGCTCGGCGTCTCGACAGCTTGACCCGATCGTGATCGTCGATGTCGATCACGATTACCTTCATCGTGTCGCCGACTTTGCAAACGGCATCCACGCTTGGAACATAGCCACTGGAGAGCTCGCTAATATGGCAAAGACCATCCTTTCCAGGCAGAATCTCGACGAACGCACCGAAGTCGCGAACGCTCGAAACCGTACCGTCGTATATCTTGCCGATCTGTACCGTTGCTGTGCAAGCCTCAACGCGAGCCAATGCAGTTCGTGCTGAATCTGCATCGCCGCTGGAGACGGTGACATTGCCTTCATCATCCACATCGATATTAGCTCCAGTGTCTTCTTGGATCGAACGGATGTTCTTTCCGCCAGGACCGATCAGCGCACCAATCTTTTCTGGATCGATCTTGGTTCGCAATAGGCGAGGAGCGTAACGGCTGATCTCGCTTCGCGGACGAGGAATGCAAGTTAGCATCTTGCGCAGGATCTCCATGCGTGCTTCCTTGGCTTGCTTCAACGACGCACGAATGATTTCTTCGCTGATGCCGTCGATCTTAAGATCGAGCTGGATGCCGGTGATTCCGTTTTGAGTTCCCGAAATCTTGAAGTCCATATCGCCGTGATGGTCTTCGTCACCCAAAATGTCCGTCAAAAGAACGTAGGAGTCCTTTTCACGAACCAAGCCAATACTGATACCAGCCACTGGATTGGTGATCGGAACACCTGCTGCCATCAGAGCCAAACACCCACCGCAAACGCTGGCCATCGACGATGAACCGTTGCTTTCGAGGATGTCGCTAATCAAGCGAATGGTGTATGGGAAATCATCTGGATGTGGCAAAACCGGTTCGAGCGACCGTTCGGCAAGCATTCCGTGCCCAATTTCGCGTCGACCAGGAGCGCGAATTGGACGGCATTCACCAACGGAAAACGATGGGAAATTGTAGTCCAGCATAAACTTCTTGCTGTACTCTTCGACGAGCCCGTCAACGCGTTGTTCGTCTCGAGGTGTTCCCAACGTGACTGTAACAAATGCCTGGGTTTCTCCACGTTGAAACAAAGCTGTTCCGTGGGTGCGAGGGAGCAAGTCGGATTCGCAATGAATCGCACGCAAGCTCATGCTGTCGCGTCCGTCCGCGCGTGTTCCAGCCAGGATCGCATCGCGAACAACTCGGTTTTCTAGCGTGTGCCAAGCGCGATACAAAGTATCTTTGGTAATTGCGCCTTCCGCTGCCGGATCTGGAATCATCTCGGCCAAGGCAGCATTGCGAAGTGCATTGCACGCGTCGTTGCGTGCTTGCTTGCCTTCCGCTTGCTTGGCTTCTTTGAATCGATCGTAGTAGCTCGATGTTAAAGTAGCGACAAGTTGCGTGTCGTCCGGAATAGGATAATGTGTTTTGGTCGGCTGAATCTTTTCGAATAGCTCGCGTTGCAGTCCGATGATTTCCTTGCAAATGCCGTGTGCAAATTTAATCGCATCCAACATTTCGTTTTCAGGAATCTCCTGAGCAAACCCTTCGACCATGACCACTTCGCGATCGTTCGCGGAGACGATCATATCCAAGTCGCTCTCCTCTAGCTGTGCGTGCGTTGGAAACGCAACGAAGTTTCCTTCGACACGGCCAACTCGCGTTGCAGCGATTGGGCCAGTAAAGGGGAGGGCACTGATAAACAATGCACAAGCACCGCCATTCATGGCTAGGACGTCGGCATCATTTTGCACGTCGCTGCTCAAAACGATCGACTGAACTTGAACATCGTCACGGAATCCTTCGGGAAACAGTGGGCGAATCGGACGATCGATCAATCGACTTGTCAGTGTTTCCTTGGTTGTTGGTCGAGTCTCTCGCTTGAGAAATCCACCTGGAAACTTACCGGCAGCAGCGAATCGTTCGCGATAATCGCAGGTCAACGGAAAGAAGTCTGTACCAGGCCGCGATGGTCCGGTGGAAACTGCATTCAAGACGACTGTATCGCCATATTGACAAAGCACACAAGACGTCGCTTGTTTGGCCAATTGCCCCGTTTCAAATGCCAGAACGGAATCACCGATTTTCTTTTCAACTCGAATTTTCACTACAATATTTCCTTCAAAAATCTACTTCCGATACGACGGTCCTGGGCTTCTGGGCAGATTCTGCCTGAGGTCACTTGATGGAGAAATGGCAAACCATTCCGAGCAAGATAACCGGCGATCCACTCGCCGAGAACATGTAAGAGAACGACAAAAAAGAGATGACAAAAGAGACCACACATTGGCCTCACCGACTACCAACACCTTTGCCCCTGGCGAACAAAACGCGAAGGGATTCATGTGGGCAAAACCACATCCAACATCAAATTCGTCAAGTGCATCCACTTGCGAAATACTCAATCAATCTACCAGCAAAAGCCAAGGGCTGGTCCATGCGAACCAGCCCAAGAATCAACCAACTACTTTCGGATATTCAACTTGCCAATCAAATCCAAATACCGCTGCGGATCATGCTTGCGAACGTAATCCAGCAGCGATCGTCGCTTGCTAACCATCCGGAGCAAACCGCGTCGGCTAGAATAATCACGGGTCGCACCTCGCATGTGCTCGGTCATTCCATTGATTCGTTCCGTCAACATGGCAATCTGCACGTCTGGCGAACCATTGTCGCCGTCGTGTGTGCGGAATTGGCCGATAATTTCCTGTTTTCGATCTTTTGTAACGGTCATGTAAAGAGAAACTCACATCTGTTTGCAATAACGACCTCGGGATATCCAGGAGGCCTAAATTTTTACTAATGGACGAGGAATGTTACCGCCTTTTTGCAGTATTGCAACGGCAATTCTTCCCAACCTGGGGTTAGAATGGTGGCTAGCCTGGATTATTCCTAACCCGACGCGTAAGCCAGGGACCGGCAATAAAATCCCTTGCCTACGCGTTGGTTTACGAAATAAAGTCCGATACCACAACTCCCTTGGGCCGTTTTTGCAGAATGTCTTTTTTGAATACCTTTCGAATCGCAATGCGTGCGCTTGCAAAAAACAAGCTTCGCGCTGGACTAACTATTCTCGGTGTCGTCATCGGAATCGCAGCCGTGACCGCGATGGTTTCCATCGGCACCTCTGCCAGTGAGCTTGTTCAGGGTGAATTTACCAATCTCGGAACGAATGTGATCGTTCTTCAGCAGGGAAACCGCCGAGGTGGAAGAGCCGCACAAATCCCCTCGATTACGGCCGCAGATGTCCAAGCCGTCGGGCGCGAATGCCCAAGTGTTCTCGCCGCAACTCCGATAGTGGGTGCAACAGGCCAAATCATCTTTGGCAACAACAATTGCCGTCCACGCGATCTGCTCGGTGTCGGTGCGGATTACCTGCTCGTCCGAAACTGGCAAATGCGACTCGGTTCTTTTTTTTCCGAGGGGGATATCAATAACGCCAACAAAGTCTGCGTCGTCGGCCACACGGTCGTCAAGAAACTTTTCCAGACTTCGAACCCGATCGGCCAAAACGTCCGCGTCAAAAACATCCCCTTTGAAATCGTTGGCGTCATGGCCAGCAAAGGTGCCAACATCGTCGGGGATGACCAGGACGATGTCGTTCTCATGCCTTACACCACCGTTCGCAAGCGACTCCAAGGTAGCAATTTTAACAATGTTGACGTTGCCCTCATCTCGGCCCGAAGCACAGAAATGATGGGACAAGCGCAACAAGAAATTGAAGCGATCATGATGGACCGCCACCGAATTGGAATGGGGCAACAACCTGACTTTCAAGTTGCAAACACCACGGAAATCGCCGGAGTTTTTAGTCTCGTCACCGGCACGCTCACCGCCATGCTCGCTTCGATCGCTGGAATTTCGCTGGTTGTTGGCGGAGTCGGAATTATGAACATCATGCTCGTGTCCGTCACCGAACGAACTCGCGAAATCGGAATCCGTATGGCTGTTGGCGCTCGACCCAAAGACATTCTCATGCAATTCCTCATGGAATCCGTGGTGCTGTCAGTTATTGGCGGTGCGATCGGTGTCTTGCTGGGTGTGTTGGGGTCCGTCTCGCTCACTCTCGCGATTAACGCAGTCTCATCCGGAAAAGACTGGCCAATCGTTGTGAGCCAAGCGGCCGCCATCGGTAGCCTCCTTTTCTCTGCCGCAGTCGGGGTAGGCTTCGGATTTTACCCAGCTTGGCGAGCCAGCAGACTCGACCCAATCGACGCCCTAAGGTACGAGTAAGGTTTGACAAAACACCCTTTCCCGTTCACCATTGGCAACCAAAAGTTAGTAATTCTCCATCCAGTTCTGTAGGCGAGCGTGAACGACGAAGAAGAATTGATTCAGTCCGCACTTGCCGGCAAAAGCTCGTCCTTCGAAGTTTTGGTGACTCGTTATCAAGACCGTTTGTACACGGCCATGATCAGTGTCGTGGGTAGTACAGACGAAGCGGAAGACGTCGTTCAAGAAGCCTTCATTCAAGCTTATCTCAAACTCGACACGTTCCAACAGAATAGTCGATTCTTTACTTGGCTCTATCGAATCGCATTCAACTTTGCATTGGCGAAACGACGACGTCATCGCGGCCACCTTTCGCTAGACGAGAGTCGCGAGATCTCGGGTGCAGAGCCCAAGGCAAAAACAGAAGCACCCGACGCGCAAATGTCGCGCTCCGAAGATGTGAACTTGGTCCATCAAGCGCTCGCACTTCTAACGGAAGACCACCGGTCCATTCTCGTCTTGCGGGAAATGGAGGATATGGCCTACGAAGAGATTGCAGAGGTTCTGCAAATCTCAATCGGCACCGTGCGATCTCGCCTGAATCGAGCACGCTTTGCCTTGAAACAACAACTGGAAAAATTTCCGCAGTGGAACCCCGAAGCTTAGCGGTGACGTAATGAACTACAAAGGTATCGTGCTAGCTGGTGGTTCGGGTTCTCGTCTATTTCCAGCAACGCTTGGGACCAGCAAACAGCTGCTGCCTGTCTACGACAAGCCCATGATCTATTACCCGCTGTCGGTCCTAATGCTGGCCGGCATCCGCGAAATCTTGATCGTATGCTCGGAACTCGATCTGGCAAACTTCCAACGCTTGCTCGGCGACGGATCGCAGTGGGGGATCAAGCTCAGCTATACCGTGCAACCCTCTCCGGGTGGACTAGCTCAAGCGTTTTTGATCGGCAGAGAGTTTATCCAAGGCGACCCAGTAGCGCTCGTCCTCGGCGACAATTTATTCTACGGCCACGGCTTCCGCGCCATCCTACGCCGAGCCACCGAACATGCATTGGGTGCCACCGTGTTCGGCTACCACGTAACCGATCCACGCGCCTATGGCGTCGTCGATTTTGACAAGGACGGCCAGCCGATTTCGATCGTCGAAAAGCCAACTCTGCCTGCATCGAACTTTGCCATCCCGGGTCTTTATTTCTTCGACGATCAAGTGGTCTCGATTGCGGAACAGCTAAAACCTTCTCCGCGTGGTGAGCTTGAAATCACCGATGTCTTGCGCGAATACTTGTCGCGATCGCAACTCCGGGTCGAGATCTTGTCGCGAGGCTTTGCCTGGGTCGACATGGGAACGCACGATGCGCTGCTTGATGCCGCAAACTTCGTCGCCTCGATCGAAAAACGACAAGGACAAAAAATCGCGTGCTTAGAAGAAGTCGCCTTCCGATCCGATTTCTTAACCGCCGAGCAAATGCTCTCCGCAGCCGCTAAGTTTCCAAATGCCTACGGTGACTACATCAAGTCCGTTCGGAAGTAACACGTCCCCTTCGCTGTTCAGAACGACTCCTCCGAACTAGGAAAATCTCCTTTCTGGACGTCCTCGCAGAATTTTGCTACCGCTTGTGATGCAGCGCTTCGAAGGTCTGCGTATCGCCGAACAAACTTCGGCACATAGCCGCTATTCCAACCCAACATATCATTGGTCACTAAGACTTGCCCGTCGCAGTGCGGGCCTGCTCCAATTCCGATAGTCGGAACACTTAGTTGCTCCGATGCCATTTTAGCCAACTCAGGTGGGACGCATTCAATCAATACGCAAAACGCCCCAGACTGTTCTGCCGCTTTGGCATCGATCATCAATTGATCGGCATCTCTTTGCACCCGGTAACCACCCAGCGCATGAACACTTTGGGGTCGCAACCCGATGTGTGCTATTGTTGGGATACCGGCATCGACAAGCGCACGGATCGCGGCTGCCTGTTGATGCCCACCCTCCATCTTGACCGCTTGGCACTGCGTTCGTTTCATGATCGTCGCGGCGGACTCGACAGTGTGCGCGATACTTAACTGGCCGACAGGGAACGGCAAATCGACTACCACCATGGCCCGATCGACCGCTCTGGCTACCATTTCACCGTGATAGATCATCTCATCCAAGGTGACCGGAATCGTAGTCGTTTTTCCCTGCACGACCATTCCGAGAGAGTCTCCGACCAGAATGCAGTCGACATTTGCCTCGTCCAGCATTTTCGCAGTTGGATAGTCGTAAGCGGTTAGCATGGTAATGCGTTGCCCCTTTCGCTTCATGCTTTGAAGTGTCTTGACAGTAACTCGAAGTGGCTTTTCGCTCATTGTGATCTTTGAAAACTCTGTTTTGAGATGGTTCAGCGACGAGGCTTTTTTCCTGTTTTTTCGCTACTGCTGGGTTCATCCCAGCGGGGCATTAACTGGCAGCTACAACGACCCAGGTGGGCGCAAGCTCTCCTCCGATTTTATACCGGAGGAAGCAACGTTACACACCACCAAACGTTGTATCCATCGCGAGAAACTCTGGACAAACTCAGTTTCTATCCCCCAACCCGCGTGTACGAATCCCGCTGGCTTGTCCAGCGGTACTTTCGGTTTCTAACTACCGCCCTTAGCAAAGTAGCATCGGTCAAGCCGATGGGTTGGCAGTTGTTGGCTTGCTTATTCTCTTCTAGTTTCCTTTCTTGTCGGGGTTAAAAAAGTGATTGCTCGCACCTCCATGGGCAATCCGCTATATTCACCTAGCCATGAAATACACCTGCTCGCTCCTCACCACCCTGCTGCTCGCTCCGTTCGCCGCGCTGCAAGCCGCTGACCCCGCTGGCAATGCCTTCTTCGAGCAAAAGGTGCGCCCGGTCTTGGTCGAGCATTGTTACGGATGCCACAGCTCGGAAGCAGAGAAACTTAAGGGCAACCTTTACCTCGATTCGAAGGCCGGCTGGCAAAAGGGCGGCGACAGTGGCGAGTCGGTAATCATTCCGGGCAGGCCGGAGCAGAGTCTTTTCATCCGCAGCATCCAGCACCTCGAGATGGATCTGGAGATGCCTCCGAAGAAGCCGAAGTTGCCGGATGCCGTGATCGCCGACCTAGTGACGTGGGTGAAGATGGGCGCGCCTGATCCGCGTGATGGCATGAAGATCGAGACGAAACGCGGTGACAAGGCGTGGTGGTCGCTGCAACCGATCGCGAAGCAGTTCAAGCACGAAAGCATTGATGGCTTCATTACCGCCCAACTCGCGGAGAAGAATCTGACGCTTAATCCACCTGCCGATCCGCGCGCTCTGATCCGGCGGATGACCTACGATGTGACTGGCTTGCCGCCGACGATGGAGGAGGTGGAGGCGTTTGCCAAAGCGCATCACACCAACGCACGCCAGGCCATCGAAGCCCTCGTGGATCGCCTGCTCGCCTCGCCGCGCTATGGCGAGGGCTGGGGACGGCACTGGCTCGATGTGACGCGCTTCGGCGAAAGCAATGGATTCGAGCGCAATGTCATCATCGACGACCTCTGGCCTCTCCGTGACTACGTCATCAAGTCCATCAACGACGACAAGCCATTCAACCAGTTCATCACCGAACATCTGGCGGGCGATGTCATCGGCAAAGACAAACCCGAGGTGGAGGTCGGCAGCGCGTTCCTCGTCGCAGGGCCTTACGATGATGTCGGCAATCAGGATGTCGTCGCGCAAAAGAACATTCGCGCAGCCACGCTGGATGACATCATCACCGCGACGAGCAGCGCTTTCCTCGGCCTCACGATCAACTGTGCCCGCTGCCACAATCACAAATTCGATCCCATCCCGACGGAAGACTACTACCGCCTCCGCGCCGCGTTCGAGGGCATCACGCACGGGCTACGCGTGGTCGCGACAAAGGAGCAGCGGGACGCTTTCGCAGCCGCAATGAAGCCGCTCAATGCCGAATTGCGGAAATTGGAAAAGGAACATGACGCACTCGATGACAATGTCGAAGCCCGCGCCAAAGAGGTCTTCGCGCAGTCAAAACCTTCGCGGCCGAAGATTGACCAGCAGGGTACGAGCGAGAGTTTTGCGACGACCGAAACGCGGCATGTGAGGTTCGTCATCCAAGGACTTACGAGCGACCATCAGGCGGGTAAGAAAGGCAAAAGGCTGGCCGGCGGGGGCGGCAAGCTCACGGAGTTCCAAGTCTGGAGTGCGGAGGAACCGGACCGCAACGTGGCGCTCACCAGCAACGGCACCAAAGCCGAGGGCGCGAAGTCCGCGATCGCCGAGGACTTTCCCGAAGCCTACGGCTCCCAATATTGCATCGACGGTACCCTGGGCGAGGCGTGGTTTATCGGCAATCCGGCTGTGCTTACGCTCACCTTCGAAAAGCCCGAACGCATTGACCGTATCACCTTCATCAACGCGCGCGGCGACCGCAGTATCGAAGAGGAAAAGGTGCGTGGAGCCACGCCGTGTGAGTACGAAGTCCAGGTGTCCATGGACGGTCAGACGTGGCGCACTGTCGCCAGTAATGAGGGACGCGAGCCGTGGACGCCAGCGCATGGCACCGCCAAAGCTCGCCGCGAAGTCACGACTCCCGACGAGGAGGGGGAACTGGCGGTGCTCGACAAGCAGATCGCGCAAGTGAAGTCGAAGATCAACCGGGTGCCGAAGCTCCCGCAAGTCTGGGCGGGCAACTATTCGCAGCCAGGCGAACCGACCTTTGTCCACAAAGGCGGTGACCCGATGAAACCCGGCGATGCCATCGTACCCGCGAGCCTCAATGTGCTCGACCATGTCACCAAGCCTTACGAACTCAAACCCGACGCGCCCGAGGGCGAACGCCGTCTCGCCCTCGCACAGTGGATTACGAGCGACGACAATCCGCTCACGCCGCGCGTGCTCGCGAACCGCGTCTGGCAGTATCACTTCGGCACCGGCATTGTCGATACGCCGAGCGACTTCGGCTTCCTCGGCAGCAAGCCCACGCATCCCGAACTGCTCGACTACCTCGCGAGCCGGCTCATCGCGAACGGCTGGAAGCTCAAGGCGATGCATCGCGAAATCCTTCTGTCGCAAACTTACCTGCAATCTGCCGCCTTCCGCGTGGACGCTGCCCGCGAGGATAAAGACTCGCGTCTGCTCTGGCGTTTTCCGCCGCGTCGCCTCAACGCCGAGGAACTGCGCGACACCTTGCTCACCGTCGCGGGCAAACTTCAGCTTGAGCCGATGGGAAGCCACGGCTTCCGCCTCTACAAGTTCACGCAAAACAACGTCTGCACCTACTTCCCGCTCGATACCCACGGACCCGAGACTTACCGACGCACCGTCTATCATCAGAACGCCCGCTCGAGCGTCGTCGATGTCCTCAACGACTTCGACTTCCCAGACATCGCCTTCGCCGCACCGAAGCGCGCCAACACCACGACACCTCTGCAAGCCCTCACGCTGCTCAATCACAGCTTCACCCTCGACATGGCCAAAGCCCTTGCCGCACGGCTCGACGAAAAGGACGCTATCGCATCTGCCTATCACATCGCCTTCCAGCGCCCACCCACCGCAAAGGAGCGCACCGCTGCCAACCAACTTCTGTCCTCTCACGACCGCGAAGCCTTCTGCCGCGCGCTGCTGAACGCGAACGAACTCCTCTACCTCGAATAAAAAAATCTGCCCCCGCCATGAACCCACTCGACTTCACCC